>JAABUR0100001652.1_pt1 | contig 38789 bp, 43 predicted proteins | sample 5560091 | NCBI WGS metagenome assembly JAABUR01 (sample SAMN10711879, study PRJNA513375) | rock metagenome | isolation source: Antarctica rocks | place: Antarctica: Victoria Land, University Valley sud | reverse complement strand
CGCGGATGCTCGGCGCGCGCCAGAGAGTCACAGCGTCCGATGGCCTGCCTAACCTTTCCTCGTGAAGGTTCTCGGCATCGACCCAGGGACAGCGGCGTGCGGGTACGGGATCGTCCACGAAAGCGGCGGCCGGATCAGGCAAATCGACCACGGTTGGTGGCAGACGCCCGCGGGGGAGCGCCCCGAGCTTCGGCTCAAGACGATCTTCGAGGGAGTGCAGGCGCTCATTGCGGAGCACGAGCCGGACGGCGTCGCGCTGGAAGAGTCGTTCGTCGGTGCAGACGCCCGCACCGCGCTCTCCGTCGGACAGGCGCGCGGCGCCGTGCTGGTCGCCGCGGCGTGCGCCGGAGTCGAGTGCGCTGAGTACGCGCCGGCGCGGGTCAAGCAGGCGGTGTGCGGCTACGGCCGCGCCGAGAAGGCGCAGGTGCAGCGGATGGTGCGCGCCATCCTCGCGCTGGACGCGCTTCCGACCCCGCATCATGCCGCCGACGCGCTAGCCGTCGCGATCTGCCACGCGCTCGCGCCGCCGCTGCTCAGAGTCGCCGGATGACCAGGGTTGCCGGATGACCGGGGTGGGGGGATGATCTCTCGCCTGCGCGGAGTGCCCGCGGGACGGACAGCGGACGGCCTCGTGCTGGACGTGAACGGCGTCGGCTATCTCGTCGCGGCGTCGGCGTCGGCGCTGCGGAAGGCCGACGGTGCCGCGGAGGTCGTCGTCGAGACGTATCTCCACGTCCGCGAGGACGCGCTCCAGCTCTACGGCTTCGTCGATGCAGCCGAGCGGGAGCTCTTCACACAGCTTCTGACCGTGAACGGCGTCGGCCCGAAAGTCGCGCTCGCGATCGTCTCCGGCTCGTCGGCGGGTGAGCTGCGCCGCGCGATCGCCCTCGAGGACATCGCCCGCTTCCAGGCCATCCCCGGGATCGGCAAGAAGACCGCGGAGCGGATCGTGCTCGAGCTGAAAGGGAAGTCCGTGGCTCCTGAAGCACCCGCGGTCAGCGCGATCGTCTCCGTCGAACGCGATGCGCTCGTCGAGCTCGGTTACACGTTGCTCGAGGCCGAGCAGGCACTAGCGACGATCGACCCGGAGCTTCCCGCCGAGGAGCGTGTCCGCCTCGCGCTGAGGCAGGCGGCATGAGCGGCTTGTTGGCGCCCGTCCTCGAGGAGGAGGGGGGTGAGGAAGCCCTCGAGGTCTCGCTCCGTCCGCGCCGGCTGGCGGATTTTGTCGGCCAGGAGAGCGTCAAGGAGCAGCTCGCGATCGCTCTTGCGGCGGCGAAGGCCCGCGGCGAGGCGCTCGACCACGTCCTGCTCGTCGGGCCGCCGGGGCTCGGCAAGACGACGCTCGCCCAGATCGTCCGCGAGGAGCTCGGCGTCGGAATCCGCACCGTCGCCGGACCGGCGCTCGAGCGCAAGGGCGACATGGCCGCGATCCTCACCGGGCTCGAAGATCGCGATGTGCTCTTCGTCGACGAGATCCACCGGATCAACCGCTCGATCGAGGAGATCCTCTACCCGGCGCTCGAGGACTTTCGGCTCGACATCATCGTCGGTCAGGGGCCGGCCGCCCGGACGCTGACGCTCGACCTGCCGCCGTTCACGCTCGTCGGCGCGACCACGCGCACCGGCCTCCTGACGACGCCCCTGCGCGACCGCTTCGGGATGACCTTCCGGCTCGGCTACTACGACGCCGAGCAGCTAGGTGCGATCGTCCGTCGCTCCGCAGGGATTTTCGGGATCGCGATCGAGGACGACGCCGCCCGCGAGATCGCACGCCGTTCACGCGGCACGCCGCGGATCGCGAACCGGATCCTGCGCCGGGTCCGCGACGTGGCCGAGGTGCGTCACCAGGGAGCGATCACGAACGAGATCGCGCGCGAGGCGCTCGAGCTGCTCGAGGTCGACGACGAGGGTCTCGAGCGCACCGACCGCGAGCTCCTGCACGCGATCGCGCACAAGTTCGACGGCGGCCCGGTCGGGCTCTCGACCCTCGCGGTCACCCTCGGAGAGGAGACGGACACGATCGAGGACGTTTACGAGCCGTATCTGCTCCAGCTCGGCTTCCTCCAGCGCACCCCGCGCGGGCGGATCATCACGAAACTCGGCAGGGCGCACATCGACGCCCCGGCGATTCCCGATGCGAGGCTGTTCGACGACTCCTAGCCAGACAGCTTCGAGGCGAGCACGTCGAGCTGCTGGATGTCGGGAGCCGTCGCGAAGAGATCGTCGGCCTGCGCCATCAGCGCCTCGGCGACTTTGCCCGAGAGATGCACCTGCCTTCCGGAGTCGTCCTCGAAGACGTCGAAGATCCCGAACGAGCTCGGCCCCAGCCGAAGAGCGAACCACGCGGTCGTCTCAGGCTCCTGATCCACGAGCGCCTCCGCGCTCGCGAGAAAGGCTGCGACTTCCTCTTCCTTGCCCGGCTTGGCTTCGAGCGGCACCCACAGACCGACAGTGACCATGCGTCCTCCTTGCGTCGCGATTGGGAGACGACCTCTCCCCGGGCTTTCGCAGGCAAACGTCGCTGGCTACGCTCGCCGGATGGCGCATCCCGACCTGCGCCGAGCAGGCCTACGCCGATCGGGCCTACGCGGCGCTCGACGAGATGCGCGACGTCGTCGCGCGCGCCGCGACTGCGACCGACCAGGAGGCCGCCGCGCTCGCGCTCGAGGCCTGGAGCGCGAAGCGGCTCGTCACCTACCAGGACGCGGAGCGCGGGCTCCTCTTCGGCCGCCTCGACTTCGACGACGTCGAGCGACCGCTCTACGTCGGTCGCCGCTGGGTGGAGGACGACGAGCGCCGCCAACTCGTCGTCAACTGGCAGGCGCCCGCGGCCAGGCCCTTCTACACCGCGACCCCGGTCGACCCGCAGCGCGTCACCCTGCGCCGGCGCTTCCGCACGGAGGGGCGCCGGCTCACCGAGATCGCAGACGAGTCGCTGGACGGCTCCATGCTCGACGGCGCGAGCTTCGGCGACTTTCTGCTCGACGAGCTCGATCGGAATCGCGAGAGCCGGATGCGCGACATCGTCGCGACGATCCAGGCCGACCAGTACAGGCTGATCACGCATGCGCCCGACCGGCCGCTCGTAATCCAGGGCGGGCCGGGAACCGGCAAGACCGCGGTCGGCCTGCACCGGGCTTCGTGGCTCCTCTATACGCATCGCGAGACCCTCGCGCGCTCTCGCGTCCTCGTCGTCGGGCCGAACCGGCGCTTCATGGAGTACGTCTCGCACGTTCTGCCGGCGCTCGGCGAGCACTCCGTCGAGCAGCGCACCGTCTCGGAGCTTGTCGATGGGGCGGAGGCGACGCGCGCAGACCCGCCCGAGGTCGCGAGGCTGAAGGCGGATCCCCGGCTCGCCGACGTCCTGGCCCGCGCCGTCGAGTTGCGACTCGAGAGCGAGCCGGAGGAGATCTATCTGCGGCTCGACGGTGAGGTCGTCCGGGTCCGCGTGCGCGAGATCGCCGAGCTCCTGCGCGGGGGAGGAGATCGAGAAGGCGCTGAAGGCGGGCGGCTACCTCGCGACGATCCTGGAGCGAGCCTGGCCTGCGCTCGTTCCCGAGAAGCTCGTGCGCGCGCTCTTCGCTCAGCCGTCGTTCCTCGCCGAGGCAGCGGACGGATCGCTCACGGAGGAGGAGCAGGCCCTCCTCCGTGGCCGTGGGGCGGGTTGGAGCGACGCCGACCTGGCGCTGCTCGACGAGGCCCGGACGCTCGTGGGGACGCCGCCGCGAACGTACGGGCACGTGATCGTCGACGAGGCGCAGGATCTGACGCCGCTGCAGTTGCGGATGATCTCGCGGCGCGTTCGCGAAGGCGGGTTGACGCTCCTCGGCGACGTCGCGCAGGCAACGGGCGCGGTCGCCTACCAGAGGTGGAACGAGGTGCTGTCGCACCTGCCACACGGCGAGGAGGCGGAGCTCGAAGAGCTTCTGCACGCCTATCGCGTTCCCCGCGAGATCATGGAGGTGGCGCTGTCGCTGCTCACGACCATCGCGCCGGATGTTGCGATCCCCATCGCCTACCGCGGAGGCGCCGCGCCGCCCCTCATCCGGCAGGTCGACGAGGTGGAGCTCCTCCGGGAGGCGTACCGGCAGGCCGTGCGGCTCGCGCGGGAGGAGGGCCTCGTCGCGCTGATCGTCCCGGACGAGCTGATGGAGCCCGCGTTTGCCGAGGCGGGGCTCACCGAGGTGCCGCTCCTAACCGCGCGGGACGCGAAGGGCCTGGAGTTCGACCACGTGATCGTGGTCGAGCCGGCGCTCCTGGCCGAGCGGGCGCAGGGCTTGCGAGAGCTCTACGTCGCGCTGACCCGGCCGACGAAGACGCTCGTGATCGTCCACGCCCGACCGCTGCCCGCGGAGCTACGCCTCCCGTAGAGTCGATCCGTGCCCGAGCTCTGGACACCCGGGATGGCGGGACCGCTCGAGGAGCTCGTAAGCCGCATCCACCGGCGGATCGAGGCGTTCGCGGCCGAGCACGGGGTGGAGGCAATGGTGGAGATCGAGCTCTCGGATGGCGCGCTCCACCGGCTCGAGTCGATCTCCGCAGAGCCCGGCTTCGGGTTCGTGACCCTGCGCCCCCACAGCGTCGACGGCCCGCAGGAGCTGATCGTCCCGTTAGGCGCGATCCGGCAGCTCACGCTCGGCGCGGCTGAGCCGGAGCGCCGAATCGGCTTCTCGCTGCCGCCGCCGTAGCGGGCTTCCCGTCCGCACGGCTCGGGCGAAGACGAGCAGGCGCGGCGCCAGAGCCAGCGCGACGATGTCGAACCAGACGTAGCCGGAGGCGACGCCGCTCGGCGGGTTTCCCAGGGAGACGGACGTGCCCGGGATCTCCGCAGCCCAGCGCCAGGTGCCGAGCGCGGTGCCGTAGAGCTCGAGCCAAGCGACCACGAGGAAGACGCCCGCGTAGATCGCCGGCGCCCGCCCGCGCACGAGATAGACGGAGAGCAGGAGCGCCCCGAGCGCGCCCCCGACGTCCGAGCGCGGGAGCACGGTGATCCCCGCGAGCCCCCAGGCGAGCGTGAGAGCGAGCGCCACCCGCACGAGCCAACCTTGTAACAGTCTGTTGCTTGCCGAGCTCGCCAGCGCCGCGCCAGCGAGGTAGACGAGCCCGTGCGCGGGTGGGACGAAGCTCGGCAGATTCTCGAGCCGGTAGGTGTAGACGCCCCAGATGAGCGATCCGACGACCTCGGCGCAGGTCGCGACGACGACCACGACGAGCGCCTGCGCGCGGAGCTCGGCCGGTGCCCGCCGGCAGACGAGCCAGAGAGCAACCCACGTCAGGAACCCGAGCGCGAGCTGCTGCCGGGCGTCGACCTGCGTGTCGACCGCGAGCAGGATCCCTAGCCAGGCGACCGGAAGCCCGGCTCGGAGAAGCTGCGAGCGGCGCATGGCCACTCAGCCTACAACCGTTGTCGAGAGGCGAGAACGACTGGTAATGACTACGGGAAGCTGCTACAAGCAGTAACTGCATTCCCTGTCCTGCGGCGACAAGGAGACTCGATCCATCAGCTCACGCTCAGGGTGCTCGATGACGAGGCTGCGGCGGCCGCCGCGCGTGCCGATCCGAGCCTGACCCGCACCCGCTTGCTCCAGAGCGCCGTCGTCGGCGGCGGAGCGGTGATCGCGGGCGGGGTGCTGCTGGGCGGTCTGCCGGCGTTGGCGAGCGCCGCCCGCTCACCGGAACAGGACGCGCGGATCCTCAACCTCGTGCTGCTGCTCGAGGAGCTCGAGGCGGCCTTCTACGGCGACGCCGAGGATCGCGGAGCGCTGCGCGGGGAGCTGGCGGAGTTCGCCCGGATCGTCGGCGACCACGAGCGCGCCCACGTCGCGTTCGTGCGGAAGGCTCTGGGCGACAAGGCCGAGGCGAAGCCGCAGTTCGACTTCGGCTCGACCACGAGCGACCCCGATCGCTTCGCGAGCACCGCAGCGATGCTCGAGGACACCGGGATCGCCGCCTACAACGGGCAGGCCGTGAACCTGACGAAGCCCGTGTTGAAGGCCGCTGCGACGATCGTCTCTGTCGAAGCGAGGCACGCCGCGTGGATTCGCGACATAGTCGGCCAACCGGCAGCGCCGGACGCGACCGACGCGCCCGCGACCGAGCGTCAGGTGCGAGCGGCAGTCGCCAAGACCGGTTTCGTGAAGGCCGGAGGATGATTCCGCCGCTCACTGCCAGCTTCGAGGTCACGCTCGACGAGCTCGACCGCGACGGCGCCCTGCGCGAGGCCCGCTCCCGGCTCCCGCGGAGGCGCTTCCTCGGCCTCGCCGCCGCCGGCGCCGCGGCGTTCGGCGGGCTCGCCGCACCGGCCCGAGGAGTGACGAAGAACGACATCGCGATCCTCAACTACGCTCTCGCGCTCGAGTATCTCCAGTCGGCCTTCTACACCGAGACCGAGCGTCTCGCCGCGGTCCGAGGGCAGGCCGCTCGCGTGGCTCGCGTCGTCGGCGCGGTGGAGCGCGCGCACGTCTCCGCCTTCCGCGAGCTGCTCGGCCGGAAGGCGATCAAGCGGCCCATGTTCGACTTCCGCGGCACGACCGAGGATCAGCAGGCGTTCCTGAAGACCGCGGTCGCCTTCGAGGATCTCGCGGTCGCTGCCTACAAGGGTCAGGCTCATCTGATCGAGTCGGACGCCGTGCTCGCGGCGGCGGTCTCGATCCACTCCGTCGAGGCGAGGCACGCGGCGTGGGTGCGTCACCTCTTCGGGATCCGGCCCGCGGCGAGCGCCTTCGACGCGGCGAAGCCGAAGGCGGAGATCGACCGGATCGTCCAGTCGACGTCGTTCGTCGTCGCGCGGCCGCGAACACGTGCGAGAGGGGGGCCGAGATTCACCGGCTGATCCTGCCGGTCCTTCTCGCCCTCGTCCTCGCCGCCGCCTTGGTCACCGGCGCACTGATCGCGGTCTCGAGCCGCGGAGGGGACGACCGAGGTATTGCTCTCGGCAAGACCCCGAAGCGCGCCGCAACCCCGGCGCTCGCGGCCACCCCGGCTCCGGCGCTCCGGATCGGCGCGCCGGTGCCCTTGCGGGCGACCCGCGACCTTGCCTACTGGGCTCCGGTTGCGCGTCCGGTCGCGGCGCGCTCGGCGCCGGCGGTGACCGCACCCGAGGTCGGCCGGCTCGCGAGGCTGACGCCGGAAGGGACGGCGAACCTCGTCCTCACGCTCGGCCGGCGGAAGGACGCTCGAGGAACGATCTGGACGCGCGTCCGGCTCCCCGTCCTCCCGAACAACACCGTCGGCTGGGTGCCGCGCGCGACGCTCGGAGGTCTCACCGCGGTCCGGACGCGTCTCGTCGTTCACCTCGGGAACCTAACGGCGACGCTCTATCGAGGCGGACGGCAGATCTTCAGTGCGCCCATCGGGGTCGGCCAGTCGCAATGGCCGACGCCGCGTGGCGAGTTCTACGTCCGTAACCGGCTCACGAGCTACAGCAGCCCGTTCTACGGCCCGATCGCATTCGGGACGAGCGCGCGCTCGGCCGTCCTCACCGACTGGCCGGCGGGGGGCTTCGTCGGGATCCACGGCACGAACCAGCCCGACCTCTTGCCGGGCCGGATCTCGCACGGATGCATCCGACTCCGCAATCCGGACATCCTTCGACTGGCGCGGTTGCTGCCGATCGGCACGCCGCTCACGATCCGCTGATGGGGAGGCTCCTCGCAGCCTTAACTGTTGGCCTCCTCGCTGTGGGAGGTCTTTCCCTCGCCGGCTCTGCGTCCGCCGCGCCCGCTCCGCCGCCGCGAGCGCCAGGTGACCTCTGGCGGAACTTCCCGCTCGAGCCTCGCACCGAGAGTGGACCCGTGACACCGCCACCGGCTACGGCTCCTCAGGCCCCGGCGCAACCTGCCGGGGCGCGACCGGCCGTGGTGGGGCCGGCCGAATCGAGCGACGACTCGCAAACGCCGTGGGTCCTGCTTGGGATCGGGGCCGGGTTGGTGGCGGCGATCGCCGCGGCCCTCCTCTACGGCTGGCGCCGGAGAAGCGATTCCGCCCGCGCCGTGCGGACGAGCGAGCCCGAACCGGAGTCGATCGTCAAGCCGACCGCCCGGACGCCCTTGAGAGCCGTCTCGAGCGCCGGCCCCACCGCCGCACGCGTGATCGAGCCGGCCGCGCCCGGCGCCCGGCGCGCCGAGCCCTCGCTCGTCGAGATGCTCTCGCCGCGTCTTCATGTCGAGGAGGAAGAGGAGCCCGGCGAGCAGGAGGAGCAGGAAGAGGAGCCTGAGAAGCAGGAAGAGCAGGTTGCAGCGACACCCGGAGCGCCGGGCCTAGGAACGTGCGAGATCCGCTGGTGGCGCGGCCACGCCGAGTCCCGGTTCTACGTCGAGGGAGAGCCGCCCCTGCCGGAGACCATCGAATCACCGCCGTTCCGGGCGTATGGGCGCGGCGCGCCGATGAGGACTAGCGCCGCGCATGCGGCGCACGAGGTCGTCGTCCAGAGCCTCGTCGCCGCCGGCTGGAGGCCGAACGGCCGTGGCGTGCAGTGGTTCTCCGGTCGATTCACGAGCCTTCCATTGAGGGCAGAAGCGGAAGCGGCCGATCCGCCCGAGCTGTCGACTTCGAATCAAGCATCTGACGAGCAGGGGTCGGAGTCGGAGTCGAAGGACGGGCGGAACAGCTCGTTCGTGTGGTGACGCTCAGCGCCTGAACTGAAGCTCGTGCCAGGACGGCACGGGCGCGAGCTCGAGCAGCGCGCGGCCGCCGCGCGGCTCGGCGTAGCCGAAGTCCGCGAGCTCCTCGTCCCAGGCCACCTCGAGCAGTCCCTCCTTGACCCGATGGTCGAGCCAGGCGCCGCGGAAGACGAGCTTGCGGAGCCAGTAGACGAGCGACTCCCCCTCGAGCAGGCCGACGCGCTCCCAGTGGCGGACGAGGTAACGGCCGAGCTGACTGCGCGCGTCGGCGATCCGGCCGTCGGCGGAAAGCTCGACGAGATCGGCCGTCTCGTCCTCGTCGAGGTCGTTTCCCTCGATCAGGCCGAGCTTGACGGCGGCTGCCGTGACTCGCTCCTCGAAGTCGTCGGCGTTGAAGCCGAAGCGGTAGCCGAGGAACTCGACCACGTAGTCCTCACCGGAGCCGTAGTTCGCCTCGGTCATCGGCCGGAAGGGTACCCTCAGGCCCGTGGAGCGGCGCCTCGTGATCCCGATGATTTTCGTTGTCCTGGCGGTCTGGCTGCTCGGAACCTGGGTGACGAAGTACTCGCTCGAGGAGATGGCCGTCTTCACGCCGATCGCCGTCGCCGCGCTCGGCGCGCTGATCGGAATCGTCCTCCTCTGGGTGAAGATCGTGCGCGATTCGCTACGCGGCCGCCAGACACCCGACACGTAACCGCGGCCGCCAGGATCCCCGCAGACCGGGTGCGAAGCGACCCTTCAGGGGTCGTCACGCGCAAAAAAGGTCCGTCCGACGCCATGCGTACCGTCGAATGGCGATGGACGACGGTTCCTGGACGATTGCCGGTTGCTCTTTCGCCGAGGTGTCGGCGCTCGCGGCAGCGCTCGAGATCAGCGAGACGACGGCCTCGATCCTCGTCCGGCGCGGCACGACCGACGTCGACGAGGCGCGCGCGTTCCTGGAGGGCGAGCGCGCTCCGCACGACCCGTTCCTACTCGGCGACATGACCGAGGCCGTCGCCCTCATCCGGGCTTCGATCGAGGCCGGCAAACGGATCTGCGTGCACGGCGACTACGACGTCGACGGGATCTGTGCGACGGCGCTTGCGGTCCTGACCTTGCGCGAGCTGGGCGCCGACGTGGAGTGGCACCTGCCGAGCCGTTTCGAGGAGGGCTACGGGGTTTCGGGCGACACGATCTCCCGGCTGGCCGACGACGGCTGCGGCCTGCTGATGACAGTCGACTGCGGGATCACCGCTGTAGCCGAGGTCGCTGCGGCCAAGGCGCGCGGGCTCGACGTGATCGTCACCGACCACCACCGGCCCGCGGCGGTGTTGCCCGACTGCCCGATCGTCGCGACCAGACCGTCCGACTACCCGTTCCCGGAGCTTTGCGGTACCGGCGTCGTGCACAAGCTGGCGCAGGCGCTGCTCGGCGTCGACCACGAGACGGTAAGACGGCACGCCGATCTCGTCGCGCTCGCGACGATCGCCGATGTGGTGCCGCTGCTCAACGAGAATCGCTCGCTGGCGATCGCCGGCCTGCGCGCCCTCGCCCGCACGCAGAAGCCGGGCCTGCGGGCTCTGATGCGCTCCGCGCAGGTCGACCCGGCCGCCGTCGACTCGAGCGCCGTCGGTTTCCGTCTGGCGCCGCGGATCAACGCCGCGGGCCGGCTCGGACGTCCCGACGCTGCGCTCGACCTTCTCCTCACAGGAGACGACGACGAAGCGGAGCGGCTGGCCGGCGAGCTCGAGACGCTGAATCGCGACCGCCAGGCCGTCGAGGATCGAATCCTTCGGGCCGCCGTCGCCGAGGTGGAGTGCTGGCCCGAGCAGAAGCGCCGCCGCCGAGGCTACGTGCTTTGGGGCGAGAACTGGCACGAGGGAGTGATCGGGATCGTCGCCTCGCGGCTCGTCGAGCGTTTCAATCGGCCGGTCGTGATGATCGCGGGCACCGGCGGCTCGTGGAAGGGATCCGGTCGGAGCGTCACCGCTTTCGACCTCCACGGCGCGCTCGCCGCCTGCTCAGGTCGCCTCGAGCGGTTTGGCGGCCATCGCGCGGCTGCCGGGCTCTCGATCCTCCCGGAGAACCTCGAGGCGTTCGCGGCGGACTTCGCCGCGCACGCGGACGCCCACCTCGACGACGACGAGCTCGCGCCGGTGACGAAGATCGACGCGATCGTGCCCGGTGCCTCGCTCACGCTGGGGCTCGCGCAGGAGCTCGCCCGACTCGCGCCGTTCGGACTTGGCAACCCGGACGTGACCCTGCTCGTGCCGAGCTGCGAGTCGGTGAACCCGGGTCTCGTCGGCGAGGGCAAGCATCTGCGCTTCCGCGTCCGTCACCAGGGCCGTGACGCAGGCTCAGCGATTGCCTTCGGCCACGGCTCCCAGCTCGACCGACTGCTCGGGCCACTCCGTCACGATCTTGCCTGTCGCCTGAAGGAGAACCGCTGGAACGGAACCGTCGCGCCGCAGCTCGTGATCCGCCGCCTCTTCGACACCCCGGAGGGCTACGAGGACCTGCGCGACAACCTCGCCCGCCTCTGGAGGCTCGGCGAGAGCGCGTGGACGGGCGACGCTCGGGCCGTCTTCGCCGAGCTCGGGCTCGAGGTGGGCGCGAAGCGACAGCTCTACGAGTCGGAGACGTTCAGAGCGTTGCTCGCGGGCTCGGCCGACGCGCTACCGCGCGCCGCCTAGCGATGCGCGCAGCGATCGCCGGGGCGGAAGCCGCCGCCGCTCGCGACCCACGTCGTCCAGCTCGACGAGCAGCCGTGCGAGCTGCGTCGCCCTCCGGATCTGTCTGCGTCTGCGGAACACGGGCGTCACCATTCCCCCTTGCAACGCGTACTCCTCCGGGGGAGGTTCGCAGGAAAGAGCGCTGAGTACACTGATTCCATGGCCGTGCTCGACGTCGAACGGCATCACCAGGACCTCGTCGACGAGTTGATCGCCGCTGCCGAGGCGTACAACCCCGGGGTCGACAAGGAGCTGCTCGCGCGCGCCTTCCACTATGCGGCAGCAGCCCACGAAGGCCAGCTCCGTCGCTCGGGCGAGCCGTTCGTCCATCACCCGTGGGGCGCCGCGAAGATCTGCGCGGAGCTGCGTCTGGACGAGCAGTCGGTGGTCGCGGCGCTGCTCCACGACGTCGTCGAGGACACCGAGGTCGAGCTCGACGACCTCCGCGCCGAGTTCGGCGACGAGATCGCGGTGCTCGTCGAGGGCGTCACCAAGCTGACGCGGACGAGCTTCCAGAGCCGCGAGCAGGCGGAGGCCGAGAACTACCGGAAGATGATCGTCGCAATGGCCCAGGACGTCCGCGTGATCCTGATCAAGCTCGCCGACCGCCTCCACAACATGCGCACGATCGAGTACCAGGGCAAGCAGACCCAGGTGCGAAAGGCGAAGGAGACACTCGAGGTCTATGCGCCGCTCGCCCACCGGCTCGGAATCCATGCGCTCAAGTGGGAGCTCGAAGACCGCTCCTTCGAGGTCCTGCACCCGCGCAAGTTCGCGGAGATCCGCGAGATGGTGGCCGACCGACGCGACGATCGCGAGTCCCAGGTCGCACTCGCGGGTCAGGTGCTGCAGGCCGAGCTCGACAAGGTCGACATTCCGGCCGACATCTCGGGGCGCGCGAAGCACTTCTACTCGATCTACGACAAGATGGCCAAGAAGGGGCGCGAGTTCAACGAGATCTACGACCTGACGGCGATGCGGGTGACCGTCGAGCGCTCGGGTGACGAGGGAACGCGCGACTGCTACGGGGCCCTCGGCCTGATCCACGCGCTCTGGAAGCCGATGCCCGGGCGCTTCAAGGACTTCATCGCGATGCCGAAGTTCAACCGTTACCGGTCCTTGCACACGACCGTGATCGGGCCCGAGGGGACACCGCTCGAGATCCAGGTGCGGACGCGCGAGATGCACGAGGAGGCCGAGTACGGAATCGCCGCTCACTGGCTCTACAAGCGCGGCAAGGGCAAGACCGACGACGAGTGGCTCGTCTGGGTCAAATCGCTCCTCGACTGGCAACAGGACGAGGCCGACCCGCGCGAGTTCATGAAGACGTTTCGCACTGACCTCTTCGACGACGAGGTCTACGTGTTCACGCCGAAGGGCGAGGTGAAGACGCTCCCCACCGGCGCGACCCCGATCGACTTCGCCTACGCCGTCCACACCGATGTCGGCCACAAGACGGTTGGCGCCAAGATCAACGGCCGGATCGTGCCGCTGCACTACAAGCTGAAGAACGGCGACTTCGTCGAGATCCTCACCTCGAAGTCCGGGCGAGGGCCTTCGCGCGACTGGATCTCCCTGGCCGCCTCCTCGCGTGCCCGCAACAAGATCCGCCAGTTCTTTCAACGAGAGACGCGGGGCGAGACGGAGGCGAAGGGGCGCGAGATCCTCGACCAGGCGCTGAAGGCGCAGAGCCTGCCCTACCGAAAGCTTCAGGGCTCGGCCGTTCTCGCCCAGGTGATCCGCGAGACCGGGTTCAAGAAGGCCGAGGACTTCTACGTCGCGCTCGGCGCCGGCAAGCTCCAGTCGGGTCAGATCGTGAACAAGGTGCTGCAGCGCCTGAAGACCGAGGAGGTCGCCGAGGAGCCGGCCGTCCCGCTGAAGGCGCCGCGAGCGCGCTCGACGGTCGCCGGCGACACACTCGGGATCAAGGTGACGGGCGTCGAGGACGTGCTCGTGCGAATGGCGAAGTGCTGCACCCCGGTGCCCGGCGACACGATCCTCGGCTACATCTCGCTCGGGCGGGGAATCACGATCCATCGTGACGACTGCCCGAACGTGCGGGCGCTGATGAAGAACCCGGAGCGCTTCACGCCCGTGGAGTGGGACGGCGGCACGACGACGAGCTTCCGGGTTGCGATCGCCGTCGACTCGTTCGACCGACCGCGCCTGCTCGAGGACGTGGCGCGGACCTTCGCCGAGCACGGCGCGAACATCGTCTCCTACGGCGGTGTCGTCGAGGACGGGATGGCGCGCAACTGGTACACGGTCGAGGTCGGCGAGGTGAAGGAGCTGCGCACGCTCCTGACCGCGCTGCGCAACCTCGACGCGGTCTTCGACGCATACCGCGTCACACCGACCTGATGCCCCTGGCCGGCGTCGCCTCGCACCTCTCGCGGCGCGCCAGGAACATCGGGCCAGTGGGATGGTGATCCAGGGGCCGCGGCTGACGCTGACGGCGCTCGACGCCGACGCGCTGGAGGCGATCAGGTGGGATCCGGAGGAGGCCGACGCACGGGATCTCTTCGTCCGCCGGTTGCGGGCCGATCCCGGCGCCCGCGGCTTCTGGGTGTGGGCGGCGGCGCTCGGGGACGGAACCGCGATCGGCAGCGGTGGCTTCGGTGGGCGACCGACCGAGAATCGGCGGCTGACGGTCGGCTACGCGGTGTACGAGGAGCATCGGGGCCACGGGTACGCGACCGAGCTCCTGACGCTCTTGGCCGAATGGGGGCTTGCGTTGCCCGAGGTCGATGTCGTCCGCGCAACGATCCGCCCGGACAACGCCGCCTCGATCCGCGTCGCCGAGAAAGCGGGCTTCACGCTAACCGGCGAACGGCTCGACGACGAGGAGCACGGGGAGCTCCTCGTCTTCGAGCGGCGTTGATTCGAGCGGCGCCGGCGGCGATCGGCTCAAGCGGCCTCAGGCGGCCCGCGGCGGACCCTCGAAGCTGTGCCGGCCGCGGAGGCCGTGCGCCCCCGCCGGCCGCTCGCCGTTCACGAGCGCGGTGACGCGCTCCTTCAGGCCCGAGACGCGCTCGTCGCGCTGCGCCTTCGTCAGCCGCCCGGCCGCCACCGCCGCATCGAGCTGCTTCGTCTTGTCGGCGACGAGCGCCGCGACGAGCCCGTCGACGGACTTGCCGTTGTCCTTCGCGACCTGAGCGAGCGTCTTGCCGCCCACGAGGCTGGTGCGGAGGGCGGCCTCGGTGACGCCGAGATAGCTCGCCGCGGCGTCGAGATGGTGGCCGAAGCCGCCGCCGCGGTGGCCGCCCGGCCCGAGGCGTCGGCCGCCGAAGAGCGGGAAGGCGTCCGCCTGGATCCGGGCCTTCAGCTCCGTGCCCTGGGCCTGGGTCAACGTGCCGGCCTTGACCGCCGCGTCGACCCGGTTCGCGAGCGCCTGCTTGAGAGCGTCGCTGAGCTTGGTCGGGTCGACGCCGAGCTGCTTCGCAGCGTCGTTCACGACCGCCTTGCTCTCAGCACTCGGGTCAGCGCCCGACTGGGCCGCGAATGCCGCTCCGCCGCCGACGACCGCGAGCGCTGCACCCGCTCCTGCCATCAGCGTCCGTCTCGCTCTCTTCCTCATCTTCGTACTCCTTTCGGTTGATGGATGTCGTCAGGCGGATGGGCGAGTGCCCAGCTCGACCTCGAGAGTGCGCTCGGCGCCGCCCCGGACGATCGTCAGGTCGACGGAGTCACCGGGACGCTTCGCGTCGATCGACTGCCGCAACTCGTCGGCAGCTTCGACCGCCTTGCCGTCGATCTCCGTGACGATGTCGCCGTCCCGGAGGCCGGCCGACTCCGCGGGCGTGCCGGGGCGCAGTTCGGCGATGCGAACGCCGTCGCCGTCGGTCACGTCCTCGGTCGCCCGCCGCGAGGTGGCGAGTCCACAGTCCCTCGACCTGAACGACGTGATCGAGGGGGTCGGCACGTTCCTGCGCGGCGCGATCCGCGAGGACGTGAGCGTCGTCGTCGAACTCGCGGCGGAGCTCCCGCGCGTGAAGGTCGACCCGCACAGCTCGAGCAGGTGCTGATGAATCTCGTCCTGAATGCGGGCGATGCGATGCCCGAGGGCGGGATCCTGACCGTTCGTACGCTCGCTCCGTCCGCAGACGAGGTGGCACTCCTCGTGAGTGACAGCGGCGTCGGGATGAGCGAGCAGATCCGCGCGCGCATATTCGAACCGTTCTTCACGACCAAGGAGGTCGGCAAGGGCACCGGGCTCGGCCTCGCCACCGTCTACGGGATCGTGGAGGAGTGCGGCGGCAGGATCGCCGTCGAGAGCGAGCCCGGCAATGGGAGCAACTTCACCATCACGCTGCCGGCGACCGACGAGTCTGCGGAGCCGACGCCGAGCGCCGACGAGGTGTCGCCAAGGGCGGCGGGGAACGAGCGCATCCTCCTCGTCGAGGACGACGAGCTCGTGCGGCGCCTGACCTGCGAGATGCTGGAGCTCGAGGGCTATCGCGTGTGCGCTGCCGCTTCGCCGCTGGAGGCGCTGGGCTACGAGGGAGCGTGGGATCTGCTCCTGACCGACATCGTGATGCCCGAGATGAACGGGCCGCAGCTCGCGGCGAGGCTCGGTGCGGAGCGGCCGCCGTTCCAGGTGCTCTTTACCTCGGGGTACTGCGGAGACACGATGGTCGAGCGCGGGGCGCTCGATCCCAGCGCCCCGTTGCTTCAGAAGCCCTTCTCAAAAGCGGAGCTCGCCCGGATGGTGCGCGACGTCCTCGACGCGCCGCCCTCCGGCTACGGTCGCCGCACCTCGACTCTGGTGTCCAGCGCGCCGGTGTAACCGTTCAGGCGTCGAGATCCTCGCCCTCGAAGCTCCGGAGCGTGGCGCGGTACGAGTGCGGGATCTCGGTTGCCTGCCGTGTCTCGAGCTCGACGAGGACGAGCGTCTGCGACGCGGTCACCATCAGCGCGTCGTCGTCCATCCGGTAGGCGGCACACTCGTACGTCGCGCTCGTGCGGCCGATTCGCGCGAGCCGGACGAAGATCTCGAGCAGGTCGTCGAACCGCGCCGGCGCGTGGTACTCGACGTTCGACGCGCGCAGGACGAAGTCGCGGTCCGGGATCCAGGCACCCGTGAGTCCGAGGTGACGGTGGTACTCGGTCCGCGCGTGGTCGAAGTAGGGGAGATAGCGGCCGTAGTAGACGATCCCCTGGGCGTCCGTGTCCGAGAACCAGACCCGTGCGATCGCCGAATACTTGAACGGCGGCTTACGGTCGGTCAGTCGCCCCAGCTCCGGTGTGATCGGTTCGGGCGTCATCCGCCGATCAAGCCGATCACCTCGCTGCGCTTCTCCTCCATCAAATCCTCGGAGAGCGCCTCGAGGTTGAGGCGCAGGAGCGGCTCGGTGTTCGACGGGCGCACGTTGAAGTGCCAGTCGTCGTACTCGACCGAGATCCCGTCGAGGTGGGTGATCCGGCCGTCCGCGTATCGCTCCTCCAACTCCAGGAGCTTCTGCGCTGTGTCGGCGACCGGCGTGTTGAGCTCGCCGGTGAGGAAGTACCGCTCACGGAAAGGCCGCAGGATCTCGGAGAGCTTCTGCCCACGCTTCGAGATCAGCTCCAGCATGAGGAGGAAGGGGACGACCCCGGAGTCGGCCTGCGTGAAGTCGCGAAAGTAGTAGTGAGCGGAGACCTCGCCGCCGAAGACCGCACCCTCCTCCCGCATGCGGTGCTTGATGTAGGCGTGGCCGACGCGGTTGATCAACGCGACGCCGCCCGCCTCCTCGATCGTCTTTCGCACCGCCCAACTCGCCCGCACGTCGTAGATCACCTTGCCACCCGGATTCTTCTCGAGCACGGATTGGGCGAGGAGCGCGGTCACGAAGTCGCCGGGCACGAACTCGCCGTTGTCGTCGACGAAGAAGCAGCGGTCGGCGTCTCCGTCGTAGGCGACTCCGAGGTCGGCCTCGGCCTCGCCCATCTGCTCGACGATGAACGCGCGGTTCTCGGGCAGGAGGGGGTTCGGCTCGTGGTTCGGGAAGGTGCCGTCGGGCTCGAAGTAGCAGCGGACGGCGTCGATCGGGAGCCGTCCGAGCACGGGCGGAAGCATCGTCCCGGCCATGCCGTTCGCCGCGTCGATCACGACCCGCAGTCGCTTGACTGCGTCGACGTCGATGAACGAGAGCACCTTCTCGACGAACCCGGCCCAGATGTCCTCCCCACGAACCGAGCCCCGAGCCGACGAGGCATTGTGTTGTTCCAACTCTTGGTCCAGTGCGCGATCGCGGATCTCGAGCAGGCCGGATTCGCCACCGACCGGGAGCGCGCCGGCGCGCACGATCTTCATGCCCGTGTACTGCTTCGGGTTGTGCGACGCGGTCACGCAGACGCCACCGTCGAGCCCCAGCTCGCCGACTGCGAAATAGACCATCTCGGTTCCGACGAGCCCGAGGTCGAGCACGTCCGCGCCGCCGTCCGCGGCTCCCTCGATCAGCGCAGCAGCCATCGCCGGCGAGGAGACGCGCATGTCGCGCCCGACCGCGATCGAGCGCGGCTCGAACTGCTCGACGAATGCGCGTCCGATCGCGTACGAGCCCTCCTCGTCGAGCTCGTCGGGATGGACGCCGCGCACGTCATACGCCTTGAAGACCTTCGGGTCGAGCACTGCCTGCGATGCTACTCGGGAACTCGATCTATCTCTTGGGTGTACAGGGACCGTGGGAGCGCCCATACTCTCGTGCACCAAGATGAAGCTCCTCGCCGCTGCGCTCGCAGTCGCCGCGCTGGTATTGCCGGCGGCGCAGGCAGCCCCGCGGCCGACCGTGCCGGGGCTCGTCTACACGCCCGGCTACGGCAACAGCATCGTCGTGCGCTACGACCCGATGACGCTCGTTCGGAGCGGGCCGCGGATCCGGCTCGGCGGGAATGCAAGCAGCTGGAGCTGGTCGCCTGGGCGGCGGTATCTCGCGATCGCGAGCGCTCCCCAGCGGCTCACCGTCGTCGACGTGCAGCGAATGCGTGTCACGGCGCGCGTGCGGCTAGCGCCCGGCGGCGGCGTCACGCGTGCCGTCACCTGGGCCCGCGATCGCGTTCTCGCTGTCATCGAGACTCCTTCCGGAGCGGTCGTGACCGCAGTCGACCCGCTCGCCGGTCGGGTCGTGCGCCGCACACGGCTGTCCGGGACGTTCGATTTCGAGCTCGGGCGGCTCCCAGACGGGCTTGTCTTCCTGCTCGGCACCCGCGACCGGATCGCGCCCGCCCGGATTGTGGTCGTCGGCCGCGAGGGGCGGACGCGGGTCGCGATCGTGCCGCAGCTCCTCATCGGTCTCGCTCGGCGTGCCGGCCGGCTCGAGCAGCGCCGGCCCGGCGTTGCTGTCGACCCGCTCAGCCGCACGGCCTACCTCGTGGGCGGCGACCGCATCGTCACGGTGGATCTCGACACGCTCGCGGTCTCCGATTCGGGGCCACTGCGGACGCTTGCGAAGGTCGTCGCAGGCTCGGTCCGTTCGGCTCGTTGGCTGGGCGACGGCCTACTGGCATTCGTCGGCACGAATTGGGACAGCTCGAACGGTTGGGCTCGGACAGGACTGAGGATCGTCGATGTGCGCAAGCGGACGGCGCGAGTGGTCGATCGTGGCGCGAGTAGCTTCACCGTGAGCGGCGGGCGCCTGCTCGTCGAGAGCGCGCCGAGTCGGCGGGTGCTCGGCGTCACGGCGTACGGCTTCGACGGGGTCGAGCGCTACCGCCTCGAGCTCCTGGGAGCGACGTGGCTGAAGAAGCAGGGCAGTCTCGGTTATGTCTGCCGCGACGCCTTCCTGCGCTCGGTGCTCGACCTCTTGACCGGCCGGACGCTCGGCAGCGGGTTCGCGGCGGGAACGCGCTGCCCCACGCTGCTGGTGGATGACTCGCGTGGCTAGACGCGTTTGCCTGGCGGTGGCCGCCGCGTTGGCCCTCGCGGTATCGGCGAGCGGCGGCGGCGAGGCGCGGTACGGGCTCAGCGGCTCGCAGGCCGATGCGACGCTCTCACAGGTCGATCCGGCCACGCTGCGCCCCGTCGGCCAGCCGCTCCGGGTCGGCGCCTTCAACGCGGATCGGGCGTTCGCGCCCGACGGGTCGACGCTCGCGCTTGTTTCGCAGGAACGCCCTGTCGTACGATTCGTCGAGCTCGGAGAGATGCGCGCAACCGGACAGGCGACGATCGCCCCCGAGGGCGAGGTGCAGTGGCTGCGCTGGCCGGTCGGCGGCCTCGTCGCGCTCGTCGACCTCCCCCGCGGGTCGATGCTCGTCTGGCTCGATCCGTCGACGCGGAAGGTGACTCGCAGCCTGCGCTACCGGGGTGAGCTCGTCGATCCGAAGCTCGGCGCGAGCGGACGGATCGTCGCGGTGGAGTGGCCTTCGGGACGGGTCGGTCCGATTCGCCTGAACGTGATCGACCCGGACGGTCGTGCTCGCTCGACCCACGTCGAGCGGATCGCCGGCGGCTGGCAGCGCCGCAACGGAGAGGTCGTGCGGATGGCGGAGCCGGGCCTCGCCGTCGACCCGGATGGCGAGCGAGCGTGGCTCGCAGACGGAGACGGCGAGATCTGCGAGGTCGAACTCGACTCACTCGTGGTCGTCTGCCGATCGCTGCGCGCTCCGGCCGCAGTGACGAAGAGCGGGAGCCCGTGGTCGCGCCGCCAGCTCAAGCTCGTCGCGCCCGGAACGCTCGCGCTCTCCGGCTGGGAGAAGCCGACGGCCGGTCCGCGGGCTGCGAAGGCGGTGGGGCTCTGGCTCGTCGACACGACCACCTCGGAACGCAGACTGATCGACCGCGAGATCGACTCGTTTCGCCTCGCGGGCGGCCGCATCGTCGGAGTCCGGCGCGGCGGCGTCAGCGCCTATGGAACCGCCGGCGCGAAGCGCTACGGGATCGAGGAGCCGCTTCAGCTCGGTGTGATCTCGACAACCGGTGCGTACCTCTACGTACCGCGGACTGACGGTCGTACGGTCGTCGCGGAACTCGCGACTGGACGGGTTCTTCGGCGGGTCGTCGGCGGTGTTGAGCCCTTCCAGGACTCCGATACCTGGTAGGAGCGGCGTGCTCGGCGTGGAGGCTCCCGCAACTACAATCGAGGGGTGGAAAGGAAGCTCGCAACCGTCCTCTTCGTCGACCTCGTCGGTTCGACGGAGTTCGTCTCGTCCCGCGACCCGGAGGTCGTCCGGCGCCGCGTGACCTCGTTCTTCGAGCACGTCTCGACGTGCATCACTCGACACGGCGGGATCGTCGAGAAGTTCGCGGGCGATGCCGTCATGGCCGCTTTCGGCGTCCCGCAGGCGCACGAGGACGACGGCGAGCGGGCTGTCCGGGCGGCCGAAGCGATCATGGACTCGGTGCATGGGCTCGGCCTCGAGGCTCGGATCGGGATCGAGTCGGGCGAGGTCGTCGCGGACGAGTCGGAGTCGACCTTCGCGACCGGCGAGGCAGTCAACGTCGCGGCTCGTCTCCAACAGCTCGCTCGACCCGGCGAGACGCTGCTCGGCCCCTTCGCCTACCGATTGACACTCTCGCGGATCGAGACCGAGGACTGCGGCATCTTCGACCTGAAGGGCTTCGGCGATCCGCTTCCCGTCTGGCGACTCGTGCGCGTGCTCGACTCGGCCGACCGGCCCGCCAGCGTCTCCGCGCCGTTCGTCGGCCGCGAGTTCGAGCTCGAGCTGCTCCACACGACGTTCGCGCGCACCGTGCGCGACCGCCGCGCGCACCTGTTCACGATCTACGGCGAGCCGGGTGTCGGCAAGAGCCGGCTCGTGCGCGAGTTCGCCGCCGGTGTCGAGGGCGCAACCGTCCTTGCCGGGCGCTCGCTGCCCTACGGCGAGGGGATCACCTACTGGCCGATCGCCGAGATGGTCAAGGTCGCGGCCGGGATCACCGACGACGATCCTGTCCAGGAGGCGGTCGCGAAGCTCCAGGCCGCCTGCGGCGACGATGCGGTCGCCGACCTGCTCGCGCTCGCGGTCGGCGTGCTCGAGGGGATCGAGGCTGAGCGCAGCCAGCAGGAGATCGCCTGGGCGGCGCGCGAATGGGCCGCCGAGCTCGCATCCGCACAGCCGCTGATCCTCGTCTTCGAGGACGTGCACTGGGCCGAGGACTCGCTGCTCGAGCTCGTCGAGCACCTCGCCGAGCGGGTCAAGGACGCGCCGCTCCTGATCGTCTGCCTCGCCCGGCCGGAGCTCCTCGACCTTCGTCCCGGTTGGGGGGGCGGCCGCGTGCGAGCGACCGCGATCGAGCTCGAGCCGTTGCCTCCGCTCGAGAGCGAGGCGCTCGTGGACGCGCTCCTCGCCGAACGGGAGCTTTCGGCAACCGATCGCCGCTCGCTGCTCGAGAAGACCGAGGGGAACCCGCTCTTCGTCGAGGAGACGATCAGAATGCTGCTCGAGGGCGGCACCTCCGCGAAGCGGATTCCGGACACCCTTCAGGCCATGATCGCAGCCCGGATCGACCGCCTGCCGCGGGCCGAGAAAACGCTGCTCCAGCGTGCCTCCGTGATCGGCCGGATCTTCTGGGAAGGCGCGCTCTCGCGGCTTGCACCCGAGCTCGAGGAGCTCGAGCCGGTGCTCGACGACCTCCTGCAGCGCGATTTCCTCACCCGGGAGAGCCGCTCCACGATCTCGGGCGAGACGGCCTATCGGTTCAAGCACGTGCTCATCCGCGACGTCGCCTACTCCGGGCTGACGAAGGGGGCGCGCGCCGACCTGCATCAGGCGGCGGCGCTCTGGATCGACGAGCGGACGGGGGAGGAGCTGCTGGAGATCCGCGCCTACCACCTCGACCAGGCGGCGACGCTGCTCGGCGAGCTCGACGGCACCGTGCCTGCTGAACTCGCCACCGAGGCTGCTGCGACGCTCGAAGCCGCCGGCCGACGCGCGCTGGCGCGAGAGGCCAATCGCGCAGCCCGGCGCGTGCTCGTGCGCGCCGTCGAGCTCGAGCCGACGTTGCAGCGTCGCTTCCTCGCCGCGCGCGCCGCCCGCCGGATCGCCGATCTACCGGCACAGGCGGCGGAGATGGAGCGCGTCTTCGCCGACGCCACCGAGGCCGGCGAGCGCCGGCTGCAAGGACTCGCTTTGACGGCCCTCGCCGAAAACGCCCTGATGCGGGATGCCGATCTTCCCCGCGGGCGCGAGCTGGTCGAGCAGGCGCTCGTCCTGCTCGAGGACGGCAAGCCGGAGGATCGCTACGAGGCGCTCTCGATGCGTGCCCGGATCGGTTGGTGGCTCGGCGACCTCGACGACGACGAGCGCTGGAACGGCAAGGCGCTCGAGGTCGCGCGCGAGATCGGGCGCAAGGATCTGGAGGCGAACGCCGTCGACGAGCTCGCGAGCGCGGCGATCGCGAGGCTCGACCTCGATCGTGCAGGTGTTCTCGTCGCCGAGGCGCTCGAGCTCGCGGAGGAGAGCGGCAACATCACAGCGCTCGGCTGGGCGCTCGTCTCGCAGGCTCGGATCGACGCCCTGCGCGGCCGCGCCGACGAGGCTGCCGCGGAGCTCGATCGTGCCGAGGAGCTCTTCTCCCAGTCCGGCAACGCCTGGGCGCTCGCACGCGTCAGCAACCACTACGGCTGGGTCGAGCGGCGCCGCGGCGATCTCGCCGCCGCCGACAGGCGCTTCCGCGACGCGATCCGTATCCTGAAGCCGCTCGAGGACCGTGGCACCCTCTGCGAGAGCCAGCGCGGGCTCGCGCAGGTACTCGTCGCGACCGGCAAGATCGACGAGGCCGAGCGCTACGCCCTCGAGTCGCGTGAGACGGTCGGCCCGCACGACACGATCTCCCGCGCGACCACGCGGATGGCGCTCGGCCTCGTTCGGGCGGCGCAAGGCCGTGACGAGGAGGCGGAGTCGCTGCTCCGCGGAGGCGTCGAGGTGATCGAGGGGAAAGATCTCTGGCTGATCAGGCGCGAGCTGGTTCTTGCGCTCGCCGGTTTCCTCCGCGAGCGGGGCCGGGTCGACGAGGCGGACGCCTACGAGACCGAGCTCGCCGGTTATGACGCCGCGTTGATTCCTGCCTAGTAGGCGGACGACGACGATGGTGGAGAGCGACGGAACGCGCGTTGGTGCCTGAAGCAGTAAACGAGGCCGCCGAAGCGCACCGGATCGGCTACGCAGAAGGCCCGCACCTTCTCGCTGACGATCTCGCCGCACTTCGCACACGCCTGAGGATCCATCGGATCGCTGCGAACGCTCCCGGTAACGGAAGCGGCAATTTGGGGTTGATCGATTTGAGCCGGAAGAGCTTGCGATCCCCGCGCCTTGAGCAGTCTCGCGACAAGCTCCTCCCGTCCCCATAGCTGGACGCCCGTGTTACGCGCGGTCTTCTGCGCTTGCCGCGAAAAGACGCTGTTCGTGACGACCATCGCGTCCGCGCCGTCGTACATCGCGCGGGCAGTATGTGCTTCCTGAACCGCCTTGATCCCGACTGTCTTCCTGTAGCACTTCGCTTGGACGATGGTTCGAGTGCCGTTCTTTCGAATGACCAGATCACCGCCGTAGTCGCCACCGGCGCTGCCGACAACCTCGACGCGATAGCCGAGTCGCTGGAACAACGTCGCTAGGTATCTCTCGAACGTCGGTCGATCCATCGCGTCGACTTCTCGTATTCCCGACCTTGTCAGTCGTCGTTGGCGGCGGATGAAGAGAAGGAGTCGCCCCAGCTGGACTGCGGCGACGATGAGCAAGAGCCACCAGAGCTGTAACGCGAGGTGGACATGATGACGCCAGAAACAGGTCGCGTGAAGGTGGGGGAGCCTAGGCGAGCGCTGCGCGGATCGCCTGCGACGAAGCCTCGTCCGGCGACTCCGAGATCACGGTCGCAGGTCGCTCGAAGCGGGAGAGTGCTTCCGCGAGCGGCTCGGCGCGCAGCGTTCCCTGCCCGTAGGGCAGGTGCTTCGTCTCGTTTCGGTTCGCATAGGCGATGTCCGAGAAGTGGATGTGGAAGGGCTCGTCCGGCCCAAGCACGGCGTCGGCCGATTCCAGCACGGCGGCGAACGCCTCGACGTCGGTGAAGGCGCCGTCGCTCGTCGCGTGCATGTGGGCGAAGTCGATCACCGGGCGCACCCAGCTCATCCTCGAGGCCACGTGAAGCACGTCGTCGATCGAGCCGAGCTCGCTGACGCGACCCATCACCTCGACGCCGAACGCGACGAGCCGGTTCTTCGCTTCGAGCCGCTCGCGCAACTCGCCGAGCCACGCGACCACGTCGCCGAGCGTGGCCTGCCGATCGCGCCCGAGCCAGAAGCCGGGATGGATCACGACGATCTCGGCGCTGCACGCTGCCGCGAGGCCTGCGCTCCGATCGAGGGCGCCGAGAGCCATCTTTGCCTTCTTCACGTCCGGGTGGCCCGGGAACGCGAAAAGCGGTGCATGGACGGAGAGCGCGATATCGTTCTCCTTCGCCAGCTCCCCGAGCCGTTCCGCCGCGGGGTAGTCCAGCCAGAAGCCGCTCTCGAAGTCGAGCTCGCAGGCGCTGTAGCCGCGCTCGAGGAGGATCCGGATCGCCTCCTCGGGCGAGTCCCGGGAAGGCCAGCGTGCCGGCCCGAAGCGGATCGCTCCCACGCGCCTGACGCTAGACGATCGACAACACGGGTGTCGTCCGACGCAGGTCCTACCCTTTTCGACATGAGCGACCGTCCTTCACGCATCGACCTGCTCGAGCTGGACATCGACCTCCGGCTCGCCGATCTTTGGCGTGAGGCGTCAGAGGTGGGGGAGTGGAATCTCGAGGTGATGGCCGCGTTCATCCGGGCCGCCTACGGCAAGGGTTACTGCGACGCGTTGACCGAGGATGCACCTGGCTCGCTCTGCCACGACCACGGCTACCGGATTCCAGGTCGTCACGAACCAGCGCCTCGCTCGGTCTAGCACCGCTACGATCACCTGGTGGCACGGAAGCGAAGTCCCGCGCGCCTCGTGATCGCGCTGTCGGTGGCGGCAGCGCTCGCGGTCTTCCTGCTCTACGCCTCGGTCGCCGGGGGCGGTACCCCCTCGATCGCACCGGGGGAGCTCAAGGGCCGGACCGACCGCGTCGCGCTCGCCGGCAAGGTGGTCGGGCGGGTCACCGGCGACGCGCACGCCGGCGGGCTCAGGTTCGTCCTCCGCGACGTCAAGGGGCAGGCGACGGTGCCGGTGGTCTACAAGGGCTCGGTCCCGGATCTCTTTCGCGTTGGCCGCGACATCCACGTCGAGGGGCAACTGAGGCAGGGCACGTTCGTCGCCGTCCCGGACACGCTCGTCACGAAGTGTCCCTCGAAGTACGCCCCCGAGAAGAACGCCTCGTAGATGCCCGAGCAGGTGTATGCCTGAATTAGGCCGCGCCGCGCTCGTCGCCACGCTTGGACTCGTGCTCTACGCCGTGGTGGCCGGCGGCTACGCGGCCTGGCAGCGTAAGCGCCGACTCGCCCTCTCGGCCCAGAATGCGCTGCTCGCCGCCTTCGGCTCGACGCTCGTAGCCTCGCTCGTCCTCGTGGCCGCGCTCGTCCGCCACGACTTCTCGTTCGTCTACGTGGCCGACCACACGAGCCGCGAGCTGCCCACCGGCTACACGATCTCGGCCTTCTGGGGTGGACAGGAGGGATCGCTCCTGCTCTGGCTCCTGCTCCTCACGGGCTACGCCGCCACGGCCGTCATGTTGAACCGGCGCACCGCCCGTGATCTCGTCATCTGGGTCGTTCCGGTCCTCGGAGCTGTGGCGCTCTTCTTCGCGTTCCTCGTCGTCGCAGTGGCGACGCCGTTTGCGACCCAAGTTGCCCCGGCCGACGGCGCCGGCCTCAACCCGAGCCTCCAGAACCCGTACATGATGGCCCACCCGCCGCTTCTCTACCTCGGCTTCGTCGGGCTGACGGTTCCGTTCGCCTTCGCGATGGGCGCCCTACTCGCGCGCCGTGCTGACGAGCGCTGGATCGTCGCGACGCGTCGCTGGACGCTCGTCGCCTGGACGGCGCTCGGGATCGGCCAGCTTCTTGGCGCGCACTGGGCCTACGAGGAGGTCGGCTGGGGCGGTTACTACGCTTGGGATCCGGTCGAGAACGCGGCGTTGATGCCGTGGCTCGCCGCCACCGCCTTCCTCCATTCGGTGATGATCCAAGAGAAGCGAGGGATGCTGAAGGTCTGGAATGTGCTGCTCGTGATCTTTGCGTTCAGCCTCTCGCTTTTCGGCACCTTCCTGACGCGGTCGGGGATCGTCAGCTCGATCCACTCGTTCACGCAGAGCTCAATCGGGCCGTGGTTTCTCGGCTTTATCTGCCTCGTGGTGCTCGCATCGCTGGCGCTCGTCTTCGCGCGGCTGCAGTTGCTGCGTGCGCACACGAAGCTCGAGTCGCTCGTCTCGCGCGAGGCGACCTTTCTCTACAACAACCTCCTGCTCGTGGCGCTGACGCTGACCATCCTCTGGGGTGTTGCCTACCCGATCCTCTCCGAGGCAGTCCGGGGCGAGTCGGTGACGGTGGGCAGGCCCTACTACGACTTCTTTCTCCGGATCTTCGGGTTGCCGCTGCTCCTCCTGATGGGAATCGGGCCGCTCGTCGCCTGGCGGCGTGCGTCGGTGCGGAGCCTCCTGCTCACCTTCACGTGGCCGCTCGGCGCGGCCCTCGGGACCGGCTCGATCCTGCTCGCGCTCGGCGCCGGCTCGTCGATCCCCGGTTTGATCGCCTACAGCTTCTCGGCCTTCGTGCTCGGCACGATCGCGCTCGAGTTCGTACGGGGAACCCGCGCCCGCCGCTCGCTCTCCGGTGGTTCGTGGCCGCGGGCGTTCTCCGACCTCGTGGCCCGCAACCGGCGGCGCTACGGCGGGTACGTCGTTCATGCCGCGATCGTGCTGCTCGCAATCGGGATCGCCGGCTCGAGCGCCTACGACACGGTCAACGAAGGGAGGCTCGCTCGCGGCCAGACGCTCGCGGCCGGGGACTACCGACTCACCTACCGCGCGCTCGAGGAGCGAGCCGGGGCGAACGCGACCGAGATCCGCACCGTGCTCGACGTCACCCGCGGCGGCAAAGACCTCGGCACCGTCGAGGCGGGCAAGAACGGCTACACCGCCGAGCGGCAGGTGTCGACCGAGGTCGGGATCCGCAGCGATCTGGTCACCGGCGAGGATCTCTTCGTGATCGCCGAGGTGAACCCGGATGGAACGGCCTACTTCCGCGTCTTCGTGAAGCCGCTCGTGAACCTGATCTGGCTGGCCGGATTCGTCTTCCTGCTCGGGTCCCTGATCGCGCTCTGGCCGGACGCGCGCGAGCAGCGACGACTCGCGACGCGGTACGCCGCCGCGGGCGTTCCGGCCGAGCCGTGAGTCTCGCCCTTGTGCTCGGAGCGCTGCTTGCGATCGGCTGCGTCGTCGCCGTAGCGCTGCCCTATCTCCGTGACCCGGCGCCGGCGGACGACCGGCTCGACCGCCCCGGCGAGCTGGAGCAGCGCCAACTCGAGCTCTCGGAGGTGCGCGATCGTGCCCTCGCGGCCCTCAAGGAGCTCGAGCTCGACCATCGCACCGGCAAGGTCTCCGATTCCGATTACCGCGTGCTCGTCGGCCCGCTGCGTCGCGAAGCCGCGGCGGCTCTCCGAGCGCTCGAGCCGAGAACCCGCGAGCTGTCGGAGCCGCGTGTGAGGTCGAGCAGGTCTGGGTAGGACGGCTCCCATGCAACCCATCGATCCCACACCGCCCCAGACACCCCAGTTTCCCGAGCCGACACCACCTCCGGGTGAGCTCGATCCGACGCCGGGCCCCGACCTACCCCATCCGTATCCGCCGCCCGGCGAGCTCGACCCGCCGCAGCCGACGCCGGTACCCGGAACCGAGCAACCCGCGCAGATCTAGCGCACGAAGGCTGCCCGCGCCGCGTCAGCACGCGCGAACCTACCGAAAACGAGGCTAGACTATCGTCCGGCGTCCTCTGGGAGGGACGACCGACGCTCCGACGAAGCTACCTCTGATGTCGAGAACAGTCCTCATCGGCCTCGCCCTGGCGTGCACGCTGCTCGCTTCGACTCCGGCCTCCGGCGATCCGGGGATCAGCGAGAAGAAAGAGGTCGTCGACTCCAGGATCGACCGGCTCCAGGGCAAGATCGACGCGGCTCGAGAGCGCGAAGGGGTGCTCAGCTCCCAGATCGAGGTGGTCACACGGGAGATCCGCGGTCTCCAGGGCGACGTCGACGCGGCTTCGGCCCGGTTGAACGGTCTCGAAGACGTGCTTGCCCTGCACCGGCGCAAGCTCGATCACCTGGACGAGCTCTTGCGCCTTCAGACGAGCAGGCTCGTCTTTCTCCAGCGCCAGCACACGGCCGCGACCAAGCGCCTGAACAAGCGGATCGTCGAGATCTACACCTCCGAGCCGACCGAGCCCCTGACGGTGGTGCTGGAGGCGGCGAGCTTCGGGGACGTGCTCGATCAGCTCGAGTTCCTGAACGACATCGGGCGCCAGGACGAGAAGATCGCGACCGAGGTGGAGGCCGCGAAGATCGAAGTTCGCGAGACGCGTGACGCGACCAGGGTCACCCGGAGCGAGGTCGCCGAGACGACGCAGCTCGTTGCGGCCCGCACCGCCGAGCAGCGCCGGGTTCGCGATCGGCTTGCGTGGAGCCAGCGCCAGCTTGCGACCGTGCGGCGCGAGAAGAGCGACGCGCTCTCCTCGACGCGGGGGCAACGCGAGGAATTCCTCCACGAGGTCGAGGGCCTTCTCGCCCAGAGCGCGGCGCTCTCGGCCAAGATCCGGGCGGCGCAATCGGCCGCAGCAGCGTCGTCGTCCCCGCCGGCCTTCTCGCAGCAGGCCTCCGCGTCGGGCTACATCTGGCCTGCCCACGGGGTGCTGACGAGCTCGTTCGGCTGGCGCTGGGGCCGGATGCACGAAGGGATCGATATCGCGGTCGGAAACGGCACTCCGGTCGTCTCCGCGGCCTCCGGCACGGTGATCGTGGCCGGCTGGATGGGCGGTTACGGGAATCTGGTCGTCGTCGATCACGGCAACGGTGTCTCGACCGCCTACGGCCACAACACGAGCGTCGCGGTCGGCGTCGGCCAGTCCGTCGCCCAGGGTCAATTGATCGCGTACTCGGGTAACACCGGCCACTCGACCGGCCCGCACATCCACTTCGAGGTCCGGATCAACGGCTCGCCCGTCGATCCGCTCGGCTACCTCTAGGCTGCGTCGGCTCTAGGCTGCGGCGGCTCTAGGCTGCGGCGACGCCGGGCTCGGAGCCGCGGAAGCTGTCGCCCGTGAGCGAGGCCGGCAGCTCCTCGGCCGCGACGAAGTGCAAGTCGGGCAGCGCCCGCCAGCACTCCTCAAGCCCCAACCCGTAGCCCGCGAAGAGCTCGTCGGGGACGGTGAAACCCACGTACTCGAGCGGAATGTCGTCGACGAGCCGGCGGTAGGGGCGATCGAGCAGCGTCACCGCGGCGACGCTCGCCGGCTCGCGGAGCTCCAGGGTGCGCGCCAGGAAGTTAAGCGTCATCCCGGTATCGACGACGTCCTCGACGATCAGGACGTGACGTCCGACGACGGACGCGTCGAGATCCTTGAGCAGGCGAACCCCGGAACCGCTGCCGGCGCCGGTGTAGGCCGCGAGCTCCAGAAAATCGACCTGATGCGAGATCGGGAGCGCCCGCGAGAGATCCGCGAGGAAGACGACACTCGACTTGAGCGGCGCGACGAGAAGTGGATTTCTTCCCTCGTAAGCAGACGCGAGCTCCTCGCCGAGCTCGTCGATCCGGCAGGCGATCTCCTCGCGGGTGAGGTAGATCTGCCCCGGGCGGCGCGGCGACCCGAGATTCGGCGCGACGGTCAGGAGGCGAGCCTCAGCCGGTAGCGCTGGGCGAGGCGCTCGATATCGCGGCGGTAGAAGAGCTTGATCTTGACGTCGGGATAGAGCTCGCGGATCTCCCGGAGCTTGCGGTTCTTGCGGGTTACGAGCGATTGCCGCATCACCGTGATCTCGACGTAGAGTTCCTGCTCGGGCAGGTAGAAGTCGGGCGTGAAGGCGCTCGTGACGCGACCGTCCGTGTCACGAGCGAGCACGAAGGTGCGCGGCTCGTAGGCCCACGGGACGCCGTAGAAGTCGAGCAGTTTCGCGCATTCGAGCTCGACCTCGTTCTGAAATCTCGGCGGGGTCGTCCCTCGGTACGCCTGGAAGGCGGGCAACTGCCAGGACACGCTTCGAGGGTAGCGACCCCCCCGGACGGCCTCGTCTGCGCGACGAGCGTAGACCCCTGCAGGGTCGCTTCGCTCCCGGCTCGCTCCCCCAGAGCTCGTTCGATCTTCTGAAATGTGCGGCTACACGGGTGACGCTCGCGACAACGGTGCTCGTATGCTCTGCCCATGGCCGAGGCTCCCGCAGGCACGTTCACCCTGGCCCACCTCTCGGATCTCCACTGCGGGGGGCAGTACTTCGTCCCGAGCCTGCTCGAGCGCGCGATCAGCGAGATCAACGATTTGAAGCCCGATCTCGTGGTCTGCTCGGGCGACCTGACCACCTTCGGCTTCAAGCACGAGTATCAGGAGGCGAAGAGCTACCTCGACCGGATCGAGTGCAAGTCGCTCGTCGTGATCCCCGGCAATCACGACTCGCGGAACGTCGGCTATGTCCACTTTGAGGAACTCTTCGGCGAGCGCAACTCTGTCACCCGCGTCGGCTTCGTGACCGTCGTCGCGGTCGACTCGACGGAACCGGATCTCGACCACGGTCAAATCGGACGCGGACGTTACCGCTGGATCGAAGAGCAGTTCGAGCCCGACGCTCGCCTGCGCATCTTCGTCTGTCACCACCACCTCTTGCCGGTGCCCGGTACGGGCCGCGAGCGGAACGTGATCTACGACGCCGGCGACACGATCGAGACGCTCCAACGCGCTGGCGTGCACCTCGTTCTCTCCGGGCACAAGCACGTCCCGTACGCGTGGCGGCTCGAAAATCTATTCGTCGTCAACACCGGCACGGTCTCGTCTCTGCGCCTGCGCGGGAACACGAGGCCCTGTTACAACATCGTCGAGGTCTCCGGCTCGCACGTCGCTGTTTGGCGCAAGCATCCCTTCCACGGCCAGGAGCGGATCATCCAGTTCTCGCTCGACACGTTCGAGTACGAGAAGTACACGGGCAGGATCGAGGACGAGGTGACCTCCCGCTCGTGACGAAAGCCCTGGCGCTGATCGACGGGGAGCACTACGCGCCCGTTGTGCGCGCCGCGCTCGAGGAGTTGCCCTATGACTTCGTCGCCGCTCACCTGATCGGGGGCACCGAGAAGCTCCGCGACGACGCGGACTACGGAGTGCCGCTCGCGCCGGAGCTTGAGGGGGCGCTCGACGACCACGGCGCAGAGATCGTCGTCGATCTCTCCGACGAGCCGGTGCTCGGGCCGCCCGAGCGGATGCGTCTCGCGAGCCGGGTGCTCGCCCGCGGACTGCCGTACGTCGGCGCGGACTTTCGCTTCGACCCGCCTGAGCTGGAGCCCTTCCCGCTGCCCTCGCTCGGGATCGTCGGCACCGGCAAGCGCGTGGGCAAGACGGCGATCACCGCGCACGCCGCGCGGTTGCTCGCGCGCGACCGCAAGGTGGTCGTCGTCTCGATGGGCCGGGGTGGGCCGACCGAGCCGGAGCTCGCCGAGGTGTCGCCGGACCTCGACGCGTTGCTCGAGCTCTCCCGTTCCGGCCGCCATGCCGCGTCCGACTATCTGGAGACGGCCGCGCTTGCCGGCGTGCCCACAATCGGCTGTCGCCGCTGCGGTGGGGGGCTTGCCGGCGCCGTGTTCGCGTCGAATGTCCACGAGGGCGCCAGGCTGGCCGTCGAGCTCGAGCCCGACCTCGTGCTCTTCGACGGCAGCGGCGCCGCGCTGCCGCCGGTCGAGACCCGCCGCCGGATTCTCGTCGTCAACGCGCAGCAGGATCCGGCCGTCGCGACGGGGTATCTGAACGCCTATCGCCATCTCACGTCCGATCTCGTCGTGCTCACGATGGCAGAGACCGGTTCGGGCTGGGAGGAGCTTCGCGACGCCGTGGCCGAGCTCGCCCCGGCGGTTGTCGCGACCGTGTTGCGCCCGAAGCCTGCGGCTGATGTCGCCGGCCGCCGCGTCGCCTTCTTCTCGACGGCGCCGGAGAGCGCGCATGCCCTCTTCGAGCGTCATCTGCGCGACGAGTACGACGCCGAGGTCATCCACGTCTCCGGCGCGCTCTCAGACCGCGGTCGGCTGCGCGAGGAGCTCGAGTCGGTCGACGCCGACGTGTTCCTCGTCGAGCTCAAGGCCGCGGCGATCGACGTCGTCGCGGAGGCGGCCGCCGAGAGCGGCGTCGAGGTCGTGCTCGCGGGTAGCGACGTGCTCCCGGCGGCCGGCGAGCGCGAGCTGGACGCGGAGCTTCTCAGACTCGCCGACGAGGTCTGCGCATGAGTGAGCGCAGACATGGAGAGCGCGACTTCCTCGGCGGTGACGGGACGCCGTTCTCCAAGGGGCTGATGGCGCGTGTTCTCTCGGCGGTCGGGGTGCCGGAGGAGCGTGCGTACGAGCTGGCGCGTCGGACGGAGATCGATCTCGGCCAGCGAGGGGAGACATCCGTCGATCTCGATCGGCTGGGCGAGCTCGCCGTCGATCTGCTCGGGCAGGAGGCGGGTGCCCGGGCGGTGCGCCGGGTTCGCGGCTACCGGAGGCTGCATACGCTCGATCTGCCCGTGATCCTGCTCGTCGGCGGCGGCACCGGGACGGGCAAGTCGACCGTCGCGACCGAGGTGGCGTACCGGCTCGGGATCACGCGCGTCACCTCGACCGACTTCGTCCGCCAGACGATGCGAGCGTTCTTCGCCAAGGAGTTCATGCCGTCGATCCACTACTCGAGCTTCGAGGCGGCCCTCGGCCTCTCGAAGGCGGAGGAGGAGGAATCCGGCGATGCCGCGCTGCTCGGTTTCCTCGACCAGACCCGCAACGTGCTCGTCGGTGTGGACGCCGCGTTGCAGCGCGCGCTGGAGGAAGGCTGGTCGATGGTGCTCGAGGGCGTCCATCTCGTGCCGGGAATGCTGGCCGCCGAGCACCCCGACGCGCTCGTGATCCGGTGCGTGCTCGCGATCGAGGACGAGGAGATCCACCGCACGCACTTCTGGATCCGCGACGCCGACTCCGATGGCATTCGCCCCGTCGACCGCTATATCGAGGCTCTCCCCGAGATCAGGATGATCCAGGAGTACATCGTCGACCGAGCGAGGAGAAACGACGTGCCGGTGATCGTGAACGAGAACCGCAGCGACGCGATCGGCGCCGTGATGGAGCTCGTGCTCGAGAGCGCCGAACGGCGCGACCGCGAGACGAGGGATGCACGATGAGCGAGGCGCAGCGTCCACCCTGTCCGTGCGCACTCTTCGCCCGTGCCACAGAATGGGCAGCGCTCGCCGGCGCCCGCTGGCTCGGCCGCGACGACCAGGATGCGGCCGAGGAGGCTGCCGAGGGCGCGATGCTCGCCGGCCTTGCCCAGGTTCCGATCGATGGGACGGTGGTGATCGGCGCAGCCGAAGACGCGCAGCTCGCGGTCGGCGTCAAGGTCGGAGCCGGCGGCGAGGCGTTCGATCTCGCGGTCGATCCGCTCGAGGGGCGCGGCGTCGTCGCGCGCGGCGGCAACGGGGCGATGTCGATGATCGCGGTCGGCCCGCCGGGGTCGCTGCTGCGCCTCCCGGACATGTACATGCGCCGGATGGCGGTTGGGCCGCGGGCGCGGGGCAAGATCGACCTGACGAAGCCGATCGCCGAGAACATCGACGCGATCGCGGCCGGCTTCGGGAGGAACGTGAACGACATCACGACGATCGTCCTCGACCGGCCGCGCCATCACGACCTGATCGAGGAGATCCGCGCCGCCGGCGCCCGGATCAAGCTGATCCAGGACGGTGACGTGACGGCGTCGATCTCGGCCGCGATCCGCGGCACGAACGACCACCTCGCGATCGGGATCGGCGGCACGCGCCAGGCCGTGCTCTCGGCTGCGGCCCTGCGGTGTCTCGGCGGCGAGTTGCAGGCTCAGCTCTGGCCGACGACGCGAACCGAGATCGAGCAGGCGACCGCGTTCGGCGTCGAGGACGTCAACCGTGTCTTCTCCTCGGACGACCTCGCGCCCGGCGAGGTGATCGTCGTCGCGACCGGCGTCTCGAACGGCGACCTCCTCCGCGGCGTCCGCTTCCTGGCCGACAGCGCCCGCACCCACTCGCTGGTGATGTGCATGCGCTGCAACTGGGTGCGCTTCACCGACGGGATCCACTTCTTCGCCCGCGAGCGCAAGGAGGAAGTGCGCCTGCTCATCTAGCAAGTAGCGGACTGTTACTTGGCTAGACTCGTCGCATGCCAACGAAGGAAGCGATCGTCGAGGCGCTGCACACCGTCGAGGATCCCGAGCTCGGGATGGACATCGTCGAGCTCGGCCTCTTCTACGACGTTGAGATCGACGGGCCCAAGGTGAAGGTGATCCACAGCCTCACCTCGATGGGCTGCCCCGCGGGCCAGATGATCCAGGACGGGATCCACGACGCCGCCGCGTCGGTCGAGGGCGTGGACGAGGTCGAGGTCGAGCTGACCTTCGACCCGCCGTGGACCCCCGACCGGATGTCGGACGACGCGAAGTTCATTCTCGGCTTCGGCTAGCCCGGAATCGTCAACACGATCTTGCCGAGCTGCTCCCCGGCTTCCAGCCGCTCGTGGGCGGCGCGCGTTTCCGAGAGCGGGAAGACCGAGTCGACGTGGACGCGGGCGCGCCCTGTTCGGATGAGCTCGTAGGCGCCGAGGAAGTCCTCGCGCGAGCCCATCGTCGAGCCGTAGACCGTGAGTTGCTTCCACCAGAAGCGATGGAGCTGCGCCGGCGGGTTCGGGCCGCTCGTGGCGCCGCAGACGGTCACGCGCCCACCAGGTTTCACCGCCGCGAGCGAGGTCTTCCAGGTCGCCTCGCCGACGGTCTCGACGACCAGATCGGCACCTCCGATCTCCTTCACCGCCGCGGCCACGTTGCCGGTCGCATGGTTGACGGTCACATCCGCACCCCACTCGCGCGCCCGCTCGAGCTTCTCGTCGCTGCCCGAGGTGACGACGGTCCTCGCGCCGAGAGCGCGCGCGAGCTCGAACGCCGCGGTCGCGACGCCGCCGCCGATTCCCCAGATCAGCACCCATTCGTCCGCCTGGAGTTGGGCCTTCGTGACGAGCATCCGGTAGGCCGTTTCGTACACGAGCGGGAATGCGGCCGCTGTCTCGAAATCGATCGCGTCGTCGAGCGGGAAGACCTGCGCGGCGGGCAGCGCGATCAGCTCGCAGTGCGTCCCGTCGGTGTGCTCGCCAATGACGGCGATCGACGCGCCGTGCTCGAGCCCCGGATTGATGACGACGCGCCGGCCCTCCTCGATCCCCTGCACGCCCTCGCCGAGAGCTGCGACGACGCCGGCCCCGTCTGCGCCGAGGATGCGCGGCTTCGGAACCGAAGGAAGCCCCTTGCGAACCCAGAGGTCGAGATGGTTGAGGGAGGCTGCGCGAAGCGCGATCAGCACCTCGCCCGGCCCCGGAACGGGATCGGGGACGTCCTCGTAGCGTAGGACGTCCGGCCCGCCGTCCTCGTGGATGCGAATCGCTTTCACGGGCATGATCCTCCCATGACTGCGGCGGAGCTCGCGGAGCTAGGGGAAGAACTCGGCCTCGACGCTGTCGGCGCAGCTTCGGCGGCGCCGTACACGGAGACCGAGCGACACATCCGCGAGCGCGCCGAGCGCGGACTCTTTGCCGGCATGCGCTTCACGATGGCGCAGCCGCACGTCTCCTGTCACCCCGAGACCCTGCTGCCGGGAGCGCGGACCGTCGTGTCGGCGGCGCTGTGCTATTACGCGCCCGGATCCGAGGCCGAGCCGGGGGACGGAACCCTGTCGCGTTACACATGGAGCGACCGTTACGTCGAGCTGCGCGACAAGCTCGACGCGCTCGGCCGTCGGCTCGGCGGCTCCTATCGCGTGCTCGTCGATGCGAACCAGCACGTCGATAGGGAGGCGGCCTTCCGAGCCGGGCTCGGCTTCTACGGCAAGAACACGCTCCTAATCACGCAACGGCACGGCTCGTGGGTCGTGCTCGGCACGCTCGTCACGGACGTCGAGCTCGAGGCCGCGGTGCCGCTCGGGACGGACTGTGGCTCGTGCACGCTCTGCATCGAGGCGTGTCCCACGGACGCGCTTGCGGAGGCCGGCACGCTCGATGCGACACGCTGTCTCTCCTACTGGACGCAAGCTCCGGCGGCGATCCCGGTCGAGTATCGCGAGGCGATCGGCGCCTCGCTCTACGGCTGCGACATCTGCCAGGACGTCTGTCCCTGGAACCGTGGGGTCGAGAAGCGGCGCGCCGGCGGGCGCCCGCCGGACGGCGCCGAGCCGACGGTCTCGCTTGCCGAGTGGCTCGAGGCCGACGACGCGTCGTTGCTCGAGCGCTACGACCGCCTCTATGTGCCGCGCAACGACGCTCGCTACTTGCGCCGCAACGCGCTCGTCGCGGCCGGCAACGTCGGTGGCTCGGAGCATCGCCCGCTGCTCGAGCAGTTCGCAGCCGGTGAGGACGAGCTTCTGCGCGAGCAGGCGGAGTGGGCGCTCGCGAGACTGGTCGAACGAGGCGTATGAGGGTCGTCCGGATGCTCGCGTTCGTGCGGCTCGTGATCGTGCCGCTGGCGCTGATCCAACTCCTGAACGAGCGGGGCGACTTTCCGCCCGGTTACGAGACCGCGGCGTGGATCACGCTCGGCGTCCACGCGATCGTCGCCGCCCTCTTCGTTCCCCTCGCGTTCGCCACGCGGGTGCGTTCGCAGGCCGTCGCGGTGCTCGGACTCGCATTCGACACGTTCCTCTCGACCGCGCTCGTCCTCGTCTACTCGTTCGCGACAGGCCAGCCGCTGCGAACGCTGCTCTTCCTCGTCGTCCTCGAAGCGGCTCTGCTCTTCCGCGTGGCCGGAGGGCTCGCCGTCGCACTGGCGGGTATTCCGATCCTCACCCTCGCCGAGATCTGGCGCTCGCGCGAGTTCGATTTCGAGATCCAGCCGGAGTCGGTCGTGCTCCGCGTGGCGATCGGCGTCGTGCTCGGCCTGGTCGTGGGGCGGCTGGTCGCGATCGAGCGCGAGCAGTCGGCGCTTGCAAGCACGCGCGCACAGGAGGCCGAACGCCTGCGGGACGAGCTCGGCCGGCGCGTCGACGTGCTCGAGGCCTCGAGTCGGTGTGCGCGCGCGCGCTTGCTTCGTCGCTCGATCTCGACGAGGCGTTCAGCGCCTTCATCGCCGAGCTGCGCGGGCTCGTCCCATTCGATCGCTCCGCGATCCTCCTGATCGAAGGCGACGGCGCCCGGGTGATGGCGACTGCGGGCGCCGGCGCCCGCTCGTTCCTTGGTCCCGGGACGAGGATCGACGTCAAGGGCTCGATCCTCGAGCGGGTGGCGGAGGGCCAGACAGTCTATCGAGCCGACCTCGAGGAACGCCGGTACCCGGAGGAGGAGGGTCTGCTGGAGCTCGGGTTACGCTCGCGTGTCGTCGCGCCCCTCCAGCAGGGCACCCGGACGGTCGGCGCGTTGTCGGTCGGCCGCGCCCAGCTCGACTCCTTTCGCCCCGAGGAGATCGAGCTCGTCGCGCTCCTTGGGCGTTTCGTCGCTGCGGCGGTGCAGAACATCCGCGCGTACGACGCCGAGCGGACGACGGTCGAGGAATTGCGCCGCCTCTCGGCGCTTCGCGCAGATTTCGTCTCGCTGGTCTCACACGAGCTGCGGAGCCCGATGGCGGCCGTGATCGGCTCGGCGCGGACGCTCCAGTCCCGGTGGCGCGAGCTCCGGTCGGATCAGCGCGAGGCGTTCATCGCCGTCATCGCCGACGAGACGAGCCGGCTTTCGGCGCTTGTCGGTGACGTGCTCGATACGTCGAGGATCGAGGCCGGCACCTTCGGCTACATGTTCACGGACGTGGATCTCGTCGACCTGTTGCGGGAAGCGACGGCGGCAGCGGAGATCGCACAGGACGAGGTGCGGCTCGCGGTCGAGATCCCGTCCGCTCTGCCGCACGTTCGCGGCGACCGCGACCGGCTGCGCCAGCTCTTGGACAACCTCCTCGCGAACGCGATCAAGTACTCCGAGACCGGAGCCGCAGTCGAGATCGACATGACGATGCGGAACGGCTCCGTCCGGGTGCGCGTGCGTGATCACGGCCCCGGAATCGAGCTCGAGGATCACGGCCTGATCTTCGAGAAGTTCGGACGTGCCGGCGATCAGGACGCCAAGCCGGGCACGGGGCTCGGGCTCTTCATCTCGCGCTCGTTCGCCGAGGCCCACGGCGGCACCCTGCAGGTCGACTCCCACCCCGGTGAGGGCGCAACCTTCACTCTGACCCTGCCTGTTGGCGCAAGCTGAGCATCCGCGGAGGCGGATGCTCAGCGCGCGAAGACCCCTGAAGGGCCGCTTCGCGGCCTGACCAGCCCGCGCGAGACAACGCTCTACTGGGCCACGCGGACGCGGCTCACCTCTCGCGGAGGCGGATGCTCA
>JAABUR0100001651.1_pt1 | contig 38796 bp, 36 predicted proteins | sample 5560091 | NCBI WGS metagenome assembly JAABUR01 (sample SAMN10711879, study PRJNA513375) | rock metagenome | isolation source: Antarctica rocks | place: Antarctica: Victoria Land, University Valley sud | reverse complement strand
TTCTCGACCGCGCCGCTTCGCTCGACCAGCTCTCGCGCAACCAGGCCGACGTCGTCCGGGCCGTCGGTCTGGCGACCAAGCAGGTCGCCGAGCGGCAGCAGGCGGCCGACAGCGCACTCGCGGATGCGCGGGCGCTGGAACGCCGGATGGCGGCGGCCAAGATCTCGATCGAGCGGGACCTGGCCGCTCAGGGCAGGCTGGTGGACCGGCTCAAGGCGGAGCAGCTGCGCCTGGAGCGCATTGCCGCGGCCAAGGCCGCCGCCGCCGCCCGCGCCGCGAAGGCGGCCCGGGCCCAGGCCGCCCGGGAAGCTGCCGCGGCGGCAGCGGCGGCAGCGCGGGCCCGGGCGGCTGTACTCGCGGCCCAGCGGCCGCCCGACCCGCCCGCGGCATCTCTCCCAGGTCCGCCACCGGCGGGTGGCTACCAGGGCCCACCGTCCGGCCGGGCGTCCGTGGCAGTCGCGTGGGCCTACAAGCAGCTCGGCAAGCCCTACGTCTGGGCGGCGGCCGGACCCAACGCTTTCGACTGCTCGGGGCTGACCATGTACGTCTGGGGCAAGGCTGGCGTGTACCTTCCGCACTCCTCCCAGGCCCAGTTCAGCTCTGGGCCCCACGTGTCGATCGGCGATCTCCGGCCCGGCGACCTGACGTTCTACGGCAACCCGATCCACCACGTCGCCATCTATGTCGGCGGTGGCAAGATGATCGTCGCGCCGCACACCGGCGACGTGGTAAAGGTGCAGTCGGCCATCCGCGGTGACTTCGTCGGAGCGGTCCGCCCCTAGTACGAGCACAGTGCGGTCACGAAGGCTGCCGCGCTCTTGACCGGAAATTGGGGGCTCCGTAGGGTCGCCCTGCCTTGGACTTCGGCGGTGGCCATGTCGTCCCGCCTCTCGGCATCCCGGGGAGGGACCATGCAGCGCACCCCAGTTCGGATCCTTGCCGTCGCGACGCTGGCGATCGCGACTGCGGCCGGGGGCTGGACCGGCGCCGGCTCGGCCGCCACGCAGCGACACACGACCGCCCCGCCGAAGCATCCGTTCGGAGCAGCGGCTGACGAGTCGGCGCTCGCCAAGCTCGGCACACGCCAGGCAGGACCGGACGCCCGCAGCGCGAACCTGGAGCTGATCGCGCGGTCTCCCAAGCGCAACACGGTCGGATCAGACCAGGCGTTCTGGGGCAACCTCGCCTTCGAGGGCAACTACAACGGATTCCGGGTCATCAACATCAAGAACCCGTCTCGCCCGGAGATCGTGTCGGACGTGGACTGCCGCGGCCCGCAGAACGACGTGACGGTGTGGGGCAACCTGCTGTTCCTCTCCATCGACCGCCCGCAGACAACGGACAGCTGTGACAACAGCAGCGACGTCCAGATCGACCCCACGGACCCCTCGACCTGGACCGGGTTCGAAGGTATCCGGATCATCGACGTGAGCAACCCGCGTGATCCGGTGTTCATCAAGGGCGTCGAAACCGACTGCGGCTCGCACACCGCGACCCTGGTGCCCGACCTGAAGAACGACCGGGTCCTGCTCTACGTCTCCTCGTACCCGCTCCTCCCGGGACCGCACTGCGGACCCGGGAAGGAGTCCAATCCGCGCCACGGCAAGATCTCCGTCGTCGGAGTTCCGCTGAAGGCTCCCTCGCAGGCCCGGGTCGTGTCCACGCCGCAGGTGAACCCACCGGTGCTCGACTTCGGTGACCCGTACTTCCCCGCGGTGGGCTGCCACGACATCGGCGTACTCGTGCCGCTGAAGATCGCCGCGGCCGCCTGTATGACCGAAGGCCAGCTCTGGGACATCTCCGACCCGGCGCACCCGAAGACGATGAGCGGCATCCGGCTACGCAACCCGAACTTCGGCTTCTGGCACTCGGCAACGTTCACCTACGACGGCAAGGTGGTCGTCTTCGGTGACGAGACCGAGGAGTTCCCGTGCGCCGCACCCGCGTCCAAGCACGGGCGGCTGTGGTTCTACCGGGTGGCCGACGGCAAGCTGCTGGGCTCGTTCAATATCCCGCGCGCGCAGCCGAACCAGTACTGCTCGGCGCACGAGTTCACCGTCATCCCGGTGAAGGACCGCTACCTGCTGACATCGTCGTGGTACGAGGGCGGTACGACGGTCGTCGACTTCACCAACCCGGCCAATGCCCGCGAGATCGCCTTCTTCGACGCGCGGCGGCCGTTGCCGTCGGTCGCCTGGTCGTCGTACTGGTACAACGGCCGGATCTACGTCAACGACATCATCCGGGGCCTCGACGTCCTGCGCTTCGACAGCTCGGTGACCGAGCAGGCACGCCGGTTCCCCTACCTCAACACCGCCACCCAGACGGTCCTGCTGCGGTAGTCCGGGGCTCGGAACCGAGTGGCACTCCCGCGCGTCGAACGACGGTGACGCGCCCAGGAGAAGTCATGTCCGCAATCCCAACCCGTCCGATCCGGCTAGTCGTGACGCTCGCCGGCGGAGCTTTCCTCGCCGTTGGCTGCGGTCAGCCGTCGGCGGGTCCGTTCGCCGGGACGCGCCAGCCCCACGCCGCCGCAACGCCCGCGCACGGCTGCCCGGAGCGTGGGCAGGCGCACGGGGGCGCCGCCGCGGCCGTCATGGTCGAGTGGGTCGACTTCGTGCAGCTGAACGGCCGTCAGTACGTCGCGGCCCTCGACGGACGGACGCAGCCGCCGCTACCGGGCTCGCAGGTCGGCCCAAGGGTCGGTGTCACCGCCTGCCAGATCGCCGGCAGCTCCGCCGGACCGAACTACAAGTTGCGCGACGGCGACGCCGCGTTCCTGGCCCCGGGCACAGTCGTACATGCAATCCGGGGCGTTCCGACGACCCGCGCGGTGACCGCCTCCCGGGATGGTCGCTATCTCTACTACGCCGCCCAGCCTGCTCGCTAGTTGTCGTTGATCGGGTCACCCCGGTTGGAGTTGCCCTCCAGGAACTTGGTCCGGTCGACCTCGCCGTGTCGCGGACCGGTGTAGCGGAGAACGTAGAGCCCGTTGCGGATGTCAACGACGTAGATGAGGCCGTCCTTGATGATCGGGTAGCTCCACATGACCACCTTGTTCGGTCCGGCCGACAGCGCCGGGTCCTCGGTGGCGACATGGCGCAGCGGCCGCGGCGAGAACCAGCCGCCCTGCTGCGGCACGTTCGCGTTGGAGATGTCGATCGCCTGCAGACCGCCCGAGTGCCAAGAGATGAGCGCCAGGTCGGGCAGCACCGTCGGATTGTGCGAGGTGTAGCTGACGAACGCGTCGTTCCGGCCCTCGCGTGTCGGGCAGAACGACGGCTGGTTCTCAGTGATCCGGTACTGACTCACGAACCGGGGGTTGGCGGGGTTCTCGACGTTGAACAGGCGGGCCCATCCCCACGGGCAGCCCTGGCTCGGGCCGAGGAGCGAGCCGTAGATCTCATCGGTAGTCAGCACCAGTTGGCGGCCGGGGATCGGCACCGCGGAGTGGGCGTTCGGGTTCCGCCACCTCGGCCGGTCACGGGGGTCGGTCAGCAGGCGGATATTCGGGTTCCGGACGTCGCGGGCGACCTGGCTGGAGTCCGCCACCAGGAACTCGCCGGCCTCCTGCGAGAGGTAGAGCCGGGTGCCGGCCGGATTGAGCGACATCGAGTGCGTGAACAGGTTGAAGTCGTACCGTGCCGGGTCGGCGGCCCCCGGGTAGAAGGCGTTGGCGTTGAACTGGGTGACGAAGCGCACCACTCCCCGGGCGGCGTCGCTGATGTCCTCGACGACGAGGTTGGGGTCCTTGGGCTTGGTCGACAGGGTCGGGGTGGAGAGGTAGAGCAGCGCCCGGTCCCGGTTCCGTGGGTCGATCCACAGGTACATCTCGTGCGGCTTGACCGGCACGCCCGCGCGCGACCTGGGCACGAAGGTCTTGATCAGCCGCGGGTGGACGGGGTCGGTCAGGTCGTAGAACTTCAGGTCGAACTCGAACTGCTCGTCGGTGCCCTCTGGGCAGTCGTGGATGAACGAGCTGCACCGGAAGTTCATGACGACGAGCAGCTTCTGTGCGGACCAGACCCGCAGCTCACGCGAGGTCACCCCGCGGACTGCCTCGTTCGGCCGGCCGATCTCGCCGACCACCTTCGGGTGGGCCGGGTCCGCGATCGACGTGATCAGGACGCCCGGGTGGGTGTGACCGTCCGAGCTGTCGGTGCGGTTGCCGATGTAGATGTAGTTGCGGTAGATCGCGGGGCCTGCGTTCATTCCGCGGTTGAACAGCGGGTCATGGCCGATCAGCTCGAAGTTGGCCGAGGTGCCCGGCGTACCGCCACCGCCACCGACGGCGTCGGTCGTCCCCCTGGCGGCAGAAGGTACGGCGACTGCGGCAGCGATGGCGACCGCTCCGGCGAGCAGTCGACGACGCCTCATGGCTACGTTCATTTGGCCACCCCTTCGGGCTGAACCGACCCATCGGACACCGCAGTCCTACTCCTGTCGCGCCGCAATGGCTAGATGTTGCGCTGCGAAGTTATGGGCGCTCCCGGCCTGCCGCGGGTGGCTCTACGGTGAGACGTCCTTTCCACAGGGGGTTCGATGGCCGACGGCCGGCGGTGAGTTCTCGCGTCGGCGGGCCGACGGCCGACGCGCCCGCGCGGCCGTCCACACCCGCATGGCGCGGGCTGGCGGGGCCGGTCCTGGTCGGGCTGCTGGCCGGCTTCCTGTCCGGACTGTTCGGTGTCGGCGGCGGCATCCTGCTCGTCCCCGGCCTGGTGATCGTGCTTGGCATGGAGCAGCGCCGGGCCCACGGCACCTCACTGGCCGCGATCGTGCCGATCGCGATCGCCGGTGTCATCGGGTACGCCGTACACCGGTCGGTCGACCTGCCGGCCGCGGCTCTGCTGGCCCTGGGGTCGGCCGCTGGCGCGGTGTTGGGCGCCAGGCTCCTGGACCGGTTACCCGCGCGGGCGCTTCAGCTCGCGTTCGGTGGGCTGCTGGTGGTGACGGCCGTGCGGCTCTTCCTCGCCGGACACGGCGCGGCTGCTTCCCGGCCGCTAACCATCGGGGTGGCTGCGGGCCTGGTGGTCATCGGGGTGGCTGCCGGCGTACTCGCCGGGCTGCTGGGCGTGGGGGGCGGGATCATCATGGTGCCGGCCCTCGTGCTGCTGCTGGGTGTCTCCGACGTACTCGCGAAGGGGACGTCGTTGCTGGTCATCGTCCCGACCGCGCTGGTCGGGTCGGTGCAGAACGTGCGGGCGGGCAACGCCGACCTGCCGGCCGCGCTGACCGCGGGGCTGGCCGGGGCGGTCTCGGCCGTCGCCGGCGCGGTGGTGGCGGTGCACCTCGACCCGGCCGTGTCGCGGGCGCTGTTCGGGCTGCTGCTGGTCGCCGCCGCGGCCCAGCTGGTGCTCAAGCGGGCGGAGCCCTCCTGAGCGACGGCGCCACGGCACAATGAGCTCGTGCCGGAACTGCCGGAGGTGGAGGCGCTCGCCGCGTTCCTGACCGAGCGGGCGGTCGGCCGCACGGTGGCCCGGGTCGATGTGGTGGCGATCTCGGTGTTGAAGACCTTCGACCCGCCACCCACCGCTCTCGACGGCCTCGAGATCTCCTCCGTACGCCGGCACGGCAAATTCCTCGACCTCGACGTCTCGGGTCTGCACCTGGTGATCCACCTGGCGCGGGCCGGCTGGCTGCAATGGAAGGACAAGCTGCCGCCCGCCCCGCCCCGGCCGGGGAAGGCGCCGCTGGGGCTGCGGGTGCATCTCGACGACGGCAGCGGCTTCGACCTCACCGAGGCCGGCACGCAGAAGCGGCTCGCCGTCTACGTCATGCGTAACTCCGAAGCGGTGCCCGGCATCGCCCGGCTGGGGATCGACCCGCTGGCTGCGGGGTTCACGGTGGCGGAACTGGGCCGGCTTCTCGCCGCGGCCGGCCGGGCGCAGGTGAAGGGCGTGCTCACCGACCAGTCGGTGGTGGCCGGGATCGGCAACGCGTACTCCGACGAAGTGCTGCACGTGGCCGGGCTCTCGCCGTTCAAGCCGGCCTCTTCGCTCACGACCGAGGAGGTCGCCCGGCTGTACGACGCCATCGCCGCCACGCTCGGCGAGGCCGTCGGCCGCGCTCGCGGATTGGCCGCCGGCGAGCTGAAAGCGGAGAAGAAGGTCGGCCTCCGGGTGCATGGGCGCACCGGTCAACCGTGTCCGGTCTGCGGCGACACCGTGCGCGAGGTGTCCTTCGCCGACAAGAGCCTGCAGTACTGCCCCACCTGCCAGACCGGCGGCAGGCCGCTGGCCGATCGCCGGCTGTCCCGGCTGCTGAAGTAGCCGGCCTACGCCGCTGTGCCTGCCACAGCAGGCGTCATGGAAGGTCCCGGCATGACGCTCGGCCAGTGTGGCGGCCGGTATAGCCAGCTGGCAGTACCCCCAAGCGGATCAGACGGCCGGCTGTAGGCAGCTCCGGGTCGCACCGGCGCAGCACGCCGCTGTGTGATCCAGGGAGCGACAGGCCCGCCATAGGGAGCTATCGCTCCCGTGATCACGCCGGATCGGCGCCAGCGTGAGTACGCTCGACTGTGCTTGGCCATGTTGGCTTAGTTGGCGCATACTGGGGGTCATGAGCGTTGAACCTGTTGAGCTGTCGGTAAGTCAGGCTCGCGACCGGTTCTCCGACGCGGTGAATCGAGCAGCGTTCGGTGGCGAAGTCACCTACGTGACCCGCGGCCGGGGGCACTCACGGGCAGCAGCCATCGTTCCCGCTGGCTGGGTTGAGGTCTACGAGGCGCTGGTCGATCGCGAAGACGGCGCTATCGCGTCGCAACGGCTCGAGGAGCTTGACGCCGGTCGCAGTCACGTCGTCCCGGCCGATGAAGTCGGCCGCGCGCTCGGCTTGTGAGTGAACCTCCTCGGTACGGTGTCGACTACGAGTCCGCCGCTCAGGAGGAGCTCGCCAAGCTCGATAAGCGGATCGCCAGACGAATCGCTACGGCCGCTTCCACTCTTGGCGCCAACCCGCGGCCGGCGGGGTGCAGGCGCCTGGTCGGCTACGACAATCTGTGGCGCATCCGAGTGGGGGACTGCCGAGTCATCTACACCGTCATGGACACAGAGTTGATCGTTCTCGTATTGCGGATCGCCCATCGCAGCGAGGTCTACCGCTGAGCACGCGCTCGTGACGCTCAAGCGCTGGCGAGCGTGCGGATTTCGTCGAGGATGGACACGAGACGGTCGCGTTCGCCCCCTCGATGTCGTAGCGACCTTGGAGGTTCATCCAGAAGCGCTCTGCGGTTCCAAAGTAGCGGGCGAGCCGCAGTGCAGTGTCGCCGCTGATGCGCCGCTTGCCGTGCACGATCTCGTTGATCCGGGGTGGCGGTACGCCGATGGCAACGGGAACCGTGCTGGGTGACGCCCGGTACGCGGGCGCAGCACGTCCACCGGCATGGCGGCCGCGTTCTCCGAGACTGGCACTCCCCAAGGTGATGGTCATGATGTTGGTGCGACGTGGGCTCGTAGCGCGTGCGGGGTCGACTAACGTGCGCTGACGACCCCACTGACACGCACCCCGCGCACACCTGTCCTGCGATCAAGGAGTTATGCGCCTAATCCGATCTTGTGAATGGGACCATTTCTCCTTGATCGCGGGATGGGGCTGCCGCACTGGTACGCGGCCGGGTGCCCACGCGGGCCTACCCGGGTGGGCGGGCCGGGCGCTGTGCCCGCCGTAGGTGCCGAAGAACAGCGCGGCGGCCACCCGGGTGGTGATCGACCAGGTGGGATAGGCGTGGACGGTCTGCGCGATCCGGCCGGCCAACATGCCGGTCGAGATCGCGAGCGCTCCCTCCGCGATGAGCTCGCCGCCGGTCGGCCCGACCGCGGTCATGCCCACCAGCCGCAGCAACGGCCGCGCCTTCACCAGCGGTCCGGGTGCGGCGACCAGCTTGACGAAGCCGTCGGTCTCACCGGCACACCGGGCCCGGTCCTGCGAGGCCATCGGTACGACGGAGACCAGCGCGGCCTCGCCGTACCGGGTGAAGGCCTGCGCCTCGGTCAGCCCGACATGGGCGACCTCGGGGTCGGTGAAGGTGACCCATGGCACCGCGTCGCCGTCCCAGGTCGCCGCCCCGCCGGCCACCCCCGGCCGCCAGCCGGGGGCGAAGGCGTTGCGGACGGCGAGCCGACCCTGCTCGTCGCCCACGTGGGTGAACCGGAGGTCGGTGGCGCAGTCGCCGACGGCGTACACGTGCCCGGCGGAGGTCCGCAGGTGCTCGTCCACCGCCACCGCGCCGCGCCGGGTGAGCGCCACCCCGGGGACGTCGAGGGCCAGACCGTCGGTGACCGGCCGGCGGCCGAGGGCGACCAGCAGGTGGCTGCCGGCGACCGTCGTACCGTCGGCCAGCCGGACCGAAGGGCCGCTCTCGACGCCGACGACGGCGCAGCCGGTGAGCACCCGGACGCCCTCGCGCTCGAGCACCCGGCGGAGGGCCGCGGAAGCCTCGGGTTCGTCCCGCGGCAGCAGCCGCTCGCCGCGTTGGACGACCGTCACTCGGGAGCCGAGCCGGGCGAACGCCTGGGCGAACTCGGCGCCGAGCGGGCCGCCGCCCAGTACCACCAGGTGCTCGGGCAGCTCGGTCAACGCCAGGATCGTCCGGTGGTCGAGGTAGCCGGATCCCCGCAGGCCCTCGATCGGCGGGATGTCGGCGACCGCTCCGGTCGCCAGCACGAAGCGCTCGGCGGACAGCCGCCGGCTGCCCACCTCGACGACGGCCGGCTCGACGAAGCGGGCGGTGCCGCGGACCAGCTCGATGCCCTCACCCGCCAGCACCTCAGGCGACTCGTCGGCCGCGATCTCTTCGATGGTGGCCGACACCCGGCGCATCACGGCGGGGAAGTCCACGCTCACCTCGGCCGAGAAGCCGTACGCCGCTCCCGACCGGGCCCCGTGCACCCGCCGGGCCGTTTCCAGCAGAGTCTTGCTCGGTACGCAGCCGTAGAATGTGCAGTCGCCACCGGGCCGGGCGGCCTCGACCAGCGCCACCGTGCGGTCGGCCTGTCGGGCGGCCCGCGCGGCACTGAGCCCGGCCGCACCGGCACCGAGCACAATCAGGTCGTAGTGGTCCACGGCCGCCGAGTCTGGCCCGATGTCGGGGCAGCGGGAATCTCTCGGGCGAAATATCGGTCGAACCCAGGGAGACCATCTCGAACCGGAGGTACGCCGTGTCCGCGCCGCTGGTGCCGGCCGTCCAGGTTGCCGACGTGGCCGAGGACGCCTATCTGCTCGACGTCCGCGAGGACGACGAGTGGGCCGCCGGCCACGCCCCGGGGGCGCACCACCTACCGATGGACACCCTTCGCGGTCGGCTGCACGAGCTGCCGATAGGCCGTGAGGTCGTCGTGGTGTGCCGGAGCGGCCACCGGTCCGCTCACGTCACGGCGTACCTGATCGGCTTCGGCCGGCCGGCTCGCAACCTCGAGGGTGGCATGCAGGCCTGGCGTGCTGCCGGCCGGCCCATGACCGGCGAGACCGGCGCCGCGCCGACGGTCATCTAGGTGACGACCACCGCCACCCGGCCGTCGACGCTGGCGGCGCCTACCGGCGTGAACCGCTCCGCGGCCATCCGGCTCGGGCTGCTGGCCGCGATCTGGGGGACAAGCTTCCTGCTCATCAAGGTCGCGCTGGAGGACCTCACGCCGATGCAGATCGTGCTCGGCCGGATGGCGATCGGGGCGACCATCCTGCTGGCCGTCCTGGCCATGCGCGGGGAGCGGTTGCCCAGCGGTCGCCGGATCTGGGCGTCGCTGGCCTTCGTCGGCGTGGTCGCCAACGTCGTACCGTTCTTCCTGATCGCCTGGGGCGAGCAGTACGTCGGCTCCGGGCTGGCCGGCATCTACAACGCGACGACGCCGCTGTTCACGCTGGTGGTCGCCACCGCGGCGTTGCCGGAGGAGCGGCCGACCGCGGCGAAGACGGCCGGGCTGGTCGTGGGCTTCCTCGGCGTACTGCTGGTGATGGCGCCCTGGCGCGGCGTCGGGCACGCTGCGCTGGCCGGCCAGCTCGCCTGCCTGGGCGGGGCCGCCTGCTACGCCGTCGCGATCACCTACACCCGGCGGAACCTATCCGGCAGTGGCCACCCGCCGGTGGTGCTCGCCGCCGGCCAGCTCATCTGCGCGACGGTGGTCGTGATCATGCTGGGGCCGCTGTGGGTGACCTCTTCGGTCTCATTGCCTCCGAAGGTGCTGGCCAGCATGCTGGCGCTCGGCGCGCTGGGCACCGGGATCGCCTACCTGATCTTCTACCGCCTGATCGGCGAGATCGGAGCCACCGCCGCGTCGACGGTCACCTACCTGGTGCCGGTGGTCGCGGTCACCCTGGGGGTGGCGGTGCTCGGCGAGGCGGTCGGCTGGAACGACTTCGTGGGCGCAGCGGTGGTGCTGCTCGGGGTTGCCGTCGCCGGCGGCCAGCTGCGTCGGGTGCCGGGGCTCGGGCGGGCCGGCCGGCCGGCGTAGCCCCGTCGGCTCACGACCAGAACGCGTCGTTGGCCTGCTGGTCGCTGGTGTGCACCCAGGCCGAGGACACCTTGCCGCCGGACAGGTGGAAGACGATCACCTGGTTGTCGTCGAGCTGGCGCCCGTCCCGCTGGGCCGTCGCGTGCCCCAGGCCGACGGCGTGCTGGTCGTTGGCGAGTACGTCGTGCAGCTCCAGGTGAAGGCTGCCGCCGGAGAGCTCGCCCAGCCGGCCGAACAGACCGAAGACGTCCGGCTTACCCGTGAAGTCGCCGGACACCGGGCTGTTGCCGGGTGCGTGCCACTCGATGTCGTCGGTGAACAGCTCGTCGAGCGTCTGCATGTCTCCCTGACCGAACGCCGCGTAGCCGCGTCGGACCAGGTCCTCGTTGGGATGTGCCATCGTCCCTCCTCGATCGGCGTCGAAGCGAGGATCTTCCTTCCTGGCCGGGGCGCGCGCAAGGGTCCGAACTAGCGGCGTAGGGTCGCTGGTGCTACCGCGGGAGCTCGGGCGACCGGGCTGAGAGGGCGGCTATCCGGCCGCCGACCGCCGAACCTGACCGGGTAATGCCGGCGTAGGGAGTGCCGCCCGTGACGACCACGATCGATCGCCCTTCGAGCGCGCCGGCCGAGGCCCCGCCCACCCTCCGCTCGGCCCCGCCGCGGCCGCTCGGCCTGGCCGACCAGGCCGCCCTCTGGGGCAACCTCGGGATCTCGCTGACCCTGCCGGTCGCGGCCGCCTTCGTGCTCGCGCCGGCCGGCCTGCCGGCACTCTCGCTCGCGGCCGCCCTGACGGCGGTGCTCGTCGGCTCGCTGCTCGGCAGCACCGTTCTCGGGCTGGCTGCGGTGCCGGGTGCGCAGACCGGGGCACCCGCGATGGTGCTGCTGCGCGGCCTGTTCGGCCGCCGCGGTTCATACCTGCCGACCGTTCTCAACGTCGGCCAGTGCGTGGGCTGGGCCACCGTCGAGGTGGTGATCATCGCGGACTCCGCGGCCCGGCTGACCGGTGGTCACCTGCGGTGGCTCTATGTCGTGCTCGCCGGCGTGCTGGCCACCGCGCTCGCACTGCGGCCGCTCGGTCTGGTCCGGACCCTGCGCCGTTACGCCGTGTGGCTGGTGCTGCTGGCCTCGGCGTACCTGTTCGTCCAGGTGCTCCGCGACGGGCTGCCGCCGCTGGGCAACGGCTCGTGGACCGGCTTCTGGCCGGCGGCCGACGTGGTGATCGCGATCGCCGTGTCCTGGGCGCCGCTGGCCAGCGACTATTCCCGGCACTCCCGCTCGGGCCGGGACGCGTTCGCCGGCGCGCTGGTCGGCTTCGCGACCGCCTCCACGGCGTACTTCGCGCTCGGGCTCTTCGCGCTGGCCACCATCGTGGGCCGCGACGGCGACGTGCTGGGGGCGCTGCTGGCCGTGCCGGTGGGCGGCCTCGCCCTGGCCATCCTGGTGCTGGACGAGGTGGACGAGGCCTTCGCCAACGTCTACTCGACCGCGGTCTCGGTGCAGAACCTGCGGCCGGCGCTGGACCGGCGGGTGCTCGCGGTGGTGGTCGGCGCGGTCGCCGTACTGCTCGGGCTCCTCGTCGACGTGGTGCAGTACGAGTCGTTCCTCTACCTGATCGGCTCGGTGTTCGTGCCGCTGTTCGCGGTCGTGGTGGTCGACTACTTCGTCGTACGCCGGGGGGCATGGGACCTGAGCGAGACAGCCCGCGGTCGCTGGCAGCTGGCGCTGCCCTGGGCGCTCGGCTTTGCGACGTACCAGCTCATCAACCCCGGCACGGTGAGCTGGTGGGCCTCGCTCTGGCTCGATGTGGCCTCGGCGCTGCACTTCACGCCGCAGTCCTGGATGAGCGCCTCGCTGCTCTCCTTCGCCGTGGCCGGCGTGGCGACGCTGCTGATGGGCATCGTGGCTGGCCCAACGCCCAGAGGCCGAGCCCGAGGGTTTGTGGAGTGATATGTGCGCCATAGCGACGATTCCGCTCCACAAACTCGGACCGCGAGCGAGCCCGGCGCTTCGCGGTCCGCCGAGCGGGGCTGACCGGCGTACCGGGGGCCGTCAGGTCGAGGCGACCGCCCGTAGCACGTTCAGCTTGGCCGCCCGCCGTGCCGGCAGCACCGCGGCGAGCACGCCCACGACCCCGGCGAGTACGACGTAGAGCGCCAGCTGCCCGACCGGGATCACCAGCGTGGAGATGTCGGTGAAGGCGGCCTTGGCCCGGACCACGACGTCGGTGTTCCTGTAGACGTCGCCGAACAGCGTGTCGAAGGTCCTGGACAAGGTGTCGGTGAGGACGAAGGTTCCGGTGATGAAGGACACCCCGAGCACCACGGAGATCGCGGTGAGGGCGAGCCGGAGCTTGTGGGCGAGCAGGCTCTTGACGACGGCATTGCGCATGGTCAGGTGCTCGCCTCGGCATAGCCGTCGGGACGAATGCCGTCCCGCTGCTCGGGCAGCTCGAAGCTCTTCATCCGGTCGAGGACCCGCTCCGCGGTGGGGTCGGGCATCTCGTCGACGATGCGGCCGTCGGCGAGGAACAGCACGCGGTCGGCGTAGCCCGCCGCGACCGGGTCGTGGGTGACCATGACGACGGTCTGGTCCATCTCGGCGACCGACCGACCCAGGAAGGCGAGCACCTCGGCGCCCGATCGCGAGTCCAGGTTGCCGGTCGGCTCGTCGGCGAAGATGATCTTCGGCCGGCTGGCGAGGGCGCGCGCGCACGCCACCCGCTGCTGCTGGCCCCCGGACAGCTCGCTGGGGCGGTGCTTCAACCGGTCCGCGAGGCCGACGGTCTCTACGACAGTGCGCAGCCACTCCGGGTCGGGCTTGCGGCCGGCGATGTCCATCGGCAGCGTGATGTTCTCGATCGCGGTGAGCATCGGCAGCAGGTTGTAGGCCTGGAAGACGAAGCCCACGGCGTCGCGCCGGAGCCGGGTGAGCCGCTTGTCGTCCAGGGTGGTCAGGTCCGTCTCGCCGATGTAGATCGCACCCGACGTGGCGGTGTCCAGCGCAGCCATGCAGTGCATCAGCGTCGACTTGCCGGAACCGGACGGGCCCATGATCGCGGTGAACCGACCGGCTGGGAACGTCACGGTCACCCGGTCGAGCGCGGTGACCCGGGTGTCCCCCTCGCCGTACACCTTTGTCAGCTCGACGCACCGGGCAGCCGGTACGGCGGGATCGGGCTCGGACAGTGGCACTGCCACAGCAATCTCCTAGGTCGATCAGCGGGCGGCCCAGGGGCGATGGTCACCCAGCCATCGGACGTCCGGCGGTGGCGCGGGTAACCGCACTACCAGAACACCGCTCGGCCGCGGATTCTTACAGCCCACGCCACCCGCTGCTCGGGAATTACCTTCCGCTGCGCGAGCCGTCGGCCACCGGTCCGGGGGGGTTACCCCACGGTCAGACGTGGTCCGGCAACGGGTCGCGCAGCACCGGGCAGGACATACAGCGCGGCCCGCCCCGCCCGCTGCCGAGCTCGCTGCCGCGGATACGGACCACCTCGATGCCGGCCTGCTCTAGCCGGGTGTTGGTCTCGGTGTTGCGTTCATAGGCCATGACCAGGCCCGGCGCGATCGCCAGGGTGTTGTTGCCGTCGTCCCACTGTTCCCGTTCGGCGGTGACCGGGTCGAGGCCGGTGTCGATCACCCGCAGCGTGTCGATCCGCATCGCCTTTGCCGCCGCGACCAGGAACGGCTCCGGGCCGTCCACCCGTACGCCGTCGCCGTCCGGTGTCACGACGTACGCCGACAAGGTGTCGGCGACCGGCGGATACATCACGACGGCGTCCCGGTCGACCATCGTGCACACCGTGTCCAGGTGCATCGTGGCCCGCTCCTGGGCGATCGGCACCGCAAGAACCGTACGGGCGACGCCGGCGGCGAAGGCGTGAGCGGCGAACATCTCGACGCCTGCCGGTGCGGTCCGCTGACCGACCCCGACCGCGACCGCGCCCGGGCCGAGCAGGAGTACGTCGCCCCCCTCCAGCCACGCCTCGTCGGAGGTGCTGCCGCCGTACAGCAGCGGGGTGCCGGCGAAGCGCGGGTGGTGGGTGTAGACCGCACCGGTGACCGTGCTCTCGCGCCGCCGGGCGGACATGGCGGGCTGGGTCACCGCGACCCGGTCATCCACCCAGACGCTGGAGTCGCGGGTGAACAGCAGGTTGGGCAGCGGCCGGATGATGAACTGGCTCGGCCCGGTCATCTGCTCCACCAGGCCGCCCCCAGACGGCAGCTCGTCGCGGGCGAGGCCGCCGGTGAGTACCTCGGCGAGCTCGGCGCTGGGCAGGTCACCGAGGTGGGCCCGCAGCCGGCCGGCCAAGGTGGGCCCGATGGCCTTGGGCCGCAACGCCCCGTCGAGTACCAGCTCCCGGGCCGCCGGTACGTCGAGTGCCTCCACCAGGAGGTCGAAGAGGTAGAGCACCTCGACCCCGCGCTCGCGCAACGCCCGCGCAAAGGCGTCGTGCTCATCCTGCGCCCGCTCGACCCACGGGATGCCGTCGAAGAGCAGGTCCGCGTTGTTGCGTGGTGTCAGCCGCTTGAGCTCGTTCCCCGGGCGGTGCAGCAGCACGGTACGCAGCCGGCCGACCTCGCTGTCGACCCGGTGCCGGCCGGGTCCGTCGTACGACGGAGCTGCCACGAGCCGGCAGCCTAGCCAACGGTCAGGCCGCAGCCCGCCCGCTGCCGACCAGCTCGGCAACCATGGTGAAGAACGCGGCATTGACCGAACTCCGCCACCAGGCGCCCCGGATCACCCGCGGGCCCCAGTCGGGACGAGCCGCCACCGTCGGGCCTACCGCCTTCTCGAGCCAGTCCTTGCCGTGCCGCGGATCCACTTCGGCGTGCACTTCGTAGAAGGGGTAAGCCGCCGCCGGCGCACCCAGTCGGTCGAAGGCCTGCAGCACCAGCCGGCAGCGCGGCCCCGCCTGGAGCTCGATGAGCCCGAGCGCGCCGAGCAGCTCCGGCTGCAGCCACCGGTTGGTCGAAACCAGGCCGCCGAGCGCCATCCGCTCGAGCGCCTCCACAGGTTGGTCGTCCACGGGGATGCGGGGCATGTCGATGGCCGCAACCAGCCGATCGTGCAGCGCGGTATGGACCGCGTCCGGGTCACCGTTGCCCATCTCGTCCCAGTAATTGGTGCCGAGCTCCATCTTCGCCGAGCCGGTGAGCCCCACCTGGCCGAGAGCGACCAGGTCGTCGAAGCCGGCGTCCGGGCCACCCTCGAGGGCCAGGAACTGGACCAGCTGGTCCCAGTCGGCCTCCTTGGCCAGCCACCGGTACGCCGCCGGCAGCCGGTCCCGGGCCGCCAGTGCCCGCATCGCAGAAACCGCGTCGGCCGGCAGCTGCGGCAGCCGCCGGGCGTCCAGCTCGGCAAGCCACTCGGCCTCCAGCCGGGTCTTGATCTCAGCGACCGCCGGGTGGTGCTGCCAGCGGACCCGAGGGCCGAGCACGGTCAGGGGTGCGGCGTGCAGTTCGTAGATGGCGAGCAGCGTGTGGAAGCGATCCAACCGGTCGACCGGCCGGGCCCCGTGGAGCGCGGACAGCGCCACGGCGCCGAGGTCCAGGGCAGTGGTGAGCGTCGCGCTCAGCGACGGAACAGCGGCACGCGGCGGCCGGGTCATGGCATGTCCTTCCAGAAAAACGTGTCGTTGTGGCTGTTTCCCCCGCGAACCGCCCCCAGGAAACCGGCGCGACTAAGGTCGCCGGCCATGGGGCTTCTCGACGGCAAGGTCGCGGTCGTGACCGGCGCCGGCCGTGGCATCGGTCGCGGAGAGGCGCTCGAGTTGGCCCGCTGCGGGGCCCGGGTGGTCGTGAACGAGCTGGATGCCGACGCCGGCGATGCCGTGGTCGAGGAGATCGCCGCCGCCGGCGGCACCGCCGTCCTCAACACCGGTGACTGCAGCGAGACCGACGCGGCACGGGACCTGGTCCGGCAGGCGATCGACACCTACGGCGCGCTCGACGCCTTGGTCAACAACGCCGGCATCCTGCGGGACCGGACCGTTGCGAAGATGTCGCCGGAGGAGTGGGACACGGTCATCAAGGTGCACCTGCGCGGTCACTACGCGTGCACCCACTTCGCCTGCGAGTACTGGCGGGCGGAGGGTCGGTCCGGCGCCATCGTGTGTACGACGAGCAGCAGCGGGCTGCTGGGCAACTTCGGCCAGGCCAACTACGGCGCCGCGAAGGCGGGTATCGCCGCGTTCTCGACGATCGTCGCGCAGGAGATGGCCCGGTACGGCGTGACCTGCAACTCGGTCGCGCCGGCGGCCCGGACGCGGATGACCGAGGGTGCCTACGGCGACATCCCGAGGACGGTCGGTGACGAAGAGCTGTTCGACTTCTGGCATCCAGACAACGTGGCGCCGATGGTCGCCTACTTGTGCAGCGACGGCGCGCGGCACATCAGCGGCAAGGTGTTCGGCGTCCAGGGCGACGCCGTCGAGCTGTACCGGCCGTACACCAGCGTGGCCGTGATCGAGAACCACTCGCTGCGCTGGACGCCGGAGGGTCTGGCCGCCCGGGTGCCCGAGCTGTTCGACGCCAGCGGGATGGTCCCCGAAGCGGAGGTCATGATGGCGAAGCTGCGCTACTCGATGACCGTCCGTGGCTGAGCGCCCTGGCGCCCGACCGCCGTCGACGGTCCACCACGGCGGTGACGAGCACGGCGGCCCAGATGCAGGCCAGCGCGACGGCCAGGTTGCGGCCGTAGGGCAGCGGCAGCGTCGACGGGTCGTCCGGTCGGCCACCGGGGTGCAGCACCATGGGCAGCGAAACCAGGGTGAGCAGCCCGGTGATCAGGACCCCGGCCTGGACGTAGGCGTGGTACGCCGCGGGGATGCGCCCCAGCGCCAGGACGGCCACCAGCGCGAACACCGGTGCGAACAACAGGTCGTGGGCGATCACGCCGCCGAGGAAGAACTTGCCCCAGTTCAGCGGCTTGGTCGACGCGGTGGTCAGCAGTCCCCGCAGGCCCCAGGCCATCATCGCGACGCCGACGGCGTAAAAGGCATAGCGGCTGCGCCAGCGGGCCGGTTCCTCGGTTCCGGAGACCGTGTGCGGCCGGTCCGCAGCCGCATGCCGGGGGCTCACCTCGACTGGTGGCTCCGGCGCCGGTGTGGACGGCCGGCCCAGCTCCCGGCCGAGGGCGAGTAGTCCCACGGCGAGAAGCACCAGCCGGCCGCGCGGTGGGGCGGTTGCCGACGAGCCGAGCCGATCGGTAGGCCCGTTGCTCACAGCACCGTCACCCGAGTGATCCATTTGGTCTGCAGCACACCGGGCTGGTTGGGGGTGATGAGCCGACACGGATAACCGTGGTCGATGTCCAGCTCCTCGCCGTGCAGCGAAGTCGCCAGCAGTGTGAGCGGGTCCCGCGCATGCGCCGGGTTGAGCGTCGTCGACCGGTAGAGCCCGCCCTTCTCCAGTGACTCCACCCGTACCCGGGCGTTCCGGTGCGCGCCGACCCGGTCCAGCAGGTCGCGCAGCCGGACCCCGGTCCACACGGCGGGCGCCGACCAGCCCTCGACGCAGGAGATCGGCAACGACGAGGTGGTCTGGGGGAGCGCGCGCAGTTCGGCCAGGGTCAGCGTCATCGGTCGCTCCACCGCCCCTGCCACGGTCAGCCGGTACGCCGGATCCCGGGCCAGCGCGGTGACCTTGGCCGCCCGCGCCGTCTTGTTCACGGGGACCCCCTGCGGTCCGATGTCCGGTCGGCGGGGCGCGAGCAGGTCGAGCCGGCGCAGTCCGGGAACCGTGGAGCCGGCGAAGAGGGCCACGATCACCCCGCTGGACAGCCCCACGGTCGTCAGCAGGCCGCGCCGGGACAGGCCGGCACCGGTCGGCTCTGCGAGCAGGTCGGGGGAGCTGCGCGAGAGCCCGCGCCGGCTGACCGCGATCTTCGTGCCGACGTGGACCACCAGGGCGCCCATCGTGATCCACGCCGTCCAGTAGTGCGTCGTGGTGAAGAAGAACTGGAACGGATACCAGTAGGCGATGTTGATCAAGCCGGTGAACAGCTGGAACACGGCCCCGCCGATGAGCACGAAGAGCGAGATTCGCTCCACGGCGTGGGCCACGTCGCGCAGCGGGGGCCATTCCCACAGCTTCGGGTAGACCGCCCACAGCTTGGCGAGCAGCAGCGGGATGGAGGCGAGCCCGGTGAGAACGTGCAGGCCCTGGGTGACGCGGTAGAGGTTCACCGGGCGGGAGGGCCAGAGGAACCACGACGGCGGGTGCTGGATGCCGTGGCTGATCAGTCCGGTGATGAAGCACACCGAGAACGTGATGCCGAGCCAGAGCCCCAGCCACGAGGCGGTCCGCTCGTCCCGCAGTCGGCTGGAAAAGGCGCCCGCACGCAGCGGGCCCAGCCGCAGGAAGCCCGGCGGTCGCGGCAGCGGGCGGGTCAGGATCGAACGACCAGGGAGGCGAACCATCGCCCACCCCCCTTCCAGACGTTCTCGAGATCGAGCGCGGCGGCGACCGCCGCCGGGGCGATGTCGTCCACGCCGAGGTGCGCCCAGCCGAACCAACGGCTCAGCTCGCCCGCGGACCGGAGCCGGACCCGCACCCGGCGGGTCGGCGTACCCGGCGCCTCGAGCTCCACCAGCGCCCGGCCGCGCCGGGCGAGCAAGGTCCGGGTCCTGGTCAGCAGCGCCACCGGGTCTCCACCGATGCCGATGTTGCCGTCGGCCAGCAGGACGGTCCGCCATCGCCCTTCCGCCGGGACCCGGCCGAACACGTCCCGGCGGAGCGCGTAGGCCCCCGACTCCCGGGCGATCCGCACCGCCTCGGCGCAGATGTCGATGCCCAGTGCCGGTACCCCGATCGACGCGACGGCGGCGACCAGCCGACCCGGTCCACAACCGACGTCGAGCGTGGGGCCATCGACCCGGGACAGCAACGACCGGTCGCCTGCCAGCAGCGGGCGTGACCACCGGCGCAGCGGCAGGGCGGCCCGGCTGCCGTCGTCGTACTCGACACTGACGTCGTACGCCGACCAGCCGGCCGCGGTAGCTACCAGCCCGCGGCCATAGAGCTCGACGGCGAGGGGGGTCATGCGGCCCACGCCGAGTCGACGGCTGCGAGGGCCGCGGCGAACGCTGAGCGAGGGGCCGCGGCCGCCACCTCGCGGGCGGTCGCAGCGTCGTCCACATCGGTCAGCTCGGGCAGCTCGACCGGTCCGAGCCCGGCCGCGGCCAGCCGCCTGCGCTGCACGGCACCGGTCCGTGCGGTCGACATCGGTACGCCGAGCAGCAGGCGGTCGTCTGGCCGGGGGAGCCCGAGGGCCCACCAGCCGCCGTCGCGAGCCGGCCCGAGCACCGCCGTACCGGGCCTGGCCAGCAGCGCCTGCGCGGCGGCGGTGAGTAGGGCCGGCGTGACCTGCGGGGTGTCCATGCCGATCAGGAGGGTGGGCAGCGCCGCGCCGGCCCAGGCGTCCGCGAATGCGGCGGCGAGCCGCTCGTCCAGCCCGTCGCCGCGCTGCCCGATCACCTCGACTCCCGCCGGCAGCCAGTCCCCGGGCTCTCCGTCGAGCGCGACCACCCGGCGGGCGGCGGGCGTCGCCAGGACGGCGACCAGCGTGTCGTCGATGGCGGCGGCGGCCAGGCCGGCGGCCTGCACCGGTGTGTACGGCGGGCAGAGGCGGGTCTTGACCCGGCCCGGACGCGGCGACTTTGCGAGCAGGACCAGCTGGACGGCCAGTGTCACGACGCGAGCACCCGGCGCATGTCCAGGACCGCGTGCAGCGTTCCGAGGGCGGTGCCGGTGACCTTCGAACGTCCGGTCCGCGGGTGGTAGCGCACCGGAACCTCCTCCACCCGCCAGCCGGCCTGCGCCGCCCGCGTGACCATCTCCAGCGGGTAGCCGAACCGCCGGTCGGTGAGCCCCAATCCCAGCAGGGCCTGCCGGCGTACAGCTCGCATCGGCCCGAGGTCGACCAGCCTGTAGCCGGTCCGCCGGCGTAGCTCGCGGCTGAGTACGGCGTTGGCCAGCCGGGCGTGCACCGGCCAGGCGGAGCGCGAGGTCGGAATGCGGCGACCGAGGACGAGGTCGGCCCGGCCCGCGAGCACCGGCCCGGCCACCGCCGGGAGCTCCCGTGGGTCGAGCGAGGCGTCGGCGTCCATGAAACAGACCACCTCTGCCTCGGTCGCCAGCAGTCCGGCGGCGCAGGCAGCGCCGAAGCCTCGCTGCGCCGCGGCGACGACCCTGGCGCCGCACGCAACGGCCACCTGGGCGGAGCCGTCGGTCGAGCCGTTGTCCACCACGACGGCTCGGTAGCCGGCCGGGAATCGGCTCAGCACCCAGGGCAGCGCGGCCGCCTCGTCGAGGCAGGGCAGCACGACGTCGACGGCGTACATGTCTAGATGTTCGACGAGCGCCCACCGTTTGGCCGGGTGGCGCGCATTACGAACCTGGGACTTCTTCCCTGGTGGGCGCGACCGGAGTATGGCGCGATCTAGGCTAGGGGGATGCCCTGGCGTCCGCGAGCCCCGCGGTGAGCGGCCGGATCCTCGTGGTGGAGGATGACCCGACGGTCGCCGACGTGGTCACCCGTTACCTGGAGCGGGCCGGCTTCCGGGTGGAGGCGGTGACGGACGGACGGTCGGCGCTGGCCGCGGCCGCGGCCCGGCCACCGGACCTGGTCGTGCTGGATCTGATGCTGCCGGGGCTGGACGGTCTCGAGGTATGCCGACGACTGCGCCGCTCGAGTCCGGTGCCGGTCGTCATGCTCACCGCTCTCGGGGAGGAGACCGACCGTGTCCTCGGCCTCGAGCTCGGTGCCGACGACTACATCACCAAGCCGTTCAGCCCGCGCGAGCTGGTCCTCCGAGTGCAGTCCGTGCTCCGCCGGGCGGGTGCGCCGCCGGCCGCCGAGCCGCCCGGAGTTCTAGCCGACGGGGAGCTCGTCGTGGACCCCGCGGCGCACGAGGTGACGGTGTCCGGCGTACCGGTGACGTTGACGGCGCGCGAGTACGACCTGCTGCTGTTCCTGCTTCGCCACCCCCGGCAGGCCTTCGGCCGCCAGGAGTTGCTCGAGCGGGTCTGGGGCTGGTCCTTCGGAGACTCCTCGACGGTCACCGTGCATGTACGCCGGCTGCGGGAGAAGGTGGAGGAAGACCCCACCGCGCCGGCCCGGATCGTCACGGTCTGGGGGGTGGGTTACCGCTACGAGCCGGTTCGGCAGCCCACCGAGGTGCCCTGATGCTGGGCACGCACCTTCCGCAACTGGTCGGCGCCTGTGTCGTGTCCGCGGCGGTGGTCACCGCCGTGGGGCTGCTGGTGCTGCGGTTGGTCCGGTCCCGCTCGATGCTCACCTCGGTCGCCGTGGTCGCGGGCGTCTCGGCGCTGTCCGTCGCGGCCGCCGCCGGCGTCGGCGGGTCGGCGATGTTCCTGACCAGGTCCGAGCTCGATGTCGTGCTGGTGATCGCGACGGTCTCCGGCCTCGCCGGGATGGTGGCCGCCTTCGCGCTGGCCCACTCCATGGTGGCCGGCAGCAGGGCACTGGTGGCGTCGGCCCGAGAGGTGGGCAGCGGGTCCGCCTTCGCCGCGCCGGACGTGCCAACGGCCGAGTTCGCCGACCTGGCGGCGGAGCTCTCCACCGCAAATCAGCGGCTGGCGGCCGCCCGGGACCAGGCCGCGGCGCTCGAGAAGAGCCGGCGGGAGCTGGTCGCATGGGTGAGCCACGACCTCCGGACGCCACTGGCCGGGCTGCGGGCGATGGCCGAGGCGTTGGAGGACGGGGTGGTCGACGACGGGGACACGGTGGCCCGCTACCACCGGCAGATCCGGACCGAGACCGACCGGCTCACCGGCCTGGTCGACGACCTCTTCGAGCTCTCCCGGATCCATGCCGGCTCCTTGCGGCTCTCGTTCCAGCAGGTGGCTCTCGCCGATCTGGTCTCCGACGCGCTGGCCAGCGCCGATCCGGTCGCGCGGGCGAAGGGGGTCCGCCTCGAGGGCGACGCGCCGGCCGGGCTGCCGGTGCTGGTCGACGTACCGGAGCTCGGCCGGGTGCTGCGCAATCTGCTGGCCAACGCCATCCGACACACGCCCAGCGACGGCGCCGTCCAGGTGGTCGGCGCGGCGGAGGGGGACACAGCGTACGTCGCGGTCTCTGACGCCTGCGGCGGCATCCCAGCAGTGGATCTGCCCCGGGTCTTCGACGTGGCCTTCCGCGGCACCGCCGCCCGTACGCCGGAGCCCGACGGCGGCGCCGGCCTCGGTCTGGCGATCTCGCGCGGGATCGTGGAGGCCCACTCGGGCGAGATCGACGTGGCGAACGTCGGACCGGGCTGCCGGTTCGTCGTCCGGCTGCCGCTCGCCCCGGTGCCGGCCTGCTGAGCGGGGGCGGTCCCGAGAGGCGTACGGCCCCTTACTTGGGGCAGCATGACGCCCATGGTCTCTGCACGCGTGCCCGCTGCCCCGATGGCACAGCCCCCCCGCCCCGCCGACATCGACCGACCGCCGGCTCGCGGCGCCGGGACCTCGAGTTCCAAGCCGGTGAACACGGCCAGCCCGGAATCGGCCGACGTGCCCCCCCTGCTGCGGGCGGCCGCCGCCTGGAGCTGGCGGGTCCTCGCGGTGGTGGCCGCGGTGGTTCTGTTGCTGATGTTGGTCGCGCGCCTTCGGATCGTCGCCCTGGCCTTCGTTGCAGCGCTGTTCTTCACCGCGCTGCTGCGGCCGCTGGCCGCCCGGCTCCGCGCCGCCGGGGCCCCCCGGCTGCTGGCCACCTGGGCGACGATGTTGCTCGCGCTGGTGGTGGTCGGCCTGGTGGTGACCTTCGTCGCCAACCGGACGGGCGCCGAGATCCCCGCCCTGCGCGACAGCCTCGGTGGCGGCCTGGACAAGATCCGTGACTACCTGACCGGCGGCCCCTTCAACCTCGATCCCAAGCAGCTCGACAACCTGCGGTCCTCGATCAACGGCGCGGTTGCGCAGAACCGCGAAAAGATCACCGCCGGCGTGCTCTCGGGGGCGACGGTGGCCGGTGAGGTCGTGAGCGGCCTGCTCATCGCCCTGTTCACCACGTTCTTCCTGGTCTACGACGGCGAGCGGATCTGGGACTGGGTCGTCGGCTTATTCTCGCGCGGCTCCCGTCACCATGTCCGCGAGGCCGGCGCCCGAGCGTGGATGACGCTCACCGGGTATGTGCGCGGGACGGTCATGGTGGCTACCTTCGACGCGGCATTCATCGGGTTGGCATTGCTGCTGATCCGGGTTCCGCTCGTGGTGCCGTTGGCGGTGCTCACCTTCTTCGCGGCCTTCATCCCGCTGGCCGGCGCCACCGCCGCGGGGGCGGCGGCCGTGCTGGTCGCGCTCGTTGCCAAGGGCCCGCTCGCCGCCCTGCTGGTGCTCGCGGCGGTCATCGCCGTCCAGCAGATCGAGGCGCACGTCCTGCAGCCGCTGGTGCTCGGTCGCGCCGTCAACCTGCACCCGCTCGCCGTCGTGCTCGCGATCGCGTCGGGTGCGATCCTGGCCGGTATCCCCGGCGCGCTGGTGGCGGTCCCCGTCGCGGCCATGATCAACGCCGTGGGGAAGTACTTCGTCTCGGTGGCCGGCCGTGACCAGCCGGCGTTACCCGGTGCCGCGCAGGCGAGCGGTGGCGAGCTCGTGCATCCCGGCCGCGAACGGGACGGTCGCGGTGAAGCCGAGGTCACGGCCGGCTAGCCCGCTGTCGGCGACGATGTGTCGCACGTCGCCGAGCCGGTAGTCCCCGGTGACTTCGGGCGCGGGTCCGCCGCAGGCGGCCGCGAGCGCGGTCGCCATCTCGCCCACGGTGTGCGGTTCGCCGCTGGCGATGTTGTACGCCGTGAAGCCCACCGCCGGCTCCGCGCGCAGTGCCAGCACGTTGGCGCGGGCGACGTCGCGGACGTGGACGAAGTCCCGCCGCTGCCCGCCGTCCTCGAAGACCCGCGGCGGCCGGCCCGCCGCCAGCGCCGAGCGGAAGATCGCGGCCACACCGGCGTACGGGGTGTCGCGCGGCATCCGCGGGCCGTAGACGTTGTGGTAGCGCAGCGCCACCACCTCGGCCCCGGTTGCCCGCGCCCAGGCGGCTGACAGGTGCTCCTGGGCCACCTTGGTCGCCGCGTACACGTTGCGCGGGTCCAGCCGCGCGTCCTCGGGAACGCGGGTCATCAGCAGCCCGCCGCCGCAGCCGGGGCACCGCGGCTCGAACCGGCCGGCGGCGAGGTCGGTCTCCGCCCGCGGCCCGGGTCGCACCGGACCGTCCCGCTCGCAGCGGTAGTGGCCCTCGCCGTAGACGACCATGGAGGAGGCCACGACCAGCCGACGTACGCCGGTCGCCGCCATCTCCCGGAGGAGCACCGCGGTGCCGAGGTCGTTGCAGCCGACGTAGTCGGGGAGGTCGCCGACGTCCACGCCCAGCCCGACCATCGCGGCCTGGTGACAGACCGCGTCGACACCGTCCAGGCAGCTCCGCACCGTCGCGGCGTCGCGCACGTCACCGCGGACGAACTCGGCCGCCGCCGGCAGATCTGGCTGGGCCTGCTCGCCGTGCGCGGCCGGCAGAAGCACGTCGAGGACACGCACCTCCGCGCCGATATCGAGCAGCAGCTCGACGATGTGCGATCCGATGAAACCGGCGCCGCCGGTGACGAGTGTCCGCATCTCCCACTCCATCGCCGGAGTCCGATCGGTGTTCGCCGAGATGTTTTCACCCCCAGGCCGGTAGGTAGGTGTCCCTGCCGGGAAGGGGGGTTCGCAGGAACCCCAAACGCTGAGGACGGGAGCGTCATGAACCACGACTACGCCAACTGGACGGGCCGCAACCTGGTCGGCTCCGACGGCAGCAAGATCGGGACTATCGACCAGCTCTACGCCGACAAGGAGACTGGCGAGCCGACGTTCGCCACTGTCAACACCGGCATGTTCGGGTCCAAGACCAACTTCGTGCCGATCTCCGGGGCGAACATGACCGGCGACGACGTGTCTGTGCCCTACGACAAGGACCTGGTCAAGTCGGCTCCGAACGTCGACCCCGACGGCGAGATCACGCCGGAAGAGGAGCAGCGCCTCTACGAGCACTACAACATGGCCGCGCCGGGCGGCTACGACACGACGTCCCGCGACTATGCGTACGACGACGTCGACACCACCCGGACCGAGGGCCGCGATGTCAGCGGGATGACGACCGACGACGCGATGACGCGCTCCGAGGAGCGGCTGCGTGTCGGCACGGAGCGACAGGAGACCGGCCGCGCCCGGCTGCGCAAGTTCATCGTCACCGAGAACGTCGAGCAGACCGTGCCGGTCACACGTGAGCAGGTGCGGATCGAGCGCGAGCCGATCACCGACGCCAACGCCGGCGACGCGCTGGACGGCCCGGAGCTCACCGAGGACGTCCATGAGGTCACGCTCACCGAGGAGCGGCCGGTCGTGGAGAAGGAGACCGTGCCGGTCGAGCGGGTCCGCGTCGGCAAGGAGCAGGTGACCGAGAACGTTCAGGTCAGCGAGCAGCTCCGCAAGGAGCAGATCGAGACCGAAGGTGCGGACACCGGCCGGATCGACGAAACGCGCAACCGCTAGCCAGCAGCCCCGCGCTGCGGCCGCCCCGTCCTGCCGAGGACGGGGCGGTTTGCTGCCCGGGCCGCCTAGACTCCGCCGGCACGGCGGGCGGGGGGTCGGTCCAGATGGTCGAGAACCACCGGCGCCGCCATGGCACCCTGGTTCTGCCGCTGGTTGCGCTCCCGATGGCTCGGCAACCGCCGGCTGCCCGGACGCCGCCGGCAGCTCCGGGTACGCCGCCGGAGCTGCACCCGTGGATCGCCGCGGTCAACGTGGCCGCCGACGCCTGCCTGGTGCTCTCGGCGGACGCTCGGTTGGCCGCCGCCTCGCAATCTGCCGCCGCGCTGTTCGCCCGTTCCGTGGGGGACATTCTCGGTCGTCGGCTGGTGGGCGACACGATCGCTGTGATCGACTTCACCGCCGCCGCCCGGCCGGGTGACGACTACGCCGACCGGATCGCCCCCGTGCTGGTGCTGCGATCCGGGGCACCGGCGCGCGGACTGCTGCGCATTGCGCTCGATGACGGCAGCCGGCTGACGCTGGACGCGGTCGCGGCACCCCTGCGGGGAGCGGACGGGAACATCGCCGGCTCGGTGTCCTTCCTCGCCGCCGTACCGGTCTCCTAGCCCGAGCAGCCCCGCCGGTGGGTTCAGGGGGCCAGCCCGGCCGCCACCGCAGCGGCGGCGGCGGCAGCGAGCACCGCCTTGACCGGCCGGCCGAGCACGGCGGCCACGGCGGCCACGTCCTCGTACTCCGGTACGGCGTTGACCACCACGCCGTCCAACCGGGCGGTCTTCACCCGGATGGTCCGGCCGCCGACGGTCACCGCGGTCACCTCCCGGTGGAGCGCCCGGCGGTCGACGCGCGCCTCCCGCAGGCCGATGGTGGTCGTCTCGGTGAACACCACCCGGCGAACGGCGTCTGCCAGGGCTGGCTCCACCAGGACGGCGAGCGTGAAGGCGGGGCGTCCCTTCTTCATCAGGATGGGGGTCAGCCAGGCGTCCGCGGCGCCGGCTTCGAGCAGCCGGCCCAGTACCGCCGGCCAGAGCCGGGGTTCCAGGTCGTCGATATTGGCTTCCAGCGTCAACATCCCGGCGGCCGGCTCCGCCGCGTCGGCCACGGTCGTCCCCACCAGTAGCCGCAACGCGTTCGGGATCTCATCGAGGTCGCGGGTGCCGGCACCGGCCCCCGTCGCCTCGACCCGCATCGGGGGCAGGCCGCCCCAGCGGGTGACGGTCGCGGCGAGCAACGCGGCACCGGTCGGCGTGCACATCTCGTACGGCGCCGGGCCGGACGACACCGGTGCCCCGACAGCCGCGAGCAGAGCGACGACGGCGGGTGTGGGTACCGGCAGGAGCCCGTGCGAGGTGCGGACCATCCCCGAGCCCAGGGTGACCGTCGAAGCCGCCGCGACCTCTATCCCCAGGGCGTGCAGGCCGGCGGCGGCGCCCACGATGTCGGCGATCGCATCGAGTCCGCCCACCTCGTGGAAGGGCACCTCCTCGGGCGACGTGCGGTGCGCCGCGCCCTCCGCGGTGGCCAGCGCGCCGAAGGCGGCCAGCGCCGTTTCGCGGACGGGTTCGGGAAGGTCGGCCGAGTGGAGCAGGTCACGCACGGATGCCCAGGTGCGGACCACCGATGTGCGCGGCACCGCAACGTCAACCTTGGTCGCCGCCAGACCGCCGCGGGTCACCTCACCGACGGAGAGCAGCACCGGCTCGGTGGCGACGGCGTCGACCGCCGCCTGCAGCGTCGAAACCGGAGCCCCCGCCCCCACCAGCGCACCGAGGAACATGTCGCCGCTGGCGCCGGCCGCACAGTCCCACCAGGCCAGCCGGGTCATCGACGCACCGCCCGCCGGGCGACGCGGGCGGCGAACACCCCGGCGCCGAAGCCGTTGTCGATGTTGCACACCACGACGCCGGGCGCGCACGAGTTGAGCATCGCGAGCAGTGCCGCCAGGCCGCCGTACGACGCCCCGTAGCCGACGCTGGTCGGTACGGCGACGCACGGAGTGCCGACCAACCCGCCAACGACGCTCGGCAGCGCCCCGTCCATGCCGGCCACCACGACCAGGCAGTCCGCCGCCTCGAGTGCCGGCCGGGCCGCGACCAGCCGGTGGATTCCGGCCACGCCGACATCGGTCACCCGCTCCACCGCCGCGCCGAACGCCCGCGCGACGAACGCCGCTTCGCCGGCCACCGGGCCGTCGCTCGTTCCGGCGCTGACCACACACACGCCGCCGGTGGCCGGCGGCAGCCTGCCCACCGCGACACAGCCGGCCTCGGCGTCGACCAGAGCCTCCGGGAACGCGGCCCGTACGGCGGCCAGCGCCGGCGCCGGTACCCGGGTGGCCAGCGCCGGCCGGTCGCCCGGCCCCTCGACGAGCGCTTGCAGCAAGGTCACCGTCTGCTCCGGCGTCTTGGCGGCGCCGTATACGACCTCGGGGTCGCCGGTGCGCAGGGCACGATGGGTGTCCAGCCGGGCGAAGCCGAGGTCGGCGTACCCGCCGGTGGCGGCGAACGGAGCCTCGACCAGCGCCTCGATGGCCGCGTCGACCGGTGTCACGCCGGCTGCCACGCGGGCCAGCAGCGCCCGCACCTCTTCCCGATCCATCCCGGTGGCACCCTATGCCGGCACCGGTACGCAGCCGTTGGGACGGTCGGGCGGCGTCCGAATCGGCCATCACCCTGCGTTGACCTGCACTTACGGACCGAACAGTGACCGCTAGGTAAGGGTCTATTGCCGCCGAAGTACGCCACTCTGACCGAACCGTATCGTCGGCCCGATGGAAGCGGGGGGCCTGGCGCTGCGGGTCCGCTTGTCCAGCCTATGGAGGCCCGATGCGTCGCACGACCGTCCGCGCAGCGAAGTGGAGCACCCCGCTCCTGCTGCTCTTCCCCCTGGTCTCTCTGACCACCGGCAGCGGTCAGGCCGGGAACCAACCTGCCAACTCGGCCGTCAAGTATCAGCACCTGTCCTCGGGCGTGGTGTCCCGGCAATTCCTCATGCACCCGCAGGAGGCGCCCGAGGAGGCCCGTCCCGGCTACGAGGCGGCCGCACGGGCGATCGGCCAGTCCAAGGCCACCGGCACATCTGGACCGGCGGCTGCCCGTACGGTTGACGGCCTGCTGCGCTTCAACCGCGATTCGCTGGGCCTGCCGCAGAACGAAGACTCCGTCAGCGCCTGCTTCGATAGGCCGCAGGTCGTACTCGGTGGCACCAATGACTACCGGGGCCTGCTCAACCCCAAGGGCAACTTCACCGGCTGGCACTTTTCCAACAACGGTGGCCAGAGCCTGACCAACGAGGGCCTGCTCCCCGCGGTAGGGGTCTTCGGCAAGCAGGTTCCCTCCGGCGGTGACCCGGTCGACGTGGCCACCCGCGACTGCCAGTACCTCTACGCCGGCAGCCTGAACTACGACCCGAACGACCCGTTCGGCAAGCCGAGTGGAATCGGTGTCTACCGCACCACGCCGGCGCAACTGGCGGCTTGCCCCGGCGGCGACGCGCCATCGTGCTGGCCAGTACGCCGCGCGGTTGCCCAGAGCAAGCAGAAGGACCACTTCCTCGACAAGGAGTGGCTGACCGTCGGCCGAAGTGGCAACGCCGGCATGGTCGTCTGGGCGACCTACAGCGACTTCGACCTGAGCGGCCCGGTCGGCTTCGCCGGCGCCTCGGTCAAGGCGGTGCGCTGCAACGAGGACCTCAGTAACTGCACCAAGCCGATCCTGATCAGCGGCAACGACCAGGACATCCAGTTCAGCGACGTCACGATCGATGCCCAGGGCCGTACCTACATCACCTGGTCGGAGATCCAGGGCGAGCTCGAGGGCACCCCGCAGACCTTCGTCCACAAGCTCCGCGTTGCCGAGCCCGGGAGCACCAACTTCGGCCCGACCCGCGTGGTCTATCGCGAGAAGCTCGCCATTCCCTTCGGTGGCAACCTGCATGCCGATGGCTTCCGGATCGCGACGTACCCGAAGAATGCAGTCAAGATCGTGCAGGGCAAGCCGCGAGTCTTCGTCACCTGGGAGGCCTGCAAGGTCCGCGTCCTGGACACCATCTGCGAGGACGCGCGGATCAAGCTGAGCTACTCCGATGACCTGGGGCGCAGCTGGAGCGGACCCGCCGTGGTTTCTGCCGCGGGCGAGAACTACTTCCCGACGATCTCGAAGGACCCGAACGACGCGGCCGTGACGCTGGCGTACTTCACCAGTCGCTACGACCCGGTCTTCCACAACCGGCAGGATGTGGAGCTCATCAGCGTCGACAGCGGGACCGCAGCCGTCACCAAGCGGCAGCGGGTGACCCCGTTCTCCAACGAGCCGGAGGCCGACCCGCTGTTCAACGACGGTCGTTTCATCGGCGACTACATCGAGGTATTCGCCGCACCGGGCCGGACGTACGTGCACTTCAACGCCAACTACGTCTCGGTCCGGCTACTCGGACTGGGCGAGCCGGTGCCGCAGCAGGACAACTTCCTGGCGCGGGTGTCCTCCTAGCCAGGTAGCGCAACTCGGCGACCCGGGCCCGGCTTCGGCCGGACCCGGGTCGCCGGCTTTTCCGGGCGACCCCCGGGCGAAGCGCCGGTAGCGTGCTGGCGTGCTCGATCTCAAGCTGCTTCGCGCCGACCCCGAGGCGGCGCGCAACTCGCAACGCGCCCGCGGTGAGGACCCGGCGGCCGTGGATACCGTCCTGGCCGCCGACGAGCGGCGACGTAGTGCCGTAGCCGCCTTCGACGGCCTGCGAGGAGAGCAGCGCACTCTGGGCAAGGCGATCGCCGCCGCCAGCGGGACCGATCGCCCGGCGCTGCTGGCGCAGGCGACCGTGTTGGCCGCCGCGGTCAAGGCCGCCGACGCGGAATCGGCCGAGGCCGACCGGAGCCTGCGCGCGGCCTCGCTGACGCTGTCCAACCTGGTGGCAGCCGGCGCCCCGAAGGGTGGCGAGGATGACTACACCGTGCTGGAGGTGGTGGGCGAGCTTCCGACGTACGACGGATGGGACCCGCGCGACCACGTCGAGCTCGGGTCGCTGCTCGGGGCGATCGACATCGAGCGGGGGGCGAAGGTCTCCGGCGCGCGCTTCTACTTCCTCACCGGCGTCGGCGCGCTGCTCGAGCTGGCCCTGGTCCACCTCGCCATGGACCAGGCGACCGCCGCCGGCTTCGTGCCCATGGTGGTTCCGGCGCTGGTCAAGCCGGAGGCGATGGAGGGCACCGGCTACCTCGGCGCGCATGCTGCCGAGGTCTACCGGCTGGCCGAGGACGACCTGTACCTGGTAGGGACGGCCGAGGTGGCGCTGGCGGCCTACCATGCGGGCGAGGTGCTGGCGGCGGCCACCCTGCCCCGACGGTACGCGGGTTTCTCGTCCTGCTTCCGCCGAGAGGCCGGGTCCTATGGCAAGGACACCCGCGGGATCATCCGGGTCCACCAGTTCGCCAAGGTCGAGATGTTCTCCTTCGTGCGCCCTGAGGAGGCCGCGCGGGAGCACCTGCGGCTGCTGGAGTGGGAGAAGCAACTGCTGGGTGCGCTCGAGCTTCCCTATCGGGTGATCGATGTCGCGACCGGCGACCTGGGGACCTCAGCCGCACGCAAGTACGACTGCGAGGCGTGGATACCGACCCAGGGCCGGTATCGGGAGGTGACCTCCACCTCGAACTGCACCGACTTCCAGGCTCGGCGGCTGGGCATCCGGATGCGCGACGAGTCCGGCGTACGGCCGGTCGCGACGCTCAACGGCACCCTGGTGACCACGCGCTGGATCGTTGCCCTGCTCGAGGTGCATCAGCGGGCGGACGGTTCGGTGCACGTGCCGGTGGCGCTGCGCCCCTACCTGGCCGGGCGGGTCTCGCTCGAGCCCCTGCAGTCCTGACCAGGCACTCTCAACCGCCGGTCGCCGCGGCAACCAACCCGCAGGGCTGCGACTGCACGACCCGGTTCCGGCCGGCCCGCTTCGCCTCGTAGAGGGCCGCATCGGCACGGCGTACCAGCTCGGCGCCGTCGCGGGCACTGCTGGGGACCGCGGCGACCCCGATGGAGACCGTGACCGCCGAACGGGCCAGCCGCCGGCCGATCCGCCGGCGCACCCGCTCGGCCAGCAGCAGTGCCGCGGGAAGGTCGGTGTTCCGCAGCAGTACGCAGAACTCCTCACCGCCGAAGCGGTAGCTGAGGTCAGTGCTGCGAACCGCCCCGCTCAGCTCGGCCGCCACGTCCCGGAGCACGGCATCGCCGGCGAGGTGGCCGTACCGGTCGTTGAGCCGCTTGAAGTGGTCGAGGTCGAGCATGAGGAACGACAGTGTCGCGTCGTACCGCAGTGCGAGCGCGGCCTCGCGCGGAAGATCCTCGTCGAGCCGACGCCGGTTGAGCAGGCCGGTCAGCGGGTCGCGCTGGCTGAGCTCCAGCGTCTGCTGGTGCAGGCGGGCCACCTCGAGCGCGGAGACGGCGGCGGTGGCGAACACGCGGAGGCCGTCGACCACGTCCGCGGACAGTGGGCGAGGGTCGTCCCGGAAGAGCTCCAGTACGCCGATCGTGCGCTCGCCCGCGAGCAGGGCGACCGCGATGCGGCGATGCTCTCCCGCCTCGGCTGGCTCGCTGGTCACCCGGTCCACCAGGATGCCCAGCGCGCCCGCCCGCCAGGCGGCGCTCTCGTCGGGTTCGAGCAGGTCCCGGGGGTCCAGCGCCGCCATGCCGACCCGGTGTTCGGCGGCCATGGTCCGGCCGTTCGCTCGGGCCAGCCAGAGCACGCCGCCCTGGGATTCGGTGTAGGACACCGCACCGTCCACGGCCGCCGCCCCGATCTCCGACTGGTTCAGGCTTTCAGCCAGCCGCCGGGTCAGCACCAGCAAGGTGCGGCCGCGGTTTCGCTGCTCCAGGAGCGTCGCCTCCCGGCCGCGGAGCTCGTCGCGGTCGGCAAGCAGGACCGCCGTCATCTCCGCGAAGCCCTCCGCGAGCAGCCGTAGCTCCCGTGGCCCGGACGGGGTCACGGCCGGGTGCAGGTCACCGTCGCGCACCCGGCGTACGGCCGCCGCCAGGTCGTCGACGGGATCGACCACCGAAGCGTGCAGGCGCCGTCGCTGCCGTTGGACGGCCCAGGTGACGACCAGGCCACCGGCCAGCGCGAGCGCCGCGCCTACCTGCGATGTCCGTTGCTGGACCACGAGCGTGTGGTCGACCGCGTCGATGAGCAGGGTCGAGAGCTGCGACTCGGCGTCGCGGTAGGAACGGAACAGCGCTTCGCCGCGCCCCAGGAATGCCTCCGTGTGCAGCCACGGGTCGGTCGCGGACGTGCTGACGGCGGCGCTCGCCCACCGAGTCATCCAGGTCCGTGCCCGTTGGTCGGCTTCCCGCAGCAGGGGGCCGACCCGGCGGTCGCTCCCGATCAGTTCCCGGGCCTTGATGATGTTCTGGAGGTACTCGCGCTGGCCGTCGCGGTATGGCCGCAGGAGGCGGTTCGGGTCGATGGCCTGTCGGTTGAGCAGGAAACCGCGGACGCCGGTCTCCTGGTCGAGCATGCCCTGGTGGGCGCTGCGCACAGCCCCGCTCGCCAGTACGGCGCCGCGCAGCTCCGGCTGATACCTGAGCACCTCGAAGAGATAGGTCGAGCTCGAGATCACCACCAGAAGCAGAACGAGGGCCGTCAGCGCTCCGAATGACCGACGGAGCTGCGTACCCAATCGTGGCTGCGTTCTCGGCCCGGGCACGGCAGGCCTCCGGCTTCGAAGCACGGCCGCATCGGCCGGCGGGCGATCGGCCCGTGGAGATGGAATCGACCCTTTTCGGGCGGCGCTTGAGCGAACGGCCCGGTCGGGAACCCCAGGGCCCTTCGGTGCTGCGGCGGTCAGCGGCTACCCTTGGCCGGGACGCCAGAACCAGCCGCATCGGATGTGGCCATGACCCGTCGAACTCCGCTGTTGACCAGCCTCGCCCTGGGCACGGTCGCCCTGAGCGCGCTGTCCGTCGGGGCGGTCACCGCCGCCACCGCCGGGGGGAGGACCGGGCTCAGCGCCAGCCCGCCGAAGGCCAGCGCGCCCCGGGCCGGCGCCGTCGCCGGTTCGGGATACAAGCACCTCATCGTCATCCCGGAGGAGAACCACAGCTACGCCGAGATCGTCGGGTCTCCGGCGGCGCCGTACTTCAGCTCGCTGGCGAGCAGTTACGGGCTGGCCACGAACTACACGGCCGGCGTCCCCACAGCGGACTACTCGCTGGCGTCGTACCTGCTGATGACGGAGGGTACGGCGGGGACCAACGCGAACGGCTCGGACTGCGCGCCGACCGAGTGCCCGCAACCCGGTGACAACATCTTCCACCAGGCCAGCGTCGCCGGCATCGGGTGGCACGGATACGCGGAATCCATGCCGACCAACTGCGACCGGTCCGGCAGTGCCGGCCTGTACGCCGCCCGGCACCTGCCGGCTCCCTATTTCACCGACCTCACCGACTGCCCGACCAACGACACAGGCCTGGACCCGCTGCCCGCGGACCTCACCAACGGGCTGCCGGCGGCGTACAACATGGTCACGCCCAACCTGGACAACGACATGCACGACGGCTCCGTCCAGCGGGGTGACGCCTGGCTGAAGGCCTGGGTGCCGAGGATGATGGCCGGCAAGGACTACCGGGCCGGCGACCTGGCGATCATCATCACCTGGGACGAGGGTTCCGCTGCGTCCAACCAGGTGGCGACCGTGGTCATCTCACCGACCAGCATGCACATCCGGGACGCGACCGCCTACACGCACGCCTCGCTGCTGCGCACCGCCGAGGACCTTCTGGGCCTCCCGCCGCTGGGTGCCGCCGCCACCGCGACCTCGATGGCGGCGGGCTTCCGACTCGGATCGTCCGGTACGCCGGCAGTGCCGGTGAGCGTGTTCGCCGTCGCCGGCACGACACACGCGCTCTATGCCCGGCGTTCCGACGGTTCGGCGTACACCAACCTGGGCGGTTACCTGCTCGACCCGCCCGCGGTGGCGCGCACTGCCGACGGCACGAACTATTACATCGGGGTCGGGACCGGCAGCCGGCTCTTCGTCCGGACCGACCGGATCGGCTGGCGTGAGCTCGTTCCGGGGCGGCTGACCTGTCGATCGCCGGGTGCCGCCGCGGCCGGCCAGCGGTTGTTCGTCGGCTGCCGCGGCTCGGACAACCACCTCCGCTCGACGGTTGTGGACGTCAGTGGTGGCAACCTGCCGTCGTCGGCAGCAACTGTGTATGACCTCGGGGGTGTGATCAGCAGCGGCCCGGGTGTCGCCGCCGACGCCGGCTCCGGCACCTACTACGTCACCGCAACGCGCCCGGACCGGGCCGGCAACAACCTGTGGCGCTGGTCGGCCGGGTCCTGGTCCCGGTCACCTCGGGCCTGCAGGTCACAACCGGCCGTGTCCCGGGGGTGGTTCGCCTGCCGGGGCTCGCGAGGCACGCTGAGGTTCTGGCGGGATGGCGATGTGCGCCTCTTCGATGCCGGCGGCGTCATCGTCGGGACTCCGGCCGTCGCCGCTGCGGCCTCCGGGGGCGGTGCCACCGTCTACGTCGAAGGGACCAACGGCTGCGTGTACGCCGCCAATCTGGGCCTCACCGCGGCCGGTCCGTGGCGCTGCCTCGGTGGCCAGGCGCTGGGTGGCGTTGCCGCCGCGGTGGTTACCGGCTGACCCCAACCGGGCCCCCGACCTGCGTCACAGGTACTGCCCCGTCGCGGTGTCGGGTGGCTGCGTCGGTCCCCCGGGTAGGGCGCGCCGGCGCATCTCCTCGAACTGGGCCCGAGCCGCCATCTGCTGGGCGAACAATGCGGTCTGAATGCCATGGAAGAGCCCCTCCAGCCAGCCCACGAGCTGCGCCTGGGCGATCCGCAGCTCCGCGTCGCTGGGTACGCCGGTCTCGGCGAAGGGAAGGCTGAGCCGCTCCAGCTCCGCACGCAGCTCCGGCGCGAGGCCGGTCTCCAGCTCGCGGATCGAGCTGGCATGGATGTCCCTGAGCCGGCTACGGCTGGCCTCGTCCAGCGGCGCCGCGCGGACCTCCTCCAGCAGCTGCTTGACCATGGACCCGATCCGCATCACCTTGGCCGGCTGCTCGACCAGGCCGGTGAGCCCCGCCGGGCCGTCCGGAGCGCTCGGGTCCGCATGCGCCGCCAGCATGAGCTGCGGATGGGCGACATCGCTCGGGTCCATGTCTTCAACGGGGCACATGACCCTGTCGTCCCCGGCGCGGCGGTGCCGGAACCCAGGGGTCGCGGGTCTCAAGGTCGCGTCCGCAGCAGGATCTTCCCCACGTGCTCGCCCGCCTCGAGCACCCGGTGCGCATTCGCGGCCTCGGAAAGCGGCAGGGTCCGGTCGATAACCGGCCGGACCGCCCCGGCCTCGATGGCCGGCCACACGTCCCGGCGTACCGCTGCGACGATGTCGGCCTTCTGCTCCGGCGGGCGGGCGCGCAACGACGTGGCGTGCACCGCTGCCCGCTTGCCGAGCAGCCGTCCCAGGTCGAGCTCGCCGACCCGGCCGCCCTGGAGTCCGATGACCACCAAGCGGCCGTCGGGCGCCAGCGCGCGCACATTGCGGTCCAGGTAGGCCGCACCCATGTTGTCCAGGATCACGTCAACACCTCGGCCGGCGGTCTCGGCCAGTACCCGCTCGACGAAGTCCTGCTCGTGGTAGTTGATCGTCACGTCGGCACCGAGCCGGCGGCAACGATCCAGTTTGGCCTCCGTGCCAGCGGTCGTCAGCACCCGGGCGCCCGCGTGCCGCGCCAGCTGGATCGCCATCGTGCCGATCCCGCTCGAGCCACCATGGATCAGGAAGGTCTCGCCGGCCGTCAGCCGCGCCAGCATGAAGACGTTGGACCACACCGTGCAGGTGGCCTCCGGCAGCGCGGCGGCCTCGGTCACCGGCATGCCGACCGGCACCGTAAGCACCTGCCCGGCCGGGACGGCGACCCGTTCGGCGTACCCGCCGCCGGAGAGCAGGGCGCACACCCCGTCGCCCACCGACCAGCCGGTCACCCCCGAGCCGAGGGCGGCCACCACCCCTGAGCACTCCAGCCCGGGCCACTCCGGCGCGCCGGCCGGCGGTGGGTAGCTGCCGATGCGCTGCATCACGTCGGCCCGGTTGACGCCGCTGGCCACCACGTCGATCAGAATCTCGCCGGTGGCCGGCCGGGGATCCGGCACCTCGGTCCAGGTCAGGACCTCCGGCCCGCCGTACGACGGCAGCGTGACGGCGAACACCGGCCAACCCTAGAGCTCGTCGGCTCCGCCACCGCGACCGCCGTTCCGTCGGACGAGGGTGCCACGCTGTCCGGCATGAGCGTTCGCTCCCGGTTGCCCGGCCTCGTGCTCACCGACCACGAGTTCGCCGTACCACTCGACCATGGTCACCCCGACGGAGAGTGGATCACCGTCTACGCTCGCGAGGTCGTCGCGCCCGGCAAGGAGAACGACGACCTGCCCTGGCTGCTCTTCCTGCAGGGAGGTCCCGGCGGCAAGTCACCGCGGCCGACCCAGCACACCGACTGGCTCGGCCGTGCCCAGCAGGACTACCGCGTGCTGCTTCTCGATCAGCGCGGCACCGGCCGCAGCACGCCGGCCACCCGGCAGACGCTGTCGGCACTCGGCAGCCCAACAGCGCAGGCTGCCTATCTCCGGAACTTCCGGGCCGACGCGATCGTCGCCGACGCCGAGCACATCCGGCGGCAACTCGTTGGTGATCAGCCCTGGAGCGTCCTCGGCCAGAGCTACGGTGGCTTCTGTGCGCTGACGTATCTCTCCCAGCATCCTGTGGGCCTGCGACAGGTGTTCATCACCGGCGGGCTGCCACCGCTGGAGGCGAAGGTCGACGAGGTCTACCGCGCGACGTACCGGCGGGTGCTCGACCGCAACCGCCGCTACTACCAGCGTTATCCCGGCGACGTGGAGTTGGCGCGGGCGGTGGTCGACCACCTGTTGCAGAACGACGTCCGACTGCCGTCCGGCGACCCCCTGACGGCGCTGCGCTTCCAGCAGCTCGGCATGGCCTTCGGCATGTCCGAGGGCTTCGAGCGGCTGCACTACCTGCTCGAGGAAGCCTTCGTCGGCAGCGGCGAGAGGACGCTCAGCGATGCCTTCCTGTGGGGAGCCGAGTCGGCCGTGTCCTTCGCGACCGATCCGCTGTACGCCGTGCTGCACGAGGCGGCCTACTGCCAGCAGGAGGCATCCCGCTGGTCAGCCGAGCGGATCCGCGCCGAGCAGCCCGAGTTGGACGTCACCTCGGGCAACGGTCCGGTGCAGTTCACCGGCGAGATGATCTACCCGTGGATGTTCGAGGCGGACAGCGCTCTGCGGCCACTTCGGGAGGCGGCGGATCTGCTCGCGCAGGCGGACGACTGGCCGCTGCTGTACGACGTGGAGCGGCTACCGGCCAACACAGTGCCGGTCGCGGCAGCCGTCTACTACGACGACATGTACGTCGAGCGGGAGTTCTCGGAACACGCTCTCCGTACGGTCGGGAACCTGCGCGGTTGGATCACCAACGAATACGACCACGACGCCTTGCGCGTCGACGGCGCCACCGTGTTCGGCCGGCTGATCGCCATGGTTCGCGGCGAACGCTAGGTACGACCCGCTGCCGCCGGGGTTGCGTACCGTTGCGCCGGGAGGGCTCGCCTAGTGGCCGATGGCGGCGGTCTTGAAAACCGCTAGGGGTGCAAGCTCCTCGAGGGTTCGAATCCCTCGCCCTCCGCTGCTGTGATGTCTCAAGACATGGTTGACACCTGTCTCGGGACACAGTTGACACCTTCAGGCCTGTCGCTGGTAGTCACAGGTCGGGTCGAGGACCAGTGCGCGCAGCAGGTCGCCGTGCTCGGTGAGGA
>JAABUR0100001647.1_pt1 | contig 38840 bp, 31 predicted proteins | sample 5560091 | NCBI WGS metagenome assembly JAABUR01 (sample SAMN10711879, study PRJNA513375) | rock metagenome | isolation source: Antarctica rocks | place: Antarctica: Victoria Land, University Valley sud | reverse complement strand
GCTGGCAGACCAAGCTGAACCATTTTGCGTTGAAGTCAAAGATCTATCAGTCAGCGTTGAAGGCTGCGTACTCGGAACTTGTCAAGCTAAATCCACAGCCTCTCGCTGCGTAACATCAGTTATTAAGAAACAAATCGCCTGTGCCGCGCGCCGGACGCACAGCGGAATTGAGTTGCACAAGGTTTGTGATCTTGCGCCCGAAGAACGGCGTGTTTTCGATTTTTTGCGAGTCGAGGCGCGTGCCGAGTTGCGCGGAATCCGATTGCGCCGCTTCGGTTGTACCGAGCACAGTGACTGTGCTTGTGCCTCCCTGCGGCACTAATGTGACATCGAAGGTGGCGGCTTCACCCGCGCGTAGTTCGATGTCGCCGATCTCTTTAACAGCGAAACCGTTGCTTGAAACGTTTAGCTTGTATGCGCCGGTCAAAGGCAGATTAGTAAGCGTATAATTGCCCTCGCCATCAACACGCGCCGTGCGCCGCAGCCCCGTCACTTGATTTGCGACGGCGACTTCAGCATCCACAATCGCCGCTCGATTCTGGTCAACAACCTGTCCACGAATGGTGCCCGTGTCAATGGTCTGCGCAAAAATCGTTTGCGGCGAAAGCATCAGCGCGCAGATAAATGCGTTTGCTAGAATCAACCACAATAATTTTCCGGCGACTGTTTGTTGCTCTTCGTTTACGTTGATAAGCGACATTATTTTTTCCATTTTTCCATAGACAGACGGCGACCATGATGCTGTCAGGTGTTTCGTTTGTCGTCAGAGTATTAAACCGCGCGCTTGAATTTAACTCGCGGCGAGGCTGCTGCTTTACATGAAAGCCAGTCCTAAGGCCATCAAAACTATTGATCGAAGAACGGAAAGCACCAGCGAAGGCTCTACCTTAGCGTCACATTTTTTCTACTACCAGCCGCCGTAGTTTCTTTTGTAATCAAAAACGGAAAATGAATTTTGCGCAGAATAGTTTCGGTGAGATTTGCTTTGCGCTGAAGGCTAAAGCTTGTATACGCCTGTCAAAAACGGATTCGCGGAACGTTCGCGCCCGATAGTTGTCGCAACGCCGTGGCCGCTGTAAACCTTTACGTCGTCGCCAAGCGGGACGATTTTCTCCACCAACGAATTCATCAACTGCGCCGTTGATCCGCCCGGCAAATCCGTTCTCCCGATTGATCCACTGAACAAACAATCGCCGCTGAACACTGCGCGCTCGCGCGGCTCAAAAAGCACAACGTGGCCGGGCGTGTGTCCCGGACAATGAAGCACTTGAAATTCAAGCTTGCCGACGTTGTAAACCTCTCCGTTTGTCCAATATCTATCAAGCGCGGGCGGCGCGTCATACTCCATACCGAGCGCAGCCCACTCTGCGCGCGGGATCCCTAGTGCCAAAGGTTGCTCCGGCAGCATCCTGTACAAGGAAGCGTCCGCCAAGTGCAAAATTATTTCAGCTTCGGGGTAAAGTTTTTTTAGTTCACCCACGCCGCCGATGTGATCTATGTGCGCGTGTGTCAAAGCGATTGCCTGCAACTTCAAACCTAAACGCTCAATTGACGCGGCGATCAACCTAGCGTCGCCGCCCGGATCAATGCACACGGCCTGCCGCGTCTTTTCGCAACCGACGATGCGTGCGTTCTGCTGAAACAGAGTAACGATGAATTCTTCGATTATCATAAAGTTTTTAAGACAGTAGAAAATTTGAAACGAACATCTTAAAGTAGTATAAAATGCCACGATGAAATGCGCTATTTGACGGAGTTTTTACGATTATGCCTTTGACTTCAAGAGCGAGTTCGCTGGCCGAAATGTTAGACGAAAACACAGCCGAAGCCGCCGAGTCTTTAATCGAACAGTTACCCGGCAAAGACGTGCGTTGCTACGCCTGCGGGCATCGCTGTCTCGTCAAAGACGGACGGCGCGGTATCTGCAAAGTTCGCTTCAATGAAGGCGGGCGACTGCTCGTTCCCATGAACTACGTCGCCGCGCTCGCCTGCGATCCAACGGAAAAGAAACCCTTCTTTCACGCCTTGCCCGGCTCCGACACGCTCACCTTCGGAATGCTCGGCTGCGATTTGCACTGCGGCTACTGCTTCACAGGAGACACCGTAATCGTAACGGATCGTGGCACTGTGAATTTCGCCGATGCGTTCGATGCCGTGACGCGAGTGGAGAAACAGCCTGATGCGGAAATTGCTTTCCCCGAAAATTTGCGCGCGGTGGCGGCATCGGGTTCGTTGCGCCGCGTGCGCGGCATTTTCAAGCATCACTATCGCGGACAGTTGGCAGTCATACGCCCATATTATTTACCCGCGCTTCGATGCACACCGGATCATAGAGTTTACGCCACAACCCGCGCAGACGTTGCTCCTGAACTTATTCCGGCGCAACAACTCACAGACAAACACTACTTGGCGATACCCCGCCGCTATTCTTTCTCTTCAACGCAGGCCATTAACACAGCGCAAGAATTGAGCGACCACAAAATCGCTTATCGCGTGCCTTGGAAATTATCCGCGAGCATTCGTCAATCAATTGTCGAAGCGACAGAGCGCGGCGAGACTTCACGCGCAATCGGCGCAGAGTTGGGCAAAGACGCTTCTTACATACGGCATGTGCGCAGCAAAATGGGACGCGGGCGCGCAGATGACTTGCGCACGGGCAAAGCGGCGCTGGAAGATGAAACGATTCGTTTTCCGAACGAGCATAAACCGGGAATACCGGCTTCGATTCCGCTCGATGTGGAAATGGCGCGGCTGCTCGGATTCTACTGCGCAGAAGGTTCTGTATGCAGTGACACAACACGCCCGAACAGCCATGTGCTTAACTTCAGTTTCTCGCACAGCGAAATTGATTTAGTGGAAGAAACTATACGCTTGCTCAAAAAATGTTTGAATGTGAGAGCGGCGCAAATCAAACGCGCGACAACATTGGCAGTTGCAGTTAATAAATCTTCCGCAGCGCTTTTATTCAAATCTTTGGCGGGAAAACGATCCGGCGAAAAGCGCGTGCCGACGATGCTCTTCGACGCGCACCGTGAAATTGTTCGCGCTTTCCTTGATGCCTACGTGACAGGTGACGGACATCGTTACGGAAACGGAAAGGTGAGCGTCACGACGATTTCGCGCGAGATGGCTTACGGCATCGCATGGCTGGCCTTGAAGCTTGGACATTTGCCTTCGGTTTACGACGGAGCGATGACTGAACAGTGTTTCGTGCAGAATCGTTTGGTGAGGCGCGCGCCTCATCAATACACAATCGTCTGGTACGAGGACGCCACGCCGTTCACGCGCAAAGCGATTGAAACGGAAAACCATTATTTGATTCCACTACGCGAACTTTCTTTCACCGATTATGAAGGCGATGTTTACAACATGGAGGTCGAAGAAGAACACAACTATCTAGCAGGTTTCTTTCTCGTCTCGAACTGCCAGAATTGGTTGACCTCGCAAGCCTTGCGCGACGGCGCGGCGGGCATTGCGCCGAAGATGGTCACGGCTGAAAGGCTCGTCGCGCTGGCGCTCACACACGGCGCGCGAATGGTCGGCTCAAGTTACAACGAACCACTGATTACGGCGGAGTGGGCTGTGGAAGTTTTCAAACGCGCGAAGCCTGCCGGACTCAAGACGGCCTTTATCTCGAACGGTAACGCGACGCCGCAAGTGCTCGACTTTTTGCGCCCTTGGACGGATTGTTACAAGATTGATTTGAAGTCAATGGATGATCGCAACTATCGTCAACTCGGTGGCGTTGTCGGCAATATTCTGGAAACGATCAAGATGGTTTACGAGCGCGATTTCTGGACGGAAATCGTCACGCTGATTGTGCCCGGCTTTAACGATTCGGATGACGAACTAAAACGCGCTGCTGATTACATCGCAAGCGTTTCGCCGGACATTCCTTGGCACGTGACGGCGTTTCATCAAGACTACAACATGACGTTGAACGCCAACACAACCGCCGAACAACTCTTGCGCGCCTGCGAAATGGGACGCGAAGCGGGCTTGCGTTTTGTTTATGCGGGCAATCAACCGGGCAGCGTCGGGCGTTGGGAAAATACTTACTGCCACGCGTGCAATGAACTTCTTATCGAACGCTACGGCTACATTATCAAGCGTATGAAAGTAACAAGCGAAGGCAAGTGTCCAACATGCGCCGCAAAGATTCCGGGCATGTGGTCTTGAAAAAGATCAAGAGCAAAAGCTGCGTGTGACAACAATATCGAAAGCACGATGCAAAAAGAAGGCGAAGCGAGATTATTGCTTCGCCTTCTTTCAGGAAAAACAATCAATCGCTATTCGTCTTTCTTCATGCGAAGCGAGCGAAGGATGTTCGGTTCGTTCGCCTTGACGGTGTAGTCTGCGGGAACTTCAAAGAGGGAGCGTGCGGGTTCGTCACGCGTGATGTTCGTTAAACGGTAAAGGTTGACGCCGCTGCGCGGATCATCCTGCTTGCTCATCACGACGGTTTGCAGTTCGGTTGAGTACCAACGCTCGGAAATAATCTCGATGTCGCGTTCGTTGCCGATCTTACCTGCCGGAATCGTGGTTGTGGTGCGCGTGCCTTCGGCTTCGACGCCTTCGATTATTTGCTTGCCGAGCGATTCGATTTTGGCGTTCGGCGAGTTCGTCCGACGTGCGGAATCGCCGCCCCAAATAACTACTTGATACGGTGTTGCCGGAGCCGGTAAAACGCGCGTCGCTGCTTGCGTATTTCCGAGAGTGAACGTGAAGCCGATGACGGTTTCGTTGTTCTTAATCGCACGCCGTTGGTTCGCATCAAAGACCCACTTTTTAGCGCCGTCAACGGCAGCCTGACGTAGTAAAGGAGGCCCATCGGTGGCAATTGCCGACGTGACTTCGCCCGCATCGTTAATCGTTACTTTGACGGGCACGAAGCCTTCGATCCCGCCTGCTTTAGCTATCGCCGGGTAAGCTGGAAAGCCTTTAAGCTTAGACATTGCCTCAGCCCTTTTATCATCAAATAAGAAATTGAAGTTCATCGGGGCAAGCTTGCGCGCCGTGCGGTCTTTTTCATCGAGGATATAGTTAATGTTTGCCACAGGGTCGTTGATAAAAATCGCGCGCCCAATTTCATCTGCGGTTGTCGGCATGATGTGTCCGATGGTCACCGTTTGCTCGCGTCTGGTGCGGCCTTCGCTGTCGCGGTAAATACGGCTCGTGGATTTATTGACGATGCGATTCCCGTCCGCAAGCGTCTGCGTTCTCTCCGTCACGCCCGTCGCAGAATACGGCGCGCCTTTGACGGTTTTGCCGCTAAAGCTCAACTCTGTAGAAACGAAATCGAACGTGCCGCCCGGCAGCCCGCCGCCAAACGCCGACGCGATGGACAGGTGAGGCATCGGTGGAGGCATCGGCGGCATTACTGTTCCGTCCTGTGTTTGAATCACTATGTTGCGGCGTTCAACCGTCACGTCGCCATTTTGCTTGGGCGGCACATTATTCTGCGATGTGCCCTGCGCGCTCGCGCCGCATGTGATTGCGAGCGTCAACAACGCGCAACCAAAAATCTTTGCTGAATCTCTTTGAATCTTCATCTCTTCAACTCCTTCGTCTATAATTAAAATGTTAAAAGAAACGGTGTGCCGGAGCTTTGCAAATCCCGCACAAAGCGTCTCGCGTCAGCGCACAAAGCGAATCGCGCGGGCGAGTCCGTCCTGTCCCACGAACACGTCTGCCTTGACGGGTTCGTCGGCGCGTTCGATATTCATCGGCAAACCGAATGCGAGCAACACCGAGCGCGGAAGTTCGACGCGCACGAGTTGCCCGCCATCCTGCGCCGCAAAATTGTTTACGCCAACGAGCGGCAGAAAATCCGTCGCAAGTTCATTCTCACTCGCAGTCGCCATCGTATCCGCAAAATCCGCGCCCGAAGCCCGACGACGCATTTTGTGATCGCTACGACGCACGATATGAGGAAGGTTAGAACCCGCACCGGCAACTTTTGCAGTAGTAAAAGGCTCTGCAAGCTTCAGCAATTCTTTGGCTGTGGTGTATTGCTTAACGTCATTTGCTTCAACCGGCGTCGTACTCGGCAAAGGCACATCGTGCTGCTTTTTCCTAAACGCGGCCATTGCCGGAAGCGCCGTATTTGAATGCTTCGCATTGTTCTCCATCGTTCCGGTTTCGCGCGATGTGTAGAAAGATCGCGTTGCCGCAGTCAAACCGATAGCGAGCAGGAGCATTGCCGCAATTGCCGTCCATGCGGTTCGACGGGGCGAAGTCTTCGCGTTGAAAGCGAGCGACGCAAAGGCAAGTACGCGCGTAGATGAAACGGGTGTTGCGGCGCGTTGCCGGAAAGCGGTGCGCAGTGCCGTCTCGACGCGCAAAGGCGCTTCGATGTTTTCGGTTGACATGGTGAGCACACGCAACCCTTGCGTCAACGCACGCTCATCCGCGAGCCGCGCGGCGCATAACACGCAAATCTCCGCGTGTGCCGAACCTTCGGCGCGCAGTGCGGCATCCATCACATGCTCGCGCGCCAGTTCGTCAATGATCGTTTCAAATTTCTCGCAGTTCATACCAAACACCTCACAGGATCAACTGTGCGCGAAGCTTCCTTTGTTGCGCCGCAATCGTTGCTGCTGTTGCCGCTCTTCATTGCGCGCGCCGGACGTAATCTCTCGATGAGCAAAGCGCGTGCGCGGTGCAGTCTTGAACGAACTGTTCCGATGGCGCAATCGATCACGACGGCGGCCTCCGCATAACTCATTTCATGCAGATCGCAAAGCACAAGGGCTTCGCGGTAATGCGCGGGCAGTGTGGCAATCGCCTGATGTAGTTGTCCGATCAGTTCTCTGTGCGCAAGATCGGCGAGCAGATCGTTATCGGCGACGTGGGCGGCGGCGCTGGGTTCATTTGTTTCTTCGCCGTCTTCCGCAAGCGGCACATAAGATTTATCGCGTTCGAGACAACGCAGCACATGATGGCGCGCGATGCCGTAGAGATACCCGGCGAGCGAGCCGCGCGATGAATCATAATTGAAATTTTCTGCGCGGACGAGCGCCATGAAAACTTCCTGCGTGACATCCTCGGCGATTATTTCGGAGCCGCACATGTGAAATGCAAAGCGATAAATGCCCGACTGCCTGCGCCGGTAAAGCACGACGAACGCATCTTCGTCTCCGGCCTTTGCGCGCCGCAGCAGTTCGTCGTCAGAAATTATCGCGGAAACTGTCGTCATTCGCGTCACGAAATTAAAAGAATTGTTGGCGTAATCGTCCGGCTTACATAAGTGATTCGCCCGGCGCGGCAGAAAAGTTCCCGAAAGTTGAACAGATAAATTGTTCGGGCGAGAAGATGAATGTTCTGGAATAGCGTTAACGCAAACTTAATGTTATCGTTCGCTTCTCGTTACATCCCTACAGTATTTAGTAATAGCGAACACCGGAGAGTGTCGATCCTCTGCGATTCTTGAACGAACGCATCACTAGCGCTTTCATTTGATGCGATCCGACATTAATTGCAGCTTGGAAAACTTTACGGTTGGCCTTGCATTAGATCAGCGCTTGCCCCGCACTACTTTTGCATGAAGCTTTCCATCATCCGCTGCGCCTAAGGTGCTTTGCCTTTAAGGTCGCAAGCGTGGTTCTTAAGGACACAAACGAAGGAGATATAAAGATGCCTTACATATGCAGACTCATTAGGAACAAGCTGTTGTTTACCGCCCTCGCCGCGCTTGCGCTTCTGGCGGCGCTGCCATTATCAACGCGGGCGGACGAAATATCGCTTTTCAATTTTAACGACTCCAACCTTGTAGTTGATCGCGGCAACGGAACTCTAACTACCACCGTCGCGCCGACAAATGTGGTGTTGACTTTTGGCGGCACAACCGTCAATGCGCAGATGGGTGATCCGGCAGGCAACGCGCTCACTTTGCAAAATGGCACGAATGGCGCTAACAACGGCGCGAATTTAACGTTGAATACCAGCACCGTCGGCTTCAATTTAATCACCGTATCCTTTGCCACGCAGCGAACGAGCACGGGCTTTAACAGTAATCAGTTTCAGTACAGCACCAATAGCGGTGCGACGTTCACCAATTTCGGCAGCCCCTTCACGCCAGCAGCTTCGTTTGCGCTGCAATCATTTGATCTGAGCAGCATCACGGCTCTGAACAATAACGCTTTGGCGGCCTTTCGGATCGTCTTCAATGGTGGCGATTCGACGTCATCGGCAGGCAATAATCGAATTGACAATCTGCTGGTCGCGGGCACACCGTTTGCGCCTGTTGCAGCAGTGCCGGAACCAACTTCGATGATTCTTCTCGGCACAGGTTTAGCAGGCATAGCGGCATCTTTTCGCAGACGGCGCAGAAACTTTTCCCGCTAATCAGGCACGGCGAAGAACGCGCGCTGCTTTCCTGAATCAAAGCACTCTACGATAAGCGTGCTGGATCGTAAAATACGATCCGGCACGCTCGTAAAATTTAATTCTTCGTTAACGCTCGCGTAGCATCCCGGCCTTACAATGCTTTTTTCAAACGGGCATTTGTAAATATATTGATGATGGCATATACTGCCGCTTCCGTTAACGATGCCGCCGAAATTTTTACGCGAACTCTTGTTCGATTTACGTTCGCGCAAATTAGCATAAACCGTAAAACAACCGCGTGAAAGATCAACACTGATTTTTCCTTTATATTGGTCACAATCTAAAATTATTTCTACTCGCGTTCTCTTGCAAGAGAGCGTCATTCTCTAACTTCGGGCGTCTTCCTTTGCTGGAAAATGCTTCCCCGAACTTTCAATGAAAGGCTATTACCGTGATTATCTCGCCACGCCGCAGACGTAATACTCGATTAATGAGCAGTCAACTTCTGGCTCTCATCACCGTCGCTTTTTTCGTGACCGCTGCTGCTTTACAGCAATATGTTCAGTTCATCCCCTCCGCTCAAGCGGTCTCGAATACCATTGTTATCAGTCAAGTTTACGGCGGCGCTGGCTGTGGCACCGCTAACTGTTCGACATATAAGAACGATTATATCGAGATATTTAATCGGGGCACTTCTGCCGTGTCCCTCAATGGTTACTCGGTTCAATATGCTAGCGCGACCAGCACCAACAGCAACGCCGCAGTAACGTCCCTCACGAATGTTACGCTCCAGCCGGGACAATACTATTTAATCCAAGAAGCTGGAAATGCTAACGGAGTAAATTCCCTGCCGACGCCGGATGCGACCGGCACAATTGCCATGAGCGCAACGGCTGCTAAGGTTTTTCTAGTTAGCAACGCCACCGCGCTCGCTATCGACAGCACCGGTTGCCCTACCAGCAGCGCAAACGTAGTAGATTTTGTCGGCTACGGCACGACCGCAAACTGCTTTGAGGGAGCCGGTAGAGCGCCCGCTCCGAGCACTACGACTGCCGATGTACGTGCCGAGAATGGCTGTACAGAGACGGATAATAACTCGACTGATTTTGCGGCTGCTACGCCAAACCCGCGCAATACAAGTTCGCCGACAAACTCTTGCGGCAGCCCGACACCAAGGCCGACGCCGACACCATCTCCTTCACCAACTCCGACACCGTCTCCTACACCAACACCTTCGCCGACTCCGACTCCAAGCGTGACGCCGATTTACCAGATTCAAGGCAGTGGCAACACTTCGCCCTTAGTCGGTCAAAGCGTCACGACCACCGGCATTGTCACAGGCATTAAGGCGGGTTCGAGCGGTGGCTTCTTTCTTCAAGACCCGATTGGAGACGGCAACAACAGCACTTCGGACGGCATTTTCGTTTTCACGGGCAGCACTGTTCCGGCAGGCGCTGTTATCGGCAATAGTGTTTTCGTCTCCGGAAACGTTGTCGAGTTCAAACCTTCACAAGACCTTAACAGCCCGCCGCTCACGGAAATCAATTCGGCGACCGTGACTGTCGTGGCGACGGGCGCACCGCTTCCGCCGCCTGTAACAATCACCGCCGCTGACACAAATCCTTCGGGCACGCTCGAAAATCTTGAGAAATACGAAGGGATGCGCGTATCCGTTCCTTCGCTGACAGTGATTGCGCCGACGCAGGGGTTCATTGATGAGCCGAGCGCGACGGCAACAACCAACGGCGTCTTTTACGGAGTCGTGACGGGCGTCGCGCGCCCCTTCCGCGAACCGGGCATCAGCATCTCCGATCCGCCTCCCGCAGGCGCGCCGAGCAATGTTCCGCGCTTCGATGAAAACCCGGAACGGCTTCGCGTTGACAGTGACGGGCAACCGGGCACAACTGCCATTAACGTTCCGGCAGGCACGGTTATTACCAACGTCGTCGGGCCGCTCGATTTCGCTTTCCGCACTTACACGATCTTGCCGGACGCAGCAACTCCGCCGAACGTCGGGACGCTTCCCGTCGCAACGCCCGTGCCCGTGGCAAACGCCAACGAGTTGACCATTGCTTCGTTCAACACAGAGCGCTTCTTCGATACCGCTAACGATCCGAGCACGAGCGATCCTGTGCTGACACAAACGGCTTTCAATAATCGTTTGAACAAAATTTCGCTCGTGATTCGCAACGTGATGCGCGCGCCGGACGTGATCGGCGTCCAAGAAATGGAAAATCTTTCGACGCTGCAAGCCGTCGCTAATAAGGTTAATAGCGACGCGGTTGCGGCGGGACAGCCGAATCCGAACTATCAGGCGTATCTTGAGGAAGGAAACGACGTGGGCGGCATAGACAACGGCCTACTCGTTAAAGCTTCCCGCGTGACGGTCATTGACGTTACGCAGTACGGCAAGGACACGACGTACACCAACCCGAACAACAATCAGCAGGAAATTCTCAATGACCGTCCGCCGCTTCTTTTGCGCGCGACGATTGCGCGTCCCAACAGTGGCGGCGCAACACTCGCTTTCACCGTGATCGTCAATCACTTGCGTTCATTGAGCGGCGTTAATGATCCGGTGGACGGCAATCGCATACGCACCAAGCGACAAAAGCAGGCGGAGTATCTCGCCAATCTAATTCAATCGCGCCAGACGGCTGATCCGGGCGAGAGGATTACATCCGTCGGCGATTACAATGCCTTCCAAGTCAATGACGGCTTTGTTGACGTAATCGGCACGATCAAAGGAACGCCTACATCGTCCGATCAAGTCGTGCTGGCATCGCCCGATCTTGTCAATCCCGATTTAACCGATCTCGTTGATACGCTTCCGGCGGACCAGCGGTATTCGTTCACCTTCGACGGCAACGCGCAAGTGCTTGACCACGTCCTTGTCAACAACAACATGAACAGCATTCTCAGTCGCTTCACCTACGCGCGCAACGACGCAGACTTCCCGCTCGTTTACTACGGCGATCCAAATCGCCCTGAGCGCATCTCTGACCACGATATGCCGGTGGCTTATTTCAACCTCACCGAAGCTATTTCGAGCGCGGGCATGACGCTGGTGGATGAAAGCTGCCCGCCAGCCAATGGCGCAATCGATCCGGGCGAACGCGTCTCGGTTAATCTCGCCGTCACCAATAATGGCTCCGCCAGCACCTCGAACCTAACGGCGACCTTGCAACCTTCGGCCAATGTTATTGCGCCGAGCGGCGCGCAGAGTTATGGCGCAGTTGCACAGGGAGCGACGGCGGCACGCACATTCTCCTTCACCGCCAATGGCACTCCCGGTCAAACCATCACTTTGACCTTGCAGTTGCAGGATGGAGCAAACAATCTCGGCACGGTGAACTACCCTGTGACGCTGGGCAATAACACGAGTTGCAGCCAAGCGCGACTTGTGACGACGACGACACTGGCGCGCAACGGCTCAGATGTGGTGGCAACCATCACGGTGCAGAATCAAGGCATCACGACGGCCACCAACGTGACGATTAACTCTGCCACCTTAGGTGCGACTTCAGGCACACCGGTTCCGCAGAACTTGGGTAATCTGGGAGCCGGACAAACGGCGACGACAAGCGTCACATTTGCCAATCCGGGAGCAGCTGGCACACGTCAAGTATTGCGCATCAACGGCACATTTGACGGTACGACACAGTTTGGCAAGTCGCAGACCGTGACACTTCCCTGACGGGATAATTAAGGAAAGAACGATCAGGCCGCGAGTCACGCCGTTATCTACAGTGCGTGGCTCGCGGCCTGATTTATTGTGCAGACAACCCCAAGCGTTCGCGCCTTAGTGTTTCCGAAACCGATTAAAAATTTGAAGAGCGGCGCGTGCGGCCTTCGTTTGTGCCGAAAAGCGGCGCGTATGCTTCGTCGTTCTCGGCGGCTTTGAGCGCGCGCTTGAGTTCTGTGATGTCGCGGCAAACCGCATCGAATTCTTCTTGATCGAAAGGCTCGTAGCCGCCCGTCAGCTTGAGCACGCGATTGATTCTTTCGTTCGAGCCATCAACGTAGGCAAGCATTTGTTCTTCCTTTTCAATCGCCGCTATGATCGCATCACGCGCGGCGACGAAATTTGCCGCTTGTTCGCAAATCAAAACCATGTCCGAACCCGCTTGCACGGCGCGCAAAGATGCTTCTGCGACCGAAAGCGTTTGCACGACCGCGCCCATTTCCATATCGTCCGTAATCACGAGTCCATCGAATTTAAGTGCCTGACGAAGAAGACGCATCACGACGTTGCCGCTGATGGTGGCGGGCAATTGGTGCATCGCTTCGAGTGTCGGCAGATCGCGCGTGCGGCGAAACCAGATTTGCAAAAATTCCGAGACTTCGGGAAACGCCGCGTGGCTGACCATCACGGATTGGAGCCGTTCGCCCGGACGGTGAAACAGCAAATCCATAAATGGCACAAGGTCTTGCTCGAAAATCTCTTCCCACGAATGATTCACGACCGGCAAACGCCTGTGCGAATCAACGCTTGAGCCGCCCAAGCCCGGAAAATGCTTGCCGCAACCGATCACGCCGCCGCGTTGCAAACCGTCCAGATATGCGCCCGCGAGTCTGGAAACTTCAGCCGGATATGAGCCGAAAGTTCTGCCGCGCAAACCGTTATCTTCGTTCGCGCCGGACAGATCGAGCACCGGTGCGAAGTTGATATTAAAGCCGAGCAAGCGTAGCGCGCGCGCCGAAAGCTCGCCAAATTTTTGCGCTAACTCGGTGCGTCCCGCTTCGCGCACAGCTTTGGCAGACGGCATTGGTTCGCAAATATCGCGGAAACGGTCAACGAGTCCGCCTTCCTGATCCACGCCAATAAAGATGCCTTTATCGCCGACCGCATCGCGTATCTGCGCGTTGAGAAGCGCGACCTGCGAAGCCGATTCGATGTTGCGCCCGAACAGGACGACGCCGCCCGGCTGCACTTCTTCAAGTAGATCGCGCGTCTCTTTGGTCAAAGAAGTCTCTGGAAGCCCTATAAAAAGCAGCCGTCCGGCCTTTTCTTTGATAGAAAGATCACGGGGCGTGGAAGCGCGCGCGGCAACTTGGCCGTGTGTATCCGGCGTTAGTAAATCCTGTTCAATTTTCATTGGAAAAATAGAATGCCCGAATCGTGGTTCTCGCTTAACGTTGGATTAAATTTTTGTGTATCGCGTAGAGGAGTACGCAATCAATTGAGCCGGACGCGCAGGAGAGTGTGTGCGCCAACACAACCTTTGATGAGATTAACGGCTCAAAGTATGTTTGGCAAGAAGATTCGGAGCGCGTGCGTCAATTTCGTTTGCCCGTGAGAAAATCTTTGCACACTCAAGACGCATGAACTTGATCGCGCACGACAAGCGGCCTTACTATCTTTATCAGGGAATTAAACGCAACGGGTGATTTTTGTTTTGAGCGAGAAGTTGAAAGACAATTCAAGTCCGGCTTTTATTTCGCAAAGCATTAAAGAGAAAGCGCGCGAACTCGGCTTCGACAAAGTCGGCATCGTGCCTGCTGAAGCGTTAACGGAAGAGCATCGTCGCTTAGAAGAATGGCTCGCGCGTGGCTTTAATGGCGAGATGGAGTGGATGCGGCGCGAACCGGAAAAACGCACAGACCCGCGCGTGCTGTTTCCTGCGGCGCGTAGTGTTGTTGCGCTCGCGCTTAATTACTACACCGCTCACGAACATTCCGACGATCCTGCGACAGGCAAAATTTCGCGCTACGCGTGGGGTGATGATTACCACGATGTTGTCGGCGAAAAACTACGCGCGCTGCTCGATTGGATTAAGGAAGAATGGCCGCAAACCGAAGGCAAAACGTGCGTTGATATTCAACCGATGCTGGACAAAGCTTGGGCTGCGCGCGCAGGTCTCGGCTGGATCGGCAAGCACTCGAATCTCATCACACGCGAATACGGCTCGTGGGTCTTTCTCGGCGAACTCCTGCTCAATCTCGATCTGGAATACGACACCGAACGAAGCGAAGACCACTGCGGCACATGCACGCTCTGCATCGAAGCGTGCCCGACAAATGCGATTACGGAACCGCGTGTTGTAGATTCAACAAAGTGCATTTCCTACGCCACTATCGAACTGCGCGAACCCGAATTGCCCGCAAACGTCGCCGCGAATTTGAGCGGCTGGCTCTACGGCTGCGATATCTGTCAGGACGTGTGCCCTTGGAATCGTTTCGAGCAGCCGACCAATGAAACACGTTTCGAGCCGCGCGCCGACCACGCCTCCGCAAATCTCTCCATGATTCTTGAACTTTCGCCCGAAACTTATGCCGCACGCTTTCGCAAAAGCCCGATCAAGCGCGCCAAACTCTCTGGCCTGCAACGCAATGCCCACGCTTTATTAAAGCACGATGAATAACGCGCAGTGCTTCTGCTTGGAACGAATGAGCGGGCAGCGTATGATGAACGTTAGTAATTTTCCATGAAGTTAATTGACGCGTTGTAATAAAAACAAGTGACTGCTTTACTCAAAGATTCATACGGGCGTTCGATACGCGATTTGCGCGTGTCTCTAACGGATCGCTGCAACTTTCGTTGCTTTTATTGCCTACCGCACGGCGAGCCGCCGATAGCGCCGAAAGAGCAGATGCTTTCCTACGAAGAAATCGAATACGTCGCGGACATCTTCGTTTCTCTTGGGATTGAAAAGATTCGCTTGACGGGCGGCGAGCCGATGATGCGCCGCGACATCGAAACCATTATCAGCAAACTTTCCAAACTCAAGCCGCGCCTGCATGATCTTGCGCTCACAACCAACGGTTATTTTTTGCCCGGACGCGCGCAAGGCTTGAAAGACGAGGGGCTTGACCGAATCACGATCAGCATAGACAGTTTGAAGCCGGAAACTTTCAAGCGCATGACCGGCGTGGACGTGATAGACAAAGTGCTCGAAGGCATTGACGCGGCAAAGCGCGCAGGACTCGCGCCGATCAAAATCAACGCCGTCATCGTGCGCGGTTACAACGAATCGGAAGTGGCGGACTTCGCAAGCTTCGCGCGCGAGCACGACGTACAAATGCGCTTCATCGAATTCATGCCGCTTGATTCCGGCCACGAATGGTCTAAGGAAATGGTCGTTTCGGGGCGCGAGATTCGCGCGCTGGTCGAGGAACGTTTCGCGCTCACACCACTCGAAGTAAAACGCGGCTCGGAAACATCTGCGCGTTATCGCTTCGAGGACGGCGCGCCCGGCGAGATCGGTATCATCGCGCCCGTCACGGAATCATTCTGCGGCGCGTGCTCGCGCATACGCCTGACCGCCGACGGGCAGATCAGAACGTGTCTTTTCTCAACCGTCGAACACAGTTTGCGCGATGTCTTGCGAAGCAACGCCACGCGCGCCGAAATCGTTGATTACATTTCAGGCGTCGTGTGGAAGAAAGAGCCGCGCCACTTCATCAATGATCCAAACTTCGCGCAACCCGCGCGCACAATGAGTTTTATCGGCGGCTAACGAACCTTACTTCATACGGCAAGACAATCGTTATGGCAACAATACTTGAACAACCGGCGATCAACGAACCTGTGCCTGACCGGGAACGTGCGCCTGAAGTGCGTCTCTTTACGGTTGAAGAGTATTACCGCATGGGCGAAGCGGGCGTCTTTGACAACGACGGACAGGTAGAACTCCTCGCCGGAAGGATTTACAAATTGAGTCCCAAGAATCCTCTACACTCCGCAACTGTTCGCCGCGCCGGAAGATGCTTTGAAAAACACCTCGGCAAAAAGGCTTTTGTGCGAACGCAGGAACCGATTCACTTTGATGAACACTCCGAGCCTGAACCCGATGTTGCGCTCGTCAAACCACGCCGCGACGAATACTCGAAATCGCATCCGACACCCGAAGATTGTTTGCTGCTGCTCGAAGCGTCTTTGACGACATTGAAACATGATCGCAACGTTAAGAGCCGCCACTATGCCGCTGCCGGAATCAAGCAGTATCTGATCCTCAATTTACGCACACGCGAACTCGAAGACTACCGCGACCCGAACGCAGAAGGCTATCGCACCAAACACACTTACCGCGCCGACGAAAGTTTCAACCTCGCAGCCTTTCCCGATACGCTAATCAAAGTTAGCGAGATGTTGCCGCCGGAGTAAAGTTTAAGGGCAAACCCATTCGCTCCGGTATTGCCAATTTGTTTAAGGAGGAGCACTATTCACTATCTAAATATTTAAGTAACCAATTAAATTACTGGTAAAATTATAATTGGTGTTCTGCCCGCTAGATTCAGCAGAACAAATGATAGGATTGTTTGCTGGGGATAAGTGATGGAAGGTCAATTGAACTTGTTTCAAATCAACGAAGCACCTGTTCCAGACCGATTTGGGCAGGCGCAGGTGAGACTGCGTGACAACGCTCAGATTTTAACTCCGGCGAGCGGATTTATGGAAGGCTATGATTTTACGTTGAATCCTTATGTCGGCTGTCAATTCGGCTGTGCATACTGCTACGCATCTTTCTTCGTAGACTCTGACGAAAAGAGAGATAACTGGGGATATTGGGTTGAGGTCAAACATGATGCGGTTGAGTATCTAAATAAGCGCCGCAAGCTATACGGCAAGAAAATCTACATGAGTTCCGTAACTGATCCTTATCAGCCGATTGAAGCTAAACTTGAGTTGACACGGGGCATCGTCGAGTCAATGTCTGCGAGAGACCGCCAACCGCGTTTAGTCATACAAACGCGCAGTCCTCTGGTTACAAGAGACATTGATTTATTAAAGAAATACTCGCATATGCGCGTTAATATGACAGTAACAACAGACAGCGAAGCCATACGCAAAAGGTTTGAACCGTTGTGTCCAAGCAATGAACGCCGCATGGCTGCGCTTGATGAATTGAAGCGCGCAGGTATAAAAACTTGTGTTTGCATCACTCCGATGTTGCCGCTCGAAAACGCGGAGCAGTTCGCCAAACAGATCACCGCCTTGAAAGCTGATATGTATGTGGTTCAGCCTTTCAAACCTTCCCAAGGCCGCTACGCTGCCAGCACACGCCAAATAGCCCTAGACATTTTGCGTGAGTATGAATGGAATGAGCCTAAGTACCGCAACGCGGTCAACATCCTGCGGCGACACGTAAGCGTTTTGTACGAGGGCAAAGAAGGTTTTTTACCAGAGTAAACTTCGGAGAATATCAGAGGTATGGCTAACCCTTACATGGATTGGACGGAATTCGAGCGTGAAATTTCTGCGGAGCTAAAAGCACGGTATGAAAGTATTCCTGATGACCTGCAAAAGATAGATTTCTTAACGGGGATTCGTGATGCTAAAAGCGAAATGATGAATCTCAACGCAGGGGGGAATACAGATTACTCACTTCCCCACATGGGAGAAGCATATGCTATTTATTATCATATGCAGCGTGCGGACAACATATTTCTAGCACTTTCAAAGATCAATGAAAGTATAGAGTTTCCAGCAATTATGAAAGCTCTGGATATTGGTTCAGGAACAGGCGGCGGATCAACTGCTATTAGTTATTGGCTCGGGCAATACGGAACTTCATTAGTGCAGAAAGAAGCAACAGTATACGGAGTGGAGAAGGCTGAACCGATGAGCAAGATGGCGGCTTCACTAGATCATCGGCTACGGCAGCGTTTGCAGGACAAAAGAGTAAGGTTACTTAGTTATCCGCTTAGCAAAACACAAACAGCAATCGAACAGCTTGCCGATGAAATATTTGATCTGATTATCTTCAGCTATACATTTGATGTTTATGATCCAAGCAAGCATGGTGAAATCATGTCGAGAGTTTTGCGGCTCACTAGAAAACTCAACTCGAATGGAGTAGCACTATTTCTCGTCCCAAACACATCAGTTAAGATCGAGTTTATGCAAAGGATAGTAAGTTTTTTGGAAGAGATGGGAATGCAGTCTCTACCAGTAAACATAGATCGAGGTTGCTTTTGTGCTTCTGAAAAGCGCCCTTCTATTCTCAGGAATGCTTGCCTTTATTTCAATGCTGAATGTAATAGATTAGGTTTACCTGAGATATATGTTATCCCAGACGACTTCCCTTATTATGGGTTCTTCGGTCAATGCTTTGCGCTAACTTGGCGTGGTAGCAGTTAGATGAAGATATAAGCTTACCAGTTTCGTAGGTTAAATATTTTTCGGGGGAGCTTCAAGCGTTAATGTTTGAGGCTGAGAGTCACAATCTTTGTGAGACCCCTTGAACCTGATGCGGTTAATACCGTCGAAGGGAGAAACAAACGGCTTGGCCGCTTCATTCTTTCATTCGAGTGGAGCGGCTTTTCCGATTTTCAGGCCAGCATTCGTTTGGCCGGAAAGCAGAAATTTATGAGCACGAATAACACAGCAGCAACAGAGCAGCGCGAGAAGATGAGCGACGAAGTTAAGCTTCCGAACTCGCAGAAAATTTACGTCGCAGGCACGCAAACGGGCGTGCGCGTGCCGTTTCGTGAAATTGCGCAGAACGCGACGAAGAATTTTGACGGCACGATGGAAGAGAATCCGCCCGTGCGCGTCTATGACACAAGCGGCGTGTGGGATGACCCTGCAATCGCCTGCGATGTGCGCGAAGGATTGCCTGCCGTGCGCCGTGAGTGGATCGTCGGGCGCGGGGACGTAGAGGAATATACAGGCCGCGACGTTCTGCCGCAGGACAATGGTTATTTGACGTTGGGCGCGGAAGAATACGCGCGCAATAAAAACAAAGGACGGCTCGAAGAATTTCCCGGCCTTCGTCGCGCGCCTTTGCGTGCGAAGGGGGGGCGCAACGTCACGCAGTTGCATTACGCGCGGCGCGGTATCATCACGCCCGAAATGGAGTTCATCGCCATCCGCGAGAATCTGGGACGCGAGACGGCCTTCACAGCGGCGCAGGACAAGGATCGTAGTTCGCTGCAACATCAGCACGCGGGCGAGAGTTTCGGCGCATCTGTTCCTTCGTATGTGACACCGGAATTCGTGCGCGATGAAGTGGCGCGTGGGCGGGCGATTATTCCTGCGAACATCAATCACCCGGAATCCGAACCGATGATTATCGGGCGCAACTTTTTAGTAAAAATTAACGCCAATATCGGAAACTCGGCGGTCGCTTCTTCGATTGAAGAAGAAGTTGAAAAGATGCGTTGGGCGACGAAGTGGGGCGCGGACACGGTGATGGATTTGTCTACGGGAAAAAACATACACGCGACGCGCGAGTGGATTCTGCGCAATTCGCCCGTGCCCATCGGGACAGTACCGATTTATCAGGCGCTCGAAAAAGTCGGCGGCAAGGCGGAAGAATTAACTTGGGAAATTTACCGCGACACGCTCATCGAACAGGCTGAGCAGGGCGTTGATTACTTTACGATTCACGCGGGCGTGCGCCTTCCTTACATTCCTTTGACGGCGAAGCGCACGACGGGCATTGTTTCGCGCGGCGGCTCGATCATGGCGAAGTGGTGTTTGTCGCACCACAAAGAAAGTTTTCTTTACACGCGCTTTCGTGAAATTTGCGAGATCATGGCGGCGTATGACGTTTCATTTTCTCTTGGCGATGGTTTGCGTCCCGGCTCGATTGCGGATGCGAATGACGAAGCGCAGTTTGCCGAATTAGAAACGCTCGGCGAACTTACTAAGATCGCTTGGGAGATGGATTGCCAGACCATGATCGAAGGCCCCGGCCATGTTCCCATGCACCTCATCAAGGAAAACATGGACAAGCAATTGAAGGAATGCGACGAAGCGCCGTTCTATACTCTGGGGCCGCTCACAACAGACATCGCGCCCGGCTACGATCACATTACTTCCGGCATCGGCGCGGCGATGATCGGCTGGTTCGGCTGCGCGATGCTCTGCTATGTCACGCCGAAAGAGCATCTTGGTTTGCCGAATAAAAAAGATGTGAAGGACGGCGTGATTACCTACAAGATCGCGGCGCACGCAGCAGACTTGGCAAAGGGACATCCGGGCGCGCAAGCGAGAGACAACGCGCTCTCGAAATCGCGTTTCGAGTTTCGATGGGAAGATCAATTCAATCTCTCGCTCGACCCGGAAGTCGCGCGCGAATACCACGACGAAACACTGCCGCAGGAAGGCGCTAAGCTCGCACATTTTTGTTCGATGTGCGGCCCGCATTTCTGTTCGATGAAAATCACGCAGGACGTGAGGGAATACGCTGCGCAAAAAGAGTTAGATGAACAGGCGGCGATAGAAACGGGCATGGAACAGAAAGCGGCGGAATTTGTGGCGACCGGCGGCGAAGTCTATCAGAAAGCATGAGTAGCATGGCTCATCGCTCGATAAGCGAATGAGTCAGTAATCATTTGGCTCTGAAAACACAAGCGGCGCAGCCTGAGTTATTCGCCTTCAGGTTGCGCCGCTTGTGTGCGTGAACTTGCGTAATTTATGGCGCGCTGAAGTTGTAAGACAGCGTGCCGGTTACTTTCACGGGCAGGCCGTCAATTTTGGTGATTGAGAACTTCGCTTGCCGCGCCGCTTCGATTGATGCTTCATGCAGGCGCGAATCGCCGGATAGAGCGTGCGCCGTCATTACATTTCCCGCTTCGTCTACTGTGACCTGCACGACAACAGTGCCTGACGCTCCAGCTTTGCGTGCGTCTTCTGGATAGGCCGGTTGCGGCAGAGTAATAGCTTTGCCGTTGAGCAGGCCTACGTCAACCACCATTTCACGGCGGCGCGGGTAAGAGTCAACCGGAATGGCAATAACGGCTGCGGCTTGATCGCCAGCGCGACGACGCAGGTAAGCATCGCCTGTTTGTGCGAGTCCGGCTTTGCCTCCGAGCGTGTACAGCGCCGAATCAAGAATCTCTTTGTTGTCCATCTTGAAGCTGGCGAGACCGGAAACGCGTGAATCAGGATCGCGGAACTGAAGCGTCATATAGCGGTATTTCTTGCGAATGAATCCGGCAGGAATACCGTAGAAAGGCACTTGGTTGGCGACCGTTGCGGCGACAGGTCTCTTCGAGCGCGTATCGGGATAGGCTCTGTCAATTGAGGTATAAGGAATAGAGAAGATTTCCTGCTGCTTTTCATTGCGAAAGACAAGACGGCGGCTCGGATCATCGAAAGAAAGCGTGCCATCCATCTTTTTTGAATAACCGTAGATACCGCCTTCGTACTTTACTTTGATTACTGCCGGTGCGGGCGGAGGTTGCGGGCGTGCTGCATCGGCGCGCGCCGAATTGTCAACGGCGCGCGGTCTTTGCGCCATAGCATCGGCGCTGCTCGTAAACGTTGCGAGCGCGCACCAGATCAAAAGTTTTGCTGCATTCTTCATTTTTTTATCTCCCATCCGAATTGCTGTTGTGAGAACAATTTTTAGATGCGCATTCCGCCGACCGTGCGTTGCCAGACAAGCGTTTGTTTAAGCACGCAGAGGCGTTGCTTTTCTTCCGGCGTGCAGGCGGGTTCGAGTTGTTCGATGATGGCTTCGATCAAGGCGACGCTGAACGCGCCTGCGTGCGTGATGATCTGCGAATAGTAGTGCAATTGCATCTGCCCGCGTGCGTCTCTGTGAAAGCTTTGCATGTTCTTTTCGTCGAGACTGTAAACATCCTGATTGGCGGGAATGACGCGGCGCGGGACGCTCTGATGAACTGCTGCCGATTCATCGCGCCAGCCAAGCAGCAGTATGCCGATTAGCACGCCCTGTTCGTTCAAGTAATCTGGACTCAAAACAGAGAGGTCTGCGAGCGACGAAAGGCGCGGGCCGAAGTTCGCATAATCCGGGTTGGCGAGTTGCGAATCGTAAACAACGCCGATTACTTGCGTATTGTCTTCGAGCGGCATCGAAACGAACTGCGCAAACCCGTAATCAGAACTTTGCGGCGGCGCGTCCGCATCGAGCGCGTCGATGATGCGCCCGACGTAATCAACGTGTGAATTTGATTTAACGATTTTCGCAATTTTAGTGGGCATAAGAATTAGAAGTCGGAAGATAGTAGTTAGGAGACAGTATTCAGAAGTCAGAATAAAGAAGCGATAACAAGCGCGTCCATTATACCCGCACACGCTTTGGCTTTCATTCTGTCTCCTGACTTCTGACTCCTGAATACTGCGTTTACGGTTTCGCCCATTCCGGCACTTTGTAAAGTAGCCACCACAAAAAAAGTTGCGCGCACAGAATCAGAATTCCGGCGATGATGCCCTGTAGGGAAGCGCGGCGTCCACCGATGTACGGCGTTTGATGCACGCGCGCAAAGCCAACGCAGCCTGTGATGATCGCGCCCGGACAAAAAAGTATGCCTAGATACGGAACGAGCGCGTAGGTCGCAAACGCGAGCGCCAATTGCGAAGCGTTGTTACTGTATTGCGCAGGTTGCGATGCCGTCGCACTCACAAATGTTTTCGAGCGCAAGTGATTGCTGCCTGCTTTGTCCGTGACGGTTTCCATTGACTGCGGCGGGCGCTGGTGTGTGTGATACGACGCGCGCAAAGCATCTGCGGGAAGATAATCTACGGCAATCGCCAAAGCACGTCCGCACGTCGAGCAGTGCCTTGCATCAAGCCTGCGTACCATTGAGCCACACGCCGGACACAGAGAGAGCGTTGCAGCATGTTCCAGCCTTGACGATTCAGCCTGCACGAATGCATTCGCGGGCGAGTCGTGCCTTTCGTGGTTATCACTGCTGTCCATAAAAAAATTCTTGTGTGCGGCTACCAAAGCTGTCGGGAAGGCATTAAAGTCTGCGCGTTTTGTTCGTCCACTTGCTTCTTAACGACGCCGCATTTTGCTCGCAGCTTTGCGTGAAATGCGAAAGGCGAAATTTTCGCGCACGGCAAAATCCTGTATCGCGCGTAAAAATTGCTGGCGGTCGCGCGCCATTATGACAGCCGCTTCGTCCGCCGTTTCAATCGCGTAAGGATAGCCAAGGCCGCTCACGCATTCGGCGCGCACAGTATCGACGACATCATCCAACAAACCCGCTTCGTAAATCCACACTGGAACGTCAAGGCGCGCGGGAGCGGAATCGCCCGTCGTCTGCAAGTAAGTAAAACCGATAAGCGGTTGCCCGTTTTCGTCGCTGAAAGCCTCGCTTAATTTCTCGCGTTTGCAGTAACAGAAACTACTGCGCACGCCCCACGCGTCAGCAAACGGCGCGGGCGATTCATTTTCAACGAGCGCGCTTAATAGTTGCGCATCGTAAACGGAAGAAGGCCGCGCGTCTTGCTCGCGCCCGTCAAGTAAATTCAAAAGTGCGATAAGGTCACGCGCATAACTTTGGTCAACGAAGCCTATGATGGGAACTTTCGTGTCGCGCGACAATTTGACGAGGCGCGTGACGGCATCAACATAGCCGGACTGAATCTGCGTGCGCGGCATTCCGAAAGAAATTAAAAGAGAGCCGTCGAAGAAAGCAACGGGCGTGCGTTCGCCACGTTCGCGCCAGCCTTTTTTCGCTTCGAGGAATTTGCACAACGCATCTGTTTCAAGCACGAAGCGGCGCAAACCAACGATGGTGTCCGCAGTGCTTCGCTCGTCGTAGTCTTCCAGTAATTCCTTCGGTGAGATGATGTGAAAGCGCGCGCCTTTTTCATAAAGACCTTCGCGCGTGTGTGGATTCTCGAACCAGGCAATTTGCACTGCGGCGACGGGAACGGAGACTTCCCTACCCGGCAAAAGCTGGCTGCCGTCGGCGGCAAACGTCGTGCGATTTTGTAGCGCTTCAATCGCCCAGCGACGCGCTTCCTCGTGCGTGCGCCAACGCTCCCTGAATGGAACGATCATCGAGCCGTGCAAATCCAATTCCTTTGACGGCAGCGCGCCCGGTTCTTTGTAAACGCTCACGGCATCGCAGACTTCAACCGCCGTGCGCCCGTCAAGCTCTCGCAAACGATTGGCGTAATTACGCACGTCTTCGCGCCACCGACGCTCGAAGCGCACAAACTCATCGAGCCGTTCGTTTAATTCATTTTTCAGTAAGCTGTGATAAAGCATGAAGCGCGACGCTCTCGACGTGTAGACGACGAATTTAGGATGGTTAACGATTGAATTTCAATTGTAGAGCGTGCCGTTCATAAAGATTTCGTGTACGGATGCTACATCGTAGCACGGCGGCGTTTCAAGTAATTCTCGCTTCGCTTTTAATTTCTATTCTACATTTATTTACGTTTCACTTGGCGAAGGGACGCACGCGCTCGGCAGATGTTTTGAAGTCGGCATCGTTCGGCGCGACGCTTGCGCCTTTCTCATAAGCGGCGAGCGCTTTGGCATATTGCTTCGAGATTTCGTAGTCGTAACCGAGTTCACGGTAAACGTTCGCGTCGTCCGGCGTTTTTTGCGCGGCTCGTTCGAGCGTCGTAATCGCCTTTGGATAATTTTTCGCGCGTGAATAAGCGACGCCCAAAAGATAAAACGTCGCGGGTGGCGCGTCTTCGTTTGCGGCGGCGCGTTCGAGAACGGTGGCCGCAGGCGCGTAGCGTTTGGCGCTCAAGAGAGCCTGCCCGTAGGCGAGCGCACTGTTGGTATCCGGCTTGAGACGAAAAAGTGTTTCTCCAGCGCGCACGGCTCCCTGATAGTCTGCGTCGGCGCGGGCAGTGCTCGCCGCATCATCTTTAGCAGCAGACATGGCGGCGCGTTGCAGGTAAGACGATGCCAGCAAACTCCAGGCGACGGTTTCGCGCGGCGTGGCGAGCGTGGCGCGGTTAAGCATTACGATAGCTTTATCGAAATCGTTGCGCTCGTAAGCGATGCGTCCCAGATAAAAAAGCGATGCGGCGTCTTTCGGATTGGCGCGCGTGGCGGCATTGAAAGAACGTTCGGCGTCCGCCGCTTTGCCCGTGCGATATTCGGCGAGGCCGCGCAGGTAAAGCATCGCGGCATCTGCGCGCGCGCCCGTTCGCGTTGTCGCCAAGACGAGCAACGGCAGCGCGCGGTCAAAAGCTTCTGTGCGGACAAGCGCCTGCGCGAGCGCATCGACTGTGTTCGGGTCATCCGTTTTGGCGATGCGTTGCAGATCAAGCGCACGTTGCAAATCGGCGGCGGCATCTGTGTACTTTTGCAAACTTACTTCGGCAAAGCCCGCGATCTTCCATGCCTCAGCGTTGTTCGGATCGCTCGCGGTAATTTGTTTCGCTTCGCTTGCGGCGGCGGCGTATTGTTTCTGCTGTAGCAAAGCGTACGCGTGCAAAGTGTCTGTACCAGCAGCAGCCGTGCGCGGCGTTCGCGTAGAAGAAGCTGTCGAAGACGGTGATGCGGCGGCTGGCCGAGCCGGAACCTCGCTGGTCGCAGGTTGAGCGGAAGCGTCGTTCGCGGCGGGCTGTGTCGTCGCAGGACTCGTGACGCGGCGCGGGCGCGTCGAACCGGACTGCGCAAACGAAGCGACGTTGAAAATTAGTAGCAACGAGAGAGCGGCGCTGGAGTAAAAGAGTTTTTTGATTTTCATATTGAAGCTCAATTTATTTCGTCGCAATAACACCGCGCTTTTGCAGTGGCCGGATCAATGATCTTGATTCCGTTATCGTTTGCGATGCTTTCATAAGCTGTGAGGTTCGCCCGAAACGCTTGGACAATAAGAATAGAGCGGCTGGAAGAAGGTGTCCAGCCGCTCTACTGTTTTATGAGTCGCTCTTTAGAAATTGAGTTTCAGGGCGAATTGAAACTGTCTCGGATCAAAAGCAGCAGTCGGGCGGCTGTAATACTTTCCGCCGTTGCGCTGGTTAAAGGTGCGCACGTCGTCAATAAACGGTGACGCGGCTCCTTGATTAAAGCGATTGAAGAGATTGAAGCCTTCCGCGATTACGTCCAGACGCACACGCTCACCGAAGCGAACGGCGCGCGTCACGCGCAGGTCAAGCGAAGAAAAGCCGCGTGTGATGCCGCGATTGCGTCCCAGATTGCCGCTCGAAAATTGTCCGCCGGTGATTAAAGGCGTGCAGCCCTGCGTGCCCGGAGTGCAAAGCGTTCCGTCCGACAACACACTTGGACGATCAGTTTGATTCGATTGGTCGTTGTTAGTGTCAACGCCCGTCAGGATGTTGAAGGGACGCCCGGAAGAGATTTCAAGGATCGGCGCGAGGGTGAAATCGGCGAGAAAGCGGCGCGCAAAATCGTCTGCGCGACGAAAGGATTCGGGCGCGGCGAGCACGCCGCTGAAAACGAAACGATGGCGTTGATCGAACAAAGAATCGGCGCGTTCGGCGCGTGTGTTGCGGTTGTCCTGCGGCAGAAGCAAAGTCTGTAAGTCGGACGAATCATCAATCGAGTGCGCCAGCGTGTAGCTTGCCAGAAATTGAAAATTGTTGGAGAACCGTTTTTTTACATCAACGTTCAAAGCGTTGTAGTTCGAGTTGCCGTCGGAGTTTTGCGCGTTGACGGAACCGAAGGGAGAAAGCACGCCCGGACTGCGCAAGGTTCCGGCGAGTTGGGAATTCAACACGGCGGGCGTGACAAGGCCGCCCGAAGTACCCTGCGCTAGAAAATAGTTTGGCGCGCTCGGACGAAAGAAGTTTGCCACCGCAGGCGAAATCACGCGATTGCTCAAATTGGCGAGCGGAGCCGTGATGATGCCGGGAATGATGAGTGCGAACAACTGATTCTGGTTCGGCCCCGACGTAGGATTGTTGAAGCACTGAAGCGGAACGCCGCCCGGACACGCAAACACAGGCACGGCCGCAGTGTTTGAGCTTGGAATTGAAAATGCGATGGCTTCCGTTGTGTTGATGGGCGCGCGGCCGGCGAAGCGCGTAAAGTTTTGCAACTGTAAATCTGTGCGCGGCGCGTTAATGTCTATGGGGCGCGGCAAGTGATGCGCGCCGACGAACAAATAAGTTGCCGACACGGACATATTTTTTGTTAGTTGGCGCTCGATGCCGACGTTCGCTTGATTGGCGTAGGCATACTCGAAGTTCTGCGTGATGGGCAGCGTGAAGGGCAACACGGGGCCGAGACCGGGAAACGTCTGGTCATTGAAACGCTGGCGTCCCTGTTGATACTGCGCGGCTGGCGAAACGCCCGGCGTGAGTCCCGGAACAACTGTTCCCTGAAATATTTGCACGGCGTTTAAGAGCGCAGTCGGCGCAGGCGAGCCGGGCAGGAAGACGCCTTGCTGTTGTTGCGCGGCGTCGGCGATGTCAGAGTTGAAGGCGGCGACGAGCAGCGGGTGATCGTAAAAAAGTCCGTAGGCAGCGCGTAGCACAGTCTTGCCGTCGTTATGCGGATCATATGCAAGTGCGACGCGCGGCGCGAAATTGTTTTTGTCGCGCGGAAAGCCTTGCTGCACGCCGACAGCATTCTGCGCCGCCAGCACGTCCGAAGCGGAAAGCGAGATTCTGGAGAAAGGATCGGTAAACCCGACGGGCGCAATTTGTTCCGTCAATTCAATGTCGTAGCGTATGCCGTAGTTAAGCGTCAGGTTCTGTTTGATCTTCCATGAATCCTGCGCGTAAAAGGCGAGCGGTTTATTGCTTACACGGCTGGCCGGATTGCCGAAGCCTTGTATAAAGTTTGACGGAAAGCCTAAGCCGTACTGCTGCACGGGCGTAAAGGCAGGAAAGATTTCCTGACCGTTGGCGGGATTGATGGGAAAGCCGAGCGTCGAGGCGCTGAGACCGCCGAAATTAAACAAGCCTGCGAAGTTCAATTCAAAAAGCGCATTGACGTTGATAAAATTCACATCGCCGCCGAACTTAAAAGTGTGATTGCCCGCGATGACGTTCAAACTGTCCGTGTATTGATAGCGCACCTCTGTGCGGGTCACAGGCGAAAACAGTTCGCGTCCGAAAAAAGCTCTGCCGGAAATATTAGAAGCGACGGCATCGCCATTCTGCGATCTGAAAGTGGCGCGACGCTCGCCGAAATTAAAGCGCGCTTCGTTAACAATCCTATCGGAGACCGTCGAGTTCAAGGCGAAGACTGCGGAGTAATCGCGTAGTCCCTGAAGACCTGTCCGCGAGAAATCATTTTGCCCGAGCGATTGATTCTGCGATTCAACTTGTATGCCAGTGATGTTGCTCGGATTGTAGCCGAAACGAAAGTTAAGCGAATTGTTGTCGTTGATTTTTTGATCGAGGCGAAACGACGTAAACGACGTGCGCTCTGTGACGGGAAAGATCGTCTGCAAATTCAACAACGGGCGAAAAGCGATATTGCTGACGGGAACTGGCGCGCCCGAAAGAACAAAACGGCTGCCAATCGTCGTTCCCGGCAGAGTGAATAAAGCTGCTGGCAAAGGATTCGAGCCGGTCAGACCCGTTGTGCTGCCGCTTGAGGCAAGCAAAGCATATCGAATAGCGGCGGCGGCCAAAGGGTTCGTCGGCGAAAGTTGCGAGCGCACAAACGTGGCCTGATCCGGCGTGAGATTCGGGAGCGTGAGCGGCACAGGAAAACCGGGAATGAAGCCCGCCGGAATCGTCACCGAATCGCTCAAGCCTTGCCGAACGTCGCTTGTAAAGAAACCGGACTCGTTGCGGCGGCGCTGCTCGAAGGCGAAGAAGAAAAAGGTGCGGTCTTTCGCCAGCGGGCCGCCGAGCGTTGCGCCGTACTGCGTGCGCGTAAACGGCGGATTGGAGACGGGCGCAAAAGCGTTGCGCGCCTGAATGCGGCGATTACGCAAAAAGCCGAAGACGTTGCCGTGCAAATCGTTTGTGCCGCTTTTGGTCACGACGTTGACGATGCCGCCCGCGCTTCGTCCAAACTCCGCCGCGAAAGAATTACTAACAACTTGAAACTCCTGCACGGCTTCTTGACTAACAGTTGAACGCGCGGCGTTGACGGAGTTATCCGTGAAGTCCGCGCCGTCAACTTGTATCAGGTTGGAGCGCCCGCGTTGGCCGCCGAAGTTTAACCCGGAAGTCGGCGCGGGGCCGATGGGACGCCCGCTGTCGCGCGTCACGGTCGAAGTAGTAAGCGCGAAATTTATGTAATCTCTTTGATTGATCGGCAAGTTTTCAATGCGCTGCTGGTCAATCGTCGTGGCAACGGCAGTGCGCGAAGTTTCAATGACTTCAGTTGTCGCGCCCGAAACGGTGACGGTTGCGCCGACTGCGCCGACTTGCAAAGGCACATCCAAATCCGCGCGCTGGCCGACTGTCAACACAACGGAAGGAATAATTGCGCGCGGAAAGTTTGCGGCCTCGACGCTTACTTCGTATTCGCCCGGAGGCAGATTGACAAGCTGATAAAAGCCTTCGTCGTTGGTCGTCGCGGTGCGCGAAACATTAGTGGCAGGGTTGCGCGCGGTGACACTCGCGCCGGTCACAACTGCGCCCTGTGGATCGCGCACGAAACCGCGCAAGTCTGCGGCGTTCGACTGCGCCTGCGCAAAGGCCACGCCCGCGCAGCAACTGATTGAGCCAACGCACAACAAAGCGACACGCATCGCAGTCTTGAGCCTTTGCGTAAAACATGCACGCATCATCGTCTTCTCCTTGAAACATACCGGCGACGAAAGTGGAAGCGTTCGCCGGAACTTGAATTGTGTGTTCGCGGGCAGTCAAAAAAAGCTGCGCGCGAATTTAACTTTACAATTTGCGCGCGAGAGTGCTGTGCTTAAAGACCAGACTTTCGCGTCGGACGTTAGGGAATGGAGTAGGCATTGCCGTTTAGCAGTAGGCGACGGCATTCATATATAGAGCAAACGACTCGAAGCACTTCAGCCGGATGAAAACTTCATCCTTCTATAATACAAGCTTGTACAGCAAAACTAAGGCGCGTGGCAAGAACATTATTTTGCACGGTTTGGAAACAGAACGCTGTATTTTATATTGAATCAGCGCGTGAAGAGGGCGACTCAAACTTTGCGTATGTCCGGCATAGAGTTTAACGAAGAGCTACGCGTCGCGCGAGCCAGCAGCCGACGGGCATGTTCGCTCGCGCCGAGCGCAAAGATCGTCGCTTCATTAAGACGTGGCATAAACGCCGCGCGACGCAACACGGCGCACACACGAAGCCGCGCGCTGAATCTTAAATCGTAAAGCTCTCGATATTCGCGCGTAAGTATCGGCAACGCTTCGTTTGTGTGACGCCGTAGTTCCGGCAACAAGCGCGTGATCGTTTTCACTGCCGCCTCGCCGCTCTCAAGCGCCATTAACATTCCGCTGCCCGTGAACGGATCAATAAACGACGCCGCATCACCAATCGCCAGCAATCCATCGGCGGGAGCAGGACGCCCGCGTCCGAAATTTTCAAGCGCAACGCTCAACCACGTTGATGCGACGCGTGCATCCTTCAGCGCATACGCCGCCTGTTTGTTCCGGCACACGACTTCGCGCATCACTTTTTCAGGGTCGCTCCCGTACCGCCTGACATCGCCTGCCGCGACGATAAAACATAAATTGCTAAGATTATTTTCGACGCCGCTCAAGCCGCCGTACCCGCCCCTGTAAGAATAAATCTCACACTGTCCGACGCCGTTTCGCGCCGCTTCGAGATGCGCCTTGAAAGCGATAAGGCGCGCAGGTGATTTCGGCGCACGCATCATCCGGCCTTCACTTTTTTCAAGCAGGCGCGCAAGCACACGCGCTCTGCCCGTCGCGTCAATCGTCACCAAAGAAGAAACGTCGCGCACTTTCCCACCGTTCATCTTCAAGCTCACGCCGCACACTTGTTTATCTTTTATGATTAAACCGACGGCCTGCGTTTCTTCAAGTACGTCAACGCCCGCTTCACACGCACGCCGGAGCAATCGCGCGTCCATCTCCGCGCGGCTTAAACCAAGCGCCGTAGATGATCCATTGACTGCGCCGAACCATTTGCTCGGCACGCTCAAGCTTCGTCCACTCTGCGTGTAAAAAACTGTTTCCGCGAGTTTGACGCCACCCGCCGCCCGCATCGAATCAATGACGCCGAGTTGCGCGAAGTGCTCCAAACATTCCGGCGAAATAAATTCACCGCACAATTTGGCGCGCGGAAATTTCTTTTGCTCCACTAGCAACACGCGCGCGCCGCCCTGCGCCAGACGTATCGCCACACATGCTCCCGCTGGCCCACCGCCGACAATCAACGCGTCATAAATTTCCGCTACTTTGTTATTCATACAACTGCCTGCAACTTCGATAAAAAATGAGAGAAACAGTTTTGAGTTTACAGTTTTGAGTTTACAGTTTTAAGTTTTCAGTAAGAAATGCTTGCGCGGTGCTGAAAACTGTCAACTCAAAACTGAAAACTGTCTTAACGCTTGTTTCCGCTGAGTACCAAACGGAACGGGAAGCGGCGACGCACGCTAACATTTAAGAGACCTGCGCGCTTGCCTAGCTTATGCAATTCGCGTGGGCGAAAACTTCGCAGGATCGAGAGCGCGCCGTCTTCTCGGATCAAGCGATTGCGCAAAAAAAGTTTACCTGCCGTCGTGTAAAAAAAGTACGCGAGCGGATGACGATGCAAATCTATGACAAAGATGCGGCGACGTGCGACGCGCTCTAATTCGCGCAGAATCAACGTGATTTGATCGTCCGCGAAATGATGCGTAAAGAGCGAGCAGATCACGTAGTCAAAGCAATCATCCGCGAACGGCAATTGAAGTGCATCGCCGCGCAGCGCCGCAATCTCCGCGAACGCTTTCGATTCTTCGAGAATTGCGACGGCGGAACGCTTATTCAACTCAAGCCCGATTAACTTTGCACGCCGCTTGGTTTCACGCGCCCAACGCGCCGTGACGCGCAAGAGTTCACCAGAGCCTGCGCCGACATCCAGCACCGAAAAACTCTGCAAGTTGTTCTGTTCAATCTCACGCAAAAGCGAACGACGCAAAGCGCTCGCGTCGCCCAACATGCGATTGATGCGACGCAGTTCGACGAGACAACCTTCGTACTCTTCCGGCGTGTAATCGCCTTTATCAAGGTGCTCAAGTTCATGGCTGCGCGCGCGAAAACGATTGAACATTTTTGATAGAGTTAACAGTTACGCAGTTGGGATGATCGAGCAAAGCGGATTGGCAGTATAAGCGCGCACCGCATCTCTGATGCTTACCGTCTTTGCTTCATACTAATTAATGCTTTGGTGATAACGTTGGATTGAGTTGCGCTGCGCGAACATAGTCTTTAGGAAAGAACATGAGAAGCGCGCTAGCGAGGCATCGGCTCGAATGAGTTGTTGGTTGTCGCCTTGCCTGATTTATGTTGTGCGAAACAAATACCAATTTGCCGCAACTTCTTCAACCCAAATATATGACGACGGACTTATTTTCGGCGAATTTTTCGACGGTGAATAAATAAAGCCAACCGTATTATCTGTTACACCGCCAATAATAATTTCCACATTGCCGTTTGCTTCCATGCGCGCCGTACTTAAGTTCAGCTTTCGCAGTAATTCTGCCGCTTCGGGAAATTTTTTGTCATCACGATTCACATAAAATGCACCGTTGCTTTTAGCCCGCAGCAAAGCACAAAGCTTATCAAGTAACATTCTGTTCCCCGAAAACCACGTCTTTAACTCTTTGTCTGGCGCAAGCGTCAGTTTGAAATTCTCGAATAAACTCTTTTCTTCTTCGGTTAAGCTTGGTTTAGCTTTCAATCCCAGATACGCTTGCTCAATAATTCCGGTTAAAGCTAATAAACGAACTGCGCTCACTTTCCAGCCATTATCGTTCTGCAAATAAAAATAAACATCGGTGATTTGATTGTTCTCGCCAAATAATTGAAACCGCCCGACGGCACTATTTTTCTCTAGCAAGAGAACTTTGTCGGGAGTATCGGTCAACCTGCCAAACGACGATATTTTCAACTCAAGCATTTCGCCTGTTAGCAACTTTCGCGCCGCTTCCGTTTGGATTGCTTGTTTCTTGCTTAACTCAGCGAGTTGAACAAGAACGGCTCGCGCACTATTAACAGAAGCATCATCGGCTATGACAGAAGAAAGCGAAAAGGTAAGTAAGCCGCAAATTAAAATGTGCGACAGAAGTATGGTAAGGATTTTATTGACTAACATCGTCATAAGTTTAGCAGACCATGCGGAGCAACCCAACAATAACTTTTCAGGCGCAAAAACGCTCGAAGACAGAAGCTGATGCGATCATGAAGTTAATGCAATCTTCTCCCGAGCATTTGTGAATTAAGGACACTTCTGATCATTCTCAAAAAGCCTGTTCGTGCTTCCAGCAAGCGTTATTTTGAAAGCCTGCGTTCCCTGTGATATGCTCACTTTGTCAGCAAATTTCTAAGGCGCTATGGTGTAATTGGTTAACACGCGGCCTTATATCAAAAGTATGCGCAAAAGAGGATGGAGCGAGCAGCAGTTGAGAGAGGCCGTGAAAGCCTCTACATCGTGGTCGGGCGTAATGCGCTGTTTGGGGTTGGCGGTAGCAGGCAATAGCGTCAAGTTCATCAAGGCATCGTCCAACGAGCTTGGTTTAGATGTTTCTCATTTCAAAGGTCATGGTTGGAGCAAGGGCATGACCGGTATGCCGTCTCCGCCGCAAATTATTTCTTTGAGCGAGATTATGATAGAGAAATCCAACTATACAAGCTCAAAGGATTTGAAGCGGCGTTTATTCAAGGCCGGGTTAAAAGAAAAGCGCTGCGAACATTGTTCAAACACACAGTGGATGGGGAAGGATGTTCCTTTACAACTCGATCACATAAATGGTATTAGGAGCGATAACAGATAGAAAATCTGCGCGTTCTCTGCCCTAATTGTCACGCATTGACCCCGACGTGGGGAGGAAGAAATTTTAAGGCCCGTTCGTCTAGCGGTTAGGACATAGCCCTCTCAAGGCTGAAACACGAGTTCAATTCTCGTACGGGCTACCAATTTTTACAAGACTTAAAGAGCGCGTAATTCGATCCCCGTTAGCGCTACCATTTTTAGAAAGCCACCGCGAACATTTCCGGTGGCTTTCGATGTTTGTAATGTTTGCAAGAGAAGCCGATGGAACGCATTGTCTTTCTGGATCGCAGCACAATCAAAGCGGAATTGCGCACGCCAGCCTTCGCGCATGAGTGGCAGGATTACGCGGAAACAAGCGCGGACGAAGTTGCTGAACGAATTCGTGATGCGACGATTGTCATTACAAATAAAGTTCCGTTGCGTAGAATCGCGCTTGAGCGGGCGTGTGAACTAAAACTTATCGCTCTCGCCGCGACGGGTTTCGATGTGGTGGATGTTGAAGCGTGTCGCGTGCGCGGGATACGCGTCGCTAATGCGCGCAACTACGCAAGTCATTCGGTGGCCGAACATGTCTTGATGTTAATGCTCGCCCTGCGCCGCAATCTGCTGGCGTATCGTGAAGACGTTGAACGCGGGTTGTGGCAACAATCTTCGCAGTTTTGTTTGCTCGATCATTCGATTGGAGATTTGCATAACAACGTGCTCGGCATCGTCGGCTACGGCGCGATAGGGCAAGCGGTAGAGAAACTTGCGCAGGCGTTTGGAATGCGCGTGCTCGTCTCCGAACACAAGGGCGAGGTCAAAGTTCGCAATGGGCGCACAAGCTTTGAAGAGACGTTGCGCGCGAGCGACATCGTAAGTCTTCATTGCCCTTTGACAGAGGAGACGCGTCACTTGATCGGCGCTCGTGAATTAAAGATGATGCGCAAAAGTGCGCTGTTGATTAACTGCGGGCGCGGCGCACTGGTAAACGAAGCGGCGCTCGTCGAAGCTTTGCAAAAAGGATTGATTGCGGGTGCCGGGTTTGATGTGTTGAGCTTTGAGCCGCCGCGCGACGGCAATCCGCTGCTTAACGTAAAGTTGCCGAACTTGATTGTGACGCCGCACATCGCTTGGGCAAGCGACGGGGCAATGAGGATGCTCGCCAATCAGCTTATCAATAATCTGGAAGCTTTCATGGAAGGCGCGCCGCAAAATCTCGTCGCCTGACGCAGAACACACAACGCTTTCACTTGTCAAAAGATGCGCGGCGTGAGCGAAGCGTGCTGCTACGCTCCGGCTGATTCTGCTGTCGCTGTTGATTCCGGTGTCGCGGCGGCTGTCTCGTCGTGATGCTCTGAAGTGTAGAGGCGCAGTATGTCCTGTCCCTGATGCGAGCGCGGATCAATTGTGCGCAGGTGTTTGCGTCCCTGCATTTCCCAGATCGCTGTTACTTGCCCGTCCTTTTCAACGGCATGATACGAAATGTCTTCTGTGCTTGCGGCGGCAACGGGCGCGTCAGTGGCAGCAGGCGCATCCGTAGCGGTGGACGCATCAGTAATAGTAGCAGCCTGTGATTGATCTGTTGATTCGTTATCCGTATTAGCTGTAATCGCGTTTTCGTTTTCCGACATAAGAATTTCTATTTTCTTCCTCTCGCATTCGATTTCGTTATTTGTGTGAATTCAATTGAAATTGTGGCATACGCGCGCGCCGTGTGTCTAGCCGATTCACCGCCAGCGCTCCCTCTATAATGACTTGCCAGACCTTTATGGTTCGCGCATCAACGCATTGAACCCAGCTTGCCTGAAATCTTTATCATTGGTGAGTGCCTCAATAATTCCTCGATCACGCATGATGATGAATGATATGCAATCAGTCATGCCCCAAGCTTTATCTTTATATGTTTGATACAACTCAAATGCTTCCTTGAACAGAGCAGCATCCAAGCTCACGACTTCTACTTCTTCGGATGTCAGGAAATCTTCAATGACCTCAACTGCCTGCTCCTTAAAATTTCTTGCTAAAGCATTGCCAACTTCAAGGAGCACAGCGTCGCTTATGATTAACGGATATCCATCGAATAGGTCGGCCAGCTCAACAGCGCGATTATGATGCTGGTCTTTTTCGTTTACGAGTGCGACAACGAATGAGGTATCAATGAGGACCCTATTCAATGGTTTTCTCTCCGGTCAGGTAAAGGTCAATGTTCTCGGAAAAATCAGCCGGAGCATTGATACAGACGCGCTTTAGTTTAGACATCAAAGTGGGTTCAGAAGATGAACGTCTGGTTTGAGTGAACCTTCTGACGATTTGATACAACTCGGTCAAGCGCTCTTCCGGCACTTTTTCAATCTCAGATTTGATCTCTTCTTTCGTAATCATGTCATTACTTTATCTGATTAATCCCTCGATTAAAAGCCTCTCAAGCGCTTATTGAACGAAGCGCGAGTGCGGCTTCGACGGCGCGGCGCGGCGCGACGACGCCCCAGCCCTGACGATCAACTTCGATGCCCGGCAGACGCTCCGCCGTGTCAATTAAAATGCGTTTGATTTGCTGCGGCGACAATTCTGGATTCGCTTCGAGCATACACGCGATGACGGACGCGACGATTGGCGAGGCGAACGATGTGCCGTCAACGTATTTGTAGTGTTCGCTGATAACGTTTCCTTCGTGCAGCTTAATCGAAATCAATTGCCGCAGAAGATGCACCGGAACATTGCGCGCTTCGTCTAAATCTTTATCAACCCCTTCGTGCGCTTCGATGATGAGGCGCAACTCTGCGTCGGGCGCACTATCGAGCGTGGCGTAAAGTTCGGCTTCGGCGGCGGTCGGCGTGTGCGGCAAAATCGGCGCGGGAACCCAGATACCGGGCGCGATTATTTCAGGCTTTTGCAAACCGTCAATCGTCGGCCCATAAGACGAGCGATACATGCCGCGATGCGCGCGATCAAGAGAGTTTTGATCGTCTAGGCCGCCCACCGCAATCGCCGACGGAGCAGACGCAGGCGGCAGCACTGGATGACCGACTGCTAGTCCGGCATTGCCGACAGCGCAGACTACGATTAATCCGAGTTTGACGGCGCGCTCAACCGTTTCCGATAAAGAATTGTGCAGGTACGTCTGTTCGTCGTCGCCGCCCGCAGAGATGTTGACGATGCGTATGTTGTACAACGCGCGGTGTTCAATAATCCATTCGAGGCCGCGTTGAATATTGATTTCGGGAATGCGCCCGGATGTTCCAATTTTGACGAGCACGAGTTCGGATTCGGGCGCAATGCCGCGATAAAAACCGTTCGAGAGCGCGCCGTTTCCGGCAGCAACAACCGATGTCATCATGCCGTGCCAGCTCGATGGATCAGTTGTCTCTAATAAAGTGTTGTCGCCTTCGCGCGCGGCGATGCTGTGGTAAGCGAGTATGCGATTAACGGGCGTCGTCAAATCTGTGTGCGCGTAAAAACCTGAATCGAGAAAAGCGATGCAGACGCCTTTTCCCGTGAACCTGTCATCCGCGTCGAGACGAAGCGGCGTTGAAAGAACGTGGCCGCCCTGCGCGAAGACGGCGGCGTCTTCCTGCAATTGCGTGAGAGCGCGCTCGAACAATGTGACGCAGCGTGTGCAGACTTCCGTAAGCAACGCTCCGGCGGGCGCGTTGGCGGCGACCATCATTTGCATGTTGTCCGTCAGCGCAGTAAACGGCACGCGTCCCTCGCTCGCGTCGCGCCCGCAGATCGGACAAACGTGTTGGCCCGCCGCCAGTGCGGATGGATTCAAGACGGGTTCGTTGTTGATGATGGCGTCGGACATTCCTGGATTACCCTTTGATCTTCAAAAGTAGTTCGCTTGGTGAGCGTTGTTTCGAGCGGCTATGATGAACGTGAAACGCTACGGTACGCAAGTGCGCACAAAGGAATAGAAGACATCATCCTCCAGCAAACATTTCACAGAAATTTAATTGACTTAAATCAAAGGAAGTTTATACTTTTCTGCATCTGCCGAAGTCTTCTTGCGATGCTGCCATCCGACCAGACTTCTCACACATGATCGGCACCTTACCTCCCCCAGTGCCGCATGATTTGGTTGGCAGACGGTACATCAACCCGAATTGTTACAGCGTTATGAGAGTTGCTGGCGGGCGGAGGCATCCGTCGCTTCAATACCTCTCATCGCCGGAGCATATCGTCTCTCCCATTAACAGACGAGGTTGAGCACGAAGAGTGGATCACAGGGTAGAAGTAGTCATCGCTTTGATGAAAGATAACCTTCGCCGAGAACTCCCTCTCGGTGAGTTGGCACAGTCCGTCAATCTATCCGTCTCACGCCTACACTATTTGTTCAAAGCCGAAACCGGTATGGGTCTGGCTCATTACCGACGCTAGCTCAGAATCAAAGAAGCGGCAGACCTTTTGCTAACAACACTCCTGAGTGTCAAACAGATTAGAAACCGCGTCGGTATCGATGATCGAAGCCATTTCGAGCGAGAGTTCAAGAAAGTCTATGACTTGACGCCCGTGCAGTACAGGGCGAGTGCCTTTTCCTCGATTGAGAAGCCGCGAAAATAAGCAAACAGTGGAAACGGCTACATAATAGTAGAAACGGCTACATCTTTCTTCACTTGCTCTATTGCTTTGCAAGATACTTTGCGGTAATTTCCCGCTTGACCCAAATCTCTCGACCAAGTTTAGTGGTGCGGTCAACAGTTCTGTAATTTCGTGTATGAGCTGCGGAGTTGCATCTCTCCAGCTTTTCTTTCAATTGTCGGGTTTCAAAAGGATCAAATCTGATGCAGCCCTCCGCTGCTGCGACACACCGAATGCCGAAGAGCACGCATGATGCTCTTTCGGCGCGAAGCGTATTTGAAGGGCAGGAGAAGTTTTACTATCTAGTACTATGTAAAGTTAGTTACTGTAAAAACAGGCTTGCCTCCTGTACACTTCAAGCATGGCAAGAAAACCACAACTGATCACTCTTTCCAAAGACGAACTGCGCTCTTTGACAACTTTACTTAG
>JAABUR0100001646.1_pt1 | contig 38847 bp, 36 predicted proteins | sample 5560091 | NCBI WGS metagenome assembly JAABUR01 (sample SAMN10711879, study PRJNA513375) | rock metagenome | isolation source: Antarctica rocks | place: Antarctica: Victoria Land, University Valley sud | reverse complement strand
GCTCGCCGCTCCAGTGGTGGCCGGGCCTCAGGTGCCCTTCAGGAACGGCCACTGCGAGCACCCGGGCAGAGGCCGAGAAGCGAGGGGAAGCGCAGCGAAAGGTGTGGGGCTGGCGATCTGGAGGCAGGGCGCGCTCACGTGGACGTGATGGTCAGGATGCTGGCGGGTGGGGCGATACAGCGCAGGCGTCGCAGCGGCCGAGGAGGGCGAAGTGTTGCGGCTCGAGCTCGAACTCGTAGGCCTGCCAGAGCTGGCGACGAAGCTCTTCCAGCGCACGGTCGGGGATTTCGATCACTCGGTCACAGGTCTGGCAGACGAGGTGGTGGTGCGTGTCATCGGCGAGGTGGTACACCGCCGGCCCGTGTCCGAGGTGGACGTGGTCGACGACGCCGAGGCGTTTGAGGTCGTCGAGGAACCGGTAGACGGTTGACTCGGCCACGTCCGGATGGCGGGCCTGGACTGTGGCGGTGATCTGCTCGGCGGTGGGGTGTTCGGTGTGCTCGAAGAGGGCCTGGAGGATCGCTCGCCGCGGGCTCGTGACTCGTCCTCCGTTGGCTCGCAGTTGTGCGAGCACTTCCTCGACCCGATCCGTCGTGTTCATCGAGGGCCACGATACAAGGCATCCATGCGAGGCGGTTGCAACTACGTCTCAATTGCGTCTAAGGTCCGAGGTGATGCGCCAGAGACTCGGAATGGGTCTCGCAGTGGTGATCTGTCTCATCGGCGTCGCCGCCTGCGGCAGTGACGACGGGGGGAGCTCGGCCTCCGGGGATGGGCGGTTGAAGGTCGCCACCACGGTGGCTCCGATCACCAGCATCGTGGCCAACATCGTGGGCGACAAGGCCGACGTGGAGGGGATCGTCCCCGAGGGCACGAACTCGCACACCTTCGAACCCGAGCCCAGTGTGGCCGAGCTGTTGTCGACCGCCGACGTGGTCTACATCAACGGTCTGGTCCTCGAGGAGCCCACCAAGGAACTGGCCGACCAGAACCTCAGAGACGGGGCTGAGGTCGTGGAGCTCGGCACGAAGACGATCCCCGAGGACGAGTACATCTACGACTTCTCGTTCCCCAAGGAAGAGGGCAAACCCAACCCACACCTGTGGACCGATCCCACCCTGGCCCGCCGCTACGCCGAGATCGTCAAGGACGACATGTCGGAACGGAACCCTGACAACGCCGACTACTACGCCGCCAACTACAAGAAGTTCTCGGCGCTCATCGACGATTTCGACGCCGCCATGCGGAAGTCGTTCGCCACCATCCCCAAGCGTGAGCTGCTCACCTACCACGACGCCTACGCCTACTTCGCCAAGACCTATGACTGGAAGGTGATCGGCGCCATCCAGGTCTCGGACTTCGAAGACCCGACCCCCGGCGAGGTCGCCGACCTCATCGACCAGGTCAAGAAGGAGAAGGTGCCGGCCATCTTCGGCTCCGAGGTGTTCCCCAGCCCCGTCCTGGAACAGATCGGCAAGGAGGCCGGAGTGAAGTACGTCGACGAACTGCGGGACGACGACCTGCCCGGAGAACCGGGCCAGATCGTGCACTCCTGGCTGGGGCTGATGCGCTTCGACTACATCACCATGACCGAAGCCCTCGGAGGCGATGCCACCGCCCTGAAGACAGTCGAACTGCGCAACGTCGCCCCGGACAAGGCCAAGTACCCACAGTGAGACCAGCGGGTGACGCCGAGCTGGTGCGCCTCGACCGGGTCACCTGCACCTACGCCCAGACCCCCGTGCTGGTCAACGTCGACCTGGCCATAACCGCGAGCCAGTTCAGCGGGATCGTCGGCCCCTCGGGATCAGGCAAGACCACCCTGCTGCGGGTCCTGCTCGGCACCATGGCGCCCATCGCCGGGACCGTCCACCGCCACCGCGGTCTACGGGTCGGCTACGTCCCCCAGGTCGAAACGGTCAACTGGAGCTTCCCGGTCACCGTGTCCGAATGCGTGCTCATGGCCCGCACCCACGGCCGGCTCCTGCCCTGGCGAAGCCGGACCGAGCACGCCGAGGTCGGCCAGGTCCTCGAGCGCCTCGCCATCAACGAGCTGGCCGACCGCCACATCCGTGACCTCTCGGGCGGACAACAGCAACGCGTGTTCATCGCCCGGGCCCTGCTGGGCAAGCCGGAGCTGCTGCTCATGGACGAACCCACCTCGGGGGTCGACGTGCGCACCCGCCACGAGGTGCTCCATCTCCTCGACGACCTCCACCGCGACGGCCTGGCCATCGTGCTCACCACCCACGACCTCAACGGCATGGCCGCCCACCTCCCCCACCTCGTGTGCCTCAACACCGAGGTCATCGGCCAAGGCGCCCCCCGAGACGTCCTCACCGCCGACGTACTGGAACGCACCTTCGGGGCCCGCATGGAGATCCTCGAGCACGCCGGCATGCCCATCGTGCTCGACGACTACGTCCCGACCGACAACGTCGTGGACTTCCGAAAAGCAGGCGGCTGATGGACGAGCTCTTGCGGCCCTTCGAGTTCGAGTTCTTCCGCAACGGCCTCATCGTGGCCACCTTCGCCGGCGCCCTGTGCGGCCTCGTCGGCGTCTACGTCGTCCTCAAAGGCATGAGCTACATCGGCCACGGCCTCTCCCACGCCATTTTCGGAGGGTTCGCAGCCAGCGCCCTGCTCGGTGTCAACTTCGTCCTCGGAGCAGGTGTGTGGGGGGTCGCCTCGGCCCTCATGATCAACGGCGTCACCCGACGGCGACTGATCGGCGCCGACGCCGCCATCGGCGTCATCACCACCGCCTCCTTCGCCCTCGGCCTCGCCCTCTTCGCCATCTTCGGCCGACGAGGCCGCAGCTTCGACGCCGCCCTGTTCGGCAGCATCCTCGGTGTCGGCATCGAAGACGTGCTCGCCGTCATCGCCGTCACCGCCCTTGTCGCCCTCGTCGTCTTCTTCGGATACCGCCAGCTGCTGTTCACCACCTTCGACCCCGAGGTCGCCGAGGCCTCCGGAGTGAACACCGCCCGCGTCGACGCCCTCCTGATGCTCGTGCTGGCAATCTCCATCCTCGCCACCATGCAAGTGCTCGGGGTGACCCTGATCGCCGCCACACTGGTCATCCCCGCCACCGTCGCCCGCATGCTCACCAACTCCTTCAGCCTCATGCTGCTTCTCGCCACCGGCATCGGCGCCCTCACCGGGTTCGTAGGGATGAACCTCAGCTACCACCTCGACGTCCAATCCGGCCCCACCATCGTCCTCGTCGGCGCAGCTCTCTTCGCGGCCGTGTTCACCGTGTCCGGGGCGCGTGGTCGCCGTCGCACCGCCGCCCATGCCGTGAGCATGTGACGACCCGGCCGTGGGGCCCCACGGACGATGGTCGCTGATCAGAGCCACAAACCCGCCGGACCGCCCGACATCGCGGTCAAGGGTTGCTCCGGTCGCCTGTGCAGTCTGGCGAGACGACGGCTGGACGTACTTGTCCACAACAAGAGCGCCCTCGCCTTCTGGCGTTCCCTCGGTTCGGACTACAGCCTGGTCCTCCGCCGGACGGCGGGTTCTGACCCAGTCTCTCGCCGGCCATGTCCGGCCAGGCGAAGCCTGTTCGCACTCACGCCTCAGGAGCCCTGCGTCGCCGAGATGCGGTGCCCGACCGGCAACACCCACCGGAACAGGCTGAGACCTGGCCGCTTGCACCAGCAGGTCTCATCGCACTCGCACCGCGCGGCACCCATCTCTTCGACGAAACGGCCGATCACTGCGAACAGCAGATACATCGCGGCAATTCGTCCCAGGACCTTGGTCATCGGTGAACCTCCTCCACAGACTGCCGCCAGTCTCCTCTAGTTGAGGGCGCCGGGCTCAGCGGGCGGTGGACTGGCCCAACACGCCGACAAGAAGACCAGCCGGTGTGGACACCAGCAGGGTCTGGACCTTCCGCTTGGTCATGCGCTCACGCACCTCAGCCAAGTCCTCGCTAGGCCGGATGGTGGTCGGCCCCGGCTCCATGACCGCCTCGGCTGAGCCTCCCGCGGGGAGGTCGTCGAGGCGGAGTCGGCCGAGGATGACCCGCTGCTCGTCGACCACGACACACACCCGCCACGTCGAGGAAGCGCAGCGGTTGGCGATCACGTCGACCGGTTCGTCTGGCCCGCACGTTGGCACCGCCGTGTCAACGGCATCGAGCACGCGGGCCGGCCCGGCTCGGGTGCCTTCGGTAGGTAGCCCGGTGGCCAGCCAGTCGGCTTTGCCGAGCGTGTAGTCGTAGACGTCATAGCCGAGCCGAGTGAGCCGGCACGCGGCTCGGGGACTCATATCTCAGAGGCCATCCCAGCAGTACACGACCACCGGCCGATCCCGGTTGAGGACGGCCGTCACGCTCCGTTGGTCGAGACCCTTGAGCGACAGGTTCACCGCACCGGGCAGATGCTCCTCGCTGTACTCGCCCTCGGGCAGGACCTCGACCAGTTGTGCGCCACCGGCTACCAGGTCGATGAGCGCGGCCGCGTCAACCGAGCGTGTCATCACTGGTCTCGCGCCGACTGCGCCGCTGGCGTCGCCGCCAGGTGACGAACCCGGCGATCGCTGCGCAGGTGCCGGCCACGATCAACGTCCCGCTGCGCAGTTCCACACCGAGAACCGTCACACCGGCGCCGGCGGCCAGAAGGACCGGCAAACCACAGCAAACGGCCAGGCCGACAATTCCGAGCGCGGCCAAGTCACGGCTCCAAGCCGTCCGCTGAGTCATCGACGTAATGCCTCGACGAGCTGGCCCACCGACGGAGCTCCTTCGGCTCCATCCTCGGTGGCGTACAGCCGGCACGACAGCCCCGCCGTCCGAGCCGGAAACAGATCAACTCCGTCGACCATCACCGTCGGCGATCCACCGAACCCGAGTGCGGCCGCCCTCTCCTCGCTCTCGACGACCTGCTCGAGCACCGGCCCGTCGATCCCAAGACGGTCAAGGGCCGCGACGACCCGCTCCGCGGCCAACGCGACATGCGGACAGTGCTCGACGTACAGGACGGTGACCTCCACGAGCGCATCATGCACCTTCCAGTGTGGGGGAAGGTCAAGGCCTATCTACGCTGTCTGGTGTGCGCATCGGAGAGGTGGCGGAGCGGGCCGGGGTCCCGGCCAAGGCCATCCGCTACTACGAGACGATCGGTCTCCTGCCGGCGCCGAACCGAGCCGCAAATGGCTACCGCAACTACGCCGACGGCATCATCGATCGTCTCGCCTTCATCCGCGCCGCCCAAGCCAGCGGGCTCACCCTTGGCGAGATCCGCAGCATCGTCGCCTTCCGCAACCGAGGCGAGACCCCCTGTGCGCACGTCCGGGACCTGATCGACCAGCGCGCCGCCGACATCGACCGGCGCATCTCCGAGCTGCAAGCGATCCGTGCAGAGCTCGCTCGATTGGCCGATCGGGCCCCGAGGCTCAACCCAGCCGACTGTTCCCCCGCGTTGATCTGCCACATCATCACGCCATCAGGGCGACACGGGAAGCCAGCCGCTCGCACGCCTTGATCTGGCTGAGCGGCACAGGAGTCGATACTGGTTCGAGGCCGGTGAGGAGCTGACGTTCTCACCGGAGGGCTTTGCGCTGCTTCCGCAGACGGCGAGCCGGGGACTGGGTGAGTGGGCGGGTGCATCCGCTGCGGCCGTGTGCCGGGTCTCGGAGGCCTTCTCCGGTCATCGTCTCGTCGCCTACGAGGTTCTCGGCCAAACCTGACGGGCGCCGGCGGGCGGGATCGGCGCGCAGCCTGCCTCAGATCCTGAGGCTCACGCTTCTACAGGCGGGCCAGGTCATCGCCCGTGCTCCACTCGCCGAGGAGCTTCACGTCGAGGACGGCGCCCGCAAGCTTCTCGGGGAAGATCGCCAAGATGTTGTCGACTCCGGTCGCGGACGGCGAGCGGATGGCTGGGAAGGCATGCTCGTGGGCGGCCTCGCCGATCTCCTGGGTGAACCGGTGGTCCTCTCGCACGAGGTCGGGCGTCGCGATCCCGAGCGCGTCCAGGGTCGCGGGGTCGGTGAGATCGAGGACCTTGTCGAGATTGGCGCTGATCTCGAACAGCTCGCGCGGCAGCAGAGCGTCGACGTTGAGCCCCTGTCGCTCGGCTTGCCGGATCAGCGCTGCGACGACGCAGGGTCGGGTCAGGCAGAGGTAGAGGACCGGGAAGCTGTGCGGCGGGTTGAAGCGTCCGCCCAGACGACGAGCGCCGTCGCCGCTACGAGGATTGAAGCCTTTTGCCTGGTTCCGGTAGGCGACAGCGGAGAGAGCGGTTCCGGTGAGCCGGTCGAGCGCCCGGGGGTCGAACGACGGCATGTCAGAGGGTCACGCCCTCCGCCAACGCTAAGAGGAGGTCGACCACCCGCTGGTACTGACCGGCGGCGATGAGGTCGAGGGGCTTCTCGTAGCCGAGATCGGGGTTCGGCGAGCGCATCCAGAACCGGGCTGCGTCATCGCGCATGACCCGACGAGCGAGGTCGACGACCGCACGGAGCTCGAGCAGGCGCTCCTCCGCCTCCCGGCGTGGCGTCGCGGCCTCGGCCTTCCACCGGGCCACGCTTCGGGGATTCGTGTGGCTCACCCGCGCCAGGTCGGCGGTGTCAACCACGTCGCCCTCGAAGAGGTGGTCCAGCAGGGAGGTGAGTGTCGTCATGGTCTCCTCGTCTCCCTAACGTGCAGCGCTACGTCGCGTGTATGTCATATTATACGTCGGATACGAGGAAGCGGTCGTCAGCCTTGGCGGTTTACGGCCCCGTGTCGCTCGCGCGGATGCCGCGTCTCGCCCGGCGTTCCCTGGCGCGCGCGTAGGCGTCTTCGAACCCACCGACGCGGCCGGCCCATGACAGGTGCGCCCGGGCATGAGCCAGCGCCGCGTTCCCTCGTCGCGACATCTCCTGTGGTCGGTTGGCCGCGTCGACCAGCGCCTCGGAGAGGGCACCTTCGTCATCTGGCGGTACGAGCCAACCCGTTGGTCGTGTTGGATCGAGGTTGACAACGAACGGGAACCCGCCGCTGTCGGTGGCGATCACCGGGAGGCCGACCGCCATGGCCTCGAGGGGTGTCTGCGGGTACGAGTCGTTGACTGACGGCATGACCAGCGCGTCGCAGGCCGCGAGCGCGTGGGGAAGGTCGTCGTGTCCCCGCCACCCGGCGAAGAACATCCCGTCCGACCCGATGTCGCGAGCAACCGTGACCGGGTGTTCGCCCTCCCACTCGCCGGGATGCCCTCCCCACACCACGAGAGATGTGGGACGACGGAACTGCGGGCGGGACCGCGCAAATGCCCGCACCAGCATTGGGACGCGTTTGGCGGAGGTGAAGCGCCCGACGAAGATCAGCACGGTGGCGTCACCCTCGACGCCCAAGAGGCGGTCCAGCTCCGGCTCGCGGTAGGTAACGGTGCCGGGAACTGCCGTCTCGTCCCAGCCTTGCCCATCCTCGACGAGCCAGCGCCTGAAGTGAGCTCGGCGCTCCTGTCGGCTCATCGGCCGCGGACAGAACTTGACCACGTCCACGCCATTCGGCACATCCGATACCCGGTCTGCATCGGCCCCGAGCACCTCGACTGCCGTTGCGCGGTCCGCCGGTGACACGACAACCAGATGGTCCGCTGCCTCGGCTTGACGGCGGAGTCGGTCGCGCCACGCCTCGCCATGTTCCCATCGCTCCCAACGGGTGGTTCGCAGCAAGTCGCGCTGGGGATCGTCGAGGTGGGAGCTCCCGCCCGGGTTGGCCCGTGTCCATTCGGGCATGCCGGCGAGTGTCGTCCCCACCGACGTGGCGAGCGCTACGCGCTTGTTGACCGCCTCGAGGAACTTGATCTCGGTGCCGTGGAGGTGGGCGACGACGGCACCGTGGGACCAGCACCTGGCCACCGCGTCGTGCTGCGGCGTCAGGTGATGAAGGTGGAAGACATGGGCGTGGTCTGCCCCAGCGGCACGGAACGGTGTCTCCCAGACCGACGACAGGTGCCGAGCGAGGTCGTTGTGCAGTGCCGAGAACACCACGTCCGGGACGTCTTCGCGGTCTTCGTACGACGGGTGCATCGGCACCGGAGCACTGATCGCGCTTCCGCCCGCTTCGAATGTCCGGACCGCATCGGAGTAATCGAGGTGTTGCACGGACGTGTCGGCGAAGAACGTTGGCGCGTGGGTCTCTTCCCCCGGAACTCCGAGCGATCCGGTCACGAGCTCTACCGACCAGCCACCGTCGACCAACGCCGTCGACAGGTAGCGCGCCACCTGCGCCGACCCACCGCGCGGGAAGAACAGCAGCCCCATTACGACGTGCCCCTTGGCCACCCAGGGACACTACGGCCCGAAGACGGCAGGACATGGCTGTCCCGAACGCCGGCTCACGGTCGCTCGTCACGCGCTCGTCGACCCAGTAGAAGTCCCGGCGGCCGAGTCGTGCTCCGCTCAACTGCGACGGGTGGCGGCCTTCTTGGCCGGAGCCTTCGAGCTCGTCTGGTACTTGAACGAGACCTTCACCTTCGCGCGGTACGCCGCGACCTTCCCGTTCTCGAGCTGCAGGTCGAGCTCGACGACCTCGGCCACCCGGAGATCACGAAGCGACTGCGAAGCCGTCGTCACGGCGGCGGCCGCTGCCTTCTCCCATGACTCCGTGCTCGTCCCGATGAGCTCAACGACGGTGTACACGCTCTCTGCCATGACGGCCTCCCTCTCTGAAAGAGCCCACGCTAGACAACGGCGGGCGCGGCTGCTTCGGCCGCAGTCACGGCTCGAAACTGGTCGGGGCCAGCGCCCGCGAACGCCGGCTAGGTCATGGCGACGTCCCTTCTCGTTCTGGAGCGGGTGACGGGAATCGAACCCGCGTTCTCAGCTTGGGGAAGCTGATCGGAGCAGTTCTGTGACCTGCCGGTCCGGTCGGATGCCCAGGTCAGCGGGGCTGCGGCGTGCCGTTGCGTGCCGCCTCGTCACCCCAGATCCCGCTCCGTAGGGTCACGCCAAGGTCACGCCGTTTCGCCCCGCGTACTCAGCTTTTCTGGCTGAGATGGGGCGGGTCAGCGCTCGCCGAGCGAGTCGAGGAAGGTCGCGGCGGCGTAGGAGATCTCCTCGGCGGTGATCGCCTGGTATCGCTCGTCGTTCGAGAGCCGGAGCACCGATCGGGCTCTCGCCGCGCCTGCGATGAGTTGTTCGCGGACGGTCGTCGTCACCACGTGAGCGAGGCTCGGGCCACCAGCGGTGAGGTCCGCGGCCGCATCGTCGCTGACGTAGAGGAGCAGGTTGTAGATGTCCCAGAGGTCTCCGGGCCGCTTGTCCGGGCCGGCGACGCGCCGACGGTCCAGGTAGGCGTGGAGCTTGGTAGCGAGGAGAGCGCCCGCCGTAGCTACCGGAACGGTCGCTTCGATCTGGGCGTCGGCCGCGAGGAGTCGGACGGGCGTCGCCGCAGCCAGCGCGTGGGCGTGCGCAGCTACGTAGAGCAGGTCCTTTCCATCGAGGTGCGAGACCTCGGCTTCATTGACAGGTTCGACGTCTTGGAACTGCACCTCCGCCCCGCTGATCGTGATGGTGTGCGGGTCTGCCGCGTCATAGGCCGCGTCTTCCCGGCCGCGCAGGATCTCGAGTGCGGTCGGTGTGTAGCGCTGGTCGGTGACCGCCTCGAGGTCTGCGGTCGCTCGCAGGACCTTGCCGAGACGAACCGTGACGGCAACGCCTCCGATCACCGCGAAGGGCGGGATGTCCTCGGCTGCGAGCGCGGCAGCGGCTCGCACGAGCGGCACCATGGCGGGGCCGGTGAGGATGACGGCAGGGACATCAGTGCTCATGCCACACGGCCTCTCCGTCAGGCTGCCACTCGGCCAGGACCTGTTGCGACCGTGCGTCCCCCAGAGCGGCCAGGTCGAGGGCGGCAGCGACGGGGTGGACCACGGGCCACCCGTTGTGGCGGCGTTCCTCCGACATGGGGACGTGGGGCGTCGTCACCTGGTGAACGACGGGGACGGCGACCGAGGCGGCGGCCGCCAGAGGATCTGATGAGCCGTAGCGCCGGACGGCGATCGACAGCAGCACCGGACCGGGGACGTAGAGGTCAATCGGCGCTTCGCCCGCACTGACGATGGGCGCACCGAGGGCGATCGCAGCCTGGATCCCACCGAGCCGCCATGTCGGTTCGGTTGGGTCGTGTGCCCGATCCCAGTCTTTGGGGTCGGGGACGCCAGCGAGCCACCGGCGGTCGGTCGGCGCCCATTCTCTGGCGAGTGCCCAGAACAGCTCTGGCACCACGGGCTCCCCCGCCTCGGTGAGGAGACCCGCGCCGATGAGTGCCCGCCGCGCGTCGCTGGTGGACGAACGGGCGAGGTCGAACTGATCGAACGAGGTCGTCGTGAGGACCGGTCGCGGATCCCGGTCGTACCTGCGCCGCAGCAGTTCGTACGCCACGACCCGGCCTGCCCGACCAACGACGCCGAGTGGCTTCGATCGAGTGCCTGGGTCGACCGGATCGACCGTGGTGTCGATCCGGATCCCGGGGCCCCGAAGGAGCAGGCTCCCACTGGTGGCGTCGAAGTAGCCCCAGCCAGCGTCCCTGAGCGCTGTCCGGGCGGGCTGGTTGATCCGGTCCGCGACGACCAACACCGGCCGATCGCCCGACGGCGGGTCATTGCGCTTGAGCGCCTCGACTCGCTCGACCGTGGCGTACGCCATCGTCCTCACGTCGACGATCACGCTGTGACCGTCCAGCTCGATGTCCAGATCCCCGCCGGGCCCTTCGGTCGAGTTCACGCGGTCCAAGGCCGTAGAGAGGGCGATGGCAGCCTGCTCGCGGAGCGTTCGGTCGAGAACGTCAGTCGATCGCCGGGTCATGCTGATCAAGCGTAGCAAGATCCGACATCCGGGTATACCCGGATGTCGGATGCCCAACGGACATCGCCTTCGGACGCTCGTTGGGCCGCACGTCTGGGTGCATGAAGGCTGTCTGAGGTGTCGCCCATCGAACCGCAAGATGCAATGCGCTGGACTCGTCAGTGCGGAACCACGCCTCCACCTCGTCCTCGTACGCGGGGCCGGTCGAGCACCGGAACTGGCCCAGTCGAGCCGCGTCGCCGGCAGCCGCGTCGAAGGGGCGGAGGTTCACGAAGCGGCGGTGACGGGTCGGCCGAGTCGCTCCCGCTCTGCCGGGGTGAGCAGGCGGGGCCCGCCAGGGACCCGCTCGTTCGGGTCTCCGGTCTCGCCCTGTAGTGATGATGGGCTACCGCAGTTGTCTCACGTCACCCTGACAGACAGGGCCCTGGACGGCGAAGGCCCAGGTCCCCGGAAAGACCGGCTGACCTGGGCCTTCGTTGGAGAGCGGGTGACGGGAATCGAACCCGCGTTCTCAGCTTGGGAAGCTGATGTTCTGCCTCTGAACTACACCCGCACGCCCCGCTGAACGCTAGCAAATGCCCTGGTCAGACACGGTGTAGTCGCTCCAGGGCTGCACGGCTCGTAGCGCCGTGACCCTGGCGTGACCTTACGGGGCGGAACTCGACGTCACCGGACCGCACGGAACGATACCAACCAACGATGGCGGCTCAGTCCGCCGGGACGATCGGGAGTGGCCGAACTCGCAGAGCACTACGACGGCTCCCGCTTCCAGATCGCGCGCAAACTGAGGAAGGTTGGTGACGAGCATGGCCGCGTGCTCGTCGGGGGTCAGCGGTTCGGCAGCACGGATGAGCACGAGTGACGGGACCCGCGCACCGGATCGGGCGATGAGCGCACCGAAGTCGGTGTCCTCGGACACGAGCACGCGCCCTTCCGCGACCGCGAGGGCAAGGATGTCGTCGTCGCTGGCCCTGGACAGACCACGATCGCCCACGTGCGGGCGAGGTTCTGGTCGACGAGCAGCTTCACCCGACGAGTGGAAGCTCCCGCTCCTGCACGGCCTCCGCGGCGAATGCCAGCGCCTCGAAGATGTCTTGCGCCTCGAGTTCGGGGAAGTCATCGAGGATCTGCTCGTGGGACTGGCCCGCGGCGAGCTGACCGATGATCGTCGTGACTGGGATCCGCAACCCGCGGATGCAGGGCAGTCCACCCATCTGTTCCGGCTTGATCGTGATCCGTTCGAACCGCATCGAGGCTCCTCGGCCGATGTCGTTCATCAGCGTACGCCTGCACGCTCATCCGCACCGTTCGATACCGCGGACCGCTGACCCGACTCAAGGGGGATGACCGGAGCCTGATCAAGCGGGTCAAGCGCGTCGCGTTCGGCTTCACGAACTTCGCCAACTACCGGATCCGCGCGCTGCTCTACGCCGGCCGGCCGGACTGGTCGTTGCTCAACAGCGTCACTCCGCGCTGAACCGCCAGGCCGCCGGCTCGAAGAACGTCGAGACCGAACAGGCCGGATTCACGCACCTCCAACCACGTGTCTTCCAGCTGAGGTGAAGCGGCCGCCCGAAGAACGGCTGTCGGCTGTCGAACTCCACGACACGACGACCGGCCGGCTCCACCGCCTCGCCGCAGGAGCTGCACAACCCATCCGGGCTCACGGGTCTCGACCTCGACCAGGAGACCCGTCGCGTGCTCGGCGACGGCGAGCACGCAGACGCCGGGGATGCCGAGCATCACTTCGAGCATCTCGTTCGGATCGCTCGTCACTACCCGCGGTTCCAGCACGAGCTGGAAGCCAGCACCCGTACACAGCCTCACCGCGTCAGCTCAGACCCCCAGGAGATCCGAAGAGCCACACAAGGTGGCCTGGCGGTGCGTCACGGGTGAGAATGTACGCGTAACGACTAGCGTCTGGGTCAGTCGAGGGTGAGCGTGAGCCGAGAGATTCGCCCGTCCGAACGAGCAGTAGAGCAGCCCTCTGTCGACGTGCGCGAGGCGGATGCCGACAATCTGGTCGTGACGCTTTCCGACGACGTGGTCACCCTCCGGCCTTGGTCGAGAGGTGACGCCGGGTTCATGGCGGACGCAGGCGCCGACCCGGCGATCCGACGCTACAACGGGGTCCTCGACCGGCTAGGACGCCCGACTCCGCCGCTCTCAATCGTGGACGCTGAGGCCGTCATTGACCGTTTCGCATTGAACTGGCGGAAGTTTGCTACGACTGAGACACCATCTGGTGTTGCATTCGCAATCATGGACGCGAGGTCTGGTGACCTGGTCGGCTGCTGTGGCGTCGACGACTGGTCGACAGCGGACGTAGCGCAGTTCGGTTATTGGATCGCAGCAAGCGCGAGAGGACGCGGTTACGCAACTCGGGCGGTGATCCTACTCACGCGCTGGTTGTTCGAGCTTGGCGCAGCTCGCGTCTTTTTGACGATCGTTGCGGAGAATGAAGAATCAGTCGCGGTGGCCCGCCGAGCGGGGTTTGTGTATGAGGGAACGATGCGCTCACACGGCGTTTGGCAGGGCCGCCGCTGCGACGTGATGTGGTTCGCTGCGCTGCCGCTTGAGTGGACATTGCGCGGGCCAGATGAACAAGCGTGATGTGGGGGGCCGACGTCCCGACCAGAAATGTCAACCGACGGCTGGTCCCGAGCGACGGAGTAGTGCCCCAAACGACGCCGGCTGTGACCGACCACCCGCGCGCCGCTTGAGCGACCCGTGATCATGGTGGACGGCGCACACTGCAGACGCGATCCGTGGAGCTTCCTCCTCCCGAGCAGGACGGGCACGAGACGAGAGCGCCCGATCCCGCCATCGCCGAAGAACCGTCCGATGGCACGCAGCGTGAGCGTCGCAGACCCACCTGTACGTCCAGGCTGAGAGGAGCAGTCGCGCGGTGCGCAGACCGCGCCGGCCGCCGGGATGTCGAGCTCGTCGAGCGTCGCGGGATCGAGGCCGGCGTGACCTTGGCGTGACCTAACGAAACGGCATCGGGGGTCACGAGCCGATACCAGCCGGCCCCGGTCGGGTTCAGGGCACGGAGACCGTGTCCGGCTCCTCGGCCGGCTCGGCCAGCGGGGTGGCCACACCGGCGGCGTCGGTCACGGTGGGGGGCTCGCCGTCGCGCAGGTCGATGACTATGCCGGCGCCCACCTCGACCGGCCGTCGGGTCCCGTAGGCGGCGACGAGGAGCACGAGCAGGTAGCCGACCAGCACGCCCCGCTGCACGCCGCCGAGGTCGCCGTCGAAGGCCAGGAGCGTGAACAGGTTGAGGACGACGTGGGTGGCACCCGCCGCCAGGAGGGAGCCGGAGCGGTACACGACCACCGCCGCCAGGGTGGCGAAGGCGAGGAAGGCGAGGGTGCTGGCGAGGTCGTCCATCTGCGCCCGATGGCCGGGCAGGAGCACGAACCAGAGGCCAGCGACGACGAAGCCGCCGACCCGGGCCGGGCGCGCCGGCAGCCGGAGGGCGAGGAGCACCGCGGTGGCGACCGCCGGCACCGCGAATCGGTACACCAGCTCCTCGCCGAACGCGCTCACGAGCACACCGGCCACATCGGCGGCGTGACCGGCTTGCGCCGTCAACGCCGCTCCGAGAGCCCCGCCGACGGCGACCGCCGCCCAGAAGAGCCTGGTCGCCGCGAGCACCGCCGGCCGGCCCAGCCACCGCCGGCCGAGCAGCACCCCGACGACGAGCGCGGGCAGGAGCGCCGGCGAGAGCCCGATGCGACCGACGGTCAGGCCGGGCAGCAGCTCGGCCAGGCCGGCCAGCTCCACCAGGGCGGTGACGAGCGCAGCGACGAGCACCGCCCGCTGACGCCGGGCGTCGATTAGGCGACCCGGGCCGCTGCCGTGCTGCGCTCTCACGATCCCGACCTCCCCGCCACGGAGCGTGACGCGAATGGAGACTACCGCACGCAGCGTGACCGATGGGGAGACCGACCCCTAGGTATCTCGCTGTTCCGACGCGACCAGATCCTCGACGACGCGGCGCTCGCCGGTCTCGATGGCCTCAAGCAGGTGCATTGCGATGTCGGCCACCTTGACCTCGCTCTCGTCCTTGCCCGCGCCCTTCACCCCGTCGTCGATCATGATGTAGCAGAAGGGGCAAGCGGTCGCGACCCGGCTGGCACCGGTGGCGATCAGCTCCTCGGAGCGGGCGTCGTTGACCTTGGTGCCGACCGTCTCCTCCATCCACATGCGGGCCCCGCCGGCCCCGCAGCACATCCCCTTCGTGCCGTTGCGGCCGGCCTCCACCACGTCGATGCCGCCCAGGCTCCCGATCACGTTGCGGGGGGCGAGGTACACGTCGTTGTGGCGGCCGAGGTAGCAGGAGTCGTGGTACACGACCCGCTCGTCGAGGCGGGCCTCGCTGAGGTCGAGCTTGCCCTGGTCGATCAGCCACTCGAGGAACTGGCTGTGGTGCACGACCTCGAAGTGGCCGCCGAGCTGTGGGTACTCGTTCATCAACGTGTTGAAGCAGTGCGGGCACTGGGTGACGATCTTCTTCACGCCCATGCCGTTGAGGGCCTCGACGTTCTGCATGGCCAGCATCTGGAAGATGTACTCGTTGCCCGAACGCCGGGCCGGGTCTCCGGTGCAGTTCTCGGCCGGGCCGAGGATGGCGAAGTCCACGCCCGCCCGCTGCATCAGCCGGGCCATGGCCTGGGTTACCTTCTGGTTCTTGTCGTCGAAGGACCCCGCGCAGCCCACCCAGTAGAGGTACTCGTGGGTGAAGGGCTCGGAGCCGTCGACCACCTCGATGCCGTCGAGCTTGGCCGCCCAGGCCCCGCGGTCTGCCTGGCTCATGCCCCACGGGTTGGCGCTGTTCTCCATCGACCGGTAGGCGGTGCCGAGCTCGGTGGGGAAGTTCGACTCCATCAGCGACAGGTAGCGGCGCATGTCGAGGATCTTGTCGAGGATCTCGATGTTGACCGGGCAGATCTCGTCGCACGCCTTGCACGACGTGCACGCCCACACCTCCTCGGGGGTGATCCGCTCGAACAGGGAGTTGGCGCCGATGGTGATGTCGGGGACGACCCCAATCGGCGGCGATACCGGCGGGGTGCCGGTGGCCGCCATCACCTCGCCCGTCTTGAGCACGATCTCGCGGGGGTCGAGCGACTTGCCGGTGGCGTGGGCCGGGCAGACGCTCGTGCACAGACCGCACATGGTGCAGGCGTCGGTGTCGAGCAGCTGCTTCCAGGTGAAGTCCTCGACGGTGGACGCCCCGAAGCTCTCGAGCTCGGTCTCCATCAGGTTCGGCATCGGCTTCATGGCGCCCTTGGGGCGGTCACGGTCGCTCAGGTACATGTTCAGCGGCGACGTGAACATGTGGCGCAGCATGGTCACGGGCAGGATGGCGAGGAAGACGAGGAAGCTGGCGATGTGGGCGACCCACCAGAGCTGGTGGGCGCCGGCGAGGCGGTCGCTGCCGTCGATCAGACCGGCGAGCGGGTGGCCGACGAAGGACCACCGCTCGAAGGCGGGGGTGCCCTCCAGGGCGATGCGCCACGCCTCGGCGCCGAAGCCGGTGACGGCCATGGCCAGGAACGTGCCCAGGATCACGGCGTGCTCGGGCTTGGTCTTGATGCGGATGCGGTAGGGGCGCTGGACGTAGCGCCGCACGATGGCCCACACCACGCCCACGAGCAGCGCCAGCCCGGCGGCGTCGCCCACCGCGGCGTAGCCCTGGTACACCCGCCCGTGCAGGAACTGGGCCTCGGAGGGCAGGAGGTGGTTGATCTCCGAGACCGCGGTGACGGCCAGCAGGACCAGGAAGCCGAAGTAGATCAGCGAGTGCATGACGCCGGCGGCAGGGTCCCGCAACAGCGTCTGCATGTAGACGCCGGCCCGGAAGTCCTTCAGGCGGCGCCCGGCGTTCTTGGCGGTGGTGGCCCGGCGATCGGGGGCGCCCCGCTGCCAGTTCCGGGCCCGCTGGGAGAACAGCACCGCCCCGTAGACGATGAGGACCGGCACCACCGTGTAGAAGGCGAGCTGCAGCGGGCCGGGCACGTTCGTGAACACCGGGCGCTGCACCGACGAGTCGTCGTGCCACTGGGTGAGGAGGGGCACGACCCCCGAGAACACGGTGAAGGCACCGATGGCCAACCCCAAGCCGATGATGAGCTGGTGGGGTCGGACGCGGCGGGCGGAGCGGGTCGGCGCTTCGGTGACCACGGCGAGAACCTACCTCCGCGCCCTCGCCGCGACGGAAACCGGGGGACGCTCCCGTGCCCGGCGGGGCAGGCTGGGGCCGTGACGTCCTTCGTCGTCGGCGACACCACCGTGGTGCGGGTGGTCGACCTCGAGCTCGCGCTCCCGAGCGACCGGCCCGTGCCGGCGTGGTGCGTTCCCGCGTTCGCCCCTCCGGGCGGCGGCGTGCTGCTGGCGTTCTCGGCCTGGGCGTTCGAAGTTGACGGCGCCGTCGTGGTCGTCGACCCGTGGCTGGCCAACGACGGGCCCCGGGAAGGCCCCGATGCCGCCGAAACCGCCGACCGCCTGCTCGGCGCGCTCGCCGACGCCGGCTTCGATCCTGACCGCGTGGACGTGGTGGTCAACACCCACCTCGACGGGGTCGGGTGGAACACCCGGCCCGCCGGCGGCGGCGAGGGCGGCTGGGTCCCTTCCTTCCCCAACGCCCGCTACCTGTGGTCGGCCACCCAGCTGGCCATCCACCGCGACGACGAGCGGCTCCGCCCGCTGCGTGACGCCGGCATGGTCGACGCCGTCGAGCCGCCGGTCGAGCCGGTGGCCGGCCTCACCCTCGAGGACGGCCCCGGCCACGAGGCCGGTCACCTCGTCGCCCGGCTGCGCAGCGCCGGCGACGAAGCCGTGCTCGCCGGCCACCTGTTCATCTCGCCCCTTCAGGTGGCCGACCCGACCATCGACCTCGACGAGGATCCCGTGGTGGCCGCTGCCACCCGTACGACGCTGTTGACCGGCCTGGCCGAGCGGGGCGGCCTCCTCCTCGCCGATCTGCTCGGCGGCCCGGGCGGCGGCCGGGTCCGCCCCGACGGCCCCGGCTCCTGGCGCCTCGAATAGTCGAAGGCCGCCGGAGGCAGAGCAGAGCAGCACGCTGCGGAGACCGCCAGGCGGAGCAGCGTCGAGCATGGGAGCCGGATCGGCGAAGCCGGCTTCGCCGGAGGCGGAGCGAAGCCAACCCAGCTAACACGGCGTTCATCTGCCGACAACGAACGCGAAATACCGCCTCAATACGGTGCGGCCACCATGCCCGCCGCCTCGGCCCTCGTCGACATCCTCATCGTGCTGTTGGCGGCCAAGGTGGCGGCGGAGGCCGCCGAGCGGTGCCGGCTGCCGGCGGTGGCGGGCGAGATCCTGGCCGGCATCGTCATCGGGCCCTCGGTGCTCGGCCTGGTGGGGTCGGACGAGATCATCACCGTGCTCGGCGAGCTCGGCGTGATCCTGCTGCTCCTGTCGGTCGGCCTCGAGATGGACCTCGGCGAGCTCGGCGCGGTGGGGAAGGCGGCCCTGTCGGTGGCGGTCATCGGCGTGGTGGTGCCGTTCGCCACCGGCGCCGGAGCGGGGCTCGCCCTCGGCTTCTCGGGCATCGAGGCGGTGTTCGTTGGGGCCGCGCTCACCGCCACCAGCGTGGGCATCAGCGCCCGGGTGTTCGGAGACCTCAGGGCGCTCGCCACGGTGGAGGCCCGCACGGTGCTCGGGGCGGCGGTGGCCGACGACGTGCTCGGCCTGGTGGTCCTCACCGTGGTCGTGCGTCTGGCCGAGGCCGGATCGGTCTCGGTGACCGAGGTGGGCTCGGTGGTGGTGGTGGCGGCCGGCTTCCTGGTGGTCGCGCTGTTCGTGGGCATCCGGCTGGTCCCGCCGCTGTTCGCCGCCGTCGGCCGCTACAGCCGTTCCCCGGGCACCCTCGTGGCCGTGGCCCTGGCCTTCACCTTGGCCGTGGCCCAGCTCGCCAGCGCGGCCAAGTTGGCGCCCATCATCGGTGCCTTCATCGCCGGCGTGTCCCTGGCCCGCAGCCCTGTCGGTGACCGGGTGCGGCGCGAGCTGGCGCCCGTCGGCCACCTGTTCGTGCCCGTGTTCTTCCTCCAGATCGGCATCGACGCCAACGTCGACCAGTTCGTGCGACCGGAGGTCCTCGGCATCGCCGGGGTCCTCCTGGTGGTGGCGGTCGTGGGGAAGCTGGTCTCCGTCCTCGGCCTGGCCGGTGCACCGGGCGACTGGATCCTCGTCGGCGTCGGGATGATCCCCCGGGGCGAGGTCGGCCTGATCTTCGCCACCATCGGGCTCCGTGCGGGCGTGTTCGGCGGCGACGTCTACGCCGCCCTCCTGCTGGTCGTGTTGGTGACGACGCTGGCGACCCCGCCGGCGCTGCGGTTCCGGTTGCTCCAGCTCCGCCGGGCTCGACCGGCCGACCGCTCCGACTCCGGCGGCGAACCGCCCGGAGGGTGGCTGGCCATCGCCGGCGACGAGGTCGAGCTGGTGGCCCGGCCGCCGGCGGGCGAGGCCCTGGAGGTGGCGCTGCGGGCGGCGATCGCCGGCGAGCACGGCCGGCCCGGGGCGCGGCTGTTGGATTGGTCCAGTGGGCTGCCCGACGATCCCCTGCCGTGGTCGGCTCCCGCCCGCGCCGCCTTCCACGACCTGCTCGCGCGTGGTGGCGCCCGGGCGTGGCGGTTCCTCACCGTCACCGGTGTGCTCGCCCGGGCCCTCCCCGAGCTCGACGCCGCCGTGGCCTCACGTGCGGCCGACGCCTTCGACCTCGATCCGGCCGGCTCGCTGCGTTGGCCCCGTCTCGCCCGCCTGCGGGAGCTCGGCGGACTGGAGACGACGGCTTTCCCTGACCGCGTGGCGCTCGCCGCCGTCCTCCTCGACGCCGCCGGGGTCAGCGGCGACACGACCGCTCCCGACCTCGCCCGGGCGGTGGGCGATCGCATCGGCCTCGGCGACGAGTCCACCGTCGCCGTGACCGCCTTGGTGGGCGACGTCGAGCTCCTGCAGGCCGCCGCCCTCCGGCCGTCCGCCTTCGAGGAGGAGGCTGTCCTCCAGCTCGCCGCCCACCTCGGGTCGGTCGACCACGTCCGCTCCGTCCACCTGCTCATCGCCGCCGACGACGGCGTCGACGCCGATGACCGGGCCGCGGTCGAGGCCCTGGCCGATCTCGTCGACGCGACGCTGAGCCAACGGGGCCCGCTCACCGACTCGGGCTCGGTCGAGGAGCGCCGCCGACGCGCCCTCGCCTTGGTGGAGGGGGCCGAGCCCCGCGACGCGCTCGACCACGCCCCCCGGGCCTACGTGCTGACCCAGGCGCCGGTGGACCTGGCCCGCCAGGCCGTCCTCTGCTCGCCCACCCCGGGACGCGGCCAGGTGCGGGTGCAGGTCACCGCCACCGCCGATGACGCCTGGCGGGTGGAGGTGGCCGCCGCCGACCGGCTCGGCCTGCTCGCCCACGAGACCAGGGTGCTGGGCGACGCCGGCCTCGACGTCGTCGACGCCGTGGTGGCCACCTGGCCCGACGGCTGCGCGCTGTCGGTCTTCCGGGTGCGGGCCTTCGAGGCGCCGTCGGCGGAACGGCTGCGGGAAGCCATGATCGCCGACCTGGCCGCGCCGCTCACCACGCCCCCCACGCCGGATGTGGAGCTCGCCTTCGACCATGCCTCCTCGCCGTGGCACACCGTGTGCCGGGTCGCCGCTGGTGACCGCTACGGCCTGCTCGCCCTCGTCACCGCCGCGTTCGCCGCCGCCGGCGTCAGCGTCCACGCCGCCCGCATCGACACCGTCGACGGCGTCGCCCTCGACGAGTTCGAGCTCACGTCCCCCGCGGGAGCGAAGCTCACGTCGTCCCAGCAGGCCGCGGTCTGCGCCGCGCTGGCCGGCGGTGTGACCGCCGGTCGCCGGCGTCGACCCCGGCCCCGCAAGGCGGTGCCGGGGTCCCTCGGGGGTTCGCCGTCGGCCTAGCCGAAGGCCTTGCTGTCGAGGTCGCGCACCCGGGTGGCGAGGGCACCCATCAGCTTGCGGGCCATGGTCGGTATCTCGTCGAGCACACCGGCGAACTTGCGGGACTCGAGGACGAGCACGTCCATGGGCGACTCGGCCACCACCGTCGCCGTGCGGGGCCCGTGGTCGAGCAGCGACAGCTCACCGAAGCACTCGCCCGGCCCGAGGGTGGCGATCTTGCGGTTGCTCCGCTTCACCCCGGCCGTGCCGTTCAGGATGATGAACGCCTCCCGGCCCGTCGCGCCCTGCTGCACCAGTTCCTTGCCCTCTTCGAAGTGCATCTCCTCGGACGCCTTGGCGATCTTCTGGAGCTCCCGTCGCGAGCACGCCGAGAACAGCGGGACCGAGGAGAGGTGTTCGAGGTACGCGTCGCGCTGAGCCATGGGCCGCAGCATAGGAGAGCACGAGCGTGCGCTGCCGGGAGAGTGGGTCCGCGGTCCAGAGGGCGGTCAGAGCGGTGGTGGCCGGTGTTCACGTCGACGAAACAGTCGGGAAACGCAAGGTCCGTACCGTCGTCGCCATGGAGGTGACGTTGGTGCGCTGGCCCGACGAGGCCGAGCGGCGCGAGCAGCTGCGCCACCTCGGCCACCCGCGCGTCCTCCTGCTCCAAGGCGGTAGCCCGCCTCCGACCCCGGTGGACGACCTCGAGGACTGGGTGCGGGCGCCGGCCTCGGAGGCCGACCTCCGGGCCCGGGTGGAATGGCTCACCCGCCGCCTCGCCGCCCGGGAGCCTGGAGTGGTGCGACCGGTGCTCGACGGCGACGGCCTCCTGCGCACCGGCCAGGGCTGGGTGCCGCTCCCGCCGGTGGAGAGCCGGCTGGCGGCCGCCCTCCTGGACCGCTTCGGCGCCGTGGTCAGCCGGGACACCCTGAGCCGCGCCGGCTGGCCGGCGGGCGCCCCCGGCCGCAACGCCCTCGACGTGCACGTGCTCCGCCTCCGGCGCCGCCTCAGCCCGATCGGGCTGGCCATCCGCACCGTGCGCAGCCGTGGCTACGTGCTCGAGCTGTCCGAACACCCCCTGACCGCCCGCCGGCCGTTTGACCGCGCCTCACCTATGGAGGATCCGTGCTCCACCTCGTCACCGCCGTCATCAAGCCTCACCGGCTCGACGATGTGAAGGAGGCCCTGCGCGACGCGGGCATCACGGGCATCACCGTCACCGACGCCCGTGGCTTCGGCCGCCAGGGTGGCCACACCGAGACCTACCGGGGCGCCGAGTACTCGATCGACTTCGTGCCCAAGGTCAAGCTCGAGATCCTCGTGGCCACCGACGAAGCCGAGCGGGTGGCCAAGCTGGTGGCCGACGCCGCCCGCACCGGCAAGATCGGCGACGGGAAGATCTGGCTGACCCCGGTCGACCGCGCCATCCGCGTCCGCACCGGCGAGCTCGGCCCGGACGCCCTGTAGGCCGCGAAGGGCGATCGTCACAATCGCGTCAGGGAGCTGTCCTTTTCCCTTCACATCGGGGGAACGGTCCGGAAACCCGGTCTCCCTAGGTTCCGCCTCGATGCAGCGGCACCGCCGTGGGCCGCTGCCCGGACAAGGAGACGAGATGCGCCGATCGCAGCGCAGCAGCATGTGGGGGAGGGCGCTGACCGCGCTCGGGTTGGGCCTGGTCGCCGTGGTGGCGCTGGCCGGGCCGGCCTCGGCTCAGGAGCAGGACCCGGCGGCGGCGGTGACCGCCCTCGGCACCCAGATCAACCTGCTCTGGGTCGTGCTCGGTGCGGTCCTCGTGATCTTCATGCAGGCCGGCTTCGCCCTGGTCGAGACCGGCTTCTGCCGGGCCAAGCACGCCGCCCACGTGGTGAGCACGAACTTCGCCGTCTTCGGCCTCGGGTTCGTCGCCTACTTCCTCGTGGGTTACGGCATCATGTTCGGCGGCTACACCCTCGGCCTGGTGGGCTACGACAAGGCCGTCGGTAACCCGCTGATCGGGTCGGGCCAGTGGGTGTTCGCCTGGAAGGGCGGGTTCGCCCTCACCGACCTGACCCACGGGCCCCAGGCCGGCGCGGTGCTCGGGTTCTTCCTCTACATGGTGGCGTTCATGGACACCACCGCCACCATCCCCACCGGCGCCATGGCCGAGCGCTGGAAGTGGAAGTCCTTCGTCATGTGGGGCGTCTTCTGCGGCGCCATCTACTACCCGCTGTTCGGGGCCATGACCTGGGGCGGCGGCTGGCTGAGCCAGCTCGGCAACAGCCTCGACCTGGGCTTCGGCTACGTCGACTTCGCCGGTTCGGGCGTGGTGCACGCCATGGGCGGCGTGGCCGCCATCGCCGGCGCCGCGGTGCTCGGCCCCCGCCTGGGCAAGTTCGCCAAGGACGGCACCGCCCGGGCGCTGCCCGGTCACCACATCCCGATGGCCATGCTCGGCTGCTTCATCCTCCTGTTCGGCTGGTTCGGGTTCAACGCGGCGTCGACCTTCGCCGTCACCGACGTGCAGTTCGCGGTCGTGGCGGCCAACACCGCCATCGCGGCAGCGTTCGGTTCCATCGCCGGCATGCTGTGGATCACCCGCCGCCGCGGCAAGCCCGACCCCGGGATGATGGTGAACGGGATGCTCGCCGGCCTGGTGGCCATCACCGCCCCGTGCGCCTTCGTCGACCCGTGGGCCGCGGCCGTCATCGGGACGATCGCCGCCGTCCTCTGCATCGAGGCCGTGTTCATCATCGAGAACAGGTTCAAGATCGATGACCCGGTGGGCGCCATCGCCGTCCACGGCGTGAACGGCGTGTTCGGGGTGCTGGCCGTCGGCATCTTCGCCAACGGCACCTACGGGGCGGGCTGGAACATCACCGAAGGCCTGCCCGAGGGCACCGGCGTCACCGGCCTCCTCGGCGGCGACTTCAGCCTCGGGCTGAAGCAGCTCGCCGCCCAGGCCATCGGGGTGGGGGTGATCCTCGTGATGGGGCTCTTCGCCTACGCCTTCTTCAAGATCCAGGACGCCTTGACGTCGGGTGGCATCCGGCCCAGCGAGGAGGACGAGCTGGTCGGCCTCGACCTGCCGGAGATGGGCGTGCTCGCCTACCCCGACGGCGGCGACCACGGCGGCCCGCCGGCGGCCTCAGCCCCGGCCGGTTCCCGGGAACGGGAGCCCGAGCCGGTCTAGGGAACGCCGGCTCCCCCTCCGGCCGCCCTGGCCTGGTCGGCCACGGCGGCGGCGGCTTCGGCCACCGCCGCCGGGTCGCCCAGGGAACGCTCCAGCGGCGCCTTCGCCTCCACCGGGGCGAAGGCGCCGTCGAGCGCGTACACGAGGGGCACGCCGGTGGGGATGTTGAGGGCCGCGATGTCGGCGTCGGCGATGCCGTCGAGGTGCTTCACCAGGGCCCGGAGGCTGTTGCCGTGGGCGGCCACCAGCACGGTGCGGCCGGCCGCCAGGTCGGGCACGATCCCGTCGAACCAGCAGGGCAGCATGCGGTCGACCACGTCGGCGAGGCACTCCGACGCGGGCAGCACCTCGGGGGCGAGGTCGGCGTAGCGGCGGTCGGCGTTGGCGTCGTACTGGTTGTCGGGCGCCAGTGGCGGCGGCGGCACGTCGTAGCTGCGGCGCCAGGTGAAGACCTGCTCCTCGCCGTAGCGGGCCGCCGTCTCGGCCTTGTCCCGCCCGGTCAGGTCGCCGTAGTGGCGCTCGTTCAGCCGCCAGTGGCGCCGCACCGGGAGCCAGGACAGGCCCATCTCGTCGAGGGCGAGGTTGGCGGTGCGGATGGCCCGCGTCTGCAGCGACGTGTGGACCACGTCGGGCACGATCCCGGCTTCGGCCATGAGGATCCCGGCCGAGCGGGCCTGCTCCTCGCCCACCGCGCTGAGGTCGACGTCCCACCAGCCGGTGAACCGGTTCTCCGCGTTCCACGTGCTCTCGCCGTGGCGGAGCAGGACGAGGGTGGCGGCCATCGGGCGCAGCGTAGGGCGGAGGGGGTTGCCACCCTGCGGGCGACGGGTGGCAGCACCCTGGAGCGGTCTGGCGCGGCGCGACACACTGGCGGCGATGAGGGCGGTCGTCACCTGGTTCCGGATTGACGTCCGTTCGCGTGTGCGCTCGCTGCTCGTGCTCGCCCTGCTCGTCGCCTTCGCCACCGGGACGGTGATGACTGCGGTGGCAGGAGCCCGCCGGGGAGCCAGCGCCGTCGATCGGCTGGAGGCCAGAACGCTCCCGACCACCATCGTCGTCCTGCCCAACCAGCCGGGCTTCGACTGGGAGGCGATCCGCCGCTTGCCCGAGGTGGCGGGCCTGACCGAGTTCGTGGTCGGCGACTATTCGGTGGACGAGATCCCCCCCGGGAATCGGGACAACGCCCTCGGGTTCCCTCCTGCTGACGACGAGGTCATGCGCACGATCGAACGGCCGATCATCCTGCAGGGGAGGGTGGCGGATCCCGATCGCGCCGACGAGGTGGTCGTGTCGGCCAACTTCGAGGACACCTACGGGCGAGGCGTCGGCGACACCGTCACCCTCCGGCTGTTCACACCCGCAGAGGTCGACGCGTCCGCGACCGGTGAGGCCTTGCCGGCGAGACCTGGCGGTCCGGCCATCAAGGCAGAGATCGTGGGCGTCGTCCGCTCGCCCTGGTTCTCCGATCCGGTCGGGCCAGATGCCGGCGCTCTCGTGCCCTCCCCCGGGCTCTACGCCGACTACGGGCCCAACCTGGTCGGCACCAAGGACAGCGCGTTCATCAACGCCCTCGTCCGTCTCGACCGGGGCGAAGCTGACATCGCCCGGTTCAAGGCCGACCTGGCCCGGGAGAGCGGCCGCAAGGACATCGACGTGTGGAACACGGCTGACATGGCCGACCACGCACGAGAGGTCACCCGCTTCGAGGCCAACAGCCTGCTCGCGTTCGCGCTGGCCGCCGGGCTGGCCGCCCTGTTCCTCGTCGGGCAGTCGGTGGCCCGCTATGCGGCTTCGACGGTGGTCGACCTCGAGGTGCTGAGGGCCGTCGGCCTGACCCCGCGCCAGACGAGGGTGGCCGCCACCCTGGGGCCGGCGCTGGCGGCCATGGTCGGCAGCGGCTTCGGCGCCGCGAGCGCGCTCGTGGCGTCACGGTGGTTCCCCATGGGCAGCGCCGCCCGGTACGAGCCGGTGCCGGGCATCGACGTGGACGCCCTCGTCGTCGGGGTCGGGATCCTGGTCGTGCCTCTGCTGGTGGCGGCGGCAGCCGCGTGGGCGGCCGCGGTCCGACCGGCGGAGGCTGGCTCCCGTCGTCCGGTCATCGCCGCTGCCAGCCGCGCCCGGCTGCCGGCGCCCATGGCCATCGGCGCCCGGTTCGCGCTGGAGCGGGGCCGGGGGCGCCAGGCGCTTCCGGTTCGGCCGGCCCTCGTCGGCGCCGTCATAGGCGTCCTCGGCACCATCGCCGCCCTGACGTTCGCCCGCGGCATCGGCGATGCCGCCGAGCACCCGGAGCGCTTCGGTCAGACCTACCAGTTCGCGACCTACTTCGGGTTCAACGGTGAGGATTTCGGCCCGGTCGACGAGGTGCTGGCCGGCGTCGATGACGACGACGACGTGGTGGCGGTCAACGACACCCGGATCGATGTCGCTCAGGCCGCTGGTGTCGCGGTCGAGATCTTCTCCTTCGACCCGGTGGGAGCTCCGATCGAGACGGTCGCGACGCGGGGCCGCATGCCCGACGGGCGAGGAGAGATCGCGGTCGCTCCCCGTACCGCCGAAGCCATGGGTGTCTCGGTCGGCGACGAGGTCGTCCTGAAGGGCAGCCGGGGGAGAGAGTCGGCCAGGGTCACCGGCCTGGCGTTCGTCCCGCAGGGGCCCCACAACGACTACGCCACCGGGGCTTGGACGACGAGAGCGACCTACGACGCCCTCTTCGACGGCTTCAAGTTCCACGTCGGGCTCGTGGCCGTGCGGGAGGGGGCGGATCCCTCCGGGGTGGCCAGTCGGTGGCAGAAGCGCGGCGTCGAGCTGGAGCCGCCGGGCACGCTGAGCGAGGTGGCGGAGCTCGAGCAGGTGCGTGGGCTGCCCCTCTTCCTGGCCGGCTTCCTCGCCCTCTTGGCCCTCGGCGCCGTCGGGCACGCCCTGGCCACCGCCGTCCGACGGCGCCACCACGATCTCGCCGCCATGCGCGCCGTGGGCATGACCGGGTTCCAGATCCGGTCGATCGTGCTCACCCAGGCGACGATCCTCGCCCTGTTCGGGGTGCTGGTGGGCGTGCCCCTGGGCCTCGCCCTCGGCCGCAGCCTCTGGCGCTACGTCGCCGAGAACACGCCGGTCCAGTACCTGCCACCAGTGGCGGTGCTGGCGCTGATCGTCATCGCACCGCTGGCCCTGCTGCTGGCCAACCTGCTCGCCGCCGTGCCGTCCCAACGAGCGGCCTCGATGGACCTCGCCCGGGCCCTGCGCACCGAGTAGCGGCGGCCCGCTGCTCGGTGCTCGTTCTGGCATGCGAGGCGGTCGCCATGGCGACCGCTGTGCATGCCAGAACCAGTTCGTCAGAAGGAGCGGACGAGGGGCATGGCGCTGGTGCCGTCGGGGTGGGGGCGGACCCCGAGCACCTGGTGGATGCTCGTGCGGCCCTGCTCGAAGCCGACGGCCGAGCCGGCCATGTAGAGCCGCCACACCCGGGCCCGAGCCCCGCCGACGAGCCGGACGGCCTCGTCCCAACCGGCCTCGAGGTTGGCCACCCATGCCCGCAGCGTGAGCGCGTAGTGCTCCCGCAGCGACTCGACGTCGCGGACCTCCAGGCCGGCGTCCTGCATGGCCGAGACCACCCGTCCCACCTCGAGCAGCTCGCCGTCGGGGAACACGTAGCGGCCCACGAACGAGCGGTCACCGATGGCGGCCGGGCCGGGCGGTCGGGAGATGGCGTGGTTCAACACCCTGCCTCCGGGGCGCACGAGCGCGGCGAGGTGCTCCATGTAGGTGCGGGCCCGGGCCTCGCCGACGTGTTCGAACATGCCGATGCTGCTGATGGCGTCGAACGGGCCATCGTCGACGTCGCGGTAGTCCTGGAGGCGGATCGTGACCCGGTCAACCAGGCCGGCGTCGGCCACCCGCTTCTCCGCCAGGTCCTTCTGCTCGGCCGACAGGGTGACGCCGACCACGGTGGCGTCCTCGAGGGCGGCAGCCATCGCCATGGTGCCCCAGCCGCAGCCCACGTCGAGTAGGCGCATGCCCGGGCCGAGGCCGAGCTTGGCCGCCACCAGGCGGTGCTTGGACTCCTGGGCCGCTTCGAGGGTGCCGTCGGGGTCGGCCCAGTGGGCACAGGAGTAGGTGAGGCTCGGGCCGAGGACGAGGCGGTAGAAGTCGTTGCCGACGTCGTAGTGGTGGGTGACGGCGGCACGGTCGCGGGCCTTGCTGTGGCGCCGGCCCGACAAGCGGGCCTCCTCCGGTGGGCGAGGAGGACGGGGTCCGAGAGCGCCGAGGCGGCGGGCGGCGGCCAGCACCATCGGCAGGTCCCGCCGGCGCAGGCCCACCTCCACGTGCTCGTCGGGCCGGCCGAGGCGGTCGCGCGTTGCCAGCAGGGCGAACACGTCGCCCTCCAGGTCGAGCAGGCCCGACACGTAGGCCCGGCCGAGCCCGAGCTCGCCGGGGGCCCACAGGAGGTGGCGGAGGGCCTCGGGCGACCGCACCACCAGCGTGCAAGGGGCGTCGGCGGGTCCGAGCGAGGACCCGTCCCAGCACCGGAGGGCCACCGGGGGGTCCGGGCCGAGCAGGCGGTGCAGGAGGGGGGCCAGGGCCTCAGCGGCGGTGGCGGCCATCGGTCCTCCTTGTTCGGGTTGTTCGTTCGCTCACTCCTACCGCTGCCGTCCGGCCGGTGCAAGCGATCTTTCCCGACCACCGAGGTTGATAATGCCGCGCTCAACTTTTATCCTGGGCCCAACTGCAAATCCGTCCCCCTTCTCCGGAGGCATCCCATGCCCAAGGCCGTCGGCATCGACCTCGGCACCACCAACTCGGTCGTCAGCGTCCTCGAGGCCGGCGACCCCGTCGTGATCCCCAACGCCGAGGGGTCGCGCACCACCCCCTCGGTGGTGGCCTTCTCCAAGTCCGGCGAGGTGCTGGTGGGCGAGGTGGCCAAGCGCCAGGCCATCACCAACCCGGACCGCACCATCCGGTCGGTCAAGCGCCAGATGGGCACCGGCTGGAAGATCGACATCGACGCCAAGGGCTACACCGCCCAGGAGATCTCGGCCCGCGTCCTCCAGAAGCTGAAGCGCGACGCCGAGGCCTACCTCGGTGACACCGTCACCCAGGCGGTCATCACCGTCCCCGCCTACTTCAACGACGCCGAGCGCACCGCCACCAAGGAGGCGGGCCAGATCGCCGGCCTCGAGGTGCTCCGCATCATCAACGAGCCGACCGCCGCCGCCCTGGCCTACGGCCTGGAGCGCGAAGGGAGCGCCGACGAGACCGTCCTCGTGTTCGACCTCGGGGGCGGCACCTTCGACGTGTCGGTGCTCGAGATCGGCGACGGCGTGTTCGAGGTGAAGGCCACCCATGGCGACGTGCACCTGGGCGGCGACGACTGGGACCAGAAGATCATCGACTGGCTGGTCGCCAGCTTCAAGGCTGGCCACGGCATCGACCTGGCGAAGGACAACATGGCCGTCCAGCGGCTGAAGGAGGCGGCCGAGAAGGCCAAGATCGAGCTGTCCCAGGTGCAGCAGACCCAGATCAACCTGCCCTACATCACCGCCGGGGCCGACGGCCCGCTGCACCTCGACGAGCAGCTCACCCGGGCCAAGTTCCAGGAGCTCACCGCCGACCTGCTCGAGCGTTGCCGCACCCCGTTCGAGCAGGCCATCAAGGACGCCGGCCTGTCCAAGGGCGAGGTGGACCACGTGATCCTGGTGGGCGGCTCCACCCGCATGCCCGCCGTGGTCGAGCTGGTGAAGTCCCTCACCGGCAAGGACCCCAACAAGGGCGTGAACCCCGACGAGGTGGTGGCCATCGGCGCCGCCATCCAGGCTGGGGTGCTCAAGGGCGACGTGAAGGACATCCTCCTGCTCGACGTGACCCCGCTGTCGCTCGGCATCGAGACCAAGGGCGGGGTGATGACCAAGCTCATCGAGCGCAACACCACCATCCCCACCCGGCGCACCGAGGTGTTCACCACCGCGGACGACATGCAGCCCTCGGTGGAGATCCACGTGCTCCAGGGCGAGCGGGAGATGGCCCAGTTCAACAAGACGCTGGGCAAGTTCCAGCTGGTCGACCTCCCGCCCGCGCCCCGCGGCATGCCCCAGATCGAGGTCACCTTCGACATCGACGCCAACGGCATCGTCCACGTGTCGGCCAAGGACCGGGCCACGAGCAAGGAGCAGTCGATGACCATCACCGGTCAGTCGTCGCTCGACAAGACGGTGATCGACCAGATGGTGAAGGACGCCGAGGCCCACGCCGAGGAGGACCGCCAGCGCAAGGAGGAGGCCGACGTCCGCAACCAGGCCGACACCCTCGTGTACCAGACCGAGAAGCTGCTCCGGGAGCAGGGCGAGAAGATCACCGGCGACGAGAAGTCCTCGGTGGAGTCGGCCCTGGCCGACCTCAAGGGCGTGAAGGACGGCGCCGACATCGACGCCATCAAGTCGGCCACCGAGAGCCTCATGAACGCCAGCCAAACCTTCACCCAGAAGCTCTACGAGCAGGCCTCGACGGAGGACTCGTCCTCCTACGCCGGCGGCGGCACCGGCGACGCCGGGGCCAGCGACGACGACGTGGTCGACGCCGAGATCGTGGACGAGGACAAGTCGGCATGAGCGAGGGTCACGAGCCGAGCCCGACCGGGGAGGGGGCCGGTGAGGTCCCCGAGCCGTCGGGCCCGGCGCCCGGCACGGGGCCGGCCGATGTCGGTCCCGACCTCGGGCCCGCTGGCGCCGAGCCGGTCGACCTCACGGCGGTCGCGCCCGGGCCGGACGACGTCACCCCAGGCGAGCTCGGCCTGACCGGGCTCGAGGCCACCGCCGGCCCGGCCCCCGCGCCGAGCGCAGCCTCGGGGCCGGTGTCGGTGGAGAGCCTGCTCGACGACGTGGAGCGCCTCACCCGGGAGCGCGACGAGTTCCTCGACGGCCTGCGCCGCACCCAGGCCGACTTCGAGAACTACCGCAAGCGCATGATGAAGCAGCAGGCCGACCAGGCTGAGCTGGCCGCCAGCCGCCTGGTCGAGGACCTCCTCCCCGTGCTCGACGCCTGTGACGGCGCCATCCACCACGGCGCCACCGAGGTGGAGCCGGTCTTCGGGGCCCTCCTCGGCACGCTGGAGAAGAGCGGCCTCGAGCGCATCGACCCCGGAGGCGAGGCGTTCGACCCGAACCTCCACGACGCCGTCATGCACGAGCCCGCCGAGGAGGGCGACGACCACGCCGACGGCACGGTCGTCACCGACGTGCTGCGCCGGGGGTACTCGTGGAAGGGGCGGGTGCTGCGACCGGCCATGGTGAAGGTGCGCGGGTAGGCCGTGGCGCCCCAGCGGGAGTGGTTCGAGAAGGACTACTACAAGGTGCTCGGCGTGGCCGAGAGCGCCGACCAGAAGGCGATCACCCGGGCCTACCGCAAGCTCGCCCGCCAGAACCATCCCGACGCCAAGCCGGGCGACAACGCCGCCGAGGAGCGCTTCAAGGAGATCTCCGCCGCCTACGACGTGGTCGGCGACCCGGCCAAGCGCAAGGAGTACGACGAGGTCCGGCGCATGGGGCCGGTGGGCGCGTACGGGCCAGGCGGGGGCGGGGGCGGCTTCGGGCCCGGTGGTTTCACGTTCACCACCGGCGACGGCGCCGGCGTGGGCGACCTCGGTGACCTCCTCGGCGGCCTCTTCGGCCGCGGTGGCCGCCGGGGCGGCTCGCGGGGCACCGGGCCCCAACGGGGCGACGACCTCGAGGCCGAGCTGCACCTCTCCTTCGAGGACGCCGTCGGCGGGGTGACCACCACCGTGCACCTGACCAGCGAGGCGTCGTGCTCCACCTGCCACGGCAGTGGGGCCCGTCCCGGCACGTCCCCGGTGGTGTGCCCGGAGTGCGCCGGCCGGGGCGTGGTCGACGACAACCAGGGGGTCTTCTCGTTCAGCTCGCCGTGCCCCCGCTGCGGTGGCCGGGGCCTGGTGGTGGAGGACCCGTGCCCCACCTGCCGGGGCAGCGGCCGCGAGCACCGGCCCCGCGAGGTGAAGGTGCGGATCCCCGCCGGCGTGACCGACGGGCGCCGCATCCGCCTGAAGGGACGCGGGGGCCCGGGCCGCAACGGGGGGCCTCCGGGTGATCTCTTCGTCATCGCCCGGGTCACGCCCTCGGATCGCTACGGCGTCTCGGGACGCAACCTGACCATCACCGTGCCGGTCACCTTCGCCGAGGCCGCCCTCGGAGCCGACATCGCCGTGCCCACCCTCGACGGCCCGCCGGTCACGTTGCGCATACCGCCGGGCACCCGGGCCGGGCGCACGTTCCGCGTGAAGGGCCGCGGCGTTCCCGCCGGCGATCGGCCGGGCGACCTGATGGTCACCGTCGAGGTGGCGGTGCCGACCAAGCTGACGAGTGCCCAACGCAAGGCGGTGGAGGCCCTGGCGGCCGCCACCGACGAGTCTCCCCGGGCCCATCTGGAGGTGTGATGGACGCTCGCCACACCAGTGCGGTGTACGTGATCTCGGTGGCCGCCGAGCTGGCCGGCGTCCACCCCCAGACCCTGCGCATCTACGAGCGCAAGGGGCTGGTCGACCCGGCGCGGACCGCGGGCGGCAGTCGCCGTTACAGCGACGACGACATCGCGTTGCTGCGCCGCATCCAGGAGCTCACCACCGAGGGCCTCAACCTGGCCGGGGTGGAGCGGGTGCTCGCTCTCGAAGCCGAGAACCGGGAGCTGCGCGAGCAGCTCGGCGAGGCCGGCCAGGCCGCCCGCGACCGGGTGGAGGAGACCCACCGCCACTACCGGCGGGACCTCGTCCCGGTCCACCAGGCCGTCGTCCTCTTCGAGGGCCGCCGCCGCTGAGGCCACACTGCCCGAGGACGGGTTCTGGCATGCCCCACCGGGGCCAGGACCCCGGCAGCGCATGCCAGAACGAGTCGCCGCCAGGACCGAAAGTTGACAATACCCTTGTCAACTTTGGGTCGGTCAGGGGTATCCTGGCGCCATGGCAATGGACCCCAACCGATGGACGCTGAAGACCCAGGAAGCCTTCAACGCCGCCGTCGAGGCGGCCCGCACGGCCAGCCACCCCGAGGTCACCCCCGACCACCTCCTCGCCGCCCTCCTGGGCCAGGAGGAGGGGGTGGTCCTGCCCATCCTCGAGAAGGTCGGCCGGCCCCCACTGCAGCTGCGCAACGCCACCGCCGACGCCCTGGCCAAGCTGCCCCGGGCCTACGGCGGCGAGGCCCGCCTGTCCCGCGACCTCCAGGCCACCGTCGACCGGGCCGACGCCGCCCGGGTGGAGCTCGGCGACGAGTACCTGTCCACCGAGCACCTGCTGCTGGCACTGGCCGACAAGCTCGGCGTGTCCCGCGAGGACCTCCTAACCGCCCTGCGGGAGGTGCGGGGCAGCCACCGCGTCACCAGCCAGAACCCCGAGGACACCTTCCAGGCGCTCGAGCGCTACGGCCGGGACCTAACCGAGGAGGCCCGCCGGGGCCGCCTCGACCCCGTGATCGGCCGGGACGAGGAGATCCGCCGCTGCATCCAGGTGCTCTCCCGCCGGACCAAGAACAACCCGGTGCTGATCGGTGAGCCCGGTGTCGGCAAGACCGCCATCGTCGAGGGCATGGCCCGGCGAATCGTCGAGGGTGACGTGCCCGAGGGCCTGAAGGACAAGCGCCTCATCAGCCTCGATCTCGGCGCCATGGTGGCCGGGGCCAAGTACCGGGGCGAGTTCGAGGAACGGCTGAAGGCCGTCCTGAAGGAGATCACCGACGCCGAGGGCGAGGTCATCACGTTCCTCGACGAGCTGCACACCATCGTCGGGGCCGGCAAGGCCGAGGGCGCCATGGACGCCGGCAACATGATCAAGCCGATGCTGGCCCGGGGTGAGCTGCGCATGATCGGCGCCACCACCCTCGACGAGTACCGCAAGCACATCGAGAAGGACGCCGCCCTCGAGCGTCGGTTCCAGCAGGTTTACGTCGGCCAGCCGTCGGTGGAGGACACCATCGCCATCCTGCGGGGCCTGAAGGAGCGCTACGAGGTGCACCACGGCGTGCGCATCCAGGACTCGGCGCTGGTGGCGGCGGCGGTGCTGTCGGACCGCTACCTCACCGGGCGCTTCCTGCCCGACAAGGCCATCGACCTGATCGACGAGTCCGCCTCGAAGCTGCGGATCGAGATCGACTCACTGCCCACCGAGATCGACGTCGTCGAGCGGCGCATCCGCCAGCTCGAGATCGAGCGGGTGGCGCTGGCCAAGGAGACCGACCGCCCGTCCCAGGAGCGCCTGGCCGCCCTCGACGAGGAGCTGGCCAACCTCCAGGAGCAGTCGACGTCGATGAAGGCCCACTGGCAGGCCGAGAAGGACGCCATCGCCACCATCTCGTCACTGAAGGAGCAGCTCGAATCCATGCGCTCGGAGGTCGAGCGGGCCATGGACCTCGAGCGGGCGGCCGAGATCCGCTACGGCCAGATCCCCGAGCTGGAGCGCCAGGTGGAGGACGCCACCAAGCGCCTGGGCGAGCTGCAGGCCACCCAGAAGATGCTGAAGGAGGAGGTGGACGAGGAGGACGTCGCCGAGGTGGTGAGCAAGTGGACGGGCGTGCCCGTGTCCCGCCTCATGGAGGGCGAGGTCCAGAAGCTCGTGCGCATGGAGGACGTGCTGCACCAGCGGGTAGTCGGCCAGGAGGACGCCGTCCGGTCCGTGGCCAACGCCATCCGTCGCAGCCGGGCCGGCCTGTCCGATCCCGACCGTCCGATCGGCTCGTTCCTGTTCCTCGGTCCCACCGGCGTCGGCAAGACCGAGCTGGCCCGCACCCTGGCCGACTTCCTCTTCGACGACGCCCGGGCCATGGTCCGCATCGACATGTCCGAGTACATGGAGAAGCACTCGGTGTCCCGGCTGATCGGCGCCCCGCCCGGCTACGTCGGCTACGACGAAGGAGGCCAGCTCACCGAGGCGGTGCGGCGCCGGCCGTACGCGGTGGTGCTGCTCGACGAGATCGAGAAGGCCCACCCCGACGTCTTCGGCGTGCTCCTCCAGCTCCTTGACGACGGCCGCCTCACCGACGGTCAGGGCCGCACCGTCAACTTCACCAACACCGTGCTGATCATGACGTCGAACCTGCCCGGGGATCCCCGGGAGTTCTTCAAGCCCGAGTTCATCAACCGCATCGACGACATCGTCCGGTTCCGGTCGCTCACCGAGGACGACCTCGCCCGCATCGTGGAGATCCAGCTCGAGGGCCTGCGCCGCCGGCTGGCCGAGCGCCGGATCAGCCTGGCGGTGACCGCCGCCGCCGAGCACCTGCTGGCCAGGGAGGGTTTCGACCCGGCCTACGGCGCCCGTCCCCTGAAGCGGGTGATCCAGCGCGAGGTGGGCGACCGCCTGGCGGTGGAGCTGCTCGAGGGCCGGGTGGCCGACGGTGGCACCGTCACCGTGGACGCCGACGGCACCGAGGTGGTCGTCCGCACCAGCTGAGCCGGTGCCGCCTGCGGGCCGGCCCGACTAACCTACGGACGCTTCCCCCGGCCGGCCGCCGGACCACCAGGAGCCACGTCGTGGCGTTGTCCGAGAAGCACCGCAGCTCGATCTACCAGCGTCTTGCCCCGATGCTCGGGGAGGAAGAAGCCGAGGCCTTGTTGTCCCAGTTCCCGGCCCGAGAGCTCGATGAGCCCGTGACGAAGGACTTCGTCCGGGCCGAGATCGCCGGCGTCCGAGGCGAGATCGCCGAGCTCCGCACCGAACTGCACGACCGCTTGCGTCAGCAGACGGTCTGGATGACCGGGGTGTTGGCGACCGGTTTCACCGTGCTCATCGGCCTGGTCGCCATCATCCGCTGACCGGGCTGACCCGGGAATCGTGGGGCCCAGCGCACCGGGAACGGTCGTGTTCTACCCAGACGTTCGGCTCACAGGGCGGCGCCCTGCGTGATCGGCCCGCTGGTCGCCGGATCGGGCGGTACCGTCGGGCGGTGCGCAGCGTGTCCGTCGGTAGGTTCATCGGGCCGGTGATCGCCGGCCTCCTGGGCCTGACGGTGGTCGTCGCCACCCCGGCGGCCGCCTGTGCGTGCGGGGCGTTCGTGCCGTCGTCGGGGAACGGCGAGATCCGGGGCGAGGCGTCGGAGGTCCGCTTCGACGGGCGGGCCGAGGACATCGTCATGCAGCTCTCGGTGGAGGGCGAGTCCCCCGAGGCGGCGTGGATCCTGCCGGTGCCCGCCCCCGCCCGGGTCAAGCTGGGCGACAGCCGGATCTTCGACGACCTGGTGGACCTCACCCGTCCCCGGGAGGTGGTGCACAAGCGCTGGTTCCCCGACTTCGGCGGGGACTCCGATGACGGCGTGGGTGCCGGCGCCGGGGCTCCGACCGGTGGGGTGCAGGTGCTGGAGCGGCAGACCCTCGGCCCGTTCGACGTGGCCTCGCTGGCCGCCACCGACGCCGGCGCGCTCGGGGCGTGGCTGGACGACAACGGCTTCGCCCTCTCCGACGAGCTGGCCGGCGGCCTCCAGCCCTACGTCGACGCCGGCTGGAGCTACGTGGCCGCCAAGCTCGTCCCGGGCGCCGGGGACGAGGCGCTGTCGGGCAACCTCCAACCGCTGTGGGTCACGTTCCCGACGAGCGAGCTCGTCTACCCGATGCGGCTGTCGGCACTGGCCGAGGAAACCGGCTCGATCTCACTGTTCGTGCTCGCCGAGCACCGGGTGGCGCGGACCGACCGTTCCGAGGACCGGGGCCGCAGCGCTACCACCTTCGCCGCCTGGGTCGACCGACCGGACCTGCCGGCCGGTTCGGCGCTCCGCGACCTCGTCACCGGCCGCCTGTTCCTCACCCGGATCGAGGGCTACGTCGTGCCCGAGGCGGTCACCGACGACTACCGCTTCGGCTACGTCGCCGACGACGTCGACGTGCCCACCGTCGAGCGGGAGGAGCTCGTGCGGGTGCTGGGCCTGCCCGCCGGCCCGGTGCTGGTGGTGCTGGGCCTCCTCGTCGTCGGCGTCGCCGTGGCGCTGGTGGCGCGGCGGCGACGCTCGCCGGCACCTGCGTCGTGACCGCCGTCCGCTCGCAGCTCAAGCGGCAGCACCAGAGGCGCAGCCTGGTCGGGGCGGCGGCCGCCCTCGTCGTGCTGGTCGGCTCGTGCGTGGCCGTCCGGGCCGGCGGCGGTGACGACAGCGGCGACCGCGCCGCCGGCGGCCCGAAGGATCCCACCGCCTCGTCCACCGGCGGTTCCGGCGGCTCCACCTCCACCACGCTGGCCCCGTTGCCACCGTTCGAGGGGTGGGTGAACCCGGCCTCGTCGGGCCGGCCGTGGGGCGCCAAGGTGGACGGGCTCCTCACCTTCCGGGGCAACCCCACCCGCAGCTTCTACGGCACCGGTCCGATGCCGGCCCGGCCCAAGGTGCTGTGGAGCTATCCCGGCGCGTCGGGGGGCATGTGCGGGCAGTCCAGCGTCAACGGCGTGGCGAAGACGTGGTGCGGCTCGGGCTGGACCGGCCAGCCCTCGGTGTGGACCAAGGGCGGCGCCACCACCGTGGCCTTCGGTGCCTACGACAAGGCCGTCCACGTGGTCGACGCCGCCTCGGGTCAGGACCGCATGCAGCCGTTCCCGACCGGCGACATCATCAAGGGCTCGGTCACCGTCGATCCCGACGGCTTCCCGCTCCTCTACTCGGGCTCTCGCGACGACAAATTCCACGTGTTCGCCCTCGACCGTGGCGACCGGCTGGAGGAGCTGTGGACGTTGTCGGCCGACGCCGTGTCTCCCACGAAGTGGAACAACGACTGGGACGGCTCGGCCCTGGTGATCGACGACTACCTCTTCGAGGGAGGCGAGAACAGCGTCTTCCACATCGTGAAGCTCAACCGTGGCTACGGCCCAGACGGCAAGGTCACCGTCGACCCCGAGCTCGTCTTCCACGCCCCCGGTTGGGACGACGAGCTGCTGTCGGCCATCGGGGACCAGGACGTGTCCATCGAGAACTCGGTCGCCATCTCCGGGAACACCGTCTACTTCGCCAACTCCGGCGGCCTCGTGCAGGGCTGGGACGTTCGCGGCCTGAAGGCGGGGGCGTCGCCGCGGCGGGTGTTCCGGTTCTGGACCGGTGACGACACCGACGCCTCGATCGTGGTCGACGGCGACGGCATGCTCTACGTGGCGTCGGAGTACGAGCGCGGCCTCGAGCGGGCCCGCACCAACGGCCAGCTCATGAAGCTCGACCCGACCAAGCCGGACGACCCGCTGGTGTGGAAGGTCGACGACCACGACTACCAGCCGGGCGGCATCTGGGCCACACCGGCGCTGGCCGGGGGAATGGTCTACGTGGCCACCAACGGCGGCCGGCTGCTCGGGGTGGATCAGCGCACCGGCGCCGTCCGCTGGACCAAGCAGCTCCCGGGGCCAACATGGCAGTCGCCGGTCGTGGTCGACGGGGTCCTCATCCAGGGCGACTGCAACGGCGTCCTGCACGGCTTCGACGTGTCGAAGCCGGGCCGGGAACCGCCCGAGCTGTGGCGCATCGAGCTCGGCGGCTGCATCGAGTCGACCCCGGCGGTGTGGAAGGGCCGGATCTACGTGGGGACCCGGGCCGGCCGCTTCTTCGCCATCGGCTGAGTCCCGGCCGCCGAGCGGCCGACCGCCCTCAGAACCGGGTGCGGTAGTAGCTGTCGAGCCCCCAGGCCCGCCAGGTGTCCCGGGCCGAGCTGGAGCTCGACACGTTCCACACGTAGGAGCGGTCCTCCTCGCCGTCGCCGTTGAAGTAGACGACGGCCTTGATCTTGGGGAAGGCCGACTTCACCGCGGCGCGGGCGTCGGCCAGCCACTGGGCCTTGCGACCGGGCCAGCTCGGGTCCTCCATCGCGCCGAACTCGCCGACCATGAGCGGCCGGGGCCGGGCGACGGCCCAGTCGTAGTAGGGCTTGAGCAGGGTGTATAAGGACCGCCACTCCGCGCCCGGCTTGCCGGGCGCCCAGTTGTAGCCATCGGCGCAGGTCCAGTC
>JAABUR0100001644.1_pt1 | contig 38878 bp, 30 predicted proteins | sample 5560091 | NCBI WGS metagenome assembly JAABUR01 (sample SAMN10711879, study PRJNA513375) | rock metagenome | isolation source: Antarctica rocks | place: Antarctica: Victoria Land, University Valley sud | reverse complement strand
TCTTTGGATAGAAACGGCGTCCTAGTCACGCGTCCCGAGCCCGGCGCGTCCGAGACGGCACAGCGTCTGCTAGCCCTGTCCTATCATCCGATCATCGCGCCGCTGCTGCGCGTCCGGCGGCTTGAACCGGCGCTTCCGCCGAATGTCGGCGCTGTCTTGGTCACCAGCGGCAACGCAGTGCCGTGTCTGCCGGCCAGCCTGCATCGCACGCCGCTGCTGGCCGTCGGCAATGCGACGGCCGACCGGGCGCGGGCAGCCGGGTTCGCCCAAGTGCGCAGCGCGGATGGTGACGCGGCGGCGTTGGCGGAACTGGCGCGGCAGGCCTGCCGGCCCGGCGTTGCGCTGCTGCTCGCCACTGCCCGCCAGCAGGGCGGATCGCTGGCGGCGGCGCTGCGGGCCGCGGGCTTCGTGGTGCATCGCCGGGTGGTCTATGCCGCCAAGCCCGTCGAGCGCCTGCCGCCGCCAGCGGTGCAGGCGCTGCAGCACGGCAGCCTGGCAGCGGCGCTGTTCCTGTCGGCGGAGACCGCCCGCGCTTTTGCCCGGTTGCTGCCGCAGCAGCTTCTGCCCGCGTTGGCCGAGGTCGAGGCGCTGGCGATCGGGCAGCCCACCGCGGAGGCGCTGCGCTTCTTGCCCTGGCGTCGCGTGCGCGTCTCGGCTAAGCCGACGCAGGACTCAATTTTGGCGATGCTATGACCGAACCAGGCGCTCCCAATCCCATCAACCCCAACGAGGCGGGGATTCCCGAGCGTGTCCAGGTGGACGGCTCGCCGCCTAGACCGCGTAAAGACTTCCTGCCGCTGCTGTATTTGCTGGGTTTTCTCGTGCTCGCCGGGTCGCTGTTTTACCTTTGGCGCAACCCGAGCATGCCGGCGGGCGCCGAACAGGAGGCCGCCCGGGTCGACACGCTGCAGCAGCAGCTTCAATCGTCGGCCGATCGGCTGACCCAGTTGGAGCAGCGGCCCGCGCCAGCGCCGCCGCCAAGCCTTGGGCCGTTGGAGGCTCGCATCGCGGCGCTTGAGCGCCGTCCTGCCCCAGGGACAGCGCCGCCGCCGGATCTTGGTCCGATCACGACGCGGCTCGATGGTGCCATATCCAAGCAAACCGCTGACCTACAGGGCCTGGCTGCCCAGATAACTGGCCGGCTGGATGCAATGGAGGGCCGGTTGGCGGCCGTGGAGAAGCAGGGCAGCGGCATCGCCGGTCAAATTAGCGGCATCGTGTCCAAGCAAACAGTGGACCTGCAGGGCATGACGGCCCGGCTGGATGGACGGCTGGATGCGTTGGAGAGCCGGATAGCGGCTACAGAGAAACAGGGCAGCGGCATCGCCGGTCAAATCGGCGGCATCACCGAGCAGGCGAAACGCATCTCTCGGGTCCAACTCGCGACCACGGCGCTGGAAGCCGGGCAGAAGCTGGGCGACATTCCCGGCGCGCCGCCGGCCTTGGCGCAGTTCGCCCATGACGCACCGCCGACCGAGGCCGGGCTGCGGCTGTCCTTCAATAGCGCTGCCGAGGCTGCGCAGCGCGCGAGCCAGCCCGCCATCATGGACAACCAACCGTTCGCTTCCCGGCTTTGGACCCGGGCGCAGCAGTCCGTCACCGTCCGCCAGGGCGACCGCGTGCTGCTGGGCGACCCGGTTTCCGGCGTGTTGGCCCATGCGCGCCAGGCGTTGGACGCTGGTGACCTCGCCGGCGCCGTCGCCGTGCTGAATGGGCTTGCAGGTCCGGCCGCGGCGGCGATGGCCGATTGGGTCGGTCAAGCCCGTGCTCTGCTGGAAGCCCGTGCGGCACTCGCGTCGATGGCGGCCCGCGGCTGATGCGCACCGTTATTGGGTTGACCGTCGTCGCGGCGGCGCTGATCGCGCTGGCGTGGTGGATTGCGGGGCTGCCGGGGATGATCTCGGCGACCATCAGCGGCACGACATTCGAGATGGCGACGCCGGTGGCGCTCCTGTTGCTCGCCCTGCTGTTCATTGTTTTGTATGTCGTCATCCGGCTGCTTGGGGCGCTCATTCGCCTGCCGCGCCGTGCCCGCATCCGTGGACGCCGTCGTGACCGGGCGCGGGGCGACCAAGCCGTGACGCGCGCCTTGGTAGCGTTGGCGGCCAGCGACCCCGGCGCGGCACAGCGAGAAGCCGGCCGCAGCCGCCGTTACCTAGGCGACACGCCGTTGACGCTGCTGCTGACCGCGCAGGCAAACCGTCAGGCCGGACGCGAGGACGAGGCCGCGATCGTGTTCCAGCAGCTCGCCGATCGCAAGGAGACCGCCTTTCTGGGCCTGCGCGGCCTGATGCGCCAAGCGACTGCGCGTGAGGACTGGTCTGCTGCCGCCGCGTTGGCGAACAAAGCCGAGATCGTTCGGCCCGGTGCGCAGTGGCTCAAGGAGGAGCGCAAGGTCTTGGCGCTGCGGACCGGCAAATGGAACGACGCGCTCCGCCTGTCGGGGCCCGAGCACCGCGCCGCGCTGGCCGTGGCCGCTGCCGGCGCCGAGTCTGACCGGTCCGCCGCGTTGCGCCTCGCCAAGCAGGCCTGGACGGCCGACCCGGCGCTGGCTCCCGCTGCCGTCGCCTACGCCAGCCGCCTTCGCGCCGCCGGCAAGGATAGCGCCGCCAACGACGTGCTGCGCCGATCCTGGGCGAAGCAGCCGCATCCGGACATCGCGGCGGAATATATGGCGGACCTTGCCGACAAACAGGAGCGGTTCAGGGCTGCGAGCGGCTTGGCGCAGCAGAATTCGAACCATCCCGAGAGCCATCTGCTGCTGGCGCATGCGGCGCTGGATGCCGGCATGCTGAAGGAAGCGCGGCGCCACGTCGATGCTGCGCGCGCGGCTGGGCTTAACCAGCGACGGATTTGGGTGCTGATGGCGGATATCGCGGATCAGGAGGGGCGTGGCAGCGAGGCGCAGGACGCATTGCGGCACTTGGCGGCGGCCGATCCCGATCCGTTCTGGCGCTGCGCCGCATGCGGGACGGCGCATAGCGCGTGGGCGCCGGTCTGCGACGCCTGCAACACACCGGGCGAGATCGCGTGGGTGCAGCCTAGCCACGGCATCGTCGTGCGGCAGGTGGCGTTGCTCGATCATGCAAGCGAAAGCGGGGTGTTGGCCCAGCCCTAGGTCGCTCGCTCAAGTCAGGGCGACGCAGCAATCTAGGGTCATGCGGTTAGATCTCGGTTCAGGTTGCCTGGATTGCCGCGCCGAAGCCGGCTCGCAATGACAGGTTTCTTTATCATAGCGGAATGATGCGGGTCTCGCCGAAGCCGAGCACCTCGAAGTCTTGGCTCTGCAGGCCAGCGGCGGCACGCGCCAGTTCCAGGGTCCGCACAGGTGCGTCGACCGCTTCGTCGGTGAGTTGGAAAGTGCCGAAGTGCATACCGACAGCCCGGCGGGCGCCGAGGTCCGCGCGGGCCTGAACGGCTTCGGCCGGGTCCATGTGGACGGCCTGCATGATACTGCGGGGCAAATAAGCACCGATCGGCAGCAGGGCGACGCCGGGCGGGCCCAGTCGGTCGCGGATCGCGGTCCAGTGCGGCCCAGCACCGGAGTCACCGGCGAACAGCAGGCGGCGGCCATCCGCTTCGAGCATGAACCCGGCCCATAGGGTCTTATTGCGGTCCCGCACTCCGCGCGCGGCGAAGTGCCGGGCCGGCGTCGCCGTCACCTGAACCGGACCGGCGGTGACGCTGCCCCACCAGTCGAGCTCGACCGCATCGGGCACGCCGGCCTCTTGCAGCGGGCGCGCATTGCCGAGCGTGGTCAGCACCTGCGGCCGGAAGCGCCGGTGCAGTGCCCGCAGGCTGGGCAGGTCCATGTGGTCATAGTGGTTGTGCGACACGAGCACGGCGTCGATGGGCGGCAGCGCCTCGATTGCCAGCCCCGGGGCGCGCACCCGGCGCGGGCCCATCCATTGCACGGGAAAGCAGCGCTCGCTGAAGATCGGGTCGGTGAGGATCGAGGTTATGCCGTGCGGACCCGGCAAGCGAATGCCGTGCGGACCCGGCAAGCGAATCAGGAAGGTGCTGTGGCCGATGAAGGTCAGGCTGACGTGGCCCGGCGCGACCGCATCGCCCGGCGGCGGAAAGGACGGGTTGGGAATGTGCTCGGGCCAGCGCGCCCTGTTCCGCGCCAACTGCCATCGCAGGACGGCGCCGAGGCCGCGGGCCTGCGACGCACCCGGGTTGAAGAAGCGCTCACCGTCGAAATGGTCGCTTAACGGCATCGCGGCACGCCGAGCAGCGGCTCCGCCTGCGCGCACCACGGCGCCGCAAAGATCACAGGAAGGATAGCGCGCAGCATCGGCGCATTCTGGCCTGTGTTCCTGCTTGCCGCAACGCGGCACCGCCCATAGGGTCGGCCGATGAAGCGGTTTATCCTGCGCCGGGCCGTCCTGGCCGTGCTGGTCTGCATGACGGTGCTAGTGATAAGCTTCGCGCTGACCCGGGTCGCCGGCGACCCGGCGCTGGCCGTCGCCGGACCGCAGGCGACCGCGGAGGACGTGGCGACGATCCGCCGGGCCTATGGACTCGACCGCCCGTTGCCGGAGCAGTTCTTCGCCTGGGTCGGTGCGGCGGCGCATGGCGATCTTGGACGGTCGTATTTGTTCCGGGAGCCGGTGGCCAACCTGATCCGCGCCCGCATGCCGGTCACGTTCACCTTGGGACTCGTCGGCCTCGGCTTCGCGCTGCTGATCGCCCTGCCGCTCGGCATCTTTGCGGCGCTGCACGAGGGCACATTGACCGACCGATTGGTCATGATGGTGGCGCTACTGGGACAGGCGATGCCGAGTTTCTGGCTGGCTCTGCTGCTGATCATCGGCTTGGGGCTGCGGCTGCAATGGCTGCCGATCAGCGGCGTCGACGACTGGACCGGCTATGTCCTGCCCGGCCTGGTGCTGTCGTTCTCCGCCATCCCGGCGCTGATGCGGCTCATCCGGTCCGGCATGGTCGACGCGCTGCGGTCCGACTACATCCGCACGGCGCGGGCCAAGGGCCTGTCGCGCGCCAGCATCGTGCTGAAGCACGCCGCCCGCAATGCCGCCATGCCGGTCGTCGCCATCGCCGTGGTGCAGCTCGGCTTCATGCTGGGCGGGTCGATCGTGATCGAGAGCGTGTTCAGCCTGCCCGGCGTCGGCTTCCTCGCGTGGGAGAGCATCAGCAAGAACGATTTCCCGGTCGTGCAGGCGGTCGTGCTGCTGCTGGCGGTGATCTACATCGCGCTGACGCTGTTCGCCGACATGCTGAACGCGGTGCTCGACCCGCGGCTGCGGACAGCCTGATGCCGCTGCGGCATATGGCGACGGCGCTGGGCGTGCTGATCGTTGGGGGTGCGCTGCTGGTGGCGCTGTTCGGCCCGAGCCTGGTGCCGTATGATCCGTTTACGCAGGACTTGATGCACCGCCTGACGCCGCCGGCTTGGCTGGGCGGGGATGGCGAGCACCTGTTGGGCACCGACCAGCTTGGCCGCGATTACTTGGCGCGGCTGGTCTATGGCGCGCGCATCTCGCTGCTGATCGGCACCGTGGCGGCGCTGACCAGCGGGGTGATCGGCATCACCTTGGGCGTGCTCGGCGGCTTCTTTGGCGGGAGGGTTGATGACGTGGTCATGTTCGCCATCACCTGCCGGCTGAGCATCCCGCTGATCCTGGTGGCGCTCGCGGTCGTCTCGGCGGTGGGCAGCTCGCTCACCGTGGTTGTGCTGACGCTCGGGCTGCTGCTGTGGGACCGGTTCGCAGTGGTCGCGCGCACGACGACCATGCAGGTCCGCACGCTGGATTACGTGGCGGCTGCGCAGGCGGCCGGCGCATCCGGCTTCCACGTGCTGTGGCGAGAGGTCCTGCCCAATATCGCGCACCACCTGGTCATCGTCGCGACGCTCGAGGTGGCGCTGGCGATCCTGCTGGAGGCGGTGCTGTCGTTCCTCGGCCTCGGCGTGCCGGCGCCGCTGCCGAGCTGGGGGCTGATGATCGCCGAGGGCAAGGACTACATGTTCTTCGAGCCCTGGGTCATCATGGTGCCGGGCCTAAGCCTGTTCGCCCTGGTGCTGGGCATCAACCTGCTGGGCGACGGGCTGCGCGACCTGCTGGCGGCCTCGCGCGATGCCTGAAGCGGTGCTGGACGTCGCAGGCCTGCGTGTCGGCTTCGGCGCAACCGAGGCCGTGCGCGGCGTCGCGTTGCAGGTACGTCGCGGCGAAACGCATTGCCTCGTCGGCGAGAGCGGCTGCGGCAAGTCGGTGACGGCGCTGTCGGTCATGGGCCTGCTGGCTCGGGGCGCCGTGCGCAGCGCCGAGCACATCCGCTTTCACGGCGTCGACCTGGCGGCGTTGTCCGATCGCGCCATGGGCCGGCTGCGCGGCGACCGCATCGGCATGATCTTCCAGGAGCCGATGACCAGCCTCAACCCGGCCTATACCGTCGGTTCGCAGATGACCGAGGTGTATCGCCGCCACCGGGGCGGCAGCCGTTCGGACGCCACCGAGCGCGCGGCGGCGCTGCTGGGCCGGGTGGGGATCACGGCGCCGGGCCTGCGGCTCGGCCAGTTCCCGCACCAGCTTTCCGGCGGGCTGCGCCAGCGGGTGATGATCGCCATGGCGCTGATGTGCGGGCCGGAGCTGCTGATCGCCGACGAGCCGACCACGGCGCTGGATGTGACGGTGCAGGCCGGCATCCTGCGGCTGCTGGCGGCGCTGCAGGCCGAGATGGGCCTCGCGCTGCTGCTGATCACGCACGACCTGGGCGTCGTCGCCCGCGTCGCCCATCAGGTGAGCGTCATGTATGCGGGCCAGGTGGTCGAGAGCGCCCCGGTCACGGCGCTGTTCGCCCAGCCGAGCCACCCCTATACGCAGGGCCTGCTGGCCAGCGTGCCGGTGCCGGGCAAGGTGCGAAGGGACCAGCCGCTCGGCAGCATTCCCGGCACCGTGCCGCGCATTCCGCCGGGCTTCGCCGGATGCGGGTTTCGCGACCGGTGTGCGCATGCCATGCCGTCATGCGCCGTCGCGGCGCCGCTGCGTGAGCGTGCGCCGGGGCATACGTACTTGTGCCAGCTTACGCCATGACGCCAGCCATCGAAATTCGCGACGTCCGTCGCAGCTTCGGCCGGGTGCGTGCGGTGGATGGCGTTAGCCTGCTTGTGCCGCAAGGCGGCGTGATGGGCATCGTCGGCGAGAGCGGCTGCGGCAAGAGCACGCTGGCCCGCATCATCCTGGGCCTGCTGCCCGCGACCAGCGGCGAGGTGCTGGTGGACGGGCAGCGCCTGTCGGACCTCGACCGCCGTGCCCGCGCCAGGCTGATCCAGCCGGTGTTCCAGGATCCATACTCCTCGCTGAACCCGCGCCAGCGCGTGCGGGACATCGTGGCGCTGCCGCTGCGGGCGCAGGGCATACGCGACATCGACGGGCCGGTCCGCGACATGCTGGCTCGCGTAGGCCTGCCCGGCGACCTCGCCGACCGGCTGCCGGCGCAGCTTAGCGGCGGGCAGCGGCAGCGCGTCGCCATCGCACGCGCGCTCGTGCTGCGGCCGCGCATCGTCGTATGCGACGAGCCGACCAGCGCCCTCGACGTTTCGGTGCAGGCGCAAATCCTTAATTTGCTGGCCGAGCTGCGGCGGGAGATGGGCCTGACGCTCGTGTTCATCAGCCACAACTTGGCTGTCGTCGAGCATATCGCCACCGAGGTGGCCGTGATGTACCTGGGCCGCATCGTCGAGCACGCGCCGGTCGACGCGCTGTTCGAACGGCCGCAGCACCCATACACGCGCGCCCTGCTGGCGAGCGTGCTGACGCCCGAACCCGGCCTCGGCATACCCGACTCGGGACTGGGCGACAGCTATCCCGACCCGGCCGACATCCCACCAGGCTGCCGCTTCCATCCGCGCTGTCCGGTGGCCGAGGCAAAATGCGGGAGCACGGACCCGACCGGCATCAGGGCGCGTGGTCGGCTGGTGGAGTGCCTGCTGGCGGCGGACTGATGGACGCCGCTATTTCCAGCTCGCGAGATAGAACCGCGGCAGTTCGTCCGGAAACGCCTTGAAGTTCAGCGTGCGGGACGTCGCGTAGGTCGTGACGAAGGTGAACAGCGGCATGAAATTGGCGCGCTCGGTGACGCGCTTGATCGCGGCGCTGTAGGCGGCGCGGCGCTTGTCGGGGTCGGTGCTGCTGCCGCCAGCCTCGACCATGGCCTGCAGCTCCGGGTCGCGGGCATAGTCCTGGCCGCCGCCGGTGAAGAAGAACGGCATGAACGCCGAGGCGTCGTTGATCGAATAGCTGCCCCAGCTGCCCAGCTCCATCGGGTTCTTGCCCTCGATGCTGTGCTGGACTACCGCGCCGACCTGCAGCTGGTGGATATTCGCGTGGATGCCGACAGCGGCGAGGTAGCCCTGGATGGCGCCCTGCCACTGCGGCAGCAGGTAGCCGACGATCTCGGTCTCGAAGCCCTGGGGAAAACCGGCCTCGGCCAGCAGTGCCTTCGACTTGGCCGGGTCATACTCGTATTTGATCGCGACACCCTGGTCGCAGCCGAACTGCGTCGGGAAGCACGGCGCGTCCAGCACGCGGGAGCCGCCCGGCATGAACTGCTTCGCCATCATCGGCCGGTCCACGGCGTGCATGATGGCCTGGCGCACCTTAAGGTTGGTCAGCGGGTTGTCCGCCCCGGTCCGCCCGGCGCTGTCCATGTTCATGTAGGCGACCCGCATGCTCTCGCTGCGCTGGGTTTGCAGCGTCGGCATGCGGCCGATGCTGTCGATCTGGTCCGGGCTGAACTGCCAGATCCAGTCGGCTTGGCTGCCCAATATCGCCGTCAGCTCCCCGGTTGCGTCCGCCACCTCCTTGATGACCACGCGGCGGATCTGCGCCTTGCCCTTCGGACCTTCGAAGTAGTCGTCGTTGCGCTCCATCTCGATCTGGGTCACGCCGTCCACCTTGGTGATGCGGTAAGGGCCGGTGCCGACCGGCATCTTGGAATACTCGCCGCCGACCCGCTCGCGATACGCTTTCGGGTAGATCGGCAGCACCATGGCGATGTATTCCAGGGCGGCCGGGAACACCCGCTTCAGCTTGATGCGTGCGTGCATATCATCGATCTTCTCGGCGCCTGCGATGAAGCTGAAATTGCTGGGCACCGAGACTTGCTTGTCGGACAGGATGGTCGTGATGGTATAAACGACGTCGTCCGCGGTGAACGGGCTGCCGTCGTGGAATTTCACGTTGGGCCGCAGCTCGAACTCGATCGTCATATCGTCGGCGTAACGCCATGACGTGGCGAGCAGCGGCTTCAAAGTGAACGTTTCGGGGTCCCGATAGATCAGCGTGTCCCAGGCCTGGTGCGCGACGACCAAGCCGGTGCGGAGCGAGTTATAATAGGGATCGACGTTCGGCACCGCATCCCGCCATGCGATCCGGAGCGTGTCCTGCGCTTTCTGTGCCGACGCCGGGCCACCCTGCAACAGGAGGGCAGCGATGAACAAGCCGCTCAGCAACAGGCGCTTCCGCATCGTCCGACCTCCAACATCATCAAGCTAAAACGCTAGGCGCGCGCGCGATTGGGTGCAATCTGGGATCAGCCCATCGTTGCGTTGAATGCGCCTCCGTCCAGCAGCAGGTTCTGGCCGACGATGAAGCCCGAGGACGCGGCACACAGGAACACGCAGGCGTCGCCGAACTCGGCGGGATCGCCGACGCGGCCCGCTGGGGATTGCTTGGCGCGCTCGTGCACCTCCTCCTCCACCGTTCGCCCAGCCTTTTCCGCCGCCGCTGCAGCGTTCGCGCGCAGGCGGTCGGTGAGAAAGGGACCAGGCAGCAGGTTATTGATCGTCACGTTGTGCCGGGCCACCTGGCGAGCCAACCCGCCCATGAAACCGGTCAGACCGGCGCGTGCGCCGTTGCTCATGCCAAGCGTGGGGATCGGCGACTTCACGCTGGCCGAGGTGATGTTGACGATACGGCCGAAGCGTCGCGCCGCCATGCCGTCCACCACGGCGCGGATGAGCGCGATGGGCGTCAGCATGTTGGCGTCCAGCGCGCGTATCCAGTCCTCGCGTTCCCATTGCCGGAAGTCGCCGGGCGGCGGACCGCCGGCGTTGTTCACCAAGATGTCGGGATCGGGGCAGGCCGCGAGTGCGGCGGCGCGGCCCTCCTCCGTCGTGATGTCACCGGCGACCGTCGTCACCGTAGCGCCGGCAGCGGCCCGGATTTCGTCGGCCGTGCGCTCCAGCGGACCCGCGGTCCGGGCGGTGATCGTGACCGCCACGCCCTCATGCGCCAAGGCCATGGCGCATGCGCGACCGAGGCCCTTGCTCGCGGCGCAGACCAAAGCGCGCTTGCCGTGCAGACCCATATCCATCGGCTAGTCCTCCGTCGTGAGAATGCCCGGCAGCCAGGCTTCCAGATCACTGCCGCACCAAGCCGTCATGTCATTCAGCACCAAGATGTGTGCGCCCGCCACGTCGCAAAAACCTTCGCAGACCGCATTATCAACGTGCCCAAGCGGGTAGTTGTCCATCCCACGCGTCGTGTCGGCGCGTGAGGATCGGGAGGAAGCCGCGATAATCGGCGCGACCGCCGGGAACAGGTTTGCTCATCGGGCGGGGATCATGGCGACCCCTGCTCCGCCGCGCCAGGGGCTGGCACGGCATAACGGGATCTACCGTCTATGCTTCGCCTTTGTTCATCCACCTTCGTCCTGGCGGCAGCCGCATTTCTTTGGCCCGCGCAGGCGAGCGCGCATGCAATCCTGTTGGACAGCCAGCCGGCGGCACGGGCCACGGTGCCGCCCGGTCCGGCGGACATAAAACTGCGGTTCAACAGCCGAGTCGACCATGCACGGTCCCGCATGGCACTGCGCGCGAACGGCGCCGAGGCCGCGCTGCCGGTCGACCCCGCGAGCGCCGCCGACAGCCTAGCCGCCGCGACGACGCTCTCGCCCGGCGACTATGTCGTGCGCTGGCAGATCCTGGCGGTGGACGGGCACATCACGCGCGGCGACGTGCCGTTCGCCGTGCAGGCGCGTTGAAATGACTCTGCTCGTCGACCTGTTCGGCTACCTGTCCATCGTGCTGCATGGCCTCACCATCGTCGCGCAGAGCATGGCCATCGGCGGCGTCCTGTTCCTGGCCTTCCTCGCGCGGCCGTTTGCGGCGAGCCTCCCGAACGGCGCACAGCTCGCGCGCCGCATCTGCGTCATCGCGGGATGGAGTGCGCTGGCGCTCGTAGCCTGCGAGGCATTGGTTGTTGCCATGCAGTCAGCCGTCCTGATGGACACGGTGAGCCTCGATCTGCGGCAAACGTTTACGGCGCAGTTTGCCGTGGCCGGCCTGGTCAAGGCTGCCGCGGCCGGGCTGCTCGGCGCTATGCTGCTTGCGCGCCGCCCGATGCCGGGTACGCTGCTGCTCGCGCCGTGCCTCGTGATCCTCGCTGCCGCGACCATGACGACCCACGCCGCGGCCCGCATCGCGGACGGCCCGGTGCTGATGGCGGCGGCGGCGCTGCACATCCTCGGCGCCGCGATTTGGGTGGGAGGCGTCCCATTCTTCGTGATGGCGCTGGGGCGGCTGCATGACGGGGCCGCGTTTCGCCGGGTGGGCGCACCGGTCGGCTGCGACGTCCGCAGGCGGCGCTGGCATTCCCGTTGCTGACCGCCCTGGGCGGCGCGCTGCTGCTGACGCATAGCCACGCTATCGCCAACGTGAAAGACCAACTGCTTATCGAGTTGTCGCACACGCCGCTGGCCCTGGCCGGCGTCGGCGCCGGCTGGTCACGCTGGCTAGAGCTGCGGGCGGATGAGCCAGTCCGGCCCCTGGCCGGTTGGGTGTGGCCGGCCTGCTTCGTGGCGGTCGGCCTGATCCTGCTGAACTATCGGGAAACCTGACGCGCCGGCTCCATCCGGACCGGGTTTTCTTGCGTGGACAGGAAACCCGGCGCCGCCACCAGCAGCCACATCACCATGGCAAACATCAGGCCCTGCGTTGCGAGGCCAAGCACTCGGCCTGTTGCCTGCAGGCTTTTCGCCGACGCCCGAACACGAGAAGCAAGGCGGCGCAGCGGGCGTCGATCCATGTGCGGGAAAGACACATCAAATGCGGAAGATGCGACAACCACGTGCATTTCAGACACCTTTCGTTCTAAATTTATCCACTGAATGCCCCACATTCTGTCCAATGTAGCTGCTCGCATAAAGGGCATAGGTTAATGTTCCCCATATGTTCCAGAATGCAGGCGAGAGTCAAGTGCTCGGAACTCTTCGTTCGAAGCCGTTCGTAGGAGGAAGGCAATGATTGTTCCGGCCGCCTACGGCGCCGGCCTCCAATAAACCGGAAAACGCTAGACCGGCGGTGCGACTATGCCCGAAAGCATCGCGGCGACCTGCTTCGTCAGTTCAATGATGCGAACCGGTTTTTGCAGCAGCGTCAGGTGGCCAGCGGACAGCCTGCCCGTCGTCAGGCCGAGTTCATCCGCGCTGTAGCCGGTGAGCAGGATGGCTGGAAGACCGGGCTGCCTGCGCTGCGCTTCGCGGATCAACGCCAAGCCGTCGGTTCCCGGCATGGAAAGATCGGTGATGAGAAGGTTGACAGCCGCCTCGTCGCCCAAATGCTCCAGGGCGACAGCAGCCCCGTCGAAGTTCTCAACGCCGTAGCCGCACGATGTCAGCACCTCGCCGAGCACCTCCAGTATCTCTGGGTCGTCGTCAACGAGCATGATACGGGGCTTTTTAGCCAAACTTGCGCCAGGCCGGCCGGCGGCTTGCCCGACTGGCTTGGAGGCCTGTGGCAGATACAAGCTGGCCGTCGCGCCCTGACCGGCAACGCTGTGCAGCAGTAGCTTTCCGCCAGACTGCTCGGCGAAGCCCCGCGCCATCGCGAGCCCGAGCCCAGTGCCGCGTCCGCGCGGTTTCGTGGTGAAGAACGGCTCCATAGCGTGCTCCAACGTCTCGAGATTCATGCCCGGGCCCGAGTCGCTGATATCGATCCTGACAAACGGCACCGGAGGCAGTCCGGCTGCAGCGCCATCGGTCGTCGAAGCCGAAAGCCTCAGCACATGGCCAGCGTCGCGCGCTTGGCCTATCGACCCATTTCCAACCATCGCGTCCCGTGCATTCGTTGCAAGATTGACCAATACCGCCTCGAGCTGCCCTCGATCCGCTAATAATTGCGGCAACGTCTCGGAAATGGCAAGCTCTACATTGATATCACCGTCCAGCGTTCCACCAAGCATGTCGCATAATTCGGTCAAAAGTACGGCCACCTCGATCGGACCCGGCTGAAGCCGTCCGCGGCGGGCGAAGCTCAGCAGGCGTTGCGTGACCACCGCGCCGCGTTCGGCCGCATTTACGACCAGTCCGGCCAGGCGCTCCACCGCGGCGGCGTTGTCCGGCCGCCGCTGGATCAGCCGGGCACCGCCCGCAATCGCCTGCAGCACGTTGTTGAAGTCATGCGCGACGCCGCCGGCCAGCTGGCCCAGCGCCTCCATGCGCTGCCGCTGCCAGAGCTTCTCCTGCGTCGCGATGCGCTCGGCCACCTGCTGCTCCAAGCTCGCAGTCATCGCCTCCATCGCTGCCTCAGCCGCCCGGCGATACGAAATATCCTGCACGGCGGCGATGACGTGCATGGGCCGGCCATCGGCGTCGTGCGTCACGTCCATGTGGCTGATGACCCACACATCGCTCTCGTCGGCGCGGACCAGGCGTTTTTCGATCTGGAATGGCCGGCCTGTCGACAGCATCTCCGCTTGCCGCTCCAAATGCGCCGTGCGGTCGTCGGGATGCGTGAGATCGTGCAGCGCCAGCGTGCGCAGGTGCTGCGGACAATGCCCGACCAGGCTGCAATAGCACCGGTTCGCCAGCAGGATTCGCCCGTCCAGGTCGGCCTGCACGATCCCAACCGGGGCACGGCTTATGATAATGCCGAGCTGCTCATGTGTCGCACGCAACGCCGCCTGGGATCGCTGAAGCGCACGCTTCAGCTGGCTGCTTCGCTTCCAGCCGAGCAGCAGCGCAGCGGGTATGACGTAGGGCCACGCACCGGCCGCTGGCCGCCATCCGTCATAGGCCCGGATCGCGTTTCGTGTTCTGCTCATGGCGACACAACGCAGCATCGCCGCGTCGGCTCCCAACCGGCGCGGCTGCCCGCGCACTGAGCCAAGGTTACTCTGCGGCCTCGCGCCTGCGGCGTACGAGCGGCGCCGGCTCCGGAGTGCTGTCGTCCGGCGCCTGCAAGGCGATGAGCAACGCCTGACGCAAAGCCGCCAGCTTGCGCTCATTTTCGATCTTCAGGCCGAACACGTCCTTCACGTAGAAAACGTCGACCGCGCGCACGCCGTAGGTCGTGACGTGCGCCGAGGCGATCTGCAGGCCCTGTTCGCTGATGGCCGCCGTCACGTCATGCAGCAGTCCCGGCCGGTCGCGGCCATTCACCTCGAGCACGGTATGCGTGTTGCTGGCGCGGTTATCCACCACGACGCGGGGCGGCACGTGGATCGCCCGCATGCGCCGGCCCATCAGCGCCCGGGACGCCCGGCGTATCTCTCCGTCTAGCCCAAGGCGGCCCGACAGCGCCTGATCGATCAGCACATGCAGCCGGGCGAGGCGGTGCGGCGCGTCGAAGGCGCCTCCGGCCGCGTCCTGGATCCAGAAGGTGTCGAGCGCGCTGCCATTGGTCAGCGTGTGGATGCGGGCGTCCACGATCGAAGCCCCTGCCACCGCCAGCGCACCCGCAATACGGCTGAACAGCCCAGCATGGTCCGCGGTATAGACCGTCACCTCCGTCACCGCACGCGCCGGCAGCGGCTGCGTGTCGACGGTCAACGGCGCGCGACGCCGCTCCGCGTCGCGGATCAGCCGCGCATGACGCGCATGGGTCTCCGGGTCGAAGCTGAGCCAGTAGCCGGGATAGCCGAGGCCGTAGAAGAAATCCCGGTCCGTCGCGGGCCAGTCGGTCAGGTAGTGGCCGGCGGCCTCCCTGGCGCGCGCCAACCGCACGTCCCGTTCCGTCGTCGCAAGCCCGCCGGCCAGCACGTCGGCGACCCGGGCATAAAGCTCGCGCAGCAGGGTCGCCTTCCAGCCATTCCAAACCCTGGCGCTGACGGCGCGCATGTCGGCGACCGTCAGTACCAGCAGCAGCTTCAGGCGTTCGGGCGATTGGATGGTGTCGGCGAGGTCCAGGATGGTCTTGGGGTCGTCGATGTCGCGTTTGAAGGCGGTTTGGCTGAGCATCAGGTGGTGCAGCACCAGCCAACTGACTGTCTCCGTTTCCTCCGCCGACAGGCCGATCGCGGGGCCGACCTGGGTGGCGATCTCGGCGCCGAGCTCGGAATGGTCGCCGCCCCGGCCCTTGGCGATGTCGTGCAGCAGCATGGCGGCATACAGCGCCCGGCGGGATTGCAGGTCCTCCACCAGGCTCGACGCGATCGGCGCCACCTCGGCCAGTTCGCCTCGCTCCAAGGCGTTCAGCACGCGCACGGCCTCGATCGTATGCTCGTCGACGGTGAACACATGGTAGGTGTCGAACTGCATCTGCCCGACGATGCGGGCCCAGTCAGGGATATAACGGCCGAGGAAGCCGGTCTCGTTCAGGATCGACAGCCACTTGGCGCCCTCGGCCCGGCTGTGCTCGCCGTCGCGGCCGCATAGCAGGTCGAGGAAGACGTCCGCCGCCAGCTGGTTGCCGCGCAGATCGATCGCGCCGCGTTCGTGGCGGATCAGCGCGCGCAGCGCCAGCGGATGCAGCTCGAGGCCGCGGTCCCGCGCCACCTGCAGGATGCGCAGCATGGCGATCGGGTGCCGGCCGAAGTCGCTGCCGGGCGCGGACATCAGCTTGCCCTCGGCGAGCACGAAACCCTGCGCCAGCAGCGCCGCGTCGGTCACGGCGGCCAGCGCCGGGGGGCCGAGCGCCGCGCGCACCACCGCAGGCGCCAGCACCGTCGTGATCCGGGTGATCTCCCGCGCCGTCAGGAAATAGTGGCGCATGAAGCGCTCGACGCCATCCTGCCGGCCGTGCCGGGTGTAGCCCATGCGGGCGCCGACGACGGGCTGCAGGTCGAAGGTCAGCCGGTCCTCGGCGCGGCCGGCGACGTAGTGCAGGTGGAAGCGCACGGTCCAGAGGAACTCCCATGAGCGGCGGGTGTGCTTGGCCTCCTGGTGCGTTAGGATGCCGCCGCCGGGGCTGTCGGGGCCGACCAGCTCGCCCATGATTTGGGTGCCAAAAACGTATCGGCTCATCCAATAGAGTGTCTGCAGGTCACGCAGCCCGCCGCGGCCTTCCTTGATGTTGGGCTCGACCAGGAACGGCGTCTCGCCATAGCGGTGGTGGCGGGCGTCCCGCTCGGCCTGCTTGGCGGCGATGAAGCTGCCGGCCCCAGCCTCGGTGCAGAATTGCAGGAAGCGCGCCATGAAGGGCTCGAACAGGCTAGGGTCGCCCGCCAGAAGCCGGGCGTCGATCATCGAGGTGCGGATCGTGAGGTCGCGGCCCGCCTCGGTGATGCATTCGTCGATCGATCTCGTGGCATGGCCGACCTTCAGGCCGAGGTCCCACAGGAAGTACAGCATGAACTCGACGGCCGCGAGCGTCGCCGCCGCGGGCCGTTGCTCGGTGATGAACAGCAGGTCGATGTCGCTGAACGGCGCCAATACGCCGCGCCCATAACCGCCGGTGGCGACGATCGCCATGGCCTGCTGGGACCCAGCGTCCGGCCCCGCCACATGGCCGCGGGCGTAGCCGTGCAGCGCGCCGATCACCCCGTCCATCAAGCGGCCCAACAGGCGGCCCGCCTCCAGGCCGCTCATGCCGCCGGCTTCGAACCGCTCCTGCACGTGGTGCTGCACACGGCCCAGATAGCGGCGGAAACTGCTGAGCGCCGCGTCGCGCGGCGGGGACCTGCCGCCGGCCGTGATGCCGCGCAGCGCCAAGTCCAGGAGCTTCGTGGCCTCCTCAGGCTGGTCGGGGAGGGGAAGTGGGTTGGACATTAGATGGATGCTACTTCGGTATTCGACGCGGGAACAGCGGCGAGTGCTTTGATACGATAAAGGGTTTCGAGCGCGTCTCGCGGCGATAGCCCATCGGGCTCAAGCTCATGCAGCGCATCCCGTAACGGATCGGATGGCGGGGGCGGATCGGGCGGCGCAGGCGGCATGTCGGCAGCTTGGGCGAATAGCGGCAGTTCGGCCGGGCTGTTATGGCGGTTCTTCTCCAAGGCGTTCAGCAATGCCGCCGCTCGGCGCACCGTCGCCTGCGGCACGCCCGCCAACTGCGCCACGTGCACGCCCCAGCTGCGGCCGGCGGCACCCTCGGCGACCTCATGCAGGAATACCACGCTGCCGCGCCACTCCTTCACCCGCATGGTGCAGGGGCGCAGCCGCGGCAGCTGCGCCGCGAGCTGCCCCAACTCGTGGAAATGCGTCGCGAACACGGTCCGGCAGCGGTTCTGGCCGTGCAGCGCTTCCAGCACCGCCCAGGCGATCGCCAGGCCGTCGAGCGTGCCGGTGCCGCGGCCGATCTCGTCCACGATCACCAGCGAGCGCGGGCCGGCCTGGTGCAGGATCGCCGCCGTCTCGGTCATCTCGACCATGAAGGTGCTGCGGCCGCGCGCGAGGTCGTCCGCCGCGCCGACCCGGCTGAACAGCCGGTCGACCACGCCGATCCGGGCGCTCTCGGCCGGCGCCGGCAGCCCGGCCTGCGCCAGAATGGCGATCAGCGCGTTCTGCCGGAGGTAGGTGCTCTTGCCCGCCATGTTCGGCCCTGTCAGCAACAGCACGCGCTGCGCCGCGGACAGGTCGCAGTCGTTGGGCACGAAGGCGGCGGTTCCCTGCAGCGCATGTTCGACGACGGGATGGCGCCCGGCCCGGATGCAGAACTGGTCGTCGTCGGTGACCGCCGGGCGGCACCAGCGCCCGCCCTCGGCGAGGCGGGCGCAGGACTGCAGCACGTCGAGCCGGGCCAGCGTGTCGGCGCAGGCGCCCAATGCGTCCGATTGCGCCAGCACGGCCTGCACCAGGGTCGCGAACACCAGGCGCTCGCGCGCCATCGCCCGGTCGGCGGCCTCGCTGATGCGGCGATCCAGATCGGCGAGCTCGGTGTTGCCGAAGCGCGCGCCGTTGGCCATGCCCTGGCGCAAGGTCAGCTCGGGATGCGCCTGCAGTCGTTCCACGGCGAGCGCGGGCGCCTCGATGACATAGCCAAGCTGGGCGTGGTGCTTGATCTTGAGCGACGCCACGCCGTAGCGCTGCGCGTAGTCGAGCGTCAGCCCGGCAATTACCCGGCGGCTGTCGTCGCGCAGCCGCCGCTCGGCGTCCAGCTCGCCATCGAAGCCCGGCGCGACCACGCCGCCGTCGTCGAGCCGTGCGGGCAGAGTATCGGCGAGGGCGCGGGAGAGCAGCTCCAGGAGCGCCGGGTCGACGCCGAGCGCCGCGATGTCCATCGGCGCGCTGGCGAGCGCCCGGCTTGCAGCTTGGGCCGCGGCCAAGGTTTGCGCCACGGCAGCCAGGTCGCGCGGCGCGGCGCGGCCGACTGAAAGCCGACCCAACGCCCGCGCGACATCCGGCGTCGCGCGGAGGGCGGCGCGCAGGTTGGCCAGCGCCTCCGGCTGCAGCAGCATCCAGGCCCAGCCGTCCTGCCTCCTGGCGATGGCGGCGCAATCCAGCAGCGGCCCGCCCAGCCACGCCGCCAGTGTCCGGGCGCCAGGCGCGGTAAGCGTATGGCCGACGGCGGCAACCAGGGTGTGCGCGGCCGAACCGTCCCGGGCGCGGGTGATCTCCAGGCTGACGCGGGTCGCGGCGTCGAGCATCATCTGTGCCCCCAACCCGGCCGGCTGCGGCCGGGACAGCCGCGGCATCCCGCCGGCCTGCGTCGTGCGCACATAGTCCAGCGCCATGGCGGCGGCGGCGGCCTCTGCTCCGGTGAACGTCCCGAACGCATCGAGGCTCGCTGCGCCGAAGGCGTCCGCCACGCGGCGCTGGGCGGCGTTGGGCGCGAGCGCCGCGATGGCCGGGCCGCGACGGTCGGACCACTCGCCCAGCGGCAGGTCCGGCGCTGCCAGGATTTCGGCTGGCTCCAACCGGCCCAGCAGCGCCGGCAGGTCCGCGGGGGCGGGCGCCGCGGTCTCAAACAGGCCGGTCGAAACGTCGAGCCACGCGGCTCCCAATGCGCCGCCGGCGCTGGCCAGCGCCAGCAGCAGGTTGGGACGGTGGGCGTCCAGCAGGCTGTCCTCGGTCAACGTGCCCGGCGTCACCAGCCGCACGACGGCGCGTTTCAACGGCCCCTTGCCGGTGCGTCCCTTGGCCGGCTCCATCTGCTCCGCCACTGCGACGCGGAAGCCGCGGCGGATCAGCCGGGACAGGTAGGCCTCGGCGGCGTGGACCGGCACGCCGCACATCGGGATGGGCATGCCGCAATGCTCGCCGCGCCGGGTGAGCGCGATGTCGAGCGCGCTGGCGGCCGCCTCGGCGTCGGCGAAGAACAGCTCATAGAAGTCGCCCATGCGCAGGAACAGCAAGGCGTCAGGATGGTCGGCCTTGAGCAGGAACCACTGCGCGATAGCAGGGGACGCGCCGACGGCGCTGGGAATGGTGGGGGACACGCCTGCTGCGCTTGGAAGGTCCATCGGCACACCCTACCAAGTCATGCCGCACCTGCGAAGCGGCTGGGTTTCGCGCCGCGTTTGGCTGGCGTATGCAGATTAACCCGACCGGGCGCTGCCCGGCCTTTTTACCAATTGGGCGTTGTCTAGACCGCCCAAGGAGACCGCCCATGGCTGACGGCATCATCGAATCGCGCTCGAGCCACGTCTCGGCCGAGGAGGCGCTGGCGCTGCACTCGTCCGGCCGGCCCGGCAAGCTCGAGACCCGGATCAGCAAGCCGCTGGTGACCGCGCGAGACCTGAGCCTCGCCTACTCGCCCGGCGTCGCCGAGCCCTGCCTGCATATCCAGCGCGACCCGGCGCTGGCCTATGACTACACGACCAAGGGCAACATGGTCGCGGTGATCTCCAATGGCACGGCGGTGCTGGGCCTCGGCAACCTGGGCGCGCTCGCGAGCAAGCCGGTGATGGAGGGCAAGGTCGCGCTGTTCAAGCGGTTCGCCGACCTGGACGGCTTCGATCTCGAGATCTCGACCGAGGACGTCGGCGAGTTCGTCAACTGCGTGCGCTTCCTGGGCGCGGGGTTCGGCGGCATCAACCTCGAGGACATCAGGGCGCCGGAGTGCTTCGTCATCGAGAGCCGGCTGCGCGAGCTGATGGACATCCCGGTATTCCACGACGACCAGCACGGCACGGCGATCGTGGCGGCGGCGGGGCTGATCAATGCCTGCCACCTGACCGGGCGCAGCCTGGCGGACACGCGGCTCGTGGTGAACGGCGCGGGTGCGGCCGCCATCGCCTGCGTCGAGCTGCTGAAAGCGATGGGCGTGCGGCCCGAGCATGTGACATTGTGCGACACCCGCGGCGTCGTTTATCAGGGTCGCACCGCCGGCATGAACCAGTGGAAGTCGGGCCACGCGGTCGCGACCGAGGCACGCACACTGGCCGAGGCGGTCGCGGGGGCGGACGCGTTCTTCGGCCTTTCGGTGCGCGGCGCGCTCACGGCCGAGATGGTGCGCAGCATGGCGCCGCGGCCGATCATCTTCGCGATGGCGAACCCCGACCCGGAGATCACTCCCGAGGAGGCGCGCGCCGTGCGGGATGACGCGATCATCGCGACCGGGCGCAGCGACTATCCGAACCAGGTCAACAACGTGCTCGGTTTCCCCTACATCTTCCGCGGCGCGCTGGACGTGCGCGCCAGCACGATCAACGACGCGATGAAGGTCGCCGCCGCCGAGGCGCTGGCGGCGCTGGCGCGGGAGGATGTGCCGGACGAGGTGCACACCGCGTCGGCCGGCGGCGCACGGCTGCATTTCGGCCCCGACTACATCATCCCGAACGCGTTCGACCCGCGGCTGATCAGTCACGTCCCGCCGGCCGTGGCGCGCGCCGCGATGGATAGCGGGGTCGCGCGCCGCCCCATGCTGGACCTGCGCAAGTATGCCCGCACCCTGTCCGGCCGGCTGGACCCGACGGCCAACGCGCTGGACGCCATCATGGAGCGGGTGCGCGCCAGCCCTAAGCGCGTGGTGTTCGCCGAGGGCGAGGAGGAGAAGGTCGTCCGCGCCGCCGTGGCGTTCCGCAACGCGGGCTATGGCACGCCGGTGCTGATCGGGCGCGAGGACCGGGTGCGGCAGACGATGGCCGGGCTGGGCCTGGGCGTCGCGGACGGGATCGAGGTGCATAACGCCCGGCTGTCCCAGCACAACGCGCGCTACGTCGACCTGCTGTATGGCCGGCTGCAGCGGCAGGGCGCGCTGACCCGGGATTGCCAGCGCCTGGTGAACCAGGACCGCAACGTGTTCGCAGCCTGCATGGTGGCGGCCGGCGACGCCGACGCGATGATGACCGGGCTGACCCGGTCCGCCGCCGTGTGCCTGGAGGATATCGCCCAGGTGATCGACACGGCTGCGGGCAAGATCAGCTTTGGCTTGACGCTGATGGTCGGCGGGCAGGGCACGATCTTCATCAGCGACACGCTGCGCCACGAGCGGCCGACGCCGGAGCAGTTGGCCGATATCGCCATGGGCAGCGCCGCCGCCGCCCGGCAGCTTGGCCACGAGCCACGGGTGGCGCTGCTGTCGCACTCGACGTTCGGCAACCCGATGCACCGGACGGTGCACGGCATACGCGAGGCGGTGGCAATCCTCGACAGCCGCGGCGTCGACTTCGAGTATGACGGTGACATGAGTCCGGACGTGGCGCTCGATCCCGCCATACGCGCGCTGTATCCGTTCTGCCGGCTGACGGGGAATGCCAACGTGCTGGTGATGCCGGGCCTGCACTCGGCGCACATCACCTCGCGCTTGGCGCCGCGGCTTGGCCAGGCCAGCACGATTGGGCCGTTGCTGCTCGGGTTGACCCACCCGGCGCAGATCGTGCCGATGAACGCGTCGGTGAGCCAGATCGTGGACTTGGCAGGGCTCGCCGCCTATCAGGCGGTCGACGCGGCATAAACCTCTGGTTGGAAGCAATCCATTGGATCATCCGAGTGTAAATCCGCTGGCCGACGAGCGGCCGGCCGAGGTCGCCAACCGGCTGAAGAGCATCTTCGCCGGGTCGATCGGCAACCTGATCGAGTGGTACGACTTCTACGTTTATAACTCGTTCGCGATTTATTTTGCCAAGTCGTTCAGCAGCAGCACCGACCCGACCGTGCAGTTCCTCACGGCGTTCGGCATCTATGCGGTCGGCTTTTTCATCCGGCCGGTTGGCGGCTTTATCCTGGGGTATTATGCCGACCGTAAAGGACGGCGCGCGGCGCTGACGCTTTCCGTTACCCTGATGTGCCTGGGCTCGGGGCTGATTGCCGTGCTGCCGACCTACGCGACCGCCGGGGTCATGGCGCCTCTCTTGCTGCTGCTGGCCCGGCTGCTGCAGGGATTGTCGCTGGGCGGCGAATATGCGTCGTCGGCGACGTATCTCAGCGAGATTGCCGGGTCGAAGCACCGGGGCTTTTATAGCTCGTTCCAGTATGTGACGCTGATCGGCGGCCAGGTCGTCGCGGCGCTGGTGCTGCTGGTGATGCAGCAGGTGTTCAGCGCGGCGGACCTGGAAGCATGGGCCTGGCGCATTCCGTTCGCCATCGGGGCGTTTGGCGCATTGTATGGGCTGTATCTGCGCCGCAACCTGGCCGAAACCGAGGAATGGAAGCGGGCCAGCCGGGAGCCGCGGCAGAATCTAATTAGGGAGCTGCTGAAGCATCCGAAGGAACTGCTGCTGGTGTTCGGCCTGACGATGGGCGGCACCACGGCGTTCTACACCTTCAGCAGCTACATGCCGACCTACCTCGCCAATACGCTGAAGTTCCCGCGGGAGTGGGTGGCCGAGATCAGCTTCATCACGCTGATCCTTTATGCGGCCATGCAGCCGGTGTTCGGCGCCATCAGCGACCGGATCGGCCGGCGTCCGGTGCTGATGTGGTTCGGCGTGATGGGAACCCTGTTCACCGTGCCGATCCTGACGGCGCTGCAGTCCACCACCGGGTTCTTCCAGGCGGCACTGCTGATTCTGGCGGCGTTGGTGATCGTATCCGGCTACACGTCCATCAACGCCGTGGTGAAGGCGGAGCTGTTTCCGGCGGGGGTGCGGGCGCTGGGGGTGGGTCTGCCCTATGCGCTTGCGGCGTCAATCTTCGGCGGCACGGCGCCGCTGATCGCGCTGCAGTTCAAGGCTTCGGGGCACGAGAGCTGGTTCTACTGGTATGTGACCGGGCTCACTTTCCTGTCGCTGCTGGTCTACGCGCTGATGCGGGATACCAAAAAGCACACGCGCATGGAGGCCTGATTTTGTTCTGCCGTAATCTGTCCATTCGGCTTTTCGGAAAAGGACCGGCCGCAGCAAGGCGTTGAACGAAGCGGCGTCGGACGCAAGCCGGGCGTGCAATCCTGCAGTCCGACATCCATCCTAGAAATGATATCGGAATTCCATATAAACAGTTCCATAATGGCGTCGTTTCTGGCTGTATAGCCGGGCAGTCCGCATTGATTCGAGACGAGCGTCGCTTGATATTGTATCGGAATGCATAGAGGGCTGCAAAACTTGAAAGCTCGCTTATGAAAAACGCTGCAATGGCCCTTTTCATGCTTTCCGCGGTCGTAAGCCTCGCAGGCGCCTATCGCCGCGGTGCATTCGCTTGCGCCGAGGAGCAGCCGACCGTATCCAGTCACACGGCGGCCTGGGACGCTCAGAAGCGTTTGTATGTCGGATCTTTCGTTATGGCCGCTTTGGGATTGATCTTCGCGTGCACCAACGTGCTCGCATTTTCCGTTTTCAAGGTTGGCAACGACGTTGCCTTTTGGGCAGTCATCGCGGCCGGCTCCTGGTCAGCGGCCGCACTGCTTCTTTTCGCAATGACCTATCGTGTTAGCCGCGAAACATAGGCAACTTTCGGAGCCGGGCCCGGCGACGCGGTCCTGCCATTGCGAGCCGCCTTCGGCTGCAGGACCGCCGTGATGCCGCGTTTCGCGGTTATTAACTCAGAAGCTCAGCCGGACGGGCGGCTTCTGCCTTAGGCGCACCCTCGTTCAGCATTTCAATCCGACCGGTGATCTGGCCGCCATCCTCGACCTGCAAGCGGCGGCAGCGTGCGGTGCCGAGCACCTTGCCGGTGGCGCGGACAACCAGGTTGCCACGGGCCGTAAGGGTGCCGTCTATCACGCCGGCGATCTCGGCGTCCTCGACCTCGACCTCGCCCTTGAACACGCCGCCCTGCGTTATCGCGAGTTCGGTCGCGTGGATCATGCTGGCCTCGACGGTGCCCTCGACCACCAGGCGCTCGGCGTCCGCCACGGTGCCCTGGACGGAGATGCCGCGGCCGACGACCAGCGTGCGCCGTTCGGCCGCCTCGCGCACCCGGCCCGGCTGCATCATCACCTGGCCGCCGGGCTGCATGCCCGGGCGAGCCGGGCTGATGAGGGTTGGTGCGGAACCGTTGGAGCCTGATCCGGAAGCAGCGGGGTTCGGGACAGGAAATGGCGTACGGCCCATGATGGGAGCCTCCTTGGGTTGGCCGGGGGATTGGCCGGAAGATGGCGCGGGACGATAGGGAGGCACGCCGACGCCGCTATCGACCGGGCGAGAGGACATGCGAGGCTGATCCGTCATGGTGCTGCCACTGAGCAGGCCCTCGGTGTCACCGGGCTCGCCGGGCTGCGGGGTGTCGAGTTCGTTGCCCATCGGGCCTTCGGGTTTGCGTCGCTTGAACAAGCATACCCCCCTTCATTGCGGTTGCGCGCCCCGTTGCGGGGTGGGTCGGTGAACGTTTCCTAACACACGGAGCCGCCTGATCACAACCCTGTGTATAAGATGGATGCGCGCGACTTCGGCCGGTTCAGCACGTGGACCATTGCCGCCGTTCCCACCACCGGGACCAGCAGGTTGAGCCCTGGTATGCTGCCCGCCAACGCCAAGGCCACGCCCTGCACCAAGACCGAAAAGCGGCGCGCCGCATAGGTCCGCAAGGCTTCTGGCCGTCCCATGCGGCGCATCGCGACGCCCATGAACAGTCCGCGGCCGATTGCCCAGCCGGCGACGAGCCAGCCGAGTACGATGCCGACGCCGGGCAGCAGGATCGCCAGCAGCAGCGCCACGAGCTGAAGCGCCAGCACCTGGGCGCCGAGCGCTAGGCCGTCCCATGCCTGCACGGCAAGCGGCGCGCCGAGCGGCACCGGCAGGTCCGGGTAGAACCGGCGGTCCACCGCAGCGGCGACGCGGTCCATGTAAAGCATGGAGATCAGCAGGGCGACGGGCACGAACAGCCAAAGGGCCAGCAAGGCCGCCCCGACGCCGCCGGCGGCTTCGGCCAGCCAGCCCAGCCAGCCCGGCTGCGCCACGACATGGCTGATCGCCCAAACGCTGCCGGCGAGCAGCGCCAGGAAACCCGCCGCCGACAGCATCAGGCTGCGCCAAACGACGCCGAGGAACACCGGATCCTGCAATTGGGCGATCGCGCGCGAAATCGGAGACAGCATGCCGGCGTCCTGGGGTAAGAGGGATTGCAGCAACGAAGCGCCGCAGGTTGCGGGCAGGTAGGGCGGATGCTAGGCGCACGCCAGGGTTTCGCATCACCGCCTTCGCTATCAGGAGCAATCATGTCCCAGGCCGCGGCAAAATTCGACGTCTTGGGGATCGGCAACGCGATCGTGGACGTGGTGGCGCCGACCGGAGACGACTTCCTGTCTCGTCACGACATGCGCAAAGGCGGCATGGCGCTGATCTCCACCGAGCAGGCGGAGGCGCTGTATGCCGCGATGCCGCCGGGCCAGGAAAGCAGCGGCGGGTCGGCCGCCAACACTTGCGCGGTGGCGGCTGGGCTGGGCGCGCGGGTGGCTTTCATGGGAAAGGTGGCCGACGACCAGTTGGGCCAGGTGTTCCGCCACGACATCACGGCCGCCGGGGTGCATTTCCCGACTGCGCCGTTGCTGGGGCAGGCGCCGACCGCACGCTGCCTGATCGCGGTGACGCCTGACGGCCAGCGCACGATGAACACCTATTTGGGCGCCTGCGTCAGCTTCGGCGCCGCGGACCTGGACGAGGCGTTGGTGGCCGCTAGCGCGGTGACCTACCTTGAGGGCTACCTGTTCGATCCGCCCTCGGCGCAGGCGGCGTTCCATCGTGCGGCCGCGGTCGCGCATGGGGCTGGGCGGCTGGTTGCGCTCTCGCTATCGGACGCATTCTGCGTCGACCGGCACCGGGCGGCGTTCCGCGGCCTGGTGCGCGACCACGTCGACATCCTGTTCGCGAACGAAGCCGAGGTTTGCAGCCTTTATGAGGAGAATGAATTCGAGCAGGCGGCGGAGCGGGCCGGGGCGGACGTGGCACTCGCGGTACTGACGCGAAGCGAGGCGGGAAGCCTGGTGCTGCGTGGCGGCGAGCGGGTGGAGGTGGCTGCTGCTCCGGTCCGGGTCGTGGATACGACCGGCGCCGGGGACGCCTACGCGGCCGGTTTCTTGGCGGCGCATGCGGCTGGGCGGGGGCTGCGGGCCTGCGGACAGCTCGGCAGCCGGGCGGCCGCGGCGGCGATCTCACAATTCGGGGCCCGCCCGCGGGCTGATCTCAGCGCGATGATGGCGGCAGCGGACGCCTAGCGTTGGAACTATCGATGGCGTTTGTTGTTACCTGGCCGTGACGTGCTGTGGTGCTGCACGCCGTAATTTCGATTAGGGGGAGATTGCAGATGCATAAGACATTACTGGTGTCGGCAGCGCTGCTTGGCTTGGCTTCTGGCCCAGCCTTCGCGCAGAACTCGACATCCTCGACCATGAGCCCGCCGGCGCCGAATGCAAGCGCCGGCACGCCTGAGCCGACCAACAGCCTTCCGGCCGGTGCTGGCACCGCGACCCGCATGGCGCCGGGCAACAATGTCGGCAGCACCGGCATGGCTCCGGGCGGGACGATGCCGATGTCTGGCACTGCGGCTGACACGGGCATGTCCGGGATGCGCCCGATGCGGGGTCAGATGCATCAGGGTGCGATGGCCGGCAATCACGGCCGCATGATGTCTCACCAGGGCATGGCAGAGGACGCCGGCGATACTGGGGCTGCCATGTCGCCCGGCCGTGAGTACCGCGGCGGCGCCGGGTCGCCGCGATCGAACCGGGCCAGCAACATCACCACGGGCGATACGCGTTCCGACATAGCACCGCGCCTGCCGGACCCGGCTGCAGTCGCCAGCACGCCGGAGGGCTACCTGGCCGCGGCGCAGCGCTCCTTGAACGCGGGAAAAACGGGTGCAGCGCAGGAAGCGCTGGAGCGTGCCGAGACGCGCTTGCTCAGCCGGTCGACCGACCCATCCATGGCGGCCAGCCCGGCTGATATGCCGATGGTGCGGCAGATTGGCGAGGCGCGCCGCGCACTTGCGGGCCGCGACATGGCGGCAGCCAAGGCCGCGATCAGCGCCGCGATGAGCAGCGGCAGCTAGCCTAAAACCGGGGCTGGCTCTGCCAGCCCGGCTCCTGCTCGATATTACGTTCGTGCCCGCCTTGCGCTCGTGTTCAGCTTGATGGATGCGAAATGCAAGGCGGGCATGAGGATTTTTGGCTCGCAACAACGCGGCGGCCAGCCTATGTGTGCGCTGCAACACTTGGGATTGCCTGGGTGCGCTGCGAAACGCGGGTCGCGGTCATGCTCCCGCGCCAACTCTATTTGCGACCACGCCAGGCGCCAAGGTTTCCATGGACATCCGCAACATCGCCATCATCGCCCACGTCGACCACGGCAAGACCACGCTGGTCGACCAACTGCTGCGGCAGTCGGGCTCGTTCCGCGAGCACCAGCAGGTCGCCGAACGCGCGATGGATAAGAACGACCTGGAGCGTGAACGGGGCATCACGATCCTGGCGAAGTGCACGAGCGTGATCTGGAAGGGCACCCGGATCAACATCGTCGACACGCCGGGCCACGCCGATTTCGGCGGCGAGGTCGAGCGCATCCTGAATATGGTGGACGGCGTGCTGGTGCTGGTGGACGCGGCTGAGGGCGCGCTGCCGCAAACCAAGTTCGTGGTGACCAAGGCGCTGGCCCGCGGCATCAAGCCGATCGTGGTGGTGAACAAGGTCGACCGCGGCGACGCCCGGCCGGACGAGGTGCACAACGAGGTGTTCGACCTGTTCGCCGCGCTGGGTGCGAATGACGAGCAGCTCGACTTTCCCATGCTGTATGCCTCGGGCCGCCAGGGCTGGGCCGATCCGACAATGGACGGCCCGCGCAAAGACTTGGCGCCGCTATTCGACCTGGTCATGAGCCATGTGCCGCCGACCGTTTTGGACAAAGAGGCGCCGTTCGCCATGGTGGCGAGCATCCTCGACTACGACAATTTCCTCGGCCGGGTGCTGACCGGCCGCGTCGAGCAGGGCAGGGCCCGGCTGAATATGCCGGTGAGGGTGCTGCGGAATGATGGCACGGTGGTCGAAAGTGGGCGGCTGACGAAACTGATGGGCTATCGCGGCCTCGACCGGGTGCAGGTTGACGAGTGCGAGGCGGGCGACATCGTGGCCGTGGCCGGGCTGGAAGACGCGACGGTGCCGGACACAATCGGCGCCCCCGAGCTGGGGCATCCGCTGCCGGCGATCCCCGTCGATCCGCCGACGCTCGCCATGACGTTCCGCGTGAACGACGGCCCATTGGGCGGCAAGGAAGGCAACAAGGTCACCTCGCGCCAGATCCGCGACCGGTTGCTGCGCGAGGGCGAGGGCAACGTCGCGATCAAGATCACCGAGAGCAACGAGACCGACGCCTTCGAGGTGGCCGGCCGTGGCGAGCTGCAGCTTGGTGTGCTGATCGAGCAGATGCGGCGCGAAGGGTTCGAGCTGACGATCGGCCGCCCGCGCGTGCTGACACAGAAAAATCCGGAAACTGGCGACCGCGAGGAGCCGTTCGAGGACGTGCTGGTCGACGTGGACGAGCCGTATTCCGGCATCGTGGTCGAGAAGATCAGCCGCCGCAAAGGCATGCTGCAGGACATGCGGCCCTCCGGTGGTGGCAAAGTGCGCCTGACCTTCCACATGCCGAGCCGCGGCCTGATCGGCTATCACGGCGAGTTCCTGACCGACACGCGCGGCACCGGGATCATGAACCGTATCTTTACGGGATACGAGCCATGGAGCGGGACCATGGAGGGCAGGCGCAACGGCAGCCTGATCAGCAGCGAGGGCGGCGAGGCGATCCATTACGCGCTGTTCTATCTGCAGGAGCGCGGCACGCTGTTCGTCGATCCCGGCGACAAGGTTTATGTCGGGTTGATCCTCGGCGAGAACAGCCGCGGGGCCGATCTCGATGTGAATCCGATCAAAGAAAAGAAGCTGACCAACGTGCGGGCGTCGGGCAAGGACGATGCGATGCTGCTCATTCCGCCGCGCCGGATGTCGCTTGAGCAAGCCATTGCTTATATTGAGGATGACGAGCTGGTCGAGGTAACGCCGAGCGCCGTCCGGCTGCGCAAGCGTTATCTGGACCCGAACCAGCGCAAGCGGGCCGAGCGTAGATCGGATAGCGAAGCGGCTTGACGCCCGGTTGATTGTCAGAGAACTTGCTATTTCCGAGTTTATTTCGACTTAGCACGGCGACTCCGTCCTGCTTTCTGATGTGGAGACCCCAATGACCAGCATGACACGACGTTTCTCATCTGCGCTGCTCGCTGCCGCCATGGTTGCTGGCTTGGCTGCCGAACCGGCCTTCGCGCAGGTCACGCCCGGCGGAGCGCTCACCGGTCCGGCTGGCGGGACAGGTTCGACAACCGCACCGAGCAATTCCGAAGGCACCCCGGCCGGCGGGTCCGGCGCGCTTGGCACGACCCGTGTCGGCCCAAGCAGCACCATGCCTAGCACGGCAAACCCTGCACCGGTTCGCCGCCGTATCCGCCATGCACGCCGCCGCGCCCGTCAGGCCGCGCGTCCGGTGATGAACGACACTGGTTCCGCCGCCGGCCTGAACGGGTCGAACGCTCCATCACGCTGACGCAGCACGCTTACTGCCCGGCAGTACGACGCTGGCCGGGCGGGATACTTGCCAAGACTGGTTTGGGCCTGACCTAATCCAGTCATGACGGAGCCGTTCCGACCGTTACGCAGCCGCTCCCTATGGATCATGGGCGCCTACGGCTTTTTTGCCGGGCTGCCGCTGCCGCTTTCGGGTTTTACCCTGCGGCAATGGCTGACCGAGGGCGGGACTTCCCTCGCGGCGATCGGCCTTACCGCCAACATCGGCCTGGCCTACACGCTCAAATTCCTATGGTCGCCTTTGCTTGACCAAGTGCGGCCGCCAAGCGGCCTAGCGGGGTTCGGACGGCGGCGCGGCTGGCTTCTCGCCATCCAGCCAGCTCTCGCGCTAGCCTGCCTGGCGCTTGCGGCTTCGGACCCGCGGCAAACTCCGATCCTGCTGGTGTCTGCCGCTGTCTTGATTGCGTTCCTGTCCGCCAGCCAGGATATTGTCGTGGATGCCTGGCGGATCGAGACCTTTCCAGAGCGGCTGCAGGGCATCGCGCTCGCCGCCTATATTTGGGGCTATAGGCTGGCGCTGCTGACCTCCGGCGCGGGCGCCATCGGCTTGGCGGACGTCATCGGCTGGCGCTGGTCGCTCTCCGTCATGGCGGGTCTGGTCGCAGCCGGTGCGCTCGCGACGCTCATGGCGGCGGAACCGAAGGCGCGTGCCGTGCTGGGGAGGACCGACGGCTGGCGCGCCAGGCTGCAAGCGGCGGTGATCGAGCCGTTCCACGATTTTTGGCAACGGCCCGGGGCTGGGCAGATCCTGGCATTCGTCATGCTGTTCAAGCTCGGCGAGGCGCTAGCCCATACCATGGCGACGCCATTTTATCGCGATATGGGTTTCGATCGTGCCCAGGTCGCGCTTGCGAATGGGATTCCGAGCCTGGCGGCGAGCCTGCTTGGCGCTGCGGCGGGCGGCTGGCTTGTGGTCCGCATCGGCACCGGGCGCGCGCTGGTGCTGACCGGTTTCGTGCAGATGGCCTCCATGGCGCTCTATTTCGCGCTGGCGGTCTCGGGCGGTGACACGCGCATTCTGCTGGCGAAAGTTATGCTGGAGAGCTTCGCCGAGGCGATGGCCGACGCCGCATTCCTGACCTACCTTTCCGCGCTGTGTTCCAGTGCATTCACGGCCACCCAATACGCGTTGCTCTCGTCGCTGGCGGCAGTAGGGCTGCGCACGGTGGGCGGGTTTTCCGGCGTGCTCGCTGCGGCGATGGGCTGGGTGCCGTTCTATGCGCTGACCATCTTCGCCGCGGTCCCGGCCATGCTGGTCATGCTGGGACTGCTGCGGCGCTTCCCGCCTCGCTCTCAGGCAGCCAGATTATGACAGTGGTGCCGACGCCCTCGGCGCTTTCGATCACCATCTGGCCGCGGTGGCGATTGACGATGTGCTTGACGATCGCCAATCCCAGCCCGGTGCCGCCCACGGTGCGTGACCTGCCCTTATCGACGCGGTAGAAACGTTCGGTTAACCTTGGAATGTGGGCGCGCGCGATCCCGCGGCCATCGTCGGATACCGAAAGCGTAATACCGGGCCGGTTCGGCCAACGGCTGTCCGGCGCCGATCGCTCGGCTGCCACGGTGACGACACCGCCCTCGCGCCCATACTTCACCGCGTTGTCCAGCAGGTTTTGCAGCACCTGCTCCAACTGGTCGGCGTCGCCCAGCACGCGTGGAAGCTGGGCCGGCAGCTGCACGTCCAGTTGTATCCGGCGGGCGGCGACCTGCGGCTCGAAGCTCGGCACCAGGCGCAGTATCAGGCTTCCAAGGTCCACTCGTGCGGCGGGCGGCTGATGCTCAGTCAGTTCGATGCGCGAAAGGCTCAGCAGGTCATCGATCAGCCGGTTCATGCGCTGTGCCTGCTCGGCCATGATGCCGAGAAAGCGGATTTGGGCCGGAGGATCGTCCGCAGCCGGGCCGCGCAGGGTGTCGATAAAACCGATCAGGCTCGCCAGCGGCGTCCGCAACTCATGGCTGGCGTTCGCGACGAAGTCGGCGCGCATGCGCTCGATTGCGCGTTCCCGCGTGCGGTCGGACAATACGGCCACGATTCGGCCGCCGTCCGACAGCGGGGGTCCAAGCGCCATCACCGTCGCATAAACCTCCCGCGCCACCGGGACCGGCAGGCTTAGTTCGGCGACCTGATTCTCCCCATAGCTTTGTGCGCGGTCGATGGCGGCGCGCAGGCCAGGATGGCGCAGCACAGCCGCCATATCGGCACCAAACGCCACCAGCGCCGCGGTGTTGGCGCGCTGCACCCGGCGGTCGGCGCCCAATACGATCAGCGGGTCCGGCAGGCGCTGGACAATCATCTGTTCCGCCCGCAACAGGGCTTCGACTTGCGCCGCGCGTGCTGCGAACGAGCGTGACACTTGCTCAGCCTCGTGCGTAATGCTCGCAGCAGCGGTCAGGAACGGCCGCCGCTGCGGCTCGGACGCCGGGTCAGCGCCGGAGCGGCGCAGCGTCGCGAGAACGAACTGCAGGTCCCGCGCCCAGAGGCGGGTAAGGCCGATCGATCCGGCCAGCACGACGGCCATTGCGCCGAGGGCCGGCAGCCACGCAAGCTCCCCGGACGCCGCCAGAGTGAGCATTACGGCGAGCGGCAAAGCGGCCAGCAACGCCGCCGTGCGGAAAAGGAGTCCCGCATTCATCCAGTGTGCTGATTACACCCCAGGCGCGGACAGGCTCTGCGGAGCGGGCTGCACGATGTGCGAGCCGCCGCGATCGATTTCAAAAATCGCGAGGCCTCGGCGCACCTGGCCGTCCGGCTGCAGTGCCAGCAGTCCGTCCGCCCCGGCGAAACCTTCAGGACGTGTAAGGGCGCCCGGTGTGAAACCGCCGCTTTCGGCTGCGACGCGCGCGACCCCGGCCGCGTCATAGGCCAGGCTGGTAAGCTCTCGTGGCGGCGCGCTGTATTTCGCGGAATATGCTTGTTCGAACGGGGCGCGCTGCGCCGGGTCCGGGGCGGCATACCAGGCGCCGGCCATGCCGGAGAGCCGGGAAGCCTCGCGCGCCCAAAGCGCCGGGCCCAGGATGCGGACCTGGTTGGGCGCGATGTCGTAGAAGGCCAGCAACGGCACAGCCTGGCCGAGCGACTCGCCGGCGGCGCCGAGCAGCAATGCGTCGACCGGCGGCGGCAGCGGGGTTTGCTGGCCAAGCTCCGCGGCTTGCCGGCGGCCGTCCGCATCGCCCCGGGCGCGCGCATCCTGCTGCTGCTGCTCGATGGCGCCGCGCCGGGTGCTGTAGCCAGAAACGTCCTTAAGCGCGGCGTTCAGCGTTGCGAAGCTGCCGGCATAGCGCACAACCTTCGGCTCCGGCAGGCCTGCTGCAGCGGCGGCCGACGTCAGTCCGCCCGACAACGCATCGCCGAACGCATTCCTGGGCAGGACGGCCGCAACCCGGGTTCGGCCCTCGGCCTGCACGGCCAGCACCAGCCGGCGGACCTGCTGCGCGGGCGTAATCCCTAGCGTCCACACCCCTGGCTGCGCCAGTGCAGCGTCCGAGGTGAATGCCAGGACGGGAACCCCGCCCGCCTTCGCCACTGGTGCAGCAGCCGCGGTCTCGCCGGCCGTCAGCGGCCCCAGGATCAACCCGGCACCGCCAGCGAGCGCCAGCTTGGCTGCTTCGGCGGCGCCTGCGGGCGTGCCGGCCGTGTCACGCGCGTCCAACGAGGGCGAGCCGGGCTGTTCGAGCGAGAGCTGTGCGGCCCGCAGCATGGCCTGGCCTACCTCGGCATTCGGCCCGGTCAGCGGCAGCAGGATCGCGACGTGGCGGCCAGGCGCTTCGGACGGCATGACGCCAACGCCGACCGGCACCGGACGGCCATAGCCGGCACCACCGGAGTCGGCTACGCATCCAGCCAGGCCGGCGGCCGCAACAAGGAGCGTGAATGCCCGACCAAACCCTCGACGACGATACATGTCCCGAACCCCTCATTGATGATCCGGCCCCTGATGCCGCGGCGGCGGATCGCTTGCCGTCTATAGCACCAGGACTTGTGCTGGTTTCTACCCCGATCGGCAACTTGGCCGATATGTCGCAGCGCGCGCTGGAGGCTCTGCGCCAGGCGGACCTGGTACTGTGCGAAGATACCCGCACCACGGCGCGCCTGCTGATGCACTATGGGATCTCCGCGCGCACGTCGCCGCTGCATGATCACAACGAGGAAGGCCGCATTCCGACGCTGCTTGAAATGTTGCGCAGTGGCGGGCGGGTGGCGTTGGTTTCGGACGCTGGGACGCCCTTGGTGTCCGATCCCGGCTATCGGCTCGTTCGGGCGGCTCTTGCAGAAGGGCTGCCGGTTTCGGCGGTGCCGGGGCCGAATGCGGCGGTGATGGCGTTGGTCCTGTCGGGACTGCCGCCGCAACCGTTCCTGTTCCTTGGTTTTCCGCCTCCGCGGTCGGCGGCGCGCTTGGCTGCGTTCGGGAAGCTGCGGGCTGCGGAGCGCGCCGGGCTGTCGGCGACGCTGCTGTGGCACGAGGCCCCGCATCGCTTGGCCGAGGCGCTGGCCGATCTCGCCGCCCAGTTCGGCGACCGTCCAGCCGCAGTGGCGCGCGAACTGACGAAACGCTTCGAGGAGGTGCGCCGCGGTTCCCTGCAGGAGCTCGCCGCCCACTACGCGACCGCGGCGGCACGGGGAGAGATCACGATCGCGGTCGGCCCGGCGCCCGAAGATGCCACCGACGCCGAGGACCTGGACGGTCAGCTACGCCGAGCGTTGGAACGGAACAGCCTTAAGGACGCGGCAGCGATGGTCTCCGCCGCGACCGGGCTGCCGCGCAAGGTCGTTTATGCCCGGGCGCTGACACTCAGCCAGTCTTAAGCTGCCTGCGTCGAAGCCGGCTCGCGACGACGAACCCTACTGCGGCCTAACGCCCCGAGACGATCCGCTCCACGAGTTGCTTCACCGTTGGGATAAACCCGTTGGAGTAGAACGGATCACCAGCAAAACGGTAAGCGTTGTGGCCACTGAACATCAGTTGGTGCTCGATCGCCTCGGGCGTCTGGTCCTCGCGCCGCACTGACTGAAGCGTCTTCTGGATGCAGAAGCTGCGCGGATCGGCCTTTTTGCCGTTGTCGTAGTCAGGGCCGTGCTGGCTCCAGTTGCTGAACCGGCATTGGCTCAGGCACCCCATGCAGGACACCTGGTCATCGGTGATCCGCGCCGCCCGCTCCGGGGTCACGAAAATCAGCGTGCTGTCGGGAGTGCGCATCGCCTCGGTGAACCCGGCGGCGATCCAGCCCTCGACGTTGAACAGGTCGTTGGACGTCAGATACACCGGACGCTTGCGCGGGCCGACGCCGAGCATGGCGACGTGCTCGCCCATGGGCTCGGTGGAGTAGGCCACTTGGTGGTCGCCGCGCTCACGTAGTTCAGCGATGAAGCCGTTGTTGACGGCACTGGAGTAGAAACCCGTCGGGCTGAACTTATTCAGGAAGACGTCACCTTCCTTGAGGCTCAGCAGCCGCTGCTTCCAAGCGTCGCTGATCGGGCTTTCCTTAGTCAGCAACGGCCGGGTGCCGAACTGGAAAGCAATCGGGCCGAGCTCCGGGTTGTCGATCCAGTGCTCCCATTCCTCAAGCCACCACACGCCGCCGGCCATTATGATCGGAGTTTGGTCCAGGCCAAAGGTACGCATCAGCTTGCGCAACGCGAGCACGCGGGGGAAGGGGTCCTCGGGTTTGGTCGGGTCTTCGCCGTTGGAAAGACCGTTATGCCCGCCAGCGAGCCAAGGGTCCTCGTAAACCACCCCGCCGAGCAGGGAAGCGGCCTTAGAATAGGCGCGCTTCCACAAGGCGCTGAATGCGCGCGACGACGAAACAATAGGATAATAGTGCACGCCGAAGCGCGCAGCGATGTCGGATAGGCGATATGGCATGCCGGCACCGCAGGTCAGGCCGTGGATCAGACCCTTGGCGCCCTCAAGCACACCGGTGATGACCCGTTCCGCGCCGCCCATTTCCCATAGGATGTTGGCGTGCAGCCGGCCGCGGCCGCCAGAAATGTCGTGCGCCCGCTGCGCCTGTGCGATGCCGCCCTGGATGCCGAACTGGATCAGCTCCTCGTGCCGCTCGCGCCGGGTGCGTCCGAGATAGACTTGGTCGAGGGGATTGCCGACCTCGTCGTAGAAGTCCGCATTCACGGCGCTGAAGGTGCCTGCACCGCCCGTGCTCGCCCAATGGCCGGAGCTTACCCCGGTTGATACGCCGATGCCTTTGCCGCCCTCGATCAGCGGGAGAACGTCGACGCCGCCCATATGTATCGTGTTGACTGCCTTCATCCCCGCCAGACCCTTATTGTAACACTCTGAAACACTGGGGGTCCGGGCAAGCTTTTGCTAGACCCGGCCGACCAATCGTTTGGCGGCGTCGCCTACTCGGCGGCGGCGGACTCCGACCGCTCGCGGCGCCCACCCTCGCGGCCGCCTTCACGAGAGCCACCTTCGCGCCCGCCGCCTGCCTTGCTGCCGACCTGCTCGGTGATATCGGCGCCCGTCGCTTGGTCCACGACGCGCATCGAGAGCTTCACCTTGCCGCGGTCGTCGAAGCCCAGAACCTTCACCTTCACGGCGTCGCCCTGGTTCACCACGTCCGTTGTCTTGTTGACCCGGCCCTGCTGCAGCTCACTGATGTGTACGAGACCATCTTTGGCACCGAGGAAGTTCACGAACGCGCCAAAATCGGCTGTCTTGACCACCTTGCCGTTGTAGATCACGCCGACCTCCGGCTCGGCCACGATGCCGCGGATCATGTCGATCGCCTTCTGGCTGGCCGTCTCGGTCGTCGCGGCGATCTTGATCGTGCCGTCGTCCTCGATGTCGATCTTGGCGCCGCTCTGCTCCACGATGTCGCGGATCACCTTGCCGCCAGTGCCGATGACCTCGCGGATCTTCTCCTTCGGCACCGTGATGACGGTGATGCGCGGCGCCGTCGCGGCCACGTCCGACCGGGCGCCCTGGATGGCACGCGCCATCTCGCCCAGGATGTGCAGCCGGCCGTCACGCGCCTGCTCCAGCGCAACCTTCATGATGTCAGGCGTGATGGAAGTGATCTTGATGTCCATCTGCAGGCTGGTGACGCCCTGCTCGCTGCCGGCCACCTTGAAGTCCATGTCGCCGAGGTGGTCCTCGTCACCCAGGATGTCGGACAGCACGGCGAAGCCGCGATCCTCCTTGATCAGGCCCATGGCGATGCCGGCCACTGGTCGCGTCAGCGGCACGCCCGCATCCATCAGCGCGAGGCTGGTGCCGCAGACCGTCGCCATCGACGAGCTGCCGTTGCTTTCGGTGATCTCGCTGACGACGCGCATCGTGTAGGGGAACACGTCCTTGCCGGGCAGCACCGGACGCACGGCGCGGTAGGCGAGCTTGCCATGCCCGATCTCACGACGGCCTGGGCTGCCCATACGCCCTGCTTCACCGACGCTGTAGGGAGGGAAGTTGTAGTGCAGCATGAAGTGCTCGCGACGCTCGCCTTCGAGCGCGTCGATAATCTGTTCATCCTGGCCGGTGCCGAGCGTAGCAACGCACAATGCCTGGGTCTCGCCGCGGGTGAACAGGCTGCTGCCGTGCGCGCGGGGCAGCACGCCGACTTCGCCGATGATTTGCCGCACGGTCTTCAGGTCGCGCCCGTCAATGCGCAGCCCGGTGTCCAGCACGGCGCTGCGGACCACGTCGGCCTCAAGCTTCTTGAACAGCGGCTTTGCCTTCTCGGCGTCCTGGCCCTCGCTCGTAAGGGTTTCGAGGGCGGCCTTCTTGGCAGCGCCGACCTTCTCCTGCCGAACCTGCTTCTGCCGCTCCTGATACGCCTCGGCGAGGCTTGCGCGGGCGAGCTCATCGACCCGCATAGTCAATGCGGCAAGCTCCGGGGCCGGCTCGGCGATGGTCCAGGGCTCCTTCGCCGCGTGCTCGGCCAGTTCGATGATCGCCTGTATCACCGGCTGGAAATGCGCATGGCCGAAGGTGACAGCGCCGAGCATCACGTCCTCAGACAGCTCCTGCGCCTCGCTCTCGACCATCAGCACGCCCTCGACCGTGCCGGCGAGCACGAGGTCGAGCTTGCTGGTCGCGAGCTGCTCGGCGGTCGGGTTCAGGAGGTATTCGCCGTTGGCAAAACCCACGCGGGCGGCGCCGACCGGGCCGAAGAATGGAATGCCGGACAGTGTCAATGCGGCGGAGCAGCCAATCAGGGCAACAATATCCGGATCGTTCTCCATGTCATGGCTCAGCACGGTGGCGACGACTTGGACCTCGTTCCGAAAACCCTGCGGGAACAGCGGGCGGATCGGGCGGTCGATCAAGCGGCTGGTCAGCACCTCCTTTTCGGAGGGACGGCCCTCACGTTTGAAGAAGCCGCCAGGGATCTTGCCGGCCGCGAATGCCTTCTCCTGGTAGTTGACGGTCAGCGGGAAGAAATCCTGGCCGGGCTTGGCCGAGCGCACGCCGACGGCGGTGCACAGCACGATGGTGTCGCCGTAGCGGGCCAGCACCGCACCGTCGGCTTGGCGGGCGATCTTGCCGGTCTCCAGGATCAGCTTGCGGCCGCCCCAGTCGAGTTCCTTGCGGAAGTAGTTGAACATGGATGTCGTGTCCTCAATACGTGGGACGGGCGACGAGTGGACGATGCCTGGGTCCGATAAGGCGGCGACTCGGGCCACATGGGAGCGGACTGCGAGCGGTGCAGCCGCGGCGGACTGTAAGCGCAGTCCACGGGTTCCATGTAGCCGGAGGCGCCGTCGCGGACGGGTTCGGCTGCTCGTGCCGCATCGCGCGGCGGTCACCCGGCGCCACCATGGCGCCGGGGTGGAACTTTAGCGGCGCAGGCCCAGCCGGCCAATCA
>JAABUR0100001642.1_pt1 | contig 38923 bp, 33 predicted proteins | sample 5560091 | NCBI WGS metagenome assembly JAABUR01 (sample SAMN10711879, study PRJNA513375) | rock metagenome | isolation source: Antarctica rocks | place: Antarctica: Victoria Land, University Valley sud | reverse complement strand
TCACATCACCGGTACGGTCGATCAGACGGTGATCGGGCCATTGACCGCCGGGACGATGAAGGGATCTCCTGTTGCGGTCGACCTCTGGATCGACATCGAGACCGGCGATCTGCTCCGCGTCCGCCTTGAGGAGCCGACATTCGCTGAGAAGGATGACCCGGCGACCTGGACGCTCGACCTCTATGATCAGGGTGATAAGGTCGAGATTGAGTCGCCGGTCTAGCCCCGAGCGGCCCACGCTATGAGCAGCCATCAAGAGGATGAGGCGGCCGGGTGGGACGATCGGCGGGCGAGCCGCGCCCGGCTCGGGCCGCCACTCCTGGCGGTGCTTATCGGTGCGCTCGATCTGACCGTGATCGCGACCATCCTGCCCCGCATGGTCTCCGATCTCCGAATCAACACGGTCGATATCGATCGCTATGTCTGGGTCGTCAACGGCTATCTTCTCGCCTATATCGTCGCCATCCCAATCATGGGCCGAGTCTCCGACATCCTCGGTCGTCGCAGTGCCTTTCTCATCTCGCTGGGGATCTTCATCGCAGGCTCGGCGTGGTGTGCCAGGGCGGATGACCTCACGGGACTGATCGCCGGACGAGCTATCCAGGGAGCTGGCGGTGGCGCATTACTCCCGGTCACGATGGCTCTGGTGGGCGATGTCGTTCCACCCGCGGGACGCCTTGCTGCACTTGGCATCGTCGGAGCCGTCGACACGCTCGGCTGGGTGCTCGGTCCCCTGTGGGGGGCGGCCATCGTCGGTCTCTTCTCCAGCCAGTCGGGGTCATGGCGTTGGGTGTTTTATGTCAATATTCCATTGGGCATCATCGCCGCGATCGCCATCGTGATGCTCGACCGGCGACGAACAGCTCCGCAGCAGCCGGCCGGCAGCTGGCGGATCGACCTCCTCGGGACAGTGCTCCTGTCAGCGATGCTCGTCCTCTTCAATCTCGCCCTGTCATCGGGGTCCGAGCTCGGCCAGACCGCGACCTCCGGCAGCCGGGCCCTCGGTGGGACATCGAACCCGCTCGCCGATTACCTCCTTCCCATGCTTCTCGGCGTTCTGGTCTTCGCCGTACTTTTTATCTTCTGGGAGCGCCGGGTTCGTTTCCCAATCCTACCCTTGACGCTGTTTCATGACCGCCGGTTCACCGCGGCGATGACGGCCAACTTCATCACCGGGGTAGCGCTGATTGTCGCCATGGTCAACGTCCCGATCGTCATCGCTCTGCTGGTGAGTGAAGGGGCGGTCAGCGCCATCAGCGCGGTGATGCTCGCGCCGTTTACTGTCCTGATGGCAGCGCTCTCCTTCGCCGGTGGGATCGTCGCCCGCCGGCGGGGTGCGCGCGCGACGGCCGCCATCGGTCTGATCCTCGTCGCCGCTGGCTATGCGCTGCTCTGGCTCGGTCTCCGAGGCGGCGATTATCGGTGGATGTTCCCAGGATTGGCTGTCGCCGGGGCAGGATTCGGCCTCGTCATCGCTCCGATTGGGGCGACCGTGCTCGACGCCGTACCGGCGACGGATCGCGGCGTCGCCGTCGGGTTGACGCTCGTCTTTCGACTATTGGGGATGACCATAGGTATCTCTACCCTGACGTCGATCGGCATACGTCGCCTCCAAACGCTCACCGGACGTCTGCAAACCATCGTTCGACGACCCGGCGAGTCAACGGTCGACTTTTTACTCCGTCAGAATCAGTTCATCGAGGATCGCGTCATCCCTCTGAGCATTCAGGTGATTCGCGAAACGTTCCTGATCGCCGGTCTGCTCGCCTTGATCGCGATCATTCCGGTCTTGTTCCTGGGTCGGCGCGATGCCGAGCAGCACCCCGCTCCGCCATCGACGGTCCTCGACTAACGCGGATGAGCACGGGCGGCCGATCGCAGCGAGGCAACGGTGTCCTTAAGGCTCGTGGAGTGTTCGAACAGCGCTGATCCGATGACGAATGTGTCAGCGCCGGCGTCGGCCGCGCGACCAATATTGCCGGGCTTCACCCCTCCGTCGATCTCTAACCGGCACGTTGGGTTGCGGTCGTCCAGTGTCTGGCGGAGCCGTCGAATCTTGTCGAGCATCGACGGGATGAACGTCTGACCGCCGAAGCCGGGATTGACGGTCATCACGAGCACCTGGCGCACGAGCGGAATAACTTCCTCCAATAGGGTTAGCGATGTGCCCGGATTCAGGGTCACACCTGGCTCGGCGCCCGATTCCGCGATGGCATGCAGGGTTCGATGAAGATGACCGCACGCCTCAACATGGACGGTGATCGTGTCGGCCCCCGCGGCCGCGAAGCGCTCGATCCAGAGCTCCGGCTCCACCATCATCAGGTGAACGTCGATCGGTAGACGTGTTGCTCCGCGTACGGCCGCGAGGACCGGCAGACCCATCGACAGATTTGGGACAAACCGTCCGTCCATCACATCGAAGTGAACGAAGTCGATCCCCGCGTCCTCCGCATCGCGAAGTGCCGCCCCGAGGGTGAGAAAATCCGCGGAGAGAATCGATGCGCCAAGCCGTATCGTCCGGGCCACGCTCACTTAATGCACCCCCTTTAATAGACCCCAGTCCTATGACCACCATGCCACAGGACACGTCGCCCGGCAGAGTTAGCGGGCTGGTTCGTTATACTCCGGCCGGTTTGGGGGGACCGTGACGCCCCGCCAGGACCGGTTATCGTGGACGGGGTGATCGGAGTGAGAGCGCCGGCCGAATGCACAGCGAGCGAGGTCTCAGCGATCTCCGCGGGACGGCGCCTGGTTGCCGGGGTGATCTTGCTCCTCGCGAGCTGGTCGCTTGCCTGGGTCGGGCCATCGCCCTACGCCTGGCATACGTTCTTCCCGCTCTGGCTCGGCTACATCATGACGGTTGACGCGTTGACCCTCCGCCGGACAGGCACGTCTCTTCTCAATCGATCCCCTGGCCGGTTCGTGCTGCTGTTTGCCTTCTCGATCCCCCTCTGGTGGTTATTCGAACGATGCAATCGTCGGCTCGGCAACTGGTCGTACCTGCTGCCAGACACCTATACCCCGCTCGCCTACGGGATCGAGGCATCGATCGCCTTCTCAACCGTTATGCCTGCCATCCTCGTGACCGCCGAGTTCTACCGCTCCTTTCCGTTCTTCGCCCGACCGTTTCACGGGATCCGACTTGCGCCGTCACGCCGGATGCTCGTTGGGATCGCCTCGGCGGGGATGGCCATGTTCCTGTTCTCCCTCCTCGCACCCAGGCAGGGCTTCCCGTTCGTGTGGATCGGACTGTTCTTTTTCATCGATCCGATCAACGCCCTGCTCGGAGCACGGAGCATCTCGGTCCAGGTAGCCGCCCGGCGCTGGGACACAGTCATCGTCCTCTTTGCCGCTGGTCTCACCTGTGGGTTCTTTTGGGAGATGTGGAATTACTGGTCGATGCCGAAGTGGCTCTACCACGTCCCGTACGTCGATGGAGCGAAACTGTTCGAGATGCCCATTCTCGGGTACGGCGGATACTTACCGTTTGCGCTTGAGATCTATGCCGCATACCACCTCCTCCATCATCTCATCTTCCGTCGTCTGGATAGCTATCTCACGTTCGATAACATCGGGGCAGTCGATCGTTGTCCATGATTTTTCGGGCCTCTATACTGGGCGCTGGCGAATCGCGACGGGCGGCAGTGTTTAACTTCCGGCGAAAAGAGGCGTCCCGGTGAAGATCCTCGACCGGTTCGAGCATTCGGTCGAACGCCTGATGGAGGGGTCGGTGGGACGCCTCTTTCGCAGTCCGATTCAACCAGCGGAGATCGGTCGCAAGCTTGAGCGCGCCATGCTGGCGAAGCAGGTCGTATCGGTGGGCCGGACGCTGGTGCCCAACGATTTTGTCGTCGCCATGCATCCGGCCGACATGGTGCTCTTTACCGATTTCGTGTCGGCGCTCTCCCGTCAAATGGAGTCGTGGCTTACCGAGGTCGCCGCCGAGCGGCGCGTTTCGTTCGTCGATCGGGTCCGAGTGCAGATCGTCGGCGATGACCGTGTGCCGCGGCGATCGATCGGCGTGGAGGCGATCATTGCAGAACGGCCCGACAGCGACGTCACGGGGCACGCCCGCGTCCAGCGGACGGAGGTTTACCGGGCGATGCATCGCACCCCGGAGGTTCGTCCTGCCCGATTAGCGCTTCGTTCCACCAGGGGAACCGGTCACCCGATCCTGATCCGCATGCCGCTCACGAGCGTTGGTCGCGCGCCGGACAACGACATCGTCCTTCCTGACGGCGATGTCTCGCGGCACCATGCCCGGCTCGAATATGACTCCGGCAGGCTCACCGTTCAGGACCTGCGGAGTACGAATGGGACGTGGGTCAACGGTCAGAAGATCGAGCGGCGGGTCATCGGGCCGGGTGATGAAATGACGTTTGGTGCCTCGAGGGTGGTCGTCCTCCCCTACGGCGATGATGAGTCCTAGGCGAGGCGCCAGCGGCATCAACGGCGGGGCGGTCTAATGCTGCAAGGTCTTGACTTCGATTGGTTCATCCTGCTCCTGCGCGTACTCTTCATCTTTCTCCTCTATTTCTTCCTGTATCAGGTCGTTCGGGTGACCGCACGTGAACTGACCGTCATCGCCTCAGCCGTCCCCCAAACCCAACCCGTCGTCCTGGTCACGTCCGCGAGACTGATCGTGGTTGATGGCGCTGAGTCGGACCTCGCTCCCGGAACCTCGTTTGCGCTTCTGCCGGTGACGATGATTGGCCGTGGACCCGACGCTACGATTCGCCTAACGGAGCCATTCGTCTCATCCAACCATGCTGAAATCACGAGCACCGACGGGCGGTGGTGGCTCCGCGACCTTGGAAGCACGAACGGAACCTTCGTCAACGGCCAGCGGGTGTCGGCATCCACGGGCATCCGGACGGGAGACATCGTACAATTCGGTCGGATGACTCTCCAACTTGTCGTGTAGACGAACGGCGAGATCATCGGCAAGGGCGGAGACCACAAAGGACGGGATTGTTGAAACCACCGGTGCTCTTTTCGTCGATGACGCTTCCCGCACGCCCTCAATTGCGATCGTTCCTCCCGGCGGTGGCCCACCTCAAGGTCTCGCCACTGCCGCTGGTCCACCTGCAGGCGCGCACCGCCCGCCTCCTACGACGGGCGGTGCTGTTGTTGGCGGTCGGTGTCTTTGCGGTGGTCGCCGCGTTGCTCGCGGTGCGCGTCTCCTCCCACGGCGCTGTCTATCCTGGCCTTCAGGTCGCTCACATCAACGTCGGCGGTCTCTCCCCCGAGGAAGCGCGTGCCGCCTTGCAGGGCCAAGCAGATCGCCTTGAAACCGGCACGATCCGCTTTACCTACGCGGGACGCACCTGGGCACCAACGCTTCGAGACGTTGGCGCATCGTTCAACGTCGCCAGCGCTGTTGACGAGGCCTATGCGGTTGGCCGGGAGCCAACGGCCCTCGACCGGCTACGATCGACCGCCGGTCTTGCCCGTGCCGATCGTGAGATCAAACTCGGTATGGTCTTTGACCACGCGATTCTCGGGAAATGGTTCGACTCGGTCGACCGCGACCTCGGTCTCCCACCTCACGACGCCTTTCTTCAGGTCAACGGAACGTCCGTAATGGTCGTTCCCGAAGTCGACGGGACGATCATCGACCGCGCATCCGCGACGACCACTATTCTTCGTGCCCTCGACCGGTTGACACCGATAGAACGGCCGCTACCGGTGGTGGCGAAGACCGCGGTCGTCCGGTCCGCTGATCTCTCAGCGTCCCAGCAGCGTCTCACCGACGCGCTCTCGAATCCGGTTCGCCTCAATTACGATCAGGGGTCATGGACGCTTCAGCCGGCCGACCTCGCTCCGTTCATCGTGCAACGGGTTGACCCGGTGAAAACGGGTCCTGACGCTCACTCCATGACACTCGATACCGAAAAGCTTTCAGCGTGGCTGGAAGATCGAATCGCTCCCGATGTCGACCGCGACCCGGTCAACGCTCAGGTCGGGTGGAACGAGGGCCTCACTGCGACCACTGCCAGTGTCGACGGCGTTCGGCTACGACCTTCTGACCTGGCGGCGCAGGTGCAGAAAAGCCTCTTCGGCGATCATCAATCGATCGTCCTTCCCGTGGATATCATCAAGCCGGAGATTGACGGATCAAATCTCGGTGCGCTCGGGGTCACCACCTTGCTCGGGCGAGGCGACTCAAACTACGCGGGGTCGATCGACGGTAGGGCGACGAACATCGAGGTAGGGACTGCCTTGATGAACGGCACGCTCATCCCGCCAGGCGGCGAGTTTTCCTTCAACCATGCCATCGGCGTCATCAGTGAGGATCAAGGGTTCGTCGAAGCGCAAGTGATCAACGGTGAGCGCATCGGACGGGACATCGGTGGCGGCATCTGTCAGGTGTCGACCACGGTCTTCCGGGCGGCATTCGAGGCCGGGCTGCCGATCACCGAACGGAACCCGCATCGATACCGCATCCCGTTCTACGAGATGGACGGCTGGCAGCCGGGTCTCGATGCGTCGATTCTTCAACCTGAAGGGGATCCGTTCGGCGGTGGCGACTTCCGATTTGCCAACCCGTCGAACTCCTGGATGTTGGTCGAAGCATGGACCACCGGCGACCAGGTGGTCGTGAATATCTATGGTACGGACCTCGGCTACTCCGTCAAGGTGAGCGACCCGATCTTTGGAAAGACGATTCCCATCGATCCCGATCTCGAAACGGTCAACGATGAGTTAGACCCAGGATCGTGGAAGCAGACGGAACATGCTCAGGAAGGTATTGAAGTGAACTTCGTGCGCGATGTCGCCGACCGGGATGGCAACCTCGTCGAGAGCAACGAGTTCTACACTCTCTTCTGGTCGCGAGGGAACGTCTACCAGGTGAGCCCGGACATGATCTGTAAGTCGCCCGCGGGCTCATGCTCCGGCGAGGAACAATAACGGCGTGACGACCACGGAGCCCTCCGACGATTCATCATCACTGGTGCCGGTGCCCCCTGAGCACTTCGTCCGGTTACCGGGCAGCCTCTCACTGGTCCTTCCCGCTCACAACGAGGAAGGGAACCTGGAGACCGTGGTCCGCGGGGCCTTGGATGTCTTACCCTCAGTCGCGAGCGCGTTCGACATCATCGTCGTCGACGATGGCAGTCGAGATGCGACCCCCGCGATCGCCGACCGGCTGGCCGCAACCGACCAACGGGTTCGGGTGATCCACCACCCACAGAATCGCGGCTATGGCGCCGCGCTCAGCTCCGGATTTGCGGCGTCGACCGGCGACCATGTCATGTTCATGGACGCCGACCGCCAGTTCGACATCGCCGAGATTCGGCTGCTCACACCCTTCGCGCCGAGCTACGATATTGTCGCCGGCTTCCGGATGGAGAGGAATGATCCGATCCATCGCCGTCTCTTTGCGGAAATTTTCAACTTAACCGTTCGCGTTCTCTTCGGGGTGCACCTTCGGGATATCGACTGTGCCTTCAAGATGTTTCGCGGTGATCTCATCCGGTCGTTGAAACTGAGCGCCCCCGGTGCCCTGATCAACACCGAGATTCAGGCCAAGTCGCGTCGCCAGCGCGCCACGCTCCAGCAGGTCGGCGTGCACCATTACCCTCGGGTGGCCGGAACCGCGTCGGGCGGGAATTGGCGGGTCATTGCGCGCGCCATGCGCGAGACCGTACTTCTCTGGTGGAGGATGCGCCGGTATCAGCCTCCTGGCGCCTGATCGACCGGACGCGACCCGGCTGTCCCGGGGCTCACGTCGCCTCAGTTACCGCGTTAGCCCGTGGGGCGTCAGGAAGGCTGGGAATCGGACATGTTGGTCGTCAAAAGTGCGATCAACTCCTCGGACGACACACCGTCAAATCGAACGTGCTTGTTCCGGCCCGTGGCGCCCGCGACGATCACGATTCGTCCACGCGAGATACCCGTCATCCGTTGAAGGTAGCGCAGCAGCGCATCGTTCGCTTTTCCATCGTCGGGCGGCGCGGAAACTTTAAACCGCAAGGCTCCGTTGATCAGTCCGTCGACCGCCATGATTCCTGACCTGGGCACGACCAAAATGGAGAGAACGACTCCCCCATCCACCCCGTGGACGACACCGTCCCAAGGTGACTCGGCTGGCGCTGGCTCTACGCGGCGCGGCGAAGCAGCGCCCGGCGGCGACGGTGAAGGTCGCGGCCGACGTCGCCCAGTTGAGCACACGGGATCACCGGCCTTCCGAGACGTTGGCTGACGTCGCGCAGCGGAAGATCATCGAGCAGGGTACCGGTCCGCTGGGAGATCATCCGATCCGAGATGTACAGCGGACCGGTCGACGACCGTCGTTCGAAGGCGGAGACGAGATCACCGCCCGAAAGCAGGCCTGAGACGTTGATCTCTGAACCGAGGTAGTGATTCTCCACGGCGACGACATCGAGACCGGCACCGGTGCGAGCGTTGAAGCGCTCGACAGCTCCGGACATTGTTGGAGCGATCAGGGTCCCACATGCGACAGTCCCGATTTCGCCGTCCAGACCGTTCCACTTAGCGCGGGCCAGATAGTCGTCCAACCGTTCGAGAAAATCCCTGGTGATGCCAATGCCATCTTCGATCTGCGGGAACCCGTCATAGTGCTCGGCTGATGGAACAGGCTGACCCGTCATCAGGTAAAACTCGTCGCCCAAATGGAAAAACGTGTCGCCACGGTCCTGGCGGAATCGCTGTTGCCACGTCTCCGCCTGTGTGATGACCGCTTCTGCCTCTGCCACGGCATATCGGCGGACGGTGATGCTTTTCCCGGGAAGCGTCCGCATGCAGGTGCGAGAGAGACGGAGCTGCTTGCTTTGGCGCTCCTGTCCATGCCGGCTTAGGCCGACCGGGACACCCGCGATCGAAAGCAGATGATCGCCGAATGTCGAGAGATCGGCGAGGCTCCGGTCCAGCTCGTCGCCGTCATTCACGCCCGGACAGAGCACGAGCTGAGCATGGAAGTCAATCCCGGCACGCTCAAGCCGCTGCAGATCCTCCATGATGCGTGCGCCCTTAGGATTGCCTACGAGGGCGACACGGAGGTCCGGATTGGTGCTATGCACCGAGACGTGCATTGGGCTGATCTGCTGCTCCTCGATCCGGCGCCAGTCCTCCTCGCTCAGGTTCGTGAGGGTGACGAAGCTACCATAGAGCATGGAGTAGCGAAAGTCGTCGTCCATGACATAGAGGGAGCGGCGCATCCCCTTGGGGATTTGTTTGATGAAGCAGAACGGACAGGCGTTCTCGCAGGTGCGGATCCCATCGAAGGTCGGGTCCGCAAAGGTCAGACCCCAGAACTCATCCCCCTCCAGCTCAAGGACATAGCGAAGCGTCGAGCCACGCCGATCCACATCCAGCACAACCCGCTCACTCTGCGCGCCGAACTGGAAGTCGAGCGCGTCGGTCAGCGGCCGCTCGTTGATCGACACCACCCGGTCGCCCGCTTCGATGCCGAGCTCCGCCCCGAGGGACGCCGGAGCAACCGACGCGACGACACCCGGCTGGGCGGGGGGTAAATCAACGCGCCGCTGGGAGAGGGGACTGATGACGGGGCTCATGGGGAATCACCGGCCACAGATGAGCGCCGGTACCGAGGAACCGACGCTCTGACGAAAACGACAGCCGTGAAGTCTACCACTCCGCGCGGTCGCTCTCGCGCCCCGCGATCAGGAGCGGCGATGATAGGTCAGGGAGACCCAGTCCTCGATCTGCGCGCGCCGGTCAAACGTCAGACCAGCGGCGTCAAAGGCGCGCCGAACGGCTGGCTCGCGGCTCTCGACCACCCCACTCAGCACCAGCGCGCCTCCTGCGCCCACGGACGCCGCCAGCGGCTCCACGAGATCGATCAGGATTCGGGCAATGATGTTGGCCAGCACGAGATCGTAGCTGCCGGAGATTGGACCACCCTCCCCGACGCTCCCCTCCGCGATCGATATCGATTCGGCACTCCCGTTGCGCTCCGCATTTTCCTTGGCCGACCGCACGGCGATCGGCTCGATATCGACGGCATCGACATGGGCCGCTCCCAGCTTGGCGGCAGCAATCGCGAGAATACCGGAGCCAGTCCCGACGTCCAGCACCCGAGATCCCCGGACAATCTCCTCCTCCAGGCCAAGCATGCAGAGCCGGCTCGATGGGTGGAGGCCAGTGCCGAATGCCATTCCCGGATCGAGGACGACCACGACCTCGTCCGGCCCCGGCTCGTATTCGTGCCAAGGCGCACGAACCACCACCCGACGCCCGATCCGATGGACGTGGTAGTGCTCTTTCCAGGCGTTGGCCCAGTCTTCTTCCCGGCGCTCGGTGACCAGCAGATCGCCGATGTAGCGCATCTGGCCGAGATGCCAGAGCGAGTTCCGGATCTCGTCGAGGCGGCCGTCAGGCATATCAGCGACGCTCACGAACGTCCGGACGGTGACCGGACGTGAGGGATCGACCGCCAGGTTATCGCCGTCCGCGTCCTGGGTGTAGGGCTCCTCGATGACGACGCCTTCGTTGTAGCCGAACCGGGCGAACAGCTCGGTGACCGGCTCGACCGCTTCCGTATCGCAGTCAACCGCTAACTCAAGCCATTGACCGGGAGGTTGAGTCGCCATCTCCGCCGTCACAGTTCGATCGTGCTGGTATCGCCGACATTCAGCTGCACGGGTCGCCCGCGCAGCGATGCTTTTCGACCGATGATGGCGTGGCTGACGATCACCCCTTCAACGACCGCGCCGGCTTCGACGATCGCATCGCCAAGCACCACATCCCGGACGCTGGCGCCCGCGCCAACGCTCGCATATGGGCCGATGACCGAGCGTTCAATGACGGCGTCGGCGGCGACGAACGATGGAGCGATGATGGTAGCGTCCGGTCGCGGCCTGGCCGAGGGAGCGTCACGTTTGAGCAAATACTGATTCGTCGCCAGGAGCGCCTCGACGTTGCCGCAGTCCTCCCACACGGTTACCGGCGCCGTAACGACCCGAGCACCACGGTCGATCATCACCTGGACGGCGTCGGCGATGAAGTACTCGTTCTTGAGCATGATGCCACGTTCCATCTGCTCATCGATCGCTTCGAACATCTGTGGCATGGAGCGAACGTAGTACATCCCGACGAGAGCTTGGTGCGACACGGGCTCTTGAGGTTTCTCGATCAGCCTGGTGACCCGCCCTTCCTCTTCCAACGCGATCCCGAACGCCGACGGGTCGTCGACCTCCTTGGTGAACGCAACGACATCCGCGTCCGTCGATTTCACGACGCCGAACTCGGCCTCGAAGATCATGTCGGGGAAGAGAATCAGGGCATCGCCCTCAATGAGGTCGCGGGTGCGGATGATCGCGTCCGTCTGCCCCCGCATCTCGGGCTGCACGACGAAATGGCTGGGCACCGCTGACCACGACCGGGCCCATGCCTCGATTTGGTCTCCCAGGAAACCGGTGATGAAGATCAGCCGATCTGGCTGCAGCGGGATCAAGCGTTCGAGAACATGCTGCAAGATCGGCTTCCCGGCGAGCTCGACGAGCGGCTTCGGCTTGCTCCATGTTTGGGGTCGCAGCCGCGTGCCAAGTCCCGCCACGGGGAGGATGATATCCAACGCCGCCTCCACTCTCGTCGTGCGCGCCCCGGCATCAACGCGGTGGCCGGTACAATCTACCACCAGATCCAGGCGGTGGAATCAGCGACGACCGACGACGGATGGGAGACGAGGATGGATCGGCTTGGCTTGAGTCCTGAAGAGCTCCAGGCCGAGATCGAGCTCAGGATGTATCAGCTCGATGAAGCGCAGGAGGATGCCGAGCATCTCGGGGCATACGGCGACCTCTTCCGGATGGTGGCGCTCGCCGCCTTTCAGCGAGCCGCGGATTTGATCTCAGTCAACAACGACCGACTCACCGCCCAATTGCAGGCAGCGGGACTCCGTCCCCATACAGAGGGGATGTTGGACCGCGCCACGTCGGAATGACCTGGGACGGCGCGACCGATCGCAAAAACCTGAGCCGGAGCTCGATGGGCCGGCCGCAGGAGACATCGCTCAGACCGCGAACTCCTGGGTGAACATCAGTCCACGGTTCGGGGAGCGGACCACTCCGATGCCGAGGCGGGTGAAGCGAGGATTCAGAATGTTTGCCCGGTGACCCGGGCTGTTCATCAGTCCGGCGTGCGCGACTGCAAGGGAGGGAGCGTACGCCAGGTTTTCCCCGGTGGCCACGTATTCAATACCGGCTGCTTGGAGCCGTGCCGCGGGCTCACCGGTCACTGGCGACAGATGAGCAAAATAGCCCAGCTGAAACATCTCCTCGGAGTGCGCGACTGCCACGGAGGCGAGGGCAGCATCAGCGGTCACCGGCTCAAGTCCCTCGTTCGCCCGCTCGTGATTCACCAGAACGAGCATCTGTGCAGCGACCCGCGTGTCATCGACCAGACCGCTGGTTACTTTGAACGGGAGCTGCACCGGCCCTTCGGCGGGGCGTGAGGTGATAACGGCGAAGTCGCCCAGGTCGACGTCATAGCGATCGACCGCTTCGTAGAGGAGATCGAGGCCACCGGCGATCAGCGGGTCAGCCAGTCGGGAGTCACGAACCTCATTGCTCAGGACCAGGGGGCGCTGGAGAAACGCCAGCGGAAGAACGATGACCGCCGCCAGGGTCAGTCCCTTCACGGCTCCCGGCACAAGCCCGAGCACGCCGTTCGACCATCGGAGGGGCCAGGGCGGTCGCCACACTTGCCGCGGTCGAAGAAGGACCCGCGTCAGGACGGAGACCACCAGCTGCGCCGCGACATTGACCGCTGCGAAGGCAACGATCGCCGCGCTGGAGCGACCCAGTCCCAGATCGACGAGGGGATCGATTAGGCGACGGTAGGAGATCGCGGCAACTCCCACCGCGACCGCGACCGCGATGAGATCGAGCGTTCCGAGCACGAAGCCGCGCCGCATTCCGAGGACCGCGAGCACGCCCACGACGACGAGGATCGCGATATCGACCGCGTTCACAAGAAGGTGCGATCGTTCCGGTGATAGTGGAGGCGGGCGTCCTGAGACGTCACGATGGATTGGTACCCCCAGCGGGATTCGAACCCGCGATCTTCACCTTGAAAGGGTGACGTCCTGGGCCGCTAGACTATGGGGGCGCGGCCCTGGAACGATAGTCGCCGCGTTCCTCCCATGTCAACGCCACTGGTGACTGATCAGGCCAATGATGATCAGCGCCGCCGCGGCGGTGAAGGTGCCGAGCATGAGACCGGCGGGGAGAGCTTGCCGCATCCTCCGCGTCCACCGACGACCCTCCGCGCTGGTCGTGACCAACAGGAGAACGGACGCCGCGTAGATCGAGATCCCAGCCAATTGCGGGACAGCTCCGAGCGACGCGACCGATCGGTCGGAACCGCCGAGCGTATCGACGACGACGAAGATCGCCAGAGCGAGATAGGCAGCGGGGACGGCGATCGCATCACCGAACAATGGTGATATCAAGCCGATCGGTGCAGCGACGGCGGCCACCGGAAACGCCACGGCCACGAGCGGACCGATCAACACATTGGCCGGGAGGCTCGCCAGGGAGTAGGTGCCCCAGTGGGACGCCTGGACGGGGAGCGTCGCCACCTGGGCGACCACCGCGACTGTCAGACCAGCACGTATCCACCCAATCAGACCTGCCGGGTGGAGGTGTGGGAGCACCGCACTGAGCGCAAGCGACGCGGCGAACGACAGTTGAAAGGAGAGCGTCCAGAGCACTGGAGGGTCGACCGCAACCAGGATAGCCCCCGCGATCATCACCAACGACACCGGGTCGGGCCGACGCCCGAGCCGCAGCGCGACGGCGACGCCCGTCGCCACCAGCGCCGCTCGCGCGACGGGAGGTTGGAGACCAACCAGGAGCGCATAGGACCAGATCGTCACCAGAGTCGCCATCTGCCAGGCGAGGCGTCGGCGCCATCCAGCCAAACCTCCGACCGTCGCCGCGCTACCGACGATCAACGCGAGATTGCTACCGCTGACCGCGGTGATGTGCGTGGTACCTGTTCTGGTGAACGAACGGTAGCGCCTCGCCGACAGCGCGTGATCGTCACCGGTGACAAGTCCGCTCAGGAGAGCGCCCGTATCTCCTGGAGCGGCCCGGAGAAGACTTCGACTAAGATCGGCACGAGCGTCCGCCACCCGGCGTCGCCAACCGCGGCCAGCATGATCCACGCTGAAAGCGCGAGCAAAAAGGTTCGCGGCGCAGCCATGGACTCGCGACACAGAGCGGTACCGGGCTTCCTGGTCCGCCGTCGCCGTCATCGTGCCAGTGAGCCAGAGCGCGTCTCCAAGCCCGACGATCGGCACTGCACCACTGGTGACACAGACGCGACCCGATACAGTGGTCCAATTGATGTCGTCGTTCGATTCCGTGACCTGGACGGCGAAGTGTTGCCACTGTCCATCGGTCGTCGGAGCGGTCATCACCGTCCCGCGGACGGCATTCGCTAAATCGATCCACCCTGGAATCGGCTCGATCGCCATGTTGGCTGCTCGGCCGTCTTCACCGCGCCACGCCCCAAGGAGCGCCGCCACGGCCACCGCCGTTACCGCCCAGGCCAAACGATGGCGGTCCGAGTCGACCAGCCGAATTAACGTCATCACGCTGGCGATCACCACTGCCACCCACGGACCAAAAGCGGCTCCGGCGAGAAAGGCGACGCCGGCGATAGCACCGGTCATGATCCGACGGTCACCATCGAACGCAGATCATCGACCATCCGTGGTGAGATGCCCTGAACCTCGGCGATGTCATCGACCGTGCGAAATGGTCCATGCGCGTCCCGGTACTCGACGATGCGCTTGGCAAGCGTTGGACCAATCCCCGGGAGCAGGTCGAGGTCAGCCGCCGACGACGCGTTGAGGTTAAGCGGCTGGTCAAGTGATGCCGGAAGCACCCGGTCGGCAGGATCATGGGCCTGGCCGGTCGTGCCTGGAGGCGATGCGGCCACCGCGATCTCTGCCGCATCATCGTCGGCCGTCTCGTAGGGGACGAAAATAAGATCTTCGTCGCGCAGGCGGCGCGCCGGGTTGATCGCCGAGACATCCGCATGCGGTGAAACGCCACCGGCGGCGACGAGCGCATCCTGAACGCGTGACGATGCGTTGAGGCGATAGGTGCCGGGGGTGGCAACGGCCCCCTGCACCGCGACGACGACTAACGCATCCTGTCGTGGGTCATCGATCACGATCGGTGGAGCCGCTCGTTCGTCGATGAGACGCCAGGCGAGCAAACCCACGGCCAATCCAGCCACGACCGCCGCGACGGCGATAGCGATGCGCCCCATCGTTTCCTCCGTGCCGGCATTAGCGGTCAGCACTATCTTTGCCGTTCGCTGTCACTTCGGCAAGAGGCACTCGTGGTACCATCGGCGGTGCACGGGCCGGTCATCATGATCGCGCCCGCGTTTTGCGTTGCCATAGCGCCGCTACTGGCCCGATACCGACGAGACGGTCATGACGCTCAGTCACCTGCTTCCGCTGCTCGAATCAACCCCCGTGAGTTCCGAGATTGTCCGTCGACTCTCGCTCCAAGGGGGTCAGGCGTCAGTCATCGATCTCCCGGCGACGGCGCGGCCGGCCCTGATGGCCGCCGCAATCGATCGGCGTGATCGTCCAACGCTGATCCTCACGGCACGAGCAGACCGCGCGGAGTCGCTCTGCGCGCTCCTCAGCGAGTACCTTCCGCCGGAGCGGCGACCGGCGCTCTGGCGGTCGCCGGAGGCCCTCCCCTACGAGCAACTCCCCTTCGACCTCGCGGCGGCAACCGATCGGGTAGCGATCCTCGACCGTCTCCTCACCTCGGTGCCTGAAGCGCCGCCTGTCGTCGTCGTCGATGTGCATGGCCTAACCCAGCTCGTCGTCTCGCCCGACGAGCTTCGCGAGCGCTCGCGGGTGCTCCGGGTAGGAGATCGTATCAGCGTCGACCACCTACTGCGCTGGGCGACCGAAGTGGGCTACGAGCCGTCGCCACTCGTGCAGGAGCCAGGCACCATCGCTCGCCGTGGCGGGATCATCGATCTCTTCCCGCCCGGTGCGGAGCAGCCAATACGCATCGACCTCTTCGGAGATGAGATCGATACGATCCGCGCCTTCAATGCCTCGACGCAGCGATCGGAGGATCGGCTCTCGCGAGTCTCGCTCCTGCCGCCGGCCGATCTTCCCCTCTGGCGGCTTCGAGACGCCGCGGCTGAGCTGGAGCAACTCCCGGTCACCTCGCTCCGCGAGGAGGTTCGGGGCGAATGGAACCGGTCGCTTGAGCAGATGCGATCGGGTGGAACTCCTGCCTCGGTCGATCTCTTTGCGCCGTACCTTGGTGGATCGCTCAGCACCCTGCCCGATTTCCTCGGTCCGGACGATTTGCTGATCGTCGACGAGCCAGCGTCCGTCTTCCTCGCTGCCAGTCAGTTGGAGACGAAAGCGAATGAGCTTGAGGCTGCATTCATCGCCAACGGCGAGCTTCCGCATGGACTGCGCCGGCCGTTCCGGCCCTGGCCTGACGTCGCCAGCGCCTTGACCGCTATGACGCGCTTGCAGCTCGGCGCCACGGAGCCGGGTGAGACCGGCGCGCTCGACGCCGATGGCTTCCAGGAGGCTCCCGTCTATGCCGGCCGCCTCTCGCGCGCGGTCGAGGATATCGGGCAGCGTCTGAACGACGGCTGGCGAGTCGTTGTCGCGACGGACCAAGTCGAGCGCCTGACCGAAATCTTTGAAGACCAGGATATTTATCCACGGCGGGACAAGCGGAGAGGGGTCGAGCAGGCTTCACCCCCACCACTGCCCGAGGGCACGCTTGAGATTCGATCGTCAGACCTCGACGGCGGCTGGATGCTGGTCGAGCCAAAGTTGCTGGTGACATCTGATCTGGAACTCTTCGGCTTTCGAAAGCAGACGCGGTCGCGGGGGGGGCGGCAGCTGGCCGACCATGCGGCATTCGCGGCCAGCCTCGCTGCGGGCGATCATGTGGTCCATATCGATCATGGGATCGCTCGATTCGCCGGTCTCACGCGCCAGATAACGAACGGAGTCGAGCGCGAGTACATGCTGCTTGAGTATGCGCGCGGCGACCGGCTCTACGTCCCGGTTGACCAGAGCGATCGCGTCACTCGCTACAGCGGGGGAGGCGTCGACCCGCAGCCGACCCGCCTCGGCTCGGGCGAGTGGGTGCGGGTCAAGCAGCGAGTCCGGCGAGCAGTCCGCGAGATGGCCTTCGAGTTGATCCAGCTCTATGCTGTTCGCGAGACAGCCGCCGGTCACGCCTACAGTCGCGACACGACCTGGGATAACGAACTCAGGGAGTCATTCCCCTACACCGAGACCGCCGACCAGCAACGGGCGATCGATGAGGTCACCGCCGACATGGAGGGGACGAAACCGATGGACCGCCTGGTCTGCGGTGACGTCGGCTTCGGCAAGACGGAGGTTGCCCTCCGCGCCGCCTTTAAGGCGGTAAATGGGGGCCGTCAAGTCGCGGTGCTCGTGCCAACCACGGTTCTGGCACTCCAGCACTTCTCAACCTTCTCACAGCGCCTGGCGCCGTACCCCGTCCGGGTGGAGATGCTGTCCCGACTCCGGTCCAAGACGGAGCAGCGCGCGGTGCTCGCTGGCCTAGCGGACGGATCCGTTGACGTCGTCATTGGCACTCATCGCCTGGTCCAGCACGACGTCCGCTTCAAGGAGTTGGGACTCGTCGTCGTTGATGAGGAGCAGCGGTTCGGCGTGCGGCACAAGGAGTTCTTCAAACGGCTTCGGGCTGAGGTCGATGTCCTGACGATGAGCGCGACACCGATCCCACGGACCTTGCATATGTCGCTGGCCGGTATTCGCGACATCAGCATCATCGATACGGCTCCCCAGGCTCGTTTGCCGATCCGAACGTTTGTCACGCCGACGAGCGATCACCTCCTGCGAGAGGTCATCCTGCGAGAGATCGACCGGGGCGGTCAGATCTATGTGGTGCATAACCGGGTCCACGACATCGACCGTCTCACCCAAAAGCTGCGCACGCTGGTCCCCGAGGCGCGCTTTGGTATCGGGCACGGGCAGATGGACGAACAGGTTCTCGAAGAGGTCATTCTGGGATTCGTTCGTCACGACTTCGACGTGCTGGTATCGACCACGATCATCGAGTCGGGGATCGACATCCCGAACGTCAACACGATCGTGATCGACAACGCCGACACGATGGGGCTGACGCAGCTCTATCAGCTACGCGGTCGGGTCGGCCGCAGCGCGCACAGGGCCTACGCCTACCTGCTCTATCGAGACGGAAAGCCGATTTCGGCCGAGGCGCAGGAACGGTTGGAGGCAATCCAGGAGGCGACGGAGCTGGGAGCCGGGCTTCGGGTGGCGATGCGCGATCTTGAGATTCGCGGCGCCGGAAATATCCTCGGGGCTGAACAAAGCGGTCATATCGCTGCCATTGGGTTCGATCTCTATATCAGACTGCTCGCTCAGGCGGTCGATGAGGTGCGGCAGGGGCATCCCGCCGGCGAACCATCGGCGGTCACCCTCGATCTGCCGTTGACCGCGCTCCTGCCTGCCGACTACATCGCCGATACCGAGCTCCGGTTGGCGACGTACCGCCGTGTCGCCGCGGTGTCGACCGCGCGAGAACTGACCGACATGCGGGGTGAACTGATCGACCGGTTCGGACCTCCGCCCGAGCAGGTCGAACACCTTCTGGCGCTGATCGCCCTCCGGCTTCGATGTGAGGCGCTCGACATCGAGTCCGTCATCGAACGCGAGCGGGAGATCGTGATTCGACCGATCGACACCTCTCGGCTCGATCTCCGGCGCATCTCCAGGCGGCTTGGCACCGCGCTCCGGGTGACGCCGAACTCCGTTCGCCTGCGGGTGACGGAGCTAGAGATTCCGTGGCAGGAGGCGGTGGACGGGCTGCTCGATGCCGCGGAGCTCGCCCGCGTAGTCGCGACCCCGCTCGAAGTCGCAAGCTAGACTGGGCCGCACACCGGCCGGGCACCGCCGGGCGCCGGCAGCGGCGCCGCGAACCGGGCGATGAGGCGCGGCGGGGACATGCGGGCTGCCTCACCCTTCCCGCATCGTCGCCACGGTCGCTCCGTCCCCGCCCTGCTCAAGAGGCGCCAGCTCGTAGCGGGCGACCGCTGGGTGACCCCGGAGGAGATCGCCAACGACCTTTCGCAGAGCGCCGGTGCCTTTTCCATGAATGATCCGTACCCATGGCAAACCCGATCGGTAGGCATCCTCGACGTAGCGATCGAGCATGCCTTCGATATCGGCGACACGCTGACCGCGGAGATCGATCTCGATTGGCACGAACCCCGGTCCTGCCGGCTTGACGATCGCGCGTTCCTGCTGCGTTGGTTTGACGCGTCCCAGCCGCTGCAGAGCGTCGAGCGGCTGCCGCAGCTTGAGTGAGCCAAGCAGCACGTCGGCCTGGCCATCAGAGACGGCAGCAACCTCGCCATCCTGGCCCAACGCGACGATACGAACCTGGTCGCCTGGCCGGATCGGATGAGCCTGGGCACCGCCAGCCGGCGCGGAGGGCCGGACCACCCGCTCACGCCGGAATGTCCGGACGACGTCGGCTGCCCGTTCCACCTCTTTGCGCCGCCCTTCGACATGCTCCCGGGTGGCGGAGACCGTCTCCCGGTCACGCTGGAGTCGCTTGAGCGTATCTCGGACTTCGGCCAGCTCCGACTCCGCCGCGGCCAACGAATCGGCATGAACCTCGCGGCGAACCTGTTCGGCATCTCGAAGCTGGCGGGCCGCCAGGAGCCGGAGCTGTCGGGCTTCATGCTCCGTCTCTCTCGCTCTCGCCATCACCGCGTCGATCTCGTCGCGACGCGTCCGGATGTCCTGTAACAAGGCATCGGCTCGCAGATCGTCCGGATCGAGATAGGCGCTTGCGGCCTCGACGATGTCGCGAGGCATGCCGAGACGTCGGGCTATTGCCAGCGCGTTCGACCGACCTGGCACGCCAATCATCAGGCGGTAGGTAGGAGCGAGAGTCTTCAAATCAAACTCGACGCTAGCATTTTCGACGCCGGACGTCGCATAAGCGTACGCCTTGACCTCGGAGTAGTGCGTTGTGGCGATCACCAGCGCGTTACGGTCGAGGAGCGTGGAGATCAGCGACCGTGCCAGGGCCGACCCCTCCTGGGGATCGGTGCCCGCGCCGAGCTCGTCAAGGAGAACGAGGCTGTCGTCCGAAACATGGCGAAGCATCCAGATCACGGTCCGCATGTGAGCGGAAAAGGTCGACAGACTCTGCGCGATCGACTGCTCGTCGCCGATGTCAGCGAAGACGCTCGGGAAGACACTGACGGTCGACTCGTCATCCGCGGGGATGAAGAGTCCGGCTTGCGCCATCACCTGCAGCAAGCCGACCGTCTTCAACGCCACCGTCTTGCCGCCGGTGTTCGGACCGGTAATCAGCAAGACGCGGAACTGGTCGCCCAGGGTGATGTCGATCGGCACGACCTCCGCGGGGTCTAGAAGGGGATGCCTCGCTCGCACCAGCGCAATACGATGACGCCGGTGGCCATTCTCGCTGGTGGTCCCCTGCTCCGAGGTCCACAGCCGCGGCCGGGTCGCGCGCTGTTGAAACGCCAGGCGCGCCTTCGCCATCGCCAGGTCAACCTCGGCGACCGCCGCTACCGATGCCGATAATGATGCCGCTGTTGCGCCGATCGTTGCACTGACGATGTCGAGAATCAGCTCGATCTCATGCTGCTCGGCGAGCTGCTGCTCACGCCAGCGGTTGTTGAGCTCGACGACATCAAGGGGCTCGATGAAGAGCGTCTGGCCGCTCGCCGACGTGTCATGCACCACGCCGGGGACCTGTGCCCGGGCTTCTGACTTGATCGGGATGACATAGCGACCATCGCGGGTCGTGATAATGGCGTCCTGAATGGCCGTAGCGTACCGCCCACTGCTGATCAGCGAGTTCAGGCGGTCCATCAGCCTGCTATGGGCAACTCGGACCTCCCGTCTGATCCGCCGCAACGCGTCGCTCGCGGTGTCGAGGACGTCACCACGAGGGCCGACCGTGCGGTTGATGTCCGCTTCCAGGTCAGCCGCATCGGCGATCCGATCGACGATCTCCAGAAGGACCGGGAATCGCTGTTCGGCTACGGGCAATCGACCGAACGAGCGACGCAGCGTCCGCCCGGCCGACACCATGTCCAGCACGAGCAACAGCTCCGCGGGCTGCAGTCGGCCGCCTTTTGCGGCGCGCTCGACGAGTAACCGGATATCACGGGCGCCACCGATGGAGACATCGGGGAAATTGGTCAGCAGGTCGACTGCTTCTCCGGTGAGATTGAGCAGGCCCTCGACATCCGCCACTTCGATGCCTGGACGTAGACCACGGGCAAGGCCGGCCGCGACGTCGAAGCGACACTGGCGGGCGAGGCGGTCCAGGATCTCCGGGAACTCGAGCTTCCTCAGGACCGCGTCATTCATCGGGACCTCACTCGGGGATAGGCGAATTCCGCTGATTGGCCGGGACCCGCACACGTGGCACTCGAGCGGCCGCGGGGTGAACGGCAAGTTTAGCGCCTCATTCAACGGGGCAGATCGAGACGGCCATACGGGAGAACATTGACACGAACAAGTGTTCGTTCTTATAATGAACGGCAGAATTCGATGCGGCGCACCGTGATCCACCCCGCCGCCACCATTGAGAGGACACCATGAAGGATCTGTCGCGGCGCCAACGGGCGATCCTCCAGTTTATTGAGACGTTTCTTGAGGAGAACGACTACCCCCCGACGATCCGGGATATTCAAGGTGAACTTGGGATCTCGTCGACCAGCGTCGTCGATTACAACCTCAAGGTCCTGGAAACACGCAGTTTGATCCGGCGGAACCGCAATATCTCACGTGGCATCGAAGTCGTCGGTCGAATCGCTGGACGGCGCAACGTCGTCGCTATTCCGGTGATCGGTCAGATCGCCGCTGGTCTTCCGATTCCTGTGCCGGGCGACCTTGAAGGATCGGACGCGGTGGAGATGATCGATCTCGGTGGCGCCTGGGCGCCTGATCACGGTCGAGGCCTGTTTGCGCTTCGGGTGAAGGGCCACTCGATGGTCGACGCGCTCATCAACGATGGGGATGTTGTCGTCCTCCGCGCTCAAGAAACATGTGAGAACGGTGAGACCGTGGCCGTCTGGCTCAAGGATCAGCGTGAGACGACATTGAAGCGTTTCTATCAGGAGGGGGACCGCGTCAGGCTCCAGCCGGCGAACGTGACGATGGAGCCAATCTACACTCCGGCCTCAAACGTCGATATCCAGGGTAAGTTGGTCACGGTTCTCCGGTCCACGGTCTAAGCGTCGATGATCGGGTCGGTCACTCGTTGCGAGCGTGGCCCGGGCTGATATCCACCAGTATCCAGCGATCGCCACGTCGCGGGGCGTGCGGATCTGATGCATTCGCCGCGCTGGTCGCGGGCGACACTGCCTGCAGTCACCTTGAAATCCATTGACCTGACAGCACCAATTGGTGGCGGGTCGGCGATACTGATGTCGGCCAGCGGTGGTAGGGCGTGGTACACCTGTCGCTTCTCAATACCTATGCACTCAACCGACGCCGATCCCTATGCAATTTCACCATTGTTGGAGCGACATCGAGTCGTCGCTGGCGGAATGGATCGGCGGGGCGCGGATGCTATAATCGCCCGCGCTCAGTAACCTGGGGACCGGCGTGACGATGTTGGGGAGGCGACCGCGGTGGACAGTTCGCTCCTCACGGGCGTTGGTCTTGCGGCTCCCGCCGGTCTCAATGCCTACCTTCCGCTCCTGATCCTTGCCCTCGCCGGTCGCTTCTCCGATGCCATACCGCTGGGTCATCCGTACGATCTGATCTCCACGCCGTGGGGAATCGCGGTGATCACGCTGCTCCTCACGGTGGAGATCGTCGTCGACAAAGTCCCGGGACTGGACCATGCGAACGACCTGATCCAGTCCGTCATCCGCCCCGCCTCGGGCTCGGTGCTTACGCTTGCATCGACGGCCGATCGGGGCTCAATCAACCCGGTGGTGGCGGTAGTGCTCGGCCTGGTCATCGCCGGGTCCGTCCACGCGGTGAAGGCGACGACCCGGCCAATGGTCACGTTGACCACCGGCGGCCTCGGCAACCCCCTTGTCAGCACCGCAGAGGACGGAGTTGCCGCCGTCACTGCCGCGACCGCGATCTTTCTGCCAATCCTGGCCATCGTCCTGATCTTGCTCTTTGGTCTCCTCGTCATCTGCGGCATCAGGTACGGTCGGCGTCGCCTCGCTCGGATCTGACGATATCAATCATGGAAGTTGCGTCGATCTGACTCAAGGTGTATTGTTGACTCCAGGCAGACGATGCTGGAGATGGATGATGGCGACGGTCCAGTTCAAAGATTATTACCAGACCCTCGGGGTTGAGCGAACGGCGGACGAGAAGGCCATTCGCGGCGCCTATCGAAAGCAAGCGCGCCAACACCACCCGGATATCAATCCGGGCGACAAGAACGCCGAGACCCGCTTCAAGGAGGTCAACGAGGCGTACGAAGTCCTGTCGAATCAGGACAAGCGGAAGATGTACGACCGCTACGGCGAGGAGTGGCAGCGTTACCGCGATGCGGGTTTCACCGGTCGTGAGCCAGCTGGTCGGTCGTCGAGCAGTGGCGCCGATTTCAGCTCGTGGTTCAGCGGGCAGCAGGCACCCCGAGGCGATGCTGGCGACTGGACGGTGTTCGAGTCATCCGCCAATCAGGGGGATACGCAGGGGTTCTCGGACTTCTTCCAGGTGCTCTTCGGGAATCGGGCTCGGGGCCGCGGTGAGTCAGTCCGTCCCCGCCCGATGCGCGGTCAGGACCTGGAGGTCGGCGTTGAGGTCGGTTTCGATGAGGCCTTCAAAGGCGCGACCCGGCAGCTAAAACTCGACGCCCCTCAAACGTGCGCGACGTGCGACGGCACCGGCCTCGCCCGGGGTGTCACCTGTCCGACGTGCGATGGAACTGGCGTCGTCAGCCGGACCAAAACGCTCGAGGTCCGCATTCCGGCGGGCGTGGCGACCGGCTCCCGGGTTCGCATCGCCGGCCAGGGCGGTCCGGGACGCGCGGGCGGGGCCGCTGGAGACGTTTACCTGCGGGTCATGGTCAAACCGGATGACCATTTCGAGCGGGTCGGCGATGATCTACGCACCTCCGTCGAAGTCCCGCTCGATATCGCCGTGCTCGGCGGCGAGGTCGTGGCAACCACACCGACCGGCAAGGTCGCGCTGACGATTCCAGCGGGTACCCAAGCCGATCGTCTCTTTCGGCTTCGTGGGCAGGGGATGCCCAGGTTGCGAGGAAACGGCGCTCGCGGCGATCTGCTGGCGCAGGTTCATCTCGTCATCCCGCGGGAGTTAACGGACCGGGAGCGGGAACTCTTCACTGGCCTGCGCGATCTCCGCAAGGAGGACGCCTAGATGACGCACGCTCATCGCCGCACCGCCATCGTGGCACGGTGGCAATCAATCGAGCTTGAACGCCGTCCCGATCACCAGCCACGCTATTCTCCGACCGAGGCAGCGCTTCGGAGCGGTATCAGCATTCAAACCCTGACCCGATACGAGCGCCTGGGTCTCCTGACCGGCACTCCCGGGGCAAGCGGAGCTCATCGCTTCTCTGATATGGACATCGACCGCCTGCGCCGCTTGCGCCGCCTCATGGCGGACCTCGATGTCAGCCTCGCGGCCGCGGAGATCATCCTTCACATGCGCGACCAGATCGTGGAGCTTCAGCGCGATATTGCTATGCTTCTCGTCCAGGACGAGGTCGATACAGCTCACTGATCACCGGTCGTCGATCAGGTCAGGTATAGTCAGGACGCTCGACCGACACCACGCATCAATGGTCAATGATTCCGCATCTGAGGGGAGTACCGATGCCGGCCACGATCATCATGGGGGGCCAGTGGGGCGACGAGGGTAAGGGGAAGCTCACTGACGCTCTGGCCGCGGACGCCGCCGTCGTCGTTCGGGCCAACGGCGGCAGCAATGCCGGACATACGATCGAGACCGATCAGGGCGTTTTCAAGATGCACCTGGTGCCGTCGGGCATTCTCAATGTTGGTTGCCTGTGTGTCGTTGGAGCCGGCGTCGTCGTCGAGCCGTCGTCATTGCTCGCGGAGATGGACGATCTGCAGCGGCGGGGCATTGCCCTGGACAACCTTCGCATCTCCGATCGCGCCCATGTCGTGCTGCCGTTCCATCCCCTGCTCGACCGCCTTGAAGAAGCGCGTCGAGCCGATGACGAGATCGGCACGACGCTTCGCGGGAATGGCCCCGCCTATGCGGACAAAGCCGCACGGCGGGGTCTTCGCATCGCCGACCTCGTCGATCAGACGACCCTTCGCGATCGGCTCGGAACGGAGCTCCGCGAGAAGAACGCTATCCTGACCGGCGTCTATGGTCAGGCGCCCCTCGACGCCGATACTGTGCTAGACGAGCTGATCGCGCATGGCGAGCGCCTGGCGCCATTCGTCGCTCCATCCGAAGTGCTCGTGCAGGACGGGCTCGAGCGCGGGGATCGGGTCGTCATCGAATGCGCCCAGGGTGCGATGCTTGATATCGACTATGGCACCTATCCGTTCGTCACCTCCTCGTCGCCAACCGCAGCTGGCGCCTGCCAGGGGGCCGGGGTGGCGCCAACGCAGGTTGAGCGGACGCTGGCCGTCTTTAAGGCCTATAGCACCCGCGTTGGGAGCGGACCGCTCCCCACCGAGCTTCAGGACGAGACCGGGCAGCTAATCAGGGAGCGCGGCCGGGAATACGGCACCACGACAGGGCGGCCACGCCGGATCGGATGGTTCGACGCGATCGCCGCTCGTCACATCGTCCGGCTCAATGGAGTGACGGAGGTAGCCCTGACGCTGCTCGATGTCCTGGACGCGTTCGAAGAGATTCGCGTCTGCACGGGCTACGAGGTCGACGGGTCCGCCATCACCCATCTCCCAGCGCTCGAAAACGTGCTGACCCGGGTGACACCGATATATCAAACATTGTCCGGCTGGCGCGAGCAGACCACCGCCGTCCGCACCGCGACCGACCTTCCCACCGAGGCCGAAGCGTTCATCCGGTTTCTGGAGTCGGCGATCGGGGCGCCAATCACGATGATTGGGGTCGGTCCGGACCGAGCACAGCTCGTTAAACGCGAGAGTACCCTCCTGCATCAGGTCCGGTCTCAGATAGTGGCGTAGCGATCCTGCCGCGCCCCGATCCCGCCCCAGATGCTGGGCGGCAAGCTGAGCGGCTGTCCTCGCACTCGCGGCGCACGGCGACCACGGTTCCCAGGTCACCGGAAAGTGGCAAGGGACATCAGGCGTGAGCCGGAGGTCGTTCACGCTGATCGGGCGTCGGCCCTGACCCGAGGTCGGCAAACTCGTGTTTTGCGTCCCGATTCATGAGCTCCTCGATGGCGGCCAGGGGAGATTTGTTGTCGAACAGCACGGCAGCAAGCTGGTTGGTGATTGGAAGGTCGACGCCGAGACGCTCGCCAAGCTCTCGCGCGGCCTGCACGGTAAAGATGCCTTCAGCCACCTCGGTCATCGTCGCTTGAATCTCCGAGAGGGACCGGCCCCGAGCCAGCTCCGTGCCGACATGGCGGTTTCGGCTCAGCGGGCTTGAACAGGTGGCGACGAGATCACCGAGACCGGCGAGCCCCGCGAACGTGAGTGGCTCCGCTCCGGCTGCAATCCCCATGCGCGCAATCTCCGCGATGCCCCGGGTCATGAAGGCCGCCTTGGCGTTGTCGCCCAAGCCGAGGCCGTCACCAATGCCCGCGCCAATCGCGATGACGTTCTTGAGCGCCCCCGCCATCTCGACCCCGATGACGTCGGCGTTCGTATAGGCACGAAATCTCGGCGTGATGAGCAGGTCCCGGACCCGCTCCGCGGCTTCCAGGTTGGTGCTGGCGATGACCGTTGTGGCTGGCTTCCCGGCGGCAATCTCTCCGGCCAGATTGGGTCCCGAGAGGGCGCAGATTCGGTCATGAGCTGCCGGCGGCAGCTCGGTCCTAAGAATCTGGGTCATGCGTTGGAGGGAGCCAAGCTCAAGTCCCTTCGCCGCGCTGATCACGAAGGCGTGCCCTGTGAGCGGGGCGAGCCGCCGCGCCGTGGCTCTCATCGCCTGACTCGGCACGGCGACGATGATGGCTGAGGCATCGTTGCACGCCGCGGGCAAATCGGCCGTCACGTCGATCCCGGCAGGAAGCTCGATTCCGGGGAGAACGCGCGGGTGACGCCGCGTCAGCCGGATAGCAGTCGTCGTCGCCTCGTCACGGGTCACCAACGCGACATGATGCCCGGCCGTATCAGCGATCAGAGCGAGGGTCGTTCCCCAGCTTCCAGAACCGACAATGCAGATGCGAGTGCCGGAATCGGTCATCGGCATTCCTTCGACGGCGCGGGCGCCACGTTGACGGCCCGTGTGCGCGAACGTAGACTCCGGCCGCCGAGGTCATCGACAGGCGGCGCGCTACGTGGAAGGGGACATTATGGCCAGCACCGAGCCAGACCGCCAGACGCTGGATGCCGTCGAAATCCAGCGGATCATACCCCACCGCTATCCGTTCCTCCTGATCGATCGCGTCACTGAGCTCGCACCGGCACGACGCGCCGTCGGTTGGAAGAACGTCACCATGGGCGACGGGTTCTTTCAGGGGCACTTTCCAGCCTACCCCGTGATGCCAGGCGTCCTGATTGTCGAGGCACTCGCCCAGGTAGGAGCGGTCGCGTTGCTCACGACCGATGAGTTCATGGGACAACTGGCACTCTTCGCGGGGATCGATCGTGTCCGATTTAAACGGCAGGTACGGCCCGGCGATACGCTGAGATTGGAGGTCGAGCTAGGGCAGGTCCGTCGCAACATCGGCACCGGAACGGGGACTGCTACCGTCGAAGGGGAGATGGCGTGCCGGGGGGAGTTCATGTTCGCCATCGTGCCGGCCCCCGCCGGGTTGTGACGATCGGCGTCGATCATGACGGACCCCGGACGCCAGTCATCGGCATCGACGGCAGCCGCCTATCGGTGCGCCACCAAACCGGCACCGAGCGCTATACCGACCGTCTGCTGCGGGCCGTCGCCGCGCTCGAACCTCCTGAGCGGCTCCGGGTCTACTTGAACGCCGATTGCGCTCCAGACAATCTGGCGCCGGGTCTCGATCCGCGACCGATCCCCTGGCCGCGTCTCTGGACCCAGCTGCGTCTCTCCTGGGAAATGGTCCAACGACGGCCCACCGTGCTCTTCGTGCCAGCCCATGTCATCCCCGTGGTTCATCCACGCAGCGTCGTCACCATTCACGATCTTGGATATCTCACTGAGCCTGCCGCACACACGTCCCGCTCGCGGTGGCAGCTCGACCGGAGCACACGCTGGAACGCGCGCGTCGCCCGGCTCATCATCGTGCCGTCGGAGGCGACCGCACGCGATCTCGTCGAGCGGTATCAGACGCCGGCCGAGCGCATCCGCGTGATCCCGCACGGGGTCGATCCACCCGACGACCCGCTGCCTCCGGCGGCGATCGATGCGGTACGACAGCGGACCGGCTTGCCGCCTCATTTCATCCTCTTCGTCGGCACCGTCCAACCGAGGAAAAATATCGCCGCCCTCGCGACCGCCATGCACGCGGTCGCGGCCGCTGGCCTGCCGCATCATCTGGTCGTCGTGGGTCAGCGTGGTTGGATGGCCGACAAGGTCGAAGCCGCCGTGTGCACCTCGGGGATTGCCGATCGGGTCCATTGGGCCGGCTTTGTGGATGACGCCGATCTTCCCGCGGTCTACCAGGCGGCCAGCGCGTTCTCCCTGCCCTCGCTCCATGAGGGGTTCGGCTTTCCGGCCCTAGAGGCGATGAGCTATGGCGTCCCCACGGTTCTTGGAAACCGATCGGCCCTCCCGGAGATCGGGGGCGACGCGGCGCTTCTGGTCGACCCGCTCAGCATTCCCGAGCTGGGAACGGCCCTCGTTCGCGTCCTCACCGACCGCCCCCTCATCGATCGCCTCCAGCGAGCGGGACCACTTCGCGCCAGCGGCTATCGCTGGAAGCGCACCGCCGAACGCACGCTGGCAGTGCTCCGGGAGGCGATCGATGGGCCGATTTGAGCCGCCGGTCCCGGTTGATCTCGGCGACCAACCGACGATCGCGGTCGTCAAGCTCGGCGATCTGGGCGATGTCCTGCTGGTGACGCCACTCCTCGACGCCCTCCGCACGCGGTACCCCGGGGCTCGCATTCTCGCTGTTGCTCGCGCGTCCGGTGCCGAGGTACTGACCGGCAACCCGGCCGTCGATCGGACGGTGATCGTCCCGGCATCGCGAGGGCTCGGTTCGGTCGCCGCCACCTTCCGGAGCGCATTGACTCTGCGACGTGAAGCGGTCGATGCGCTCGTTATCGCGCACCACCTCACGCTGCCGAGCGGTGCTCGTAACCAACGATGCCTCGCCGCAGTTGTGAATGCGGGGGTGACGGTCGGGCTTGATAACGGGCGAGGATCATTTTTCACCCACCGTCTGCGGGACCGGGGCTTCGGCGCCATACCCGAGTGGCAATACTGGCTGGAACTCGGTCGCCTCCTCGGGGCGCCGGCGCGGGGCCGCCCCTATGTCGCGATCTCAACCGCTGCCCGTGCCGCCGCAGCTGAGATGCTGGCACCACTTGGCGGACGACCGATGGTTGCCATCCATCCAGTGGTCGGCGCTTATGGACCAAGTCGAGCGTGGCCGCTGGATCGATTCGCCGCGGTTGCCTCGAACCTCGATGCGGCGGGCTACCGGATCATCCTGGTCGGTGGCCTTGATGCACTCCCCGCAGCCCGTCGTATTTCCCCTGGCCTCGACACGCCGGTTAATCTCGCCGGCCAGACCAGCATCGCGGAACTGGCAGCGGTCCTCGATCGAGCGGCACTGGTCATCGGCGCCGACAGTGGCGTCGTCCATCTTGCCGCCACCCTCAACCGCCCCACGCTGGCACTCTTCGGACCCTCTAATCACCGCGCCTGGGCGCCGTTCGGCGCGCAGTGGCTCTCCGACGACCATCAGACTCCCTCGACGAATAGCGCGACGGCCGGCGTCCAGGTGCTTCGCACGGGATTACCCTGCTCGCCCTGCTTCTACATCGGGCACACTCTCGGCCGGCCGAATGGGTGCTCGACACGGAGCTGTCTGGCCGATCTCAGCGTTGAAGCGGTCGTGAAGGTGGCACGACGCATGCTCATGTCTGCTGGCGGCGTAGAATAGGCAGGCGCGACGAGACGCCTCGTCGAGGACGCGGCAACGAGGGAAGCTGAGGAGCGATGGCGGCGTCCGGCCGGGTAACGGGAGCGATCTTAATCGTCGTCGGCGCTGTTCTCGGCGCTTTCGTCGGTTCCTGGCTCGTTTTCGGCGTTCAAGACGACAAGTTTGAACGAACGGGCGCCGTGCTCGGTTTTGTGCTCCTTTTCGGCTTTCTCGTGTTGCCGCTTCTCGGTGGTGGGTTCTATTTCTTCACCCGTGGCCGTGCCGAAGCGAAAGACCTCGCTCGGGTGCAGGAACAACGCCGCCTGCTCGATATTGTCCTCACCCGCGGCCAAGTGACGATCAGCGATCTCGTTCTCGAACTGAACAGCACCCGGGAGGCCGTCCAAAACGACCTCACGGCGCTGGTCGGACGCGGTCTCTTCAGTGGATACGTCGACTGGGCGAAAGGGATGCTGTATTCCGTGGAAGCGTCAAAGCTCCAGGGTCGGGAAACCTGTCCAAACTGCGGAGGACGTGTTCAGCTCGCGGGCAAGGGACTGATCAAGTGCCCCTACTGCGGCGCTGACATCTTTCTCGGAGGCTAGCCCGGTCAACGACTGAATCGTCAGTGTGCATGAAGAAGGAGGAGCAATGGACCGACGCATCGAGCGCCAGATCACCAGCCTGCTCGACCGTGTGCCTGGCTATCGCGGCTACCGATCAAAGGAAGACCGGCGGGACGCGGATCGGCGGGTACGGGAGCATGTGGCGTCGGCACTGGACCAGCAGGCGGACCGGGTTGAGCGCGTCGCGGCCGATCTCGCCAACCGGAGAAAACTGCAGGAGATTGGTCCGGTCGACGACCTCGCTCGCGGGATCCGCCATGTCATCGACCGTATACGAACGGCTCCATCTGGCTACGGCGGTCTGTGGAGCGACCGCGATGTCGACGATGCGGCACTCGATCAGCTCCGACTCTTTGACGAGGGTCTTATCGCTGGCTCCGAGGAGCTTGGTCCGTCGATCACCGCCCTGGAGGGCGCCCTGACGGCCGGGACCAATCTCGGTGTCGCGACAGCTCAGGGCATGGAACGGCTTCGCGCGCTGAGCAGTCGCTTCGATCTTCGCGGTCAGGTGGTCGAAACCGGGCGACCGGTGCCGGAAGACCGCGTGCTGGCCGCGCTTGAGCCGGCAAAGGATGAGTCGCCACCAGCGGCATTCGGGTTGAAGGAAGGCGACGCGCTGTCGATTCTTGGCGACAATCATGTCGTCAGCGGTCACATCGATGTCGCGTCCGAGGACGGAGCGTTCCGGCTCCTGCGACTCAACACCGGTTCGCCAGAGCGATGGCTCGTCGCCGCCAGGGATCCCGCCCTCGGAGTTGCCCTGATGACGGCCACGGGAGCGAAAGAGACGGCCGGCGCGGGCCGAGAGACGACGATCGGTGAGACCGCCTACACCATGCGAATGGGCGGCTCGGGCGACATCGACGCTCACGGGATCGGTGGTGACGGCGGCTCGCGTGCATCCTCATTCCGGTACCTGGTTGGCCAGAACGACCCGACCGCGCGGGCGATGATTCTCGATTGGACGACCGACCGTCTGGTCCTCGTCGGCAAGGAGGTTCCCGCCAACGATCTCGAAATCTTTAGCGCGGCGACCTCGAGCAACGGCTAACGGGAATCGGCCGCTCGCACCTCGTTTCAATCGACCGCATGGCGTCACGTATGAAGGGGGAATCACCATGGGCGTGATGGACAGGCTATCCCGGCTGATCCGGGCCAATGTCAACGATTTGATCGAGCGATCCGAAGACCCGGAGCGAATGCTCGATCAACTCCTCCGTGATATGCAATCCAACATGACGACCGCACGAGCGCAGGTAGCGGCGATGATCGCCCAGGAAAAGGAACTGGAGGCCGATCGTAATGAGACCCTGCAGCTCTCCACCGAGTGGGAGCAGAAGGCTCGACGAGCCGTTGAGGCGGGAAAGGACGACCTCGCCCGCGAAGCGCTGCGCCGGAAGCGGGACAACGATGAGAACGCGGGTGTCTACGATCAGCAGCTGCATCTCCAGCAATCGACGGTCGAGAAGCTGAAGACGCAGCTGCGACAGCTCGAGACCAAGTACCAGGCGACGATGAGCCAGCGGGATGCACTGGTGGCACGACAGCGTCGGGCCCGGGCTCAGACGCAGGTGGCACAATCGCTGACCGTGGTCTCGCCGCTCGATCCGTCCTCGGAGCTCGACCGGATGGAGCGGCGGATTCGCGGCGCCGAGTCGCATGTCGCCGCGCTGACGGAGATGGGCGAGGAGTCATTTGACGCTCAGTTCGAGGAGCTGGAGTCCGACGGTGACATCGAGGCGCAACTGACAGCCCTCAAGGCGGGCACCTCTGATGGCGGCCCGGGTCTAGAGGCGGGCGCCGCTCCTGCTGCCCTCGAAGCGGGCGAGGTGGCGCCACCGTCGGAGCAGCAAGGAGAGGCGAGCTCAGCAACTTCTGGCCTCAGTTAAGCGCTGCTGCCGACCCGGATATGACCGACCAGGCAACGGTCCGACAATTCTGGTACCAGCAGTTCTCGATTGCGCTTCACTAACCGGTCGTATGGCGTAGTGGGGACGGCGATAAAGGAGCCACGATGGCGATTCTCGATCTGATTGAGCATCCTGACGAATCAAGCGATGAGATCGTCCACCGCGTCCCTGAGAACGGGTCAGGCGAGTTTCGCCTGGGATCTCAGCTAGTGGTGCGGGAATCGCAGCAGGCGGTCTTCTTCCGCGACGGCAAGGCGCTCGATACCTTCGGTCCCGGTCGTCATACGATCTCGACCAATAACATTCCCTTGCTGACTGGACTGCTCGGCATTCCGTTTGGGGGCGACTCGCCATTTCGCGCCGAGGTGTACTTCGTCTCGATGCGAGAGTTTACCGATATGAAATGGGGCACTCAGCAGCCCCTCGTCTATCGCGATACGGATTTCGGAATGGTCAGGCTGCGGGCGTTCGGCACCTATTCCTTGCGGGTCGCCGATCCCCAGTTGTTCGTCGTTCAGGTGGTCGGCGCGCGGGGCGCCTATAGCACCGCGGCGATTGACGACTTTCTTAAAGGCGTCATTATCAGTGAGTTCAACGATCTCCTAGGGGAAACGCAGACCTCATTGCTTGATCTTCCTCGGATGACGAACGAGTTGGCGACCACGGCACGAAACGCGCTGGCCGACGACTTTGCACGGCTCGGGCTTGCCCTGACAACGTTCCAGATTGGCGCGATTTCGCCCCCGGAAGAGGTACAGCAGCGGATTGACGAGCGATCCGGCATGGCGGCCCTCGGAGACATGCGGACATACACCCAGTACAAGACAGCGCAGGCGATCGGCGTCGCCGCCAACAACCCCGGCAGCGGCGGCGACGTCGCCGGGGCCGGCGTCGGCTTCGGTGCCGGCATCGGGATGGGCCAGGCGATGGGGCAGGCGATGCGCGACGCGTACGCGCCGGCACCTGCGGGAGCGGCTCCATCGGACACTCCGCTCGCCGCTGGATCGGCCGCCACGGCGTCGATGACCTGTCCGAACTGCCAGGCGACCATCCCGGCCGGCTCGAAGTTCTGCCCGAACTGCGGCACGAACCTCCAGCCACCTACCACCGCCTGCCCGAAGTGCGGGGAGGAGAATCCCACTGGAGCCAAGTTCTGCACCAATTGTGGAACCGCTCTTCCCACCTAGTCGGAACCTCCATACACCACCATGTCATAGAATATTGGGCCACGTACCATCCGCGTGGCCCAATATTTTTTGGTTGCTAGCGAGGTCGGGAAAAGGCGTCATCGGCCTCGTCCGCCGTTCAGCGATGTTGCACTCATGCAGGGCCGATGGTATTATCTTGGGCCAGTGAGAGGGTGATCGTGAAGACCTTGCGAGAATGGCGCGATGCACGCGGAATCAGCTACCGGACGCTAGCCGAGATGGCTGGTGTCGCCCGGTGGACCGTGACGCGCATCGAGAGCGGTCGCGCGCAGCGGGTCAACAATTCGACGATGCAAGCCGTGGCCGCTGCGATTGGTGTGGCGCCGGGTGACATCGCAGAGTTTGCGCTCCCGGTTCGGGCCTCCACCGTCGCGGCGCGTCCCGGTTCGACCCTCGGGTCGTCCGGTCGCGGTCGTCATGCGCGACGCCCTGACCAGACACCGTCCCTCACACCAACACCCACTAGGAGCGTCGATCCCAACGAGCGGACAGCGGCGAGACGCCCACCAGGCGCGGGGTCCAAGGCGCGGGCAGATGCCCGCCGAGTGTCGAATCGAGGAAGGAATGGCCAGATGACTTCGAGCACCGGCGAGAACGCGATGACAAGAAAGCGGTCAGACAAGATTCGGGTCGCGATCATCGGGGTCGGCAACTGCGCATCTTCATTGGTCCAGGGCGTCCAGTATTACCAGAATGCACCCGAAGATCAATTCGTCCCCGGACTGATGCACGTCAGCCTCGGAGGCTACCACGTCGGGGACATCGAGTTCAGTGCGGCCTTCGACATCGACATCAACAAGGTGGGCAAGGATCTGGGCGAGGCAATCTACCAGGAGCCGAATAACACCATCAAGTTCGCGGATGTCCCGAAACTCGGCATCACGGTTGAGCGTGGGATGACCCACGACGGCCTGGGTAAATACCTGTCACAGATCATTACCAAGGCACCAGGGGAGACCGCGGACATTGTCCGGATTCTGAAGGAGACCCGGACCGATGTGGTCGTGTCGTACCTTCCGGTCGGCTCGGAGATGGCGACCAAATGGTATGTGGAACAGGTGCTCGAAGCCGGCTGCGGCTTCATCAACTGCATCCCCGTCTTCATCGCGCGTGAGGAATACTGGCAGAAGCGGTTCCAGGATCGCGGACTGCCGATCATTGGCGACGACATTAAGAGTCAGGTCGGCGCCACGATTACGCATCGCATGCTCGCCCGACTCTTCGCCGATCGGGGGGTACAGGTCGACCGCACCTACCAGTTGAACTTCGGCGGTAATACCGACTTCCTTAATATGCTGGAGCGGGAGCGACTCGATTCGAAGAAGGTCTCCAAGACCAACGCCGTGACCTCCCAGATCGACTACATTCTGCCGTCCGCCGATGTCCATGTCGGGCCATCCGACTATGTGCCCTGGCTGCAGGATCGCAAGTGGTGCCATATCCGGATGGAAGGCACCACGTTCGGTGACGTTCCCCTGAACCTTGAGCTGAAGCTGGAAGTTTGGGACTCACCTAACTCCGCCGGAGTGGTGATCGACGCGGTGCGGTGCGCTCAGCTGGCGCTGGATAACAACATCGGCGGGGCACTTTTCGCCCCATCAGCCTATTTCATGAAGTCACCCCCCGAGCAGTACCACGATGATCTCGCTCGCGATCGAGTGGAGGAGTTCATCAGCGTCTACGGCGGCTCGACCGGCCCCGCCGCGGTCGAAGATGCCGCGGCGACGCCGGCTGATGCCGTCGAGACGGGCGATTAGAACCGGCGTCAGGCAACGCATTGGTACGTTGAACGCGCTCGGCCATTCCCTGGCTCAGCGCGTTCACCGTGCTGATACGCCTCCGGAAGATGACCGCTTCGGAGAGCTCCTCATTAATCTCAGCCACATCATGCACGACGCCCCCACCTCGGCGGACGTGCGCCAGGCAGCCACCCGATCCTGGACAAACCGTGACCACGCCATCGTGGCGCCTGAGTCGGTCTGGAACCTCACACTGGTCGAGCGCGTTCACGCGACCGAAGGACTGGTGCTGCTTGCTCCGGTTGGACCGCGGTTATCCGACATGTCCATCGAGACCTGCGGTATCGAGCCCGGTCCGAGTGGGACGGAGACCTCATTCTTCGGTGTCCCCGCTCGCGTCGATACGGGACGGGCGGTCGACGCCTTCGCATCGGGTCGGCCGGTCTGGTTCGGGTGGGTCGCCTCGGGTCCTGGGTTCATCGATGGTGCGCTTGAACCGCTCGGATTGCTCGATACGTCATCTGACGCCCGGGTGGTCGCCCGCGAGATCACCCGCCGCTGTGAGCCGCTGATGCGAACGTATCCCGATCAGTGCCGGGCCTTTCACCGCTTCTGGCTGCAGCCGTTTGATCCGCGAACCGCCTCCCGCATCGACCGACCACCGGGCCGTGCGGAGCGAGCCTGAGCGGGCGGTCAACGATGACCTGGGGGCGTCAGCATGACCCCCTGTTTCCCCTGGCTGGTCCTGCCTGGTGACACCGCCATGAGTGGCGACAGCACGCTCCCATCACGCCGGTTGACCTCGGGGATTTTTGGCGTCCGTACGCCACTTTCGGTCGTCATCCTGTCTGATTTATGGTAGACTAATGGTCACCTAGCTCACATTTCGCCTTCTATCGCAAAGGGGCCGGCGCGTGGAAATCGGAAACGTTCGTTTCGCCAGCATCGAAAGCGAGATGCGCCAGTCGTATCTCGCCTACGCCATGAGCGTCATCGTGCAGCGGGCGCTGCCAGATGCCCGCGACGGGCTGAAGCCGGTGCAGCGACGGGTCCTATACGCGATGCACGAGATGGGACTTCGCAACAACACCCGGTACCGCAAAAGTGCCGGTATCGTCGGTGAAGTGCTCAAGAGCTACCACCCGCACAGCGACACGGCCGCGTACGACACGCTGGTCCGGATGGCGCAGGACTTCAACCTGCGCTACCCGCTTGTCGATGGCCAGGGCAACTTCGGATCGGTCGACGGCGACAGCGCCGCAGCCATGCGATACACCGAAGCCCGACTGGCGGCCATCGCCGACGAGCTCCTGGCCGACCTGGAGAAGCGAACCGTCGATTACCGGCCGAACTACGACGCGTCGACACAGGAGCCGACGGTGCTTCCCGGCCGGTTGCCGAATCTCCTCATCAATGGCAGCGCGGGGATCGCGGTCGGAATGGCGACCAATATCCCGCCGCACAACCTGAGTGAAATCTGCGACGCCGTGGGGTACCTCATCGATCACCCAGAGGCGAACGTCGAAGATCTGATGGCGATCGTCCACGGGCCCGACTTCCCAACCGGCGGGACGATCCTGGGCCGGGAGGGAATTGCATCCGCGTACGCGACTGGTCGGGGTCGGGTTGTCATTCGCGCCAAAGCCTTCGTCGAGGAGTCGGCGCGCGGGAATCGTTATCAGATCGTCGTCACCGAGCTGCCCTATCAGGTCAACAAGGCAACCCTCCTCGAACGGATCGCCGAGCTGGTCAAGGATGGCAAGCTCGACGGGATCAGCGACCTCCGCGACGAGTCGGACCGGACCGGTATGAGGATGATCGTCGAGCTCAAGCGCGATGCTCAGCCGATGAAGGTTCTTAACAATCTCTTCAAGCACACCGCGTTGCAGCAGAGCTTCGGCGTCAACATGCTTGCTCTTGTCGAACGGGGCACCCAGCCGCGGGTGCTGACCCTGCGCCGCGCCCTCCAGGAGTACATCGGGCACCGGCAGGAAGTCGTGACGCGGCGCACCGAGTTCGAGCTGGAACGGGCGCGCCGGCGAGCGCACATCCTCGAGGGCCTCAAGATTGCCCTCGATCAAATCGACGCGGTGATCGCCTCCATCCGGCGCTCGCGGACGACGGATACGGCCCGTCAGAACTTGATGAAGGAGTTTCGGCTCTCGGATGTGCAGGCCAATGCCATCCTCGACATGCGGCTGGCGCGTTTGGCCGCACTCGAGCGCAAGAAGATCGACGACGAGTACAAAGAAGTTGTCGGCGAGATGCGTCGCCTAGAAGCGCTGCTCGCCGACCCGAATCTGATTCTGGACGTGATCCGCCGCGACCTCGCCATGCTGAAGGAGAAGTATGGCGATGAGCGTCGTACCCGAATTCAGGATATCTCTGGTGTGCTGAGTGAGGAGGACCTCATCCCTGAGGTTGATGTGCTGGTGACCCTCACCTCACGCGGCTACGTCAAGAGGATCGCGGACGGCGTCTATCGAACGCAGCATCGGGGCGGCAAAGGGATCACCGGCGTGACGATGCGTGGCGAGGACGCGGTCCAGCACATCCTCTCCGCGAACACCATGGACTCGCTCCTCGTCTTTAGCAACCGCGGGAAGGTCTATCAACTCAAGGTCCACGAACTGCCCGACTCGGGTCGAACCGCGAAGGGTGTGCCGATCGTCAACCTGATGAACATTCAGCCCGACGAAACCGTGACCACGCTCCTTCGGGTCGAGGACTTCACGACGTCCGAGTATCTCTTCTTCACCACCCGGCTCGGGCGGGTCAAGCGGACCACGCTTGAGCAGTTCCAGTCCGTCCGCTCGTCGGGACTGATCGCCATTGGTCTGGAAGCGAACGACGAGCTGGCCTGGGTTCGAATGACGAGTGGGGCCGACGACATCATGTTGGTCACCAAGGGTGGTCAGGCGATTCGCTTTCACGAGACTGATGTGCGGGCGATGGGTCGTCCCGCCGCCGGCGTGCATGGCATCCGGCTCGCGGCCAAAGACATCGTCATTTCATCGGAGGTGGTCACGCCGGGTCATGACGTCTTTGTGATCTCAGCTAAGGGTCTCGGGAAGCGCACGCGGCCTGAGCAGTTTCACGCCCAGGGGAGAGGCGGCAAGGGCGTCACCGCGATGAAGCTCACCGACCGCACCGGGCCGATCGTGTCGGCCGGTATGGTGCACTCGGATCAAACGGTGATGATGATGAGCACGGCCGGTGTCGTCATCCGAATTCCGGCCTCGC
>JAABUR0100001640.1_pt1 | contig 38961 bp, 41 predicted proteins | sample 5560091 | NCBI WGS metagenome assembly JAABUR01 (sample SAMN10711879, study PRJNA513375) | rock metagenome | isolation source: Antarctica rocks | place: Antarctica: Victoria Land, University Valley sud | reverse complement strand
GGACGGCGACGACGAAGTTGTGGTGCAGGTAGCGCTCCCCGGTCGCGCGCACGACGAACGAGACGATCGAGAGCCGCTCGGCGACGAGGTTCCCGAGGATCTCGATGTTGGGCTCCTCGCGCCAGGCGGACACGGCCCGCTCGAGGAAGACCCGCTCCTTCGCCCGGATGGTGTCCACCCCGACCGCCTGCTTGAGCTGGAATACGAGTCCGGCCCGGATCGACTCGATGATCGCCGGGGTGCCGCCCTCCTCCCGGTGTGCCGGGTCGTCGATGTAGCGGTGCTCCCGCGGGTTGACATAGGCGACGGTCCCGCCTCCCGGGACTTCGGGCACCCGGTTGGTGACGAGCTCCCGACGGACGACGAGTACGCCCGGTGTGGACGGTCCGCCGATGAACTTGTGCGGGCTGAGGAAGAGGGCGTCCTTGTACGCGAGCTCGTCGGTCCCGTCTCCGGGGTACATCTCGATCTCGACGTAGGGCCCCGCGGCGGCGAAGTCCCAGAAGGAGAGGGCGCCGTGCTGGTGCAGCAGGCGCGAGATCGCCCGCGTGTCGGAGACGATCCCGGTGACGTTGCTTGCCGCTGAGAACGAGCCGATCTTGAGGCTTCGGTCGGCGTGCTCCTCGAGGGCCTCGCGCAGCCGCCCGGTGTCGATGTGGCCGTCGACGTCCTGCGGGATGACGACGACGTCCGCGACGCACTCGCGCCACATGACCTCGTTGGAGTGGTGCTCGTAGGGCCCGATGAAGACCACCGCCCGCTCCTGCACCGGGACCGCCGCGCTGAGGTGGTACCGGTCCTCGAGCGTGGACGGGATTCTGAGGCCCATGATGCCCACCAGCTTGGCGATGGCCCCGGTGCAGCCGGAGCCGGCGAAGATGACCACCGTCTCCTCGTCGCCGCCGACCGCGTCTCGGATGAGGGCGCGGGCGTCCTCCCGCAGCCGGGTGGTCTGCAGGCCGGTGCCTGAGGACTCCGTGTGCGTGTTGGCGTAGCGGGGGAGCACCTCGTCGCGGATGAAGTCCTCGATGAAGGCCAGCGCTCGTCCGGAGGCGGTGTAGTCGGCATACGTGACGCGCCTGGGGCCGTAGGGGCCGGGCATCACCTGGTCGTCGCCGATGACGCTGTCCCTGATCCGCCTCAGCAGCGGGGTGTCCAGCGCGTCTGCCCTCTCCATCGCCCTCAGCATAGGTGGACGTGCGCCGCCGCCGTCACGACGCGGGACAATAAGGGATGACCGTTTCGCACCGCTCGTCCGCCAGGCACCGTGTCGTGGTCATCGGGTCCGGCTTCGGGGGGCTGTTCGGCACGCAGGCGCTGAAGGGCGCCGACGTCGAGCTGACCCTGATCTCGAGGACGACCAGCCACCTCTTCCAGCCGCTGCTCTACCAGGTGGCGACGGGCATCCTGTCGGAGGGGGAGATCGCCCCCGCCACCCGGGAGATCCTGCGCCGCCAGAAGAACGCGACCACCCTGCTGGGGGAGGTGGACGGGATCGACCTCGATGCCCGGACGGTGACCTCCCGCAACCTCGGCCGGGTCACCGTGACGCCGTACGACAGCCTCCTCGTCGCCGCCGGTTCGGGGCAGTCCTACTTCGGCAACGACGAGTTCGCGCAGTACGCGCCGGGGATGAAGGACATCGACGACGCGCTCGAGCTGCGGGGGCTGATCCTCGGGTGCTTCGAGATGGCCGAGCTGGCGGCCGGTGGTGGCAGCGCGGGAACCCCCGCCGACGTCCGCCGGCTGATGACCTTCGTCGTCGTCGGAGCCGGGCCGACCGGCGTGGAGCTGGCCGGCCAGATCGCCGAGCTGGCCAACCGCACCCTCCGGGGAGACTTCCGGCGCATCGACCCGTCGCAGGCCACCATCGTGCTGCTCGACGCCGCGTCCCAGGTGCTGCCGACGTTCGGGGACCGCCTCGGCGGCAAGGCGCAGAAGCGGCTCGCGCAGCTCGGCATCGACGTGCAGCTCGGGGCGAAGGTCGTCGGCGTCGACGCGACGGGCATCGAGGTCCAGGACCTCGGCGACCCGGCTGGGCCGGTCCGGCGCATCGAGGCCGTGTGCAAGGTGTGGGCGGCGGGGGTACAGGCCAGCGCGCTCGGCCGGACGCTGTCCGAGCAGACGGGGGCCGCACTCGACCGGTCCGGGCGCATCGAGGTGCTCGCCGACCTCACCCTCCCGGGGCACCCCGAGGTCTTCGTCGTCGGCGACATGATCAGCCTGGACGAGCTCCCCGGGGTGGCTCAGGTCGCGATCCAGGGTGCGAGGTTCGCGGCGAGGCAGATCCGGCACCGGCTGGCCGCAGAGCCGGAGGACGAGGTGTTCCGCTACACCGACAAGGGGTCCATGGCGACGATCTCGCGGTTCTCCGCGGTGGCCAGCATCGGCCGGCTGCGCTTCGGCGGTCTGGTCGCCTGGGTGCTGTGGCTGGTCATCCACCTCGTCTACATCATCGGGTTCAAGCACCGGGTGACGACGCTGCTGCACTGGGGGGTCAGCTTCCTCGGCCGCGGCCGGTCGGAGCGGACGATCACCGAGCAGCAGGTCATCGCGCGGCGGGCGATCGAGCGACTCGGGACGGACCACGGCTCCCAGCTGCCGGGCTGAGCGCCGCCGAGGCCGCGCGGCTGTCCGGTGCGCACTCGTCCCCGTCCTGACCGGGACAGCTGCGCAGCGAAGCGCTGAGGAGCCGGACGTGCTGTGGATGGCGGCGGCACCCGCCCCGGCCCGGGCACCAGCATGGCGGTGTGGAGCTTGCCCAGGTCGCCCTCTCGCAAGGGGGGCTGGTGACGACCGCTCAGTGCCTGGCCGCCGGGATGACGCACCACGCGGTCGAGTGGCGCCTGACGTCCGGCCGCTGGCAACGGCTGCGTCGGGGCGTCTACCTGACCCATTCCGGCCCCGCCGACTGGGTGGCCCGCGCGGGTGCGGCCGTCCTCGCGTCGGGGGCCGGAGCCGTGCTGTCGCACGCGTCCGCTGCGCGTCTGTTCGGTCTCGTTGGTGAGGACCCGGCGACGCTCGACGTCACCGTCCCATCCCGCAACCGCGCCCGCGGCGTCCCGGGTGTGCGCGTCCACCGGGTGCAGGACCGATCGGTCCGCCGCCGCCCCTGGCCGCCCCGAACGTCGGTCGAGGACACGATCCTCGACCTCGGACGGACCGTCACACTCGACGAGGTGACCGCTCTGGCGGCCCGGGCGTGCGCGCGCCGGCTGACAGCGCCCTCCCGGCTGGCCGACGCGCTGCGCGAGCGGCACCGGTACCCGGCACGAGCCCTGCTGCGCCTCGCCCTGGGCGACATCGACGAGGGTGCCGAGAGCCTGCTGGAGGTCCGCTACATCCGCGGCGTCGAACAGCGTCACGCGCTGCCGAAGGCCACCCGCCAGGCGCGGTTCGCAGGCTCCGGCCGGGGCCGCCGCGACTTCGAGCTCGGTGCCTACCGCGTCATCGTCGAGGTGGACGGGCGGCTGTGGCACGAGGGGCGCTTCCTCAGCGACCGGCAGCGTGACCGGCGCTCGACGGTGCGGGGCTGGGTGACCCTGCGCTACACATGGGCCGAGGTCGTCGGTGACCCATGCGCGGTGGCCCGGGAGATCGCCGCCGTGCTCCGTGGGCGCGGGTGGACGGGGACAGCGCGCCCCTGCTCGCCGCGGTGCCGAGCGACGCTGGTTGCCTAGCTGCGCACCTGTCCCGGCCCCGACCGGGACAGGTGCGCAGTCAAGTGCCACCCGTCGGGGACTGCGGCGGTGAGGGGCCGGCATACCCGCGTGTAGGGTCGCTGCGTGGCTGGCATCGCGTACCCGATCGTCGACAGGACCCTGGACAACGGGCTGCGCGTCGTCGTCTCCGAGGACCACACCGTGCCCACCGTGACGGTCAACCTCTGGGTCAACGTGGGCTCGCGGCACGAGTCGCCCGGCCGGACCGGGTTCGCCCACCTCTTCGAGCACCTGATGTTCCAGGGCTCGCGCAACGTCGGGTCGGGGGAGCACTTCTCGGCGGTGATGGCCGAGGGCGGACGGCTCAACGCGACGACGTGGTTCGACCGGACCAACTACTTCGAGACCGTGCCGCGGGGGGCGATGGACCTCGCGCTGTGGCTGGAGGCGGACCGGCACGGGCGGCTGCTCGACGCGGTCAGCCAGGAGAACCTCGACAACCAGCGGGACGTCGTCAAGGAGGAGAAGCGCCAGCGCTACGACAACGTGCCCTACGGCAACGCGCTCATCGACATCTATGCGACCGTCTTCCCTCCCGGGCACCCCTACCACCACCCGACGATCGGGTCGATGGAGGACCTCGATGCCGCGAGCCTGCAGGACGTCCACGACTTCTTCCGCACCTTCTACGGTCCGAACAACTCCGTCCTCACCCTCGTCGGTGACCTCAGCGCGGACGAGGGTTTCGCGAGCGCGGCCCGGTACTTCGGGCCGCTGCCGGCCTCGGCGGCGCCGACCGCCGTCCCCGGGGAGCCGCTCGAGCCGCTGGTGGAGCCGGTCCGGCTCACCCGTCGTGAGCGGGTCCCGAACGACCGGCTGCACCTCGCGTTCCGGCTGCCGGTCGACAACAGCGCAGCGTTCTTCGCCTGCGCCCTCGCGATGGACGCGCTCGGCGGCCTCAACAGCTCCCGGCTGGTCCAGCGGCTCGTGCGCGAGGAGCAGGTCGCCACCAGCCTCAGCGCGCACACGATGGGCTTCGTCGGGGGGGTGTCGCTGGGGTTCGTCACGGCGGACGTGGCGGAGGGCGCGGACCCCGACGCGGTCGAGGCGGCCATCTGCGAGGAGCTCGAGCGGTTCGCCGAGGAAGGACCGAGCGCGATCGAGATGGAGTGCGCACTGGCCGCGACGGAGCGGGCGTGGCTCAGCGCCCTGGCCAGCCAGGAGGAGCGCGCCGACTACATCTGCCACTTCACCCTGCTGCAGGACGACCCGCAGTACGTCAACACGTTCCTGGACCGGGTCGCCGCGGTCACCGCCGAGCAGACGCGGGACGCGGCCGCACGGTGGCTCGCGCCGCACGGTCGCGCCGTCGTCGCCTACCTGCGCCGGGATGCGGAGTGAGGAGGGAGGCGCCCAGCCAGTGGGGGGCAACCGACGTCCCGCGCCCAGAGGTCGCGCGCCCGGGACCCTACGAGTTCCCCGCTGCCCAGCGTGCGACCCTCGCCTCGGGGCTGGAGGTCGTCGCATACGACGTGCCCGGTCAGTACGTCCACTCGGTCCGCCTCGCGGTCCCGCTGCCCCTGTCCCGTGAGCCGAGGGACAAGGAGGGCGTGGCGGCGCTGATGGCCCGCCTGCTCGACGAGGGCACCCTGCGCCACTCCCCGTCCGAGCTCGCCCGGCTCCTCGAGCGCAAGGGGGTCGCGCTGGGGGCCGGCATGAGCGAGGCCGGCCTCAGCGTGGACGTCGACGTCGCCAAGGGGAACCTCACCTACGCCCTGGACCTGCTGCGCCAGTGCCTCACCGAGCCCGCGTTCCCGCAGTCGGAGGTCGAGCGCGCCGTCAAGCAGCGGCTGGCCGAGATCGCCCAGGAGCGCTCCATCGCCGGGCACCGTGCCGCGATCGAGTTCGTCGGCACCTACTTCGACCCCGAAGACCGTGCCTCCCGGCCGACGGCGGGCCGGACGGAGACGGTCCGCGAAGTCACCCGCGAGGACGTGGCCCGGTTCCATTCGACCCAGGTCGCTCCAGCCGGGTCCACGCTCGTCATCGCCGGTGACCTCGGCGGTGTCGACGCGCTCGCCGAGATCGAGCAGGCGCTCGGTGGCTGGAGTGCCCCGGACGGTCTCGAGCCGTTCGGCCCCCCCAGCGAGCCAGCGGTGTCTGCGAGCCGCTCGCGGATCGTCTTCGTCGACCGCCCCGGGTCGGTCCAGACCGAGTTCGCCATCGGGTGCCCGGGGCCGGACCGCTGTGTCGACGGCGGCTGGGGTCCGTACCCCGTGCTCGGGTTCGTCGTCGGCGGGTCCCCGAACGCCCGGATCGACGCGGTGCTGCGCGAGGAGAAGGGCTTCACCTACGGCATCCGCTCCGTCTTCCGGCCGCGGCGCCGCGGTGGGGTCTTCCTCAGCGGCGGGAGCGTGCGCGCCGACTCCACCGTCGAGTCCCTGGGCCTGCTGCTCGACCTGCTCGACAGCGGCCGGGAGGGCTTCACCGACGCGGAGGTCCGCCAGGGCGTCGACTACATCTCGATGACCGCACCCGCCCGGTTCGCCACGGCCGACGCGATCGCCGACGAGGCTGCCGGCCTGGCCCTCGCCGGCCTGACGACCGAGTTCACGACCGCGAACCTGCGCGACATCGCGACCGTCGACGGGCAGCGGATGCACACGGCATACCGCAGGTTCGTCGACGGCAGGTGGACGGTGGTCGTCGTGGGGGACGCGCAGGAGTATGCCGGCAAGGTGCGTTCGCTCGGGCGCGGGGACGTCTCGGTGGTCCCGGCCTAGCCGGGCGGCGCGGTCAGCGCCCGGGCCGGGACGGGCCGAGCCGGGTGAGCACCTCGTCGTGGAGCAGGCCGTTGGTGGCGACGGCGTTGCCCCCCCAGCACCCGTCCACTCCCTCGAGCGAGGTGAAGCGGCCACCGGCCTCGGTGACGATCGGCACGAGGGCGGCCATGTCGTAGACCTCGAGCTCGGGCTCCGCGGCGACGTCGCAGGCGCCCTCGGCCACCAGCATGTAGGACCAGAAGTCGCCGTATGCGCGGCTGCGCCAGCAGTCGTCAGCGAGGGACAGGAACCCTGCCCGGCGGCCGACCTTGTGCCATGACGACACCGAGGAGTACGACAGGGAGGCGTCCGCGAGGGAGGAGACCTTCGAGACGTTGATGCGCCGCGCGGCGGACAGGGAGCGCCCGGACCACGCCCCGGAGCCGAGCGCGGCCCACCACCGCCGCTGCAGGGCGGGGGCCGCGACGAGGCCGAGTACGGGGGAGCCGTTGTCGACCAAGCCGATGAGGGTGGCCCAAACCGGCACACCCCGCACGAAGTTGTGGGTGCCGTCGATCGGGTCGATGACCCAGCGTCGCGGACCGTGCCCGGTGGTGTCGAACTCCTCACCCGCGACGGCGTCCCGGGGCCGGGTCCGCTTCAGCTGTCCCCGGACGAGCTCCTCGGCAGCCCGGTCGGCGTCGCAGACGAGGCTGAGGTCGGGCTTGGACTCGACGACGAGGTCGTCCGCGCGGAAGCGGGACATCGTGACCCGTTCCGCGGCGTCCGCGAGGACGTGGGCCAGGCGAAGGTCATCGTCATAGGACGGCACCCGCCCACGCTAGCCGGTGGCGGTACGCACCTGGGGGTCCGCCACTCGCTCCCGGCGCCGTCGAGCACGCGGTTGGCCACGCGTGCTCGCCAGGCCCCTCGGCTCAGGCCTCGTCGGACGTCGGCCGCGCCGCGAGCAGCCGCCGCAGCGAGTCGAGCCGCGAACGCCCGGCCGGACCCGCCAGCCCGGCGGCGACGTAGGCGTCCAGGGCGCACTCCTGCTCGTCGTGGGTGCAGCCCCGGGGGCAGTGCTCGGTGGCCGGGTACAGGTCGGGGAAGTGGGATACGATGCGCTCGGGGTCGACGTGCGCCAGACCGAACGAGCGCAGGCCGGGGGTGTCGATGACCCACCCGGAGCGCTGTGGCAGGCGCAGGGCCACTGCCGAGGACGAGGTATGCCGGCCCCGGCCGGTCACGTCGTTGACGTCCCCGGTGGCGCGGCGGGCATCGGGCACGAGGCCGTTGACGAGAGTCGACTTGCCCACTCCCGAGTGGCCCACGAGGACCGAGACGCGCCCAGCCAGTTTCCTATGCAGCTCGTCGAGCCCGCTGAACGGGGACAGTGCCGTCTCGGCCCCGGCGTGCTGGCTGGAGAGCCCGTACCAGGAAGTGACGACCCGGGGCACCTCGAGGGGGGCGTACTGGGCGAGGAACGCCGCCGGGTCGACCAGGTCCGCCTTGGTGAGGACCAGCAACGGGTCGAGGCCGGCGTCGTAGGCCGCGACGAGGCAGCGGTCGATCAGCCGTGGCCGGGGCTCGGGGTTGGCCAGCGCCGAGACGATGACGAGCTGGTCGGCGTTGGCGACGATGACCCGCTCGACCGGGTCGGTGTCGTCGGCGGTGCGGCGAAGCACCGAGCGCCGTGCCTGGACCCGGACGATCCGGGCCAGCCCGTCCAGGCCGCCCGTCGTGTCACCGACCAGGTCGACCTCGTCACCGACGACCACGCCCTTCCGGCCCAGCTCTCGCGCCTTCATCGCGGTGACCACGCGCTCCGACGTCCGGGCGCCGCCCGCCCCGGCCGCCACGAGCACGGTGTACCTGCCACGGTCCACCGCGAGGACGAAACCGCGCAGTGCGTCCCCGTGTGCGGGACGGTCCTTGGACCGCGGGCGGGTCCCGCGCGGGTTGGGACGCACCCGGACGTCCGACTCGTCGAGGTCACGCCAGCTCATCGGTGGCTCGTCGGCCGCATGTCAGCGATGAGTGGCCAGCATCGCGTCCCACAGGCCGACGAAGTCCGGGAGGGTCTTGCCGGTGGTGCCGATGTTCTCGACCGTCATCCCCGGCACCCGCAGCCCCAGAACCGCGCCCGCCGTGGCCATCCGGTGGTCGTCGTAGGTGCGGAAGCGCCCGCCCGTCAAGGGTGCCGGGCGGATCCGCAACCCGTCTTCGGTCTCCGCCACGTCCGCGCCGAGCCGCCCGAGCTCGGCCGCGAGGGCCGCGATGCGGTCGGTCTCGTGTCCGCGGGTGTGGGCGACGCCACGGATCCACGAGGGAGAGGAGGCCAGGGCGGCAAGGGCGGCGACAACGGGGGTCAGCTCGCTCGCGTCGTGCAGGTCGGCGTCGATCCCGACGATCGTGCCGGTCCCGGTCACGGTCAGGCCGGAGCGCTCGAGGGAGACGTCCGCCCCCATGGCGTCGAGGAGGTCGCGGAGCGCGTCCCCGGCCTGCGTCGTCTGCTGGGGCCACCCCGGGACCCGCACCGTGCCACCGGCGGCGAGGGCGGCGGCCAGGAACGGCCCGGCGTTGGACAGGTCCGGCTCGATCTGCACGTCGAGAGAGTTGACCTCGCCGGGCTGCACGCGCCAGGTGTCCGGCTGCGAGTCGTCGACGGCGACCCCGGCGTCCCGCAGCGTCTCGACCGTCATCGAGATGTGCGGCTCGCTCGGGACCGGCTTGCCGTCGTGGTGGACCGTCACGCCCTGCTCGTAGCGGGCGCCGGCGAGCAGCAGGGCCGAGATGAACTGCGACGACGCAGAGGCGTCCAGTGTCACGGACCCGCCTCGCACCGCGCCGGTGCCGAGCACCCGGAACGGCAGGCTGCCCCGTCCGTCGTCCTCGATCGTCACGCCGAGGACGCGCAGGGCGTCGATGACCGGCCCCATCGGACGCCGCCGCGAGTGGGGGTCCCCATCGAAGGTGACCGTCCCGGGCGCCAGCGCAGCGACCGGCGGCAGGAAGCGCATCACGGTTCCGGCCAGGCCCACGTCCACCTCGGTGTCGCCGTGCAGCGGCGCGGGAGTGACCTGCCAGTCCACCGAGGGGTATGCCGGGCAGCCGGGCCGGGAGGTCAGCGGCGTCGGGTCGGTGGGGACGTCCTCGACCCCCACCCCCAGTGAGCGCAGCGCGGTCGCCATGAGGAGGGTGTCCCGGGACCGGAGCGGCGAGCGCAGCCTTGACCGGTCGTTGGCCAGGGCGGCGAGGACGAGGTAACGGTTGGTCAGCGACTTGCTCCCGGGCAGCGCCACCGTCGCGTGCAGGGAACCCGTGACCGTGGGCGCAGACCAGTCCCCGGGACCGGCGCTCACCTCAGCTCAGCACATCCTTGGCATCATGCAGCTTCAGCCTCGCCTCGCGTCGCGCGGTGCTGGCAGCGTGCCGGGCCTCCCGACGGGTCACCCGGCCGACGTTCTGAGCACGCCACAGCAGCCCGGGCCTGCCCTCGGTGTCGACGACGGTGAGCAGCAGACCGCCGAGGAGGCCCATGTTCTTGAGGAACTGGGTGCGTTGCTGGCGCCGTTCCGCCGGGTCGCTCTTCTCCCAGAACCGGTGACCGACGTACGTGGTCGGGACCAGGCTGGTGACGAGGACGGCGCCGCTGAGACGTGGCAGCCGACCGGTTGCCAGCATCAGGCCGGCGAGCATCTGGACAGCGCCGTTGGCGCGCACCAGCATCTCCGGGTCCTCGGGGAGGCCGAGCTTGTCGGCCAGCTTGGTGAGCAGGGGATCGGCGAGTGCGGCCTTCGGTGACGGGTGACGCAACGCGTCCAGGCCGCCGACCACAAAGACTGAGGCGAGCATCGGGCGTGCGAGTCTGCGGACGATGGTCATCGGACCCTCCTGGTATCGGCACGTGCAGTCGCCCCTACCGTAGTTCCTCCACCGTCGGCGCGCACCGGTGGACCTAGTCTGGGTCCATGTGCGGGCGATACGCCGCGAGCGTGCACCGGGACGAGCTCATCGAGGCGTTCGAGCTCGAGCAGGACGCGACGGGCGAGCCCAGCCGCAGCATCCTCGCGGCGCCGCAGACGCCGCCGCCGGGGACCCCGGACTACAACATGGCCCCGACGAAGCAGGCACCCGTCGTGCTGACCCGTCGCCCGCGGACGAGCGAGGAGCACGCGCCGCCCGTCCGCCAGCTGCGGCTGGTCACCTGGGGCCTGGTGCCGAGCTGGGCGAAGGACACGAGGACGGGCCAGCGGATGGCCAACGCCCGGGCGGAGTCCGTCCTGGACAAGCCGAGCTTCGCGCGCGCCACCTCGGCCAGGCGCTGCCTCGTCCCGGCCCAGGGCTGGTACGAGTGGCAGGCCTCGCCGACCGTCAAGGACGCGAGGGGCCGGGCGCGACGGCAGCCGTTCTTCACCCACCGGGCCGACCGGCAGGTGGTCGCCATGGCCGGCCTCTACGAGTTCTGGCGCGACCCTGCAGTCGAGGACGGGCACGACCCCGGTGCCTGGCTGACGACGTTCACGATCATCACGACCGAGGCCGAACCCGGCCTGGACCGCATCCACGACCGGCAGCCGCTGGTCCTCGAGCAGCACGACTGGCAGGCCTGGCTGGACCCGGCGAACACCGACCTCGACGAGGTGCGGGCGCTGCTGGAGTTCAGCGAGCCGGGTCGGTTCGAGGCGTATCCCGTCTCCACCGCCGTCAACGCCACCCGCAACAACGGGGAGCAGTTGCTGATGGCGGTGCCCGAGCGCGAGCTGCGGGGGGTGGTCGACCCGATGACCGGGGAGGTGCTCGGGCAGTGAGCTCCACGGACCGCTACGTGCCGGTCGTGTTCGACGTCGAGACCGTGGGGGGCCCCGGCCGGGTCCACCTCACCGCGCCGACCCGGGCGCGGGGCAGCGTCATCGTCGGCCACGGGGCCGGCGGTGGCCTCGGCGCGGTCGACATCCAGGCCGCGGCAGCCGCCCTGACCCGGGAAGGATGGGCCGTCGCGCTCGTCGAGCAGCCGTGGCGGGTGGCCGGGCGCCGGCTCGCCGGGCCGCCGGGCACCCTCGACGCCGCCTGGGTCCCGATCGTCCAGGCGCTTCGAGCCCGTGGTGGCGCACTGGGCCGGGTCGGGGGCCCACTGGTCCTCGCCGGTCGCAGCGCCGGAGCGCGGGTGGCCTGCCGGACCGCCGCCGAGCTCGGCGCCGACGCGGTCCTCTGTCTGTCCTTCCCGTTGCACCCTCCGGGGCGCCCCGACCGCTCGCGCCACCCCGAGCTGGCGCTCGTCACCGGATCGAGCCGGCGGGTGGCCGCCGTCCAGGGCGAGAAGGACCCCTTCGGCACCCCGGGCGAGCTCACGGCATACCTCGACGAGGTCTTTCCCGTCCCCGGGACCCACACGATCCCGAGGGGGAGCGCGCAGGCGGTGGGGCGCGCGGCGCGCGAGTTCGTCGCGTCGCTGGGAGCGGGGACCGCGGGCCGGGAATGAGGGCGCCGCAGGGAGCGTTCCCACCAGCGTCCGAGCAGGTCGTCTGATGAGGAGCCGCCAGTGCTGATGATGGCAGCGCCGTCGGCGAACCGGCTGATCAGTGTGGCGGCAGGTCCCCCGCTAGGCTGGGGGTCGATGAGCGAGGACACCAAGAGCAGCAGCACCGCCGCCACGGCCCCGGTGCCGGCGACCGACGGGGCCGTCGACGTGAGCGCCGAGTCGCCCGAGGAGCGGGCCGCCCGGTTCGAGCGCGAGGCGATGCCGCTGCTCGACCAGCTCTACTCGGCGGCCCTGCGCACGACGCGCAACCCCGCCGACGCCGAGGACCTGGTCCAGGAGACATACGCGAAGGCGTTCTCGGCCTTCCATCAGTACCGGCCGGGCACGAACCTCAAGGCGTGGATGTACCGCATCCTCACCAACACCTACATCAACAGCTACCGCAAGAAGCAGCGCGAGCCCGCCCAGTCCGATGCCTCGGAGGTGCAGGACTACCAGCTGGCCCGGGCCGAGTCGCACACGTCACGCGGGCTGCGGTCGGCGGAGGACGTGGCGCTCGAGCACCTGCCCGACAGCGACGTCAAGGCGGCACTGCTGGAGATCCCGGAGGACTTCCGCCTCGCGGTCTACTTCGCGGACGTCGAAGGGTATGCCTACAAGGAGATCGCCGAGATCATGGACACCCCGATCGGGACGGTCATGTCACGGCTGCACCGGGGACGCCGCCAGCTGCGCGAGCTGCTCAGCGAGTATGCCGTCGAGCGCGGGTTCGTCAGCGAAGGAGCTGGCTCATGAGCCACCACTGCACGGGGGCGGGCACCGGCGACCAACTCAGCGACTGCACCGAGGCGTTGCTGCGGGTCTACGAGTTCCTCGACGGCGAGATGGGGCCGGCCGAGTGCGCCAAGATCCAGGCGCACCTCGACGCGTGCGGACCGTGCCTCAAGCAGTACAACCTCGACCTGGCCCTCAAGGCGCTCATCAGGCGGTCCTGTGCCTGCGAGCAGGCACCGGTGGAGCTGCGGACCACGATCCTGCACCGGATCACCATGGTCCGTCTCGGCGGGACCGACTGAGCTGGCACGTCCCGATCCTCGGCGGAGTGTCGGGTCCGACTCGTCAGCAAACGTCCAGCCCGGTGTGGCAGCGTGGACTCCTGTGACCGACGAGCAGCCTGCGGACGCCGCCCGGCGCACCGTGCTCCTCGGTGGGGTGGCGGCCCTCGGCCTGGCTGCCTGCGACACCGCCTCCTCCCCCGCGGGCCGCGGCCCTTCCGGCCCGGTCGGGTCGGTCGGGCCGGCCGGGTCGGCCAGCCCGGTCCCCTCGGGAGCGCCACCGGCTGCCGGCGCCCCCTCGTCGGGAGCGCCCACGTCCTCCGGCGCCGGACCCGCCGTCCTGCGCCAGCCGGGCGCGGACATCGCGTCCGGCAGCGCGGCGAGCGCAGCGGTGGCGCTGACCTTCCACGGCGCCGGCGACCTGGCGCTCACGACCCGCGTCCTGGCCGTCCTCGCGGCGGCCGGTGCGCGGGTGACGGTCTTCGCCGTCGGCCAGTGGCTCGATGCCAACCCCGCCGTCGGGCGCCAGATCGTCGCGGCGGGCCATGACCTCGGCAACCACACGTGGAGCCACCCGGCCATGACGAGCCTGTCCGCGACCGCTGCCGAGGACGAGATCCGCCGGGGCGCGGACGCCGTCGCCCGCTCGGTGGGGGCACCCGGGCTGCTCTTCCGGCCGTCCGGGACGCCCGCGAGCACCGCGACCATCCGGGCCGCCGCGGCGCTGGCCGGGTACCAGCGCTGCATCTCCTACGACGTGGACCCGGAGGACTTCCTCGACCCGGGCGCACCGCTCGTCACGTCCCGCACCCTGAGCGCGGTCAAGGCCGGCTCGATCGTCAGCCTGCACCTCGGCCATCCGGGGACGGCCGACGCCCTGCCGGCCATCCTCAGGGGGCTGGCGGACAGGCGGTTGCGGCCAGCCTCCGTGACGGAGCTGCTGTCGCACCCGTAGGGTGGCTCCGGCGGCCGACCGAGAAGATGGAGTTCTGACCGTGGGAAGTCTCGTCCGGGGACGTCGTGCCGTCGCACTGCTTTGCGCGCTCACCTGCTCCGCTGTCGTGACGGCTGCCTGCTCCTCGACGGCGCCCCCGGTCGCCGGCAGGTCCAACGGGGCGGCGCCGGGCGCGGCACCGGGGAGCGGTTCGGGGAGCGGCTCGGGCAGGACGGACTCCTCGGGCAACGGCGTCGTGCGTCCGGGGGAGCTGCCGTACGCGCACACCAGTCCGTCCGACGTGCAGGGGAACGCGGCCAAGGCCAAGCCGCTGGTCTACGTGCCGAACCAGCGCTCCAGCGACGTGCAGGTCATCGATCCCCGCACCTACACCATCGTCGACCGCTACCCCATCGGCCGCTCACCCGAGCACGTCGTGCCGAACCCGGACATGAGCACCCTGTGGGTCAACAGCGACACCGGGAACTCGATGACGCCGGTGGACCCGGTGACGGGCAAGCCGGGCACGACGATCCCGATCGACGACCCGTACAACCTCTACTTCACCCCCGATGGCAGCCTCGCACTCGTCATGGCCGAGCGGCTGCGCCGGATCGACGTGCGGGACGCCCGGACGATGGCGTTGCAGCGCTCCCTCGAGGTGCCCTGTCGCGGGCTCAACCATGCCGACTACACGGCGGACCTGCAGAGATTCCTTGCCAGCTGCGAGTTCAGCGGCAAGCTGCTCGTGGTGGACAAGCAGGCGACGAAGGTCGAGAAGGTCCTCGACCTCAACGCCATCGAGACGCCCGGTGCGACCTCGCCGGAGATGGGCCGGCGGATGGGCGGGCCCAAGGCGAGCCTGGAGGTGGGGGCCTCGGCCATGCCCCAGGACGTGCGGCTCAGCCCGGACGGGCGGTGGTTCCTCGCCGCGGACATGCTCCGCAACGGGGTGTGGGTGATCAACGCCAGCACGATGGAGTTCGACCGCTTCATCCCGACGGGCCTCGGCGCGCACGGGATCTACCCGTCCCGCGACGCGACGAAGATCTACGTGAGCAACCGCGACGAGGGCTCGGTCAGCGTCCTCGACGCCGCGAGCCTGACCGTCCGGACCGTCTGGAGGATCCCCGGGGGCGGGTCGCCCGACATGGGCGGGGTCAGCGTCGACGGCAGGGAGCTGTGGCTCTCCGGTCGCTACAACTCGGTGGTCTACGTCCTCGACACGACGACGGGCGAGGTGACGCACAGGATCGCGGTCGACGCGGGGCCGCACGGACTGCTCGTGTGGCCCCAGCCCGGCCGCTTCTCCCTCGGGCACACCGGCAACATGCGCTGACCTGCTCCGGCGCCGAGTCAGCTGCAGCCGGTGACCTTGTAGAGGCGCATGTGACCGGACTCTGCGACGAGGGTCGTCAGGGGGAAGTTGGGCGGGACCTGCATACCGGGGGCGGGGGCGTCATGGACCGCGTTGTCCGACCAGGTGAGCCCACCGTTGAGCACCCAGTCGATCCGGTCGTCGCGCAGCTCCTGGCAGACCCGCCCGCGGTCCTCGTCCGTGACCAGGCTCTCCCGCAGCTTGAGGCCCGAAACGGTCGAGGGGGTGTCGAACATCTGGTAGAACACCGGCCGGCGGTCCACGTAGGCGTAGATGAGGGCAGACCCGTCCGGCGCGTTGTTGAGGACCCGGTCGTCAGGCGGGACGATGGCGCTGAGCCGCTGGTAGAACTGCAGCTCGTCCGGGCTGACGAGGCTCATGTGGGGGTCTTCCGACATCTGGATGTACCAGTGGCCCAGGTAGCTCATCGGGCCCGGCAGCATCGTGGCAACGACCAACAGCGCCCCGAGGACCCCCGTCACAGGCGACGCCAGGAACCGTCGCCTGCTGCGGCGCCGCCTCTCAGCGCGCGGACTCGCGGCTCGAGAGCCCAGGCGCTGGGCCCAGGTCCAGACGGCGCGTCCCCCGAGTGTCGCCAGCAGCACGCCCACGACGGGCGCCATGGTGCCGCTGCGGTAGCGGTCGTTGTACCAGAACCGGGAGAACTTGAAGAAGGTGTCACTGAAGTACGTCGCCGTGGTGGCGTCGAGCAGGATCAACGCGAGGTAGGCGATGGGCAGCCACGCCGTCCGGCCGGACCGCAGGGCCACGATGCTGCCGATGGCCACCAGCAGGGCGACCAGCAGCCCCCGGACGGACTCGTTGGGGCCGTTGGTGAGATGGTCCAGGAACGCCTCCCCGAACGTCTGGGTGATCCCCCCGCCGACGTCGAACAGCCTGGCTGAGTCACCCACCCGGGCCAGGGCGGCCAGCGTCAGGGCGACGGCAGCCACACCAGCGCCCGCGTGGAACGCCGGTCCGGCCCAGGAGCCGGATCGCGCCGCCAGGACCAGCCGACGGACGAGGAAGTACAGGACGGTGATCAGCAGGACCGGCAGCACCAGCAGGAGGCCACGTGGGTGGCCCAACCCGATTCCGGCCACTCCACCGGCACTGAGGACCGCAGCCGAGCGTCGATCGGGTGGACCAGCCTGGAGCCCGAGCATACCGACGGCGCCGGCCAGCAGGAGCGGGGTGAAGGCTGCCGCTTCAGCGGTCGGCCAGAGCACCCCGTAGCCCATCGGCCCCCACGGCATACCGAAGAAGCCGAGGGAGAGCAGCCCGCTCCACGCCAGCACCCGGGTCGAGCGTCCGAGGACGGTGCGGGCCAGGAGCATGCACGCGCTCGGCCAGAGCGCCCCCGCCAGCAGCACCGCGGTGACGTTGGAGGCGACGACCGCATCCGTCCCGAGCATCGTCATGACCAGCGCCGCCACCGAGTGGAAGCCGGACGGGTAGTACCCGCCACCGCCGCCGCCCTGAGCCGGCACGACGAAGTCCTGGACGTGCCACGGGTTGGCCACCCCGGAGGTGACGATCGAGCGGACCGTGTTCTGGTGGCTGACCCCGTCCCAGCCCTGGTTGGTCGTCTCCAGCGTTCCAGCCGTGACCTGGAGGTAGACAACAGCCGCGAAGAGCGTCGTCCCGAGGAGGACCAGTCCGGCGTGCTCGGGGAGCGGGCCCGCGGACTCGCGGGGCCGGGAATGGCGGGCACCCCTCAGGGCGTGGAACGCGCCGCGCCCGAGCAGGCCGGTCAGGCCGACGACGAGGAAGAACCAGGCGACGCTCACCAGCGAAAACGAGAGGTTCCCGATGGGCTGGAGGAACGCGGCGGCGGCGACGAGGCCGAATGCCACGGGCATCCCGGCAAGGACGGCCGTCAGCTTCGGGACACCCCACGCCGAGGCAACGAGGAACCCGGCCAGGGTCAGGGCCGTCCAGGCGACCAGAACCCCGCTCAGGCCGACAAGTTCATCCACGGGGAAGATCTCCACAGAGCTGGGCCGATCCCGGCGTCGAGCGTCCTCGACACGAGCATGGTATGCCGGGGGGACAGGGGTCGGGCCGCGGCGCGCACGGTGTCGCGGAACACCTCACGGAACGGCTTAGGCGTTGGGCTTGCGTCCGTGGTTGGCAGCGTTGCTCTTGCGGGCACGGCGCTTGCGGGCGCGCTTGCTCATTGGTCGGCTCCAGACTCGGGTGTCCTCAGCCCCCGCGGGGCCCTGTGTGTGGTCCACATTGTCGCACATGGGCCCAGGGGGGCTGGGAACCGTACCGCGTTTCGCGCGCATCTGCGTAAAAAGGATGAATTACTTCTATTACCCCATTAATCGGCAACAAAGGACAGAATTCGGTCAACGTTTGGAAAATTGGTTACGGACTTGTCCTCAAAAGCTTCAAGATTGTGTAAACATGGGTGTCTGCCCCAAACGGGGCAGGCGGTCACGCGAAATCTGGAAACAGGGCGCTGAAGCCGGGATTGAACTTTTCCAGAAGGGAACACACCATGAAGTCGATAACCAAGATGTTCGAGGCAATGCTCTCTCGTGACGCCACCCAGACCTGGACGCCGGGCAAGTCCGAGGACGCGACCGAATGCTGGGGCTGGACCGGCTGAGCCGCTAGTAGCACGCGTTGGTCCCGCCGGCCTCAGGAGGCGACTAGCGTTGATGCATGACGTCGACGGCCAGTTCACCGGCTGAACCGCGCGCCCCGGCCGCCGTCCTGGGCTATATCGGCCTCACCGCGCTGCTGGCCGTCGTGCTGGTGGTCGTCGGCTGGCGATTTGACGACCACCCCCGCGACCTTGTGGCGCTCGGTGTGCTGGTGTGCATGGGGATCGCCGCCAGTCTCGCCAGAGAACCCGATGCCGGTTCCAGGGTGAGTTTCTCGTTCCTCAGCATTATCATGCTGGCCTGCATCGTGCTGGTCGGGCCGGTCGGTGGGGCTCTGGTCGGCGCGGTCGCAGCAGTCTTTGAGTTGGGCCATCGCCAGCACCGGGTCCGACTCTTCAACGCGTGCATGTTCGCCAACATTGGAGCAGTTGGCGGCTTGGTCTATCTTCTCGTCGGCGGGGTGCGGGACCTCGAGACGCTGGACGGAGCCGGGCCGCTGCTGATCCGGGTGGGGCTACCGCTCATGGTGGCGGACGTTGCCCAGTGCCTGTGCAACGCGCTGCTGCTCGCGGGGATCGTCCGCGTGGACCGCGGTATTCCGATTCGACGCTTCGCCGCCCAGATGCTGCGCCAGTCGGGGATCGCCTACGTGGGCTACGGGGTGATCGGCTTCCTCTTCGTCATTCTGTGGATCCCGGCCGGTGTGGGCCCGTTCAGCGCCGTGCTGATCCTCGCTCCCCTGTTCGTGGCGCGATGGGCCTTCGTGCAGTTCGGCGAGGAACAACGGGCGCACGAGCGGACGCTCAGCGCCCTGGTCGCCGCGGTCGAGGTCAAGGACCCGTACGCCGCGGGGCACAGCGGCCGTATCGCCCAGCTCGCGGAGTGGATGGCCGAGCCGCTGGGGCTGACCGGGCAGCAGGCGCAGTCACTGCGGTTTGCGGCGATGCTCCACGACGTCGGCAAGGTCGCCGTGCCCACCCGCATCCTCAGGAGGCACGGCGGCCTCTCCGAGGCGGACCTGGCGGTCCTGCGCCTGCATCCGGAGCGCGGCGTCGAGATGGTGCGCGGGATCCACTTCCTCGCCGACTCCCTGGACGGGATACTCCACCACCACGAGCGCTTCGACGGACTCGGCTACCCGGCCGGCCTCGCGGGGGAGGACATCCCCCTGCAGGCGCGGGTGATCGCCGTCGCCGATGCGTTCGACTCACTGACGGCGAAGCGGCTCCACCAGGGCGCCCTGTCCTCCGACGCCGCCGTCTGGGAGCTGCAGTCGCGCACCGGGACGCAGTTCGACCCTGCCGTGGTCGCTGCCCTGGCCCGGGCACTCACGCGGCGTGAGTGGAGCCCCGACGAGCCCGGCGAGGAGGTCCTGGCCGCTCGGGCAGGGCTGTTCGACCACGACGACCCCAGCCAGGCGGACAGCCCGCGGCTGCAGGCGATCGCCGACGAGCGGAGTGGGTGGTGAGGCGCCGCTTCGCCGCTGTCCGGGCTCGGATCGACTTCGGCACCGTGCTGACGGCGGCCGCAGTGCTCATCTTCGTCCTCGCCGTTCCCATCGCGGGGGCCTCGTGGGCCGAGCTGGAAGCGGTCGACCTGACCACCATCGCGGCCTTCGCGGTGACCATCGCCGCTGGTGAGTTCTTCCGGGTGGTGCTCCCGGGGGCGCGGGAGAGCGCTCCCATGTCGCTCGCGGCGGCGTTCGCCTTCGCCATGACGTCCGAGGTGGGCTCCGGCGTGCGGGTGGGCTACGGGGCAGCGGTCGTCACGGTGGTCACCGCCATGGCCATGCTCCTCGGCGCCGTCCCGCGCCTCATGTCCGGGGCCGCCCTGCGGACCGAGGACATGGCTGCTCGGTTCCTCAGCGTCGCCGTCGCCTCAGTCCTGTTCCGCGAGGTGCCCTTCACGGCGGGACAGACCCTGCTCGACGCACAGCGGGGCGGGGGGCAGGAGCGGTGGGTGACCGCCATCTGGATGATCTTCGTGTCCGTAACCGCACTGGTGGCGAACGCCCTGCTCAACGCGGCGCGCACGGCCGCACGGGACCACGCGCCGCTGCGGCAGACGGTGGTGGACGAGTTCCGGCGGGCGCTCGGCCTCAGCACCGCCCTCGTGGCCACGGGAGCCCTCATCGCGCTCGCCGAGCGCCCCCTCGGGATCCTGGCCCTTCCGCTGTTTCTCGTGCCCCTGGTGCTCGCCACGTTCGCGGTGCGCCGCTACTACGAGGTTCGGGAGACCTACGGGCAGACGATCCGCACGCTGTCCCGGCTGACCGAGCACGGGGGATACACCCCTCCCGGTCACCCGGCCCGGGTGGCGAGGATCAGTGTCGCCATCGGCCGCGATCTCGGCATGTCGGAGCGGGACGCCCTGTCACTCGAGTATGCAGCGCTCCTGCACGATATCGGTCAGGTGGCGCTGCGCGAGCCCATACCCGGAGGGGCCACGGTGATGGCAGCGCCGGCCGACCAGGACCGCATCGCGCTCGATGGCGCGGAGATCGTCCGCAAGACCGGGGTGCTTGACGACGTCGCGGCCACGCTGGACAAGCAGGCGAAGCCCTTCCGGCAGGTCCGCGAGCTGCGGCAGGACCTGCCGCTGGCCAGTCGCATCATCAAGGTGGTCAACGCCTTCGACGACCTGGTGGGGGAGAGCACTGACCAGGGACGCGCGAACGCCGCGGTCGAGCGCATCCATCTCGGCCTCGGTTACGAGTACGACCCCCGCGTCGTCGACTCGTTGACGAGGGTCCTCGCTCGCACTCCCTCATGACGCTTGGGCGACCTGTGCACTGGGTGTGCGCCCTTTCCCGAGGCCATCTCCCCCGCAGACCATGGGGAGCACGGTGACCGTCAGGAGACCGGCTGGTCCCACCGCCGCGCTGATGATGGCGGCGACCGGCTGGCTGCTGGCGGGTTGCACCCCGGTGGTTCAAGGGACACCGCTTCCCCCGAGCCCGAGCCTGTCGAGCGCCACGGGAGAGGTGCCCCCCGGCGGACCGGCCAGGGACGGCGGCGACACCTTCGCTGTCATCGGTGACGTGCCGTACGGGCGGGAGCAGGTCGCTGCCTTCCCGTCGTGGATCGACCAGATCAATGACGGGTCGCCAGAGCTGGCCTTTCACCTCGGCGACATCAAGGACGGCTCGTCGCGGTGTGACGACGCGTACTACCGGCTGGTCAGGGCAGACTTCGACCGCTTCGCCGGAGCGCTGATCTACACGCCGGGCGACAACGAGTGGGCCGACTGCCACCCTTCGGCGAACGGTCGCTACCAGCCGCTCGAACGGCTGGCCTTCGCTCGTTCGGTCTTCTTCGACCGACCTGGCACGTCGCTGGGACAGGCGCCGGTCACCGTCTCCAGCGAGGTCAGGGCTGGGTTCCCCGAGAACGTGCAGCTTCGGCGGCGGGGGATCGACTTCGCGGCTCTGCACGTGGTCGGGAGCAACGACGGCCTCCAGCCGTGGACGGGGCTCGGTCTCTCCTCCGCCACCCCCGAGCAGGTTGCGGAGGAGACGGCGCGGATGGCCAACGTGATCGAGGTCGTCCGCGCTACGTTCGCGACCGCCCGCGCGCGGGAGGACCGGGCTGTCGTCCTCATGCAGCAGGCGAACATGTTCGCCTCGCCGGCACAGGATGACATCTCCGCGTTCAAGGCCCTGGTCCAGACGATCGTCGCCGAGGCGTCCACCTTCCCGGGACAGGTCTACCTCTTCAACGGCGACAGCCACACGTACGAGATTGACCACCCCCTCGCCGCTGGGTCGTCGTGGCTCGCCACCTACGGCATCACCGGTTCAGCCGGCAACCTGACCCGGGTCACGGTCGACGGGTCCAGCAACAACAAGGACTGGCTCAAGGTGACGGTGAACCCGCCCGGGGCGCGGGACGTCCTGTCGTGGCAACGGGTACCGTACACCCGCCGCCCGGCCGACCGCGTCCAACGCCGACCCTCCGAATGAGGGCGTCTCCGTCGCTCCCCGGCGCGCTGGGGTGGGTGAGCTGGCGCCGGTCAGGTGACGGTGAACGATCCCGTCATCTTGGGGTGCGGATCGCAGGTGTAGGTGTAGGTGCCGGGCGTCAGGGTGACCGTCCAGGTCACCTCGGTCGTGTCCGCGACGCTGGTCTTCTCATCCACGCCGGCGCCGGTGAGGTGGAAGTTGTGGATCTTCGAGGCATCCTTCACCTTTACCGTGTAGCTGCCCGCCTTGAGGCTGGTCACGGGTGCCCCGGTGCCGTCCTTGAGCGTGATGACGTAGGCGTCGCTCTCCCCGACGACGCCGGTCAGGACCCCCGCGGCGGCGGCGGCCGAGGAGGTCGACGACCCGCTCGGCGCCGACGCCGACGACGAGCCGGCCGCCGCGGGGGTTGACGATCCGGCCGGGGGGGAGGTGCTGCCGCCGCAGGCTGCGAGCAGGGAGATGAGGGCAACGGGAACGGTCGCCAGCGCAAGCCGTCGCATGGCCCTGCGGCCACCGGCGGCCTCGACTGTGCGGCACCGGGCCGCATCCCGATCGGAGTGAGTCATGGCGTCCTCCAAGACACGTCGCCCCGGAGCCAGTCTCCGGTGCCAGCAACCTAGCCCAACCACCGCCGTACCCGTCCGCCTGCCCTCGGCCGAAGCCCGGGAGAGAACCACGCGACGGGCGGTCACGCCCCGGTGGGCATGCCGCACGGATCGTGGCGGCCACCCATGCGAGGCCGTCAGCCCGGGGAAACGTGCCGTCGTCAGCAACGCCACCACCTGACACGGCAGCGCCCCCGCCAATGGCGAGGGCGCTGCTCTGAGGTGCCCACATCGCACCCCCCCACGGGATGACCGGCGCCTCTGAGGTCCATCCTGTCGTATAACAGCCGAAAGTGCGGCGTAATGGCTCGAATTGGTCAGGTAGCAGTCAAGATCGAGCAAAGGGGACCGTCCTCTCAGGGAGCAAAGGGACGCCCCGCCAGGACCACTCAGGCTGCGGCGGCCTTCTTCGTCTCCATGTGGGCGAGCACAAGTGATGACCGTTGACTACCGGTTGACGCAACACGCTGAGCGCGACGAGCCCGGCACCTGTGCACGAGGCCGAGGACCGCGTACGTCGATCGCGGAAGGGCATCGCTCACGAGGTCAGCCTCGGCCAGACGGCGCCGAGAGCTAGGCATATGAACGAGGCGACGGCGGGCGGCGTACGGACCGTCTGGCCGAAGTGCCACTTGTCGCGCATTGCCTGCCAGTCGGCGGGCGGCGAGGAAGCATCCCAGGTAGCCGCTGCGGAGTTGACCGGCGCGTTGTAGACGAGTGTCACCACGATGACCGCGACCCACAGTGCCAGTGCCAGCATGGAAAGCACCAGGATCGCGCGGGGGCCGCTGACGGCGGACAGGGCGACGACCGGCAGGATCGACACCGCGGCCGCGATCACCAGGACGGGCATGATGCCGCCGACGGCGACCTCGAAGGAGTGCTTCACCAGCGTGAAATCTCGGGCTCCAAGAGTCTTCTGGACCCGCACCTGACCGATCTGAGTGGCCACGAAGGTTCCGGCGGCCACGCCGACGAGGAGTACTGCGAGCAGCTGGGTCGACGCGATCAAACGATCCATGGCCTCTCCTGGCGTAGGTCCGTTCTTCACAGTAGTCAACTGTGGATCAACCGGGGAACACCGATTGGGGAGCTGCTGGACTGATCATCAACTGCAACCTCCTCGCCCGCGGACGTGTTGTTCGTGACGAATCGGCAGTACGCCGGACACGCCGGGCGCTCGCACGGTTGTGCTGGTTTGACCAGGTCCATGGAGGATGGCGATACTCAGGATCCACAAAGGGGAGGTCCCATGAACGCGCGCACTTACGCGAAGGTCGTTGGCGTCGTCATCGTTCTCATCGGCATCGGTGGTCTGGCGCTGGGGGAGCAGTCGCTCCTGGGCGTCTTGAACATCGACATCGCGGAGGACATCATTCACCTCGTCAGCGGTGGCCTGATGGCCTTCGTCGGCTTCCGCGGATCCGACCGCGCCGTCCGGTCGGTGGTTGGCGGACTGGGCGTTGTCTACCTACTGGTCGGCGTGCTCGGTTTCATCGTGCCCGACCTGTTCGGGCTGCTCCCTCACCAGTACAAGACCGTGCTTGACAACCTCATCCACCTGACGCTCGGGGTGCTCGGCATCGCGATCGGATTCTTGGTCGGCGACCGAGCGGTCGACCGCGCACCACGCTAGCCAAGCAACGGGCTCGCCCTGACTTGACGCGCAGAGCACGGCAGTCCCGCCAACTTCAGCTCGCCTGCGGACCAGGTCCGGGCTAAGGAGGTGACCTGACGACGTTTGCGCAGCGTCAGAGGCCCTGTGCCTAGGCGGCGGCCTTCTTCGTCTCCATGTAGGCCAACGTAGCCGACTCGTCATGGCTGGTAGTGGAGGACGCTTGCTGACCAGCGCCTATGCCACCACGATGTCACGGCAGATCACGGCAAGTGATGGGAGTCCTGCGGACATTCTGCGGACAGTTAGGTCGTGATCATCGTGACGACGCGCCCGCGCTAGCAAATCCAGTATTTTGCGTTACGTGCTAGGACAGGCGTCGGCGGCAGAGGCCGGGGACGCGAGGTGCGGCTACGGACGGCCTGAGTTGGCTCTGTGAATCGCTGTGTCGCACTGGTCGACTCAGCGCAAGTTCTGCCGGGCGTAAACCACGACCTCGTCGAGAGCCTCAAGAGCCCGCTTCTTCTCAATTATCGCGTATTCGCCCCACTTCTCCCGAGGCCGGGGCTCGGCAGCCTGATAAGCGGCGCGGACAAGTTCTCCAAGCTTGCCGTCTCGGTCGAGCAAGATGCACCGGTCCTTCTTCGCAGCTAGATCGGCGCGTCCGGCTGTTGTGAGATCGACTCGGTTGTCGAGCCGGCTCAGGCGGCCGTCCACATCATGCTTCTCGGCGAAATCGAAAGCCAGTGCTGAAAGATGGTCCATGGTGACATGAAACGAATCGACGAAGGCAATCACCGCTTGCCTTAAAGCGTCCTTGCGCGTACGCCGTGCCGTCATCCAGTCCTTCAGGATTTGGGCACCGCCTCCGAGGAGGCCACCAACTATGACCCCCACTAGCGTCCCTGCTTGTGCTCCGTCCATGTGGGCACCGTAGCCGCCCTTCCAACGACGTACTGAGCAATCTCGGTCCCCTGGGTTGGACCGAACTCCACGGCCGGGTGCAGCGGGGGGCCGGTCCTGGCGGCGTTGCCGTTAAGGGCCCAGCCGCCGTTGGCAGCCGTTGGCCTGAGAGGTCTGTCCTTGTCGGGCGCGGAAACTATCGCGGAAACGTCGAGCAGCTCCCACGTCCAGTCACCGCCCGTGCCGTCACCCATGCGCAGCACTGTGGCCTCGCGGCGCTAGGGATCAGCCGCGCCCGCTTGCTGGGCGCGGCCATTTGCCACCGCGGCCCTCGTGAGGAGAGTTCATCTGCGTCTAGAGAGGAGTGTTCTGGCTCTTTGAGACGTAGTAGCGACGCGTCATGGGTCGCACGAGACCTACTGCGGAGGGAAGCGAAGGGATGTCGGGGCGCCGCTCGGGTGCGATCTCCCAATGGCTCTCTTTGTCGACGACGGGGACTACGGGAAACCCAGCGACGATGATCAGCCACGAGTCGATGACTCCGTCGTCATAGGGGTCTGAATGCCTCACGGTGGCCTGGAACTCCGGTGCGCCGATGCCCTCGCCGTGCGCTCCTCTATGGATTGCTACCCACTCGGCCACGGTGCGCGAGGTGTCGAATCGGAAGTTTTCCGTAGAGCCCTTCGGGATAGTCCACTCCGACGGTAATGAGGTGCGAGCCTCTTCTTCTGCGTGCCTTAGCTCGTTGAGCGTGATGGTGACTGGATAGTCCTCATGATTCGTGACTTCGAGAAATAGTCGCAGCATCACGCGGGACTGGGCATCGCGAGGAAGGATATACTCATGGCCGACTTCGAGTTGGTTCGCTTTTCCGAAGCTTGACGGCTGGAAAGGGGGCCACAGCACGGGACCATTGGTAGTTACGCTGATGCGCGCTGCACGCACGTCGAGGCGGGTCTTGGTCGCCTCGACCGCCATCGTCCGCGAGAGCACGGTGCCCTCTTCGGCGACTTCCACCGCCCGGCGCGTCCAAATCGTCTGGCGTGCGACCACGATGGCGGCGGCAGTTGTCGCGAGAGCCGATGCGCCGGTTGCGACGGCAATGAAGACGTCGAGTGATGTCGTCAGGTCGGTCATGCAGGAACACTAGATCCATGCCGCAAATCTTTGTCGGTCTCGTGCTAACCGTTCGCAAGGCCCAGGGCAGAACCTAAGAGTCTCGGGGTCGCGCTGCTCGCGAGGCGACGTCTGGTGGTTACGGCACTTCGACGGGTAGTGTCCGAGAATGAGGGAAAAGGCTGTTTGGATCATCGCGCTGCCAATCGTGCTCGCTGCGTGCGGGGGTCCGCTTCGTCGCCTCCAGTCGCTCCGGCAACCTCCAGCAGGACTGTCACGTCGTCGAGCTCGTCATCAACGACGACCTCGACGGCTCCCGCACCGAAGCAGACGGCCACCGCCACGACCGCGAAGCCGGCCCCCACCACTGCGACCGCGAAGCCGGCCCCCGTCCCAGCGCCGGTCCCGTTCGCACCGCCACCGCCACCGCCACCGCCACCGCCACCACCGCCACCGCCACCACCGCCACCGCCACCACCGCCACCGCCACCACCGCCACCACCGCCGCCGCCGCCGCCATCCTCGCCTTCAGCTGTGCGCTTCGCCAACTGCACCGAGCTGAACAAGGTCTACCCAAATGGTGTGGGTAAACCCGGCGCCGTGGACCAAACGTCCGGGACGCCGGTAACCACCTTCACGCGAGACGCGGCCCTCTATCAGGCGAACAGCGGTAGCGACCGCGACGGCGACGGCATAGCCTGCGAGAAGAAGTAGCTGGCGCGCCTTCCTGGCCCTCAGTTCGGCAGCGCCTGCTCCGGGCAGGCGCCCAGGACGCGGACCATGGCGTCCTTCTCCGGTGGGGTGAGCCACAGGTGGTACTTCGCCTTGATCGCGATCTGCCGTGCCACGTATGGGCAGCGGAAGCCCTTGTTCGCCGGGAGCCAGGTCGCCGCGTCCCCGTCGCCTTTCTGCTGGTTGGCGGGTCCATCGACTGCCAGCAGGACGAGGGGGTCGTTCGCGTAACGCAGCCGGGTGTCGGGGTCCATCTGCTGGGCGCCCGTCTGCCAGGCGTTGCTGAGCGCCACCACGTGGTCGATCTCCACCGCTGCTGAGGTGCCCTGACCACGGATGAAGAACACGTGCGCCCCGGTGTATGGCTCGAGGTAGTCCCCGGTCAGCACCACACAGTTGCGGGTGCCCGGTTTGAACGTCACGTTCTGCAGGTCGCGGGCAAGGATGTCGTTGCGGGTGTCGCAGCCGTTGCGGTCGACATCAGCCCAAGCCTGACCGAACTGCGCGCGGCTGTACCCGGTCTTGGGGGCGCGACCTTTGACCTCCAGGCTGCCGATGGCTGCCGCGGTGGCACCCGACAGCGGCGACGCGGACGGGCCTGCGACGCCAGTCCCGTTGTCCGTTGCCCCGCTGGACGGGACCGGAGCCGCGGTCCCCTCGGGGGCGGCGACTGCGCTAGACGCGGACACCGGCCGGGGTGGCACGGACGTCGCGGTGCTGCATCCGGACAGTGCGGCGGCGAGCAGGATCAGGGCTCCGGTGCCGTCAGCGAGGGTCCAGCGTCTCATCGGTTCAAGGGTAACTCTGGCGACGACCACGGCCCTCCCGCGAGGCTCTCAGGCGGCCTTGGGGCGGGAACACCGACCCGCTCCGGGCGTCTCAGCGCCAGCCCAGCAGCCGAGCGCCGATACCTTGGCCGTCTCGTCGAGGCGGTGGCGGGTCGTCGTTCAGCGGACCTCGCGGCCGCGGCCGGGGCCGGGGCCTGGGCCCACGTCGACTCGTCAGCGGCGAGGACCGCCTCACGGGCGGACGCCAGCGACTCGGCCTGGGTCGGGGTGAAGGGCTTGCGAATCGTCAAGGCAGGTGCATAGAATCGGCACCACTGAGCGCCCGGTAGAAGCGGCCTGCACCAACGGCTCACCGTCGCGGCGAGGCATGGCATCGGAGAAGGTCGAGCGCAGGCGCTCTCGGCATCGGCCTCTCCTCCACTTCACAACGACCTGGAGGACAGCCATGCACGATGACCAGATCACCGACGCCGAAGCCGCCCATGCGTACCGCCTCAAAGAAGCCACCGAGCTGCTCCTCGAGGCCGGTTGTGTCCAGACCGCATCCGGCGATTGGTTGTTACCACCGGCCGACGAGGTAGCGGCCCATGCCGTCCTTGAGTAGCTGCAGGCTGCTCCACGTCGTCGGGCTCATCGCGTAGACGGTCGGGTCGACCTTGGCCAGCCCGTTGCGCAGGTCGGTCCCGGCGAGGGCGACCGTGTCGATCCCGGTCTCCGGCGCGGCGGCGTAGTCAGCGCCAGCCCAGCAGCCGAGCGCCGATACCTTGGCCGTTTCGAGGCAGCGGCGGCTCGTCGTCCAACGGACCTCGCTGCCGCGGCCGTGGCCGGAGTGTGCGCCAGCTCGACGGATCGGGGTCGACGTCCTCGACCAGCTCGACCTCGCCGAGCTGGTCGGGATCGCAGACGACCTCCATCTCCTCGGTGTTGAAGTGCACGATGCTGGCCAGCAGGGCCGCCCGCGGCGCTCGGGTGCGCCATAGCCGACCGACCGGGGACCGCTCCCCATTCGCGGATGCGTGAACCTCGGCCACGCCCCGCTGGTCGGCCCACGCCCAGCCGCGCTGCCACTCCGGTGACGCGCCCCGATACAGGACGATGGAGGCCACCCTGGTGTAGTCGCGGTGCCCGTTGACGGCGTAGCCGCCTCGGGTGAAAAGGTCTCGCCAGAACGCCGCCGGAGCCTCGAGCAGCGGCGCCGGGCCGCACTGCATCCATAGCCTCGCGGCCACCGCCGCCCAGTCACTCCTGGTTAGCCGGTCCTGCTCGAGGAGCCGGGTCACCAGAGCCACCACGGCCGGGTCCGGCGCGTGGTCGACGGCGCGAGCCTCAGGTGCGACGGGATTTGCCAGCGCGTCGTGGACCCAGTCAAGTAGCGGAAGCACGTCGACCCCTCCTTCGGGCTCGGGTCCGTCGGCGCGGCTGGGCTCGTTGGCCGCGACGGCGATGCGTCGTCGTGACGCGGGACATGCCCACCGCGCCAGCGGCGAGGTCGGCAGATCGAGGACCCTGCTCGCCAGACATTGCTTTGGGAACCCTAGGTTCCGCGGAACCTAGGGTCACCCCCGCTTCCATGCGCTCTGCGGCCTTGGGCCTCTCCAGCTCCTCGATCTGTGGGCCCAGCGCGTCGTCCTGCGTCTTGGCCACCACGGTCGGCACGGTCTCGGCCGTCTCGGCCGTCTCGGCGCTCGCGGCTCGGCGAGACCGCTCGGCGGCTGTGCGCCACGTCGCAATGCGGCCCTCGCGGATGGCGATTCCGCCCCAGACGCCCCAGCCGCGGGTCGCCCTGCCAGCCTCGAAACACTCCACTCGAACCGGGCACGACGAGCAGAAACGGCCGACCAGCTCGGTCGCAGCCGTCTGCGATACACAGTCCGACAGCGCGTCGGCCACCTCGTTGTCGACGCCCCGACAGGAGGCATCCTGCTGCCATCCGGCGGCCGGTTCCTCGGTCGGCCAGCGCCGTAGGTCCAGCCCTAGGTCGTTGGCTCGCCGCGCCGTGCGCTCGTGTGGCCTCCAGCGTTTCGTGATGCCCCCGACCAGCTCGGTGCCGTCGTCCTCGACGAGGACGGCACTCACGAAGCACCGCGGCGCATGGCCTGCTCGAAGGCGTCGCGATTCCGCCACCTCGGTGCGAGGTTCAGCAGCAGCGCCCGGGACTCCACGAGCGAGAGCCCGGAGTACGCCGCGCTGACTGTCGTCGTGACCTCACCCTCGAAACCCGCCGCGTCGATGATCGGCACCACGATCTCGTGAGTCCGGTGCACGTTGTCCCGGTGGTATGCGTTCATCTCCTCACTAAAACGAGCCTCTGCCAGCAGCTCCGCCTCCTCTACGGACTCAACCTCCCAAGGCTCGACGAAACTCTCGATGACGGCGTCGACCAGGCATTCCGGTGGCCGGGTCGGCTCGTCCCCGGAGCGCTCCGGTGCCCGCAGGGTGGCCATCACGCACCACCCGACTCGCGGATGGCGGCCTGCTCGGCACGGGTCACGTGACCGGCCCACCGGGCCCGGGCAGCGCGCTGGTGGGGTGCGCTCTTCGGCTTCGCCACCTCGGCGTCGAGGTCGGGCAGGCCGAGCTGCCGGAAGTGTTGAGCGAGCAGGGCTCTGCTCGCGCGTAGCTCGCCCAGCAGCGGATGGGCGCGCTGCTGACCAGCCGATCCCAGCACGAGGAGGTCGGCGCCGACCAGCGCCAGCCGGAGGCGCTCCACGTCGTCCAGGGTCCGGCACGCCTCCTCGAGGAGGACGAGCTCGTCGAGGCGCAGCTCGTACTGCGCGGTGATGGCCCGCCATAATTTTCGACCTCGAGCCCCCAGCGCTGTCGGTGCGGGTGGTGCCTTCTTGTGGGCCACAACGGGCCTCCTTCGATAGTCGGGCGGTCCTCGAAAACGAAAGGCGGCCGGATTGCGTGGTTTTTGAGGTGCTATGCCAAGCGGGCGGCGCTGCCTCGACGACGGGGGGTCTCCCCCCAGGGTGCCCACCTCGAGGTCGACGCCGACCCGGCATACCCCTCGACTGTCGTGGCGATCGACCTCGACCTCGATGAGGGTGAGCACCTCGACCTCGAGGTGGGCGATCGACCTCGACCTCGAGGTGGGCGATCGACCTCGCCCTCGACCTCGAAGGTCACCACGTCGCATCGCCTGACGGCGGCCGGCCAAGCGGAACACCCTCGGTGTAGCGGGTGAGCGAGTAGCCCTCCCGGCGCTCGATCTCGGCGAGCCAGTGCGTGCGCGAGTCGAGCACGCCGTGCAACAACATGACCCCGATCGCCTGGCGCTCAGGCCAGCTCGGTTCCATCGGCGGTCTCACGAGGTCGACGCCGCCGAGCTGAGGAGATTCCTCGATCTCGCGAGCCAGCGCCTGCGCGGTCGCCGCGAACTTGCGCACCGTGATCGACGGCAACGACACCACCGAGCCGCCCTCCGTGAGCTGCAGAGTCTGAGCCGCCGACGCTGCCCCGAGCAGCTCCTCGACGCGCTCCCCGGCGAGGGCCAGGGCCTCGAGCGTCGACGCCTTGGCGCTGGGCAGGTCCGCGATGATCGAGGCGCACCAGGCTGCGCGGTGCTCCTCCACCAGCGCGTCATACGCGCCACGCAGCGAGCGTGCCCGCTCTCGATGCCCGCCGGCCACGGACGCGCGGTGACGACGCTCGCTCGCGAAGTCCCGAGCGGCGCTGGCCTTCACTGTCTTGCCGGCCGCGATGGCCGACCTAACCCGAGCGGCCTCGGTCCTCTGGGCCTGCGCTTCCTCGCTGTCGAGCGATCTCTCGTCGCGCTCGGCCTCGTCGGCGGCGGCGATGGCCGCCTCGACGGCTTGCCAGCTGGCCGCCACCGGCTCTGGCGTTGCGGCCTCGTGCCAGGACGGCCGCTCGCCGATGTCGTCGAAGCTCGCGGCGCTGGCCGGCGTGCCTGCCGAGCCGCCCCGAGGGGGCAGTTCCGCCATGACGGCAGCGGGGTCCAGGTCGACGTCATCGGACGGCGGGCGGTCCATGCCAGACCGGCGCTGGGGCTGGCCCTCCTCGTCGCCGAGGTCGGCCCAGCTCGTGTCAGGGGCGCCTGTGCGTGATGTCATTTCAGTCCTCCAAGGTGGTGGTTCTCCGGGACCGGCTGGCCCCAGGAGTGATCTGTGGTGGTGGTCATCGCGGCGGCCACGTCGGGTCGGCGAGGGTGGTGGGGAAGAGGTCGAGCCAGTCGTGGCCCGAGTTTCCGTTGGTGTGGCGCAGCGGCTGCACATACAGGTGCGTGTCACCCTTGTGCTGCTCGATGTAGAGGACGAACTCAGAACCGTCCTCAGCGGTGAACTCCAACGCGAGCGAGTCCGCTGCGTCGCCCACCTCATAAGGCCGCACGCGGCCGGTGAAGTGAGTGTTCACGTCGCCGCTCGGGGCGCAGATCACAGACGGATTGCACGCGGCGTCGCTGAGCTTGACGGGCTCGACATCGTCAACCCAACGGGCTTCGAAGCTGTGGGGCACTCGTTGTTTCTGGTCACGGGGTGCTTCCTCTCGATTTGGACGGATGGCCTGCTTGACGTGGTTGCTCATGCCGACCTGCCCCAGGGCGACGGGTCGACGGGGATCGAGCGCCACAGGGCCGCGGCGACCACAGGAGTCACGAACCCACGAGTCCCGACCTCGGGGACGCGGTGCTCGAGGCATCCGGGGGCTGACCAGAGGGCACCGCTGAGGGGCCGTTGACCGGTTCCCGGCCTCTTGCTCTGAGGAGTGGTCCAACGGCGGTACCGGTCCGGTTCCCCCATAGGGAGGGGGAACCGGGAACCGGTTGAGTTACCGGTTCCCGGAACCGGTCGGGAACCGCTGGAACCGGTGCCCTTCGAGTGGGTCACGAGACCACCTCGAAGGGGTCGATTCCGTATGGTCGCAGGACTCGGTACTCGCCGCCTCGGGCCGTCTTGGTCTCACCGAGATAAGCCTGCTCGACCAGCCAGTCGACCTGTTCCAGGATCTCCACCTTGCGGCCGGGGACGTTCCGGTCGATGCCGTTCTTGCTGATCCTGTCCGACACTGCGACGCACGCCACGATCTTGGTCCGCAGGCCCTGCATCCTCGAGGCAACCTGCGTCTCGTGCGATGGGGTCTCGACAGGGGGCATGAGGGCAGCCACGACGGGATCGACAGAGCTGTCGAGGACGAAGCGGGCGACGGCTTGGGTTCGGTCCGACTTGCGCCACTCTCCTGCGAAGCCACGCACCGCGCCGGGCCGGTCCTTGCCGACACGCAGAGCCAGCTCGCCCTTTCGCCCGACCCCGAGGGCCTCGACCACCTCGACGACGTATGCCGCGCCGCTCAACCCGGCCATCTTGGCCTGGGCACCGATGGCGAACCGGCCTTGATTGTCGCTGGACTTGACGACGTGATCGATAAGGACGACGGCTGCTCCAGTCTGGTCGGCAATTCGACGGGGCAGGCTGCGCATCCATCGCGCCACCTCATCGTTGTCCTTGATCGACAGACCGAAGAGGCTCATCGAATCCGTGACGCCATCGATGACGGCCAGCCGGTATGACTGGTCGAGCATCCGCTCGAAGGCGGCCAGCTCAACGGCCGACGTGTTCGGCGAGGACTCGGGCCGCACGTAGGACAGGTGGGCGCGGATCTGCTCGCGCGTCACGCGGAGCAGGATGAGCCGCTGGGCGTATGACGCCGCGTCGGACTCGTTGTCGATGACGAGCACGTCCTGGTCGAGCCGCAGGCAGTGAGCTACCGCATACTGCGAGACCCAGCTCTTGCCGGACTCGGATTCGCCGTGGATCGAGTGGACCAGGGCGGGGTAGAGCAGCGACTTGCCATCGGTGCGCGTGAGCAGCTCCGGTTCCGGCTGCACGTGCGTCCCGTCGAGGACTGAGTCGAGGTTGAGCGGCGACCATGTCCCGACAATGTCGGCGACCGTGCTCGCCCACTTCGCGGCTACGCGCTGACTCGCTGCGCGCTGCACGTCGGCGGGCGCCCACTGGCTGCATCCGAACTGGGCCACGTGATGCGCCTCGTACTCGGATTCAGACTGCTCGAGGAGGGCCGCTCGCTCAGCCATGTGTCGAGTGTTCTCGGCGTAGCTGCGCGCCAGGTTCGCATCGACTCGGGCGCGGGCGTCGAGGTCGACGCGGGCGAACCACTCCTCGGTCAGGCGTGGCGGGGCAGCCGGTTCGGCCTCGAGATCCCGCCACCGCATGATCTCGGCGAAGTCCCAGTCGTCGGCATCGAATCCGGCGGTCACCTCGGGATGGGCATGGAAGTAGTCCAGCGGCGTCGCAGGCTCGCTCATGGCTTGGCGCCCTGGCTGATGTTCGTGAGCCAGTCGTCGATGTCCTGGCGACGGTAGAGCACCAGCCGGCCCGGCTTGACCCACCGCGGGCCTTTGCCGATCTGGCGCCAGTAGCGCAACGTCGGTAGGGGGGTGTGCAGCTCAGCAGCGAGGTCGCGCTCAGGCACGAGCTCGCGAACCTGTGATGTCAGCATTGCGTTCATGAGGTCAGCATGGCATGCGGTGATGGATTGCGGCAAATCACTGTTGCTAGTACGGTGTCTCTGACAACCACCGAGCAAGGAGCAACTAACTGATGGATGACGCACAGATCGGCGCGAGGGTCGCGGCCCTGCGGGGGGCGATGCCTCAGCGGCACATCGTCTCCGTCATGGCGATGATGTACGGGATCACTTGGTACCAAAGCACTCTGACCCGCGTTGAAGCCGGCCAGCGGTCGCTCAAGCTGACCGAGGCGGTGGCGCTGGCGAAGATCTTCGGCGTGCCGGTCGGTGCCTTGGTCGAGGAAGGTTCCTCGGGCGGAAACGCGCTCGCAATCCGGGAGCTGAGCGCGGTCAAAGCCGACCTCGAGAAGCGCATACAGGGCCTGAGCTGATGGCCAGCGTCGCCAAGAGGCCGAACGGTCGCTACCGGGCGCGCTACCGGGACGACACGGGTAGGGAGCAGTCCAGGGACTTCGCGAGGAAGTCGGATGCGCAGGTCTGGGTTCGCGGCCAGGCGTCCTCGGTAGACCGCGGTGACCATGTGAACCCGAAGGACTCGCGGACCAGCGTGACGGCGTATGCCGGGCAATGGCAGGCTGTGCAGGTTGGTCGGCCGGCTTCACTTTCGATCCTCGACAACGCTCTACGGCTGCACGTGCTGCCGATCTTGGGGGGCAAGAGCATCGGCGCCGTCCGGCGCTCAGATGTTCAGGCACTCGTCAAGGCGCTGCTGGCCAAGGGGTTGTCCGCCGGCAGCGTCCGCAACATCTATGACGCCACGGCTCGGCTATTCGCTGCGGCCGTCGATGACCGGGTCATCTCCACGTCACCGTGCCGTCGCGTGATGCTCCCCAAAAGCACGCACGGAGAGATCACCCCACTGCCGGCTGAGCACGTTCACGCGCTCGCTGCGGGGATGAACGACTATCAGGCGCTCGTCGTCCTCATGGCCGGATCGGGCCTGCGTATCGGCGAAGCACTCGGCCTACAGGTGTCCGACGTGGACTTTCTGCGCCGCACGATCAGGGTCCAGCGCCAGCGGCTCCAGTCCGGAGAGATCGGACCTCCAAAGTCGGCGCAGAGTGCGAGGACGGTACCGGTCGGGCAGGTCGTGATTGACACACTTGCCGGTCACCTGGCAGGCCGACCAAGCGTCGGTCCACTCTTCCTGGACGACCGCGGGGAGCCGTTGACCTATCGGCAGTTCAAGCGACTCTGGTCGGCCGCAACCGCGAGAGCGCAGGTTGCCGCGACCGCCCACGACCTGCGCCACTTCTACGCCTCGGCGCTCATCGCTGGCGGCGCCTCCGTACGTCAGGTGCAGAGCTGCCTCGGCCACGCCTCGGCCGTCATCACGTTGCGTGTCTACGCGCACCTCTGGCCTGGTGACGACGACCGAACGCGGACCATCATCGATGGCGTGCTCGGGGCTCCTGCGGACATTCTGCGGACAGCTGAGACCTCCTGAGCGCATAACGGCAGGTCAGAGGCCCTGCGCTCAGGCTGCGGCCTTCTTCGTCTCCCAGAAGATGGCGGAGATTTCATCAATCTTCACCAGCAGCTTCTCGGCCACGGCGACGTCCCAGGTGCCCTTGGTGCCCCCGGCGCCGGCGAGCTTCGTGGTCTCGTTGAACAACGTGTTGAGCTGGGGATACTTCTCGAAGTGCTCGGGCTTGAAGTAGTCCGTCCAGAGCACCCAGAGGTGATGCTTGACCAGGTCGGAGCGCTCTTCCTTGATTCGCAGGGCACGCGCGGTGAAGTCGGGGTCGCCGTTGTCCTTGGCCTTGACCATGCAGGCCTTGACGGACTCCGCCTCGAGCTTGGCCTGGGCAGGGTCGTAGATGCCACAGGGCAAGTCGCAATGAGCGCTGACCTCGATCGTCGGTGCAAAGACTCGGGAGAACATGACGGTCCCTTCGACAGATGATGAGCGGGTGCTGCCCTCATCAACCTACCCCGTGCTTCCCTCCGTTGCGACGGCGGTCGGGCAGCCGGAACAACACCCGGGCCCTGATCCCCTCCCCCGGGATGGGGCCCACGTGCCACGAGTCGATCCCCTCCCGGGGGTTGTCGCGCTCGACCCACCAGAGGTCCGGGTGCGCCTGGGAGCGGCCGACGACCCGTTTGACGGCGAGGGGGCGGGGCCCGTCCGCCGAGCTGGGCAGCTGGACGACGGCCATCCGCCCCGGGCGAGGCGCCGCGCCGTATAGGACGAGCAGGCGGTCCCCCTCGTGCAGCGTGGGTTCCATGGAGCGTCCACGCACGGTCGCGACACCGAGCCGGGGCCAGCGTGCCCTCACCGCGGTCTCACCCGCCCTATCGTGTCATCGTCGGCTCAGGGACGCCATGGGGCCGGGCCTGCGCGGGGGCGCTCTCTGGCGCCGGGCCCTGATCGCCGGGCCGTCGACGGGAAGGGCAGGACGGGCTACGTGCGGTCCGCGACGACCTCACCGGGGCGACGCGCCGGTCCTTCACGAGTCGCCTCCCGCCGCATCCACGCGAGTGCTGCCGGGTGGGAGCTGGGCTGCGGGGGGTCGAACCCCCGGAAGTCGATGGGGGGGACGTCGACGGCGGCGATGAGCGGGTGGGCGGTGGCACGCTGCAGCTCACCCTCCGCGAACAGGTCCTCGCCGAGCTTCTCCCCCTGCCGCAGACCCGTGTAGACGATGTGGATGTCGCGCCGGTTCGACATGCGGATGAGGGTGTTGGCCACGTCGACGATCTTCATCGGCTCGCCCATGTCGAGCACCATGACCTCGCCGTCGCTGCCGATCGTGGCGGCTTCGAGGACGAGCTGGCAGGCCTCCGGGATGAGCATGAAGAAGCGCTCGACCTGGGGGTGGGTCACCGTCACGGGCCCACCGCGCAGGATCTGCGCGGTGAACGCATGGATGACCGACCCACGGGAGCCGAGGACGTTGCCGAAGCGGACCGAGACGTACCGGCCCTCGTTGTGGCTGGCGAACCCGGCCGTCAGGCGCTCGGCGAGGCGCTTGCTGTAGCCGAGCACGCAGGTCGGGTCGGCCGCCTTGTCGGTGGAGATGTTGACGAAGGTGGTGACACCCAGCTCGCGGGAGGCCTGCAGCACGTTGAGCGTCCCGAGCACGTTGGACTTCCACGCCTCCAGCGGGTACTGCTCCAGCAGCGGGAGGTGCTTCAGGGCCGCGGCGTGGAAGACGATGTCCGGCCTGACCCGCGAGAAGACCTCCCTCATCGCCTCGAGGTCACGGATGTCCGCCAGGACGACGTCGTCCGTGTCGAGCAGTCCCTGACCGGAGATGCTCAGCTGCACGCTGTGCAGTGCCGACTCGTCCCGGTCGAGCATGATGAGGCGCCCCGGGTTGAAGGCGCTGATCTGACGGCACAGCTCGGAGCCGATCGACCCTCCGGCGCCGGTGACGAGGACCCGCTGGCCGGAGATCGACTCCGCGATGATCTCCGTGTCGAGGTCGACCGGACGGCGCCCCAGTAGGTCCGCGAGGTTGACGTCGCGCAGGTCCTTGGCCGACGGGCCGCCGATGAGCTCATGCGCCGGTGGAAGCACGAGGACGTTGAGCCCACACGCCGCCGCGCGGTCGGACAGGTCCCGGATCAGGCTGGCGTCCGCGGACGGCACGGCGATGGCGAGCGTGTCCGCGTCGTACTTCGCGGCCACCCTCTCCAACGCCTCCCGGGTCCCCCGGACGCGGACTCCCTCGATGTTGAGCCGGGACTTCAGCGGGCTGTCGTCCAGCAGTGCGACCGGGGCGAAGGTGGACGCGGGGTCCCGCGTCAGCGTGCGAGCCAGCTGCCGGGCGCCCTCGCCCGCGCCGAAGACGACAACCCGGCGCTGGGTGACCCGGACGGCACGGTGCCGGGCGCGCCAGGCCCGGACGACGAACCTCGTGGTGAACATCCCTGCCCCGGCCAGGGCCGCGGCGATGAACGGCACGCTCCGCGGCACGAGTATGGGGGACGCGAGCCAGACGGGGACGAGGATGATGACGACGGTCAGCAGCACCGTCTTGGCGATGTCCGAGATCTCCTCGAACGACCCGCGCAGGTGCCCCACGGCATACGGGCCGATGGCGAAGCCGAGCAGCACGTGCAGGGCAGCCGTCCCGACCGATACGGTGACGAGGCCCCGGGTGAGCACCTGCGAGAGGTCGAAGTCGTAGCGCAGCCAGCTTGCCGCGAAGATCGACGCGACCCAGACGACGGGGTCGACGCCAGCCCACACCAGGCGGTATGGGTTCTGGCTCGTCGACCTGCGCCTCAACCCGGTCTCTCCTCGTCTCGCGGCGATGCGGGGCGATCTCGTGCGTCGCCCAGGAGGTGACCCACGTGGGTCGGCCGTGAGTCGGCGTCCGATGGGCCCGCTACAGGGACCTACGATAACGGACGCACGCGCCGTAGTCCGGGAGGAACCCCGACTGCCGGGCGGCGGCCAAGGTCGGCGCCTGCGCGTCCTTGTCCGACAGGATGGGGACGAACCCCCCCGGCAGGGCGAGGCCGATGGCCGGGTCGAGCGGGGTCAGCCCGCGTTCCCCCGCGGGGTTGAACACGGTGGAGCACAGGTAGAGCGCCGTGCCGTCCTCGAGGCAGGCGAGGACGTGCCCCAGGCCCTCGGAGAGGTAGACCGCGCGCCTGTCGACGGCGTCGAGCCGGACGCTGTCCCACTGGCCGAAGGTCGGCGACCCGACTCGGACGTCGACGACGAAGTCGGTGAACACCCCACCCGTTGCGGTGACGTACTTCCCTTGGGACGGGGGCACGTCGGCGTAGTGGATGCCCCGGACTGCTCCCGCCGTGGAGACCGAGATGTTGGTCTGCCGCACGACGAGGTCGTGCCCGATGTGCTCGGCGAGGTGGTCGACGCGGAAGCCCT
>JAABUR0100001639.1_pt1 | contig 38973 bp, 39 predicted proteins | sample 5560091 | NCBI WGS metagenome assembly JAABUR01 (sample SAMN10711879, study PRJNA513375) | rock metagenome | isolation source: Antarctica rocks | place: Antarctica: Victoria Land, University Valley sud | reverse complement strand
TCTTCTCCCCACCCTCACCCTCCTCCCTCTCCTCCTCATCCCTCACCCCTATCCCACCAGCTTCGCCCAACCCTTCCTCTCACCCAAACGCACCCCGGCGAAACACGCCCGTCCCGCTGTACAGCCAGTGATGAGCGCTGTTGGGGGATAAATTAATGAAGGGGATGCCGTAATGGCGGATGTGTGTGTGTGTGTGTGTGTGTGTGTGTTTGTGGGGCAGAGAGATATAAGCAAGAGAAAACCGACTCTGAGGGTGTTTGCTTAGGGCTTTTTGAGAAGAAGGGGTGAATCGATACATTAGAAAACCATGCATGCAGTGCTGAAATTAGCGTATTAGAATCCCACGCTTTTTCATCCCTTCTTTCATCTCCAATTCCCTGATGAAGCGTTATTACGACAAAACCTAAGATGAGTGGGTTTGGTGGGATTTAGTAGATTGCGGAGGGCAGGGCTAGGCTAGGTTATATAGGTAGGATTGGTAAGGTATGGATGGGTATGGATGGGTCGTGGTGAGGGAGGAGGGAAGGAGGGAGGAGGGAAAGGAGATCTGGGATGGGGTTTTGTTTTGGGTGGGGGGGGGGAATAAAGAAGGGAAGGGTTGGGAGAGTGTGGGAAGGGTTGTGGGCGGGAGGGGAGGAAGGTTGATTCACTTGGTGGGGGGGGCGTGTTCGTGGGTGCTGTGGGTGGGTAGTGGAGTCGAGGGTGGGATGCTGATGGTCTGTTGATTGGGGATTGTATGAAGCAGCCTCGAGTGGTGGGGTTGGGTTGAGATCACGTGGAAAGGTTGGTGTGATTGATTAGGCATTATTTTGTATTATATGAAGAATGCATGCCCGCCTTGTGAGTCCGAATTAATATGCATTTTGTAGTCCTTGCAGAAGCGAGAGGACCGTCCGCGGCTGTACCCGGTGAAGCCCAGTATTGAAAACGCCAAACACCAAACATAATGCATGAACGTCCATTCCCATCCATCATCCCCGTTGCCTTTCAGACCCGATTTGATCGCATTGTCCACGCCCGCCTCCGTCTCAAGGTGCCGCCTTGACTGCTGGAGAGGGGCAAGCCGAACAAAGAGCAAATTGCCCTGTTGTATCGTTTGGACTGCACACATCAAACGGCACCTGTGCCTCTCCACATTTATACCTGCAGCAGGGGTTGAAAGGTGTGGGGCAGGCGGCGATGCTGCTGCGCGAGCAGGTGGAGGTGTTGAATGTTGAGGTTGGGGTTGTGGACGTCGAGGTTGGTTTGGTCGAGGTCGAGGAGGTTAGACAGCTGCAGGCGCTAGAAATTCTCTGATTCCGTGGGGTCAGTGGCGCAATGAGGGGTATTGAGGGGGTGAGAGGTCAAGTACTTACAGTGGGACCGCAGGTCGCGAAGCTGCCTGGGATGGCTTTTGAGGAGGTTGCCAAGAACTGGGAGCAGTATGAGGAGACGGAGGTGGTTTGGTATTGAGCGACTGCGCGGTAGCAGTTGTCATGATTGCATGCGCTTAGTGCCGGGGTTGCAAAGCCCACAGCGAGGATGAGAGCGGTGAAGATCTGCATGACGGAAGTAAAAGAGGTAGACCCAGAGGGTAGGCAAGGTAGAAAATGAAGGATGTTAATGATAGAGCGCTGCTGCAATGGTTAATGATGCTGAAGGCAGACGTTGAAGTGAGAAGAAGATGGATGAAGATGAGAGTCGAAATGTGGGCATGTTCAATTTTTAATAGCTCTCTCTGCTGGATGACTTCAGCACTAAGGAACCTGCGAGGGGGGAGCTGGACGACGCCAGTTCAAGCCTAAGAAGCTGATAGCCGTATACGAAGGGAAGTACGGATGTTCAGCCCATGAGAGAGTTTGAGTGCGCAGAGCCAATGGATCGTGCATGATGCAGTAAGGTACCTTAGTGGTACGAATGCTTTAATGGGGATTTCCTCTCAACACCGATTGAAAGCTTTATCTAAGCGATATCTGTGAACTAACGCGATGAAGGCAAGCGGAGACCGAGAGCAGAAGGCAGATTCTTGAATACGCCTATGATCTATCCTTTTCTTCCTCTAACCTTTCTAACCAATCATGCGGACCATCCTTGCTAGGGCAAAGAAAGCATCCGCGCAGGGGCGCACGTGGGAGGTGTTTGCCGAGAGTACTTAATTATAGTAGGTTCGATTCCTAATGGCGCTGGTACAATGGTGTTGTAGTTTTGTTCTTTTCTGGAGGTTGGTACTTGGTGGGTGAGAATCGATAAAACGCCTCGGAAAAATATGGAATGTTCCTGTACCTTTTACCTTACTCATCCTGCTCACCTAATACTCAGGGCCTATCTACCTTCGTACCTTAAAACCCCCTTTTTGGGAATATCGAAGCGCTGACATCTTCTAGCAAGAGCGTCTTCCGAGAACTAAGAACTGAGATGATTAAAAACAAAAACGAGGAAATGAAACCTTTTCGGATTGGTTCACCTTCTCACAGATCATCTTCTCTGTGGTTGAAGAGCCCATACGCAAAAGCTCACCAAAACATCACACAGCTGTGGAATTTTGCTGTTGAAAGCTTCGTGTTCTTACCCACTTACTTTCCAGTCGTAATTTCTTAGTGCGCCGTTGACCATTTTCCACCATCGTCCAGTTGAGTTAAAGCTCTTATCAAAAATACTGTCGTGGTGTTGTCAGTGTTCTCGAAAATCTTCATCATCTGGTTTGAAATGTCTGTCATAGAGAATATACATCGTAAAGTAGCCAATCTAGAGTGTAACTTACTTGCTTGCAAACAGGGGAAAATTCGATAATTTAAGTTACTCTATGCAATAGAATAGTAGTCTTGCGTAACCTGCATCCGCTATTTTATAGAATTGGATAGAAATCCACTTCCGTCTCTCACAACTTCCCGCTCCCCTCCCTCGCCCTCGTCCCGTAGAGAATATCGAAACAGAAGGTCAATTCTCTCAACGATAGCGATCCCACCTCGACGGCTTCAGCTCCCAAAGCCACATACATTCTCTGCGCCTGCCGGCAGAGGACCAAGTCGTCGTTCGAGCCATGATGAAAAAACACCAGAGGTACGATAATTCTCCTGCACAATCTGCGCGGACGGGCTTGGCGCGATGATTTTCGAGTGAGCGGGAGGGGGAGGGGGAGGAGAATTCCGGATTTCGATGTCAACGGGTGCTGCTGTTGCAGCATGGGCTTTGCACCGGAGCCCGTTCTGTAAGATGTGGAGGGCTTGATCCATCCGTTCAATCCAGTGTCGCGAGTTTTCAAACTGGTAGGAAGGTAGATTGCATTGAGAGTATTCTGATCTTGATATTGGTGATAAGGCTAGTATTGTACCTCATGGCCAGCCTTCTCGAGGATGACCGTAGTATCAGCAAGAGAGGGATTTATAAACTCTGAATGGAAGCATGCGTGACGTTTAAAATCGTTTACGGCTCAGTAAACGAATATTTCTGCGAAGACAGTACAGTTGAAGGTGATGATAGTTGTGCAAACTGTAGGGAAGGTAGAGGTTGTCAGTAATAGCTGATTATTGTTTCCATTAAGGCAACAGCTTCGAAGATTTCCCGTTTTCGACTGCATCACTGAAGGTCGACGAATAAGATAAGATCATCAGTACCGTAGAGTGTACATGAGGAAGGTAGGTAGGCTTGGTTTCAATGAGGCGTACTATGAGCGTAACTGAACCGAAGGGTAGCAGTGTCAAAAGCCTTCCTGCCCACGCATTGCATTCACCCATGACTGTACTCGTACATTGTACCGACATTGATGCATATACTCTATTTGTCTCGCGTCGTCAGCACGAGAGCTGTAACTTTTTAAGATGACAAGAACATTCACTAACTTCTCTAAGATAGATGAGATCGCTGATAACATGAGAATGTGAGGTTAAGAAGTGAATTAATGAAAGTGAAAAGAAGTGAGAAGTAGAAATAATGCAATTTTATGTTGCGACAGGCGAGTGCGAGTGCGACTTTATGCAAGTGCGATATTAAGCGACTGCGAAAGCGCAAGCGACTGACTGCAAGAGACATTCTGTACATCATGAGCATCTTGCATCTTACATCTTTGCCGTATTCACCAGGTTTCAAATTCTCCCGAGCTTACAGACTTGGTCTCACTTCGTGGCATATACACTTACAGTCTTTCAAAATATGTGCCACTCGAGGGTTTCAGTACTTTTGCAGAAATTTCGTAGTTAACTGGTATTGAAGAGATGCGATGAAAAACAACATATTGGCTGAACTTTCAACTGGCTTCGTACCTCACACGATCATGTCTCGCATGCTTCTTACCAACCCCGATGCCTTTGACGCGTTGGGTTTCGTGCGTGAAAATCTAATCTCAGCCTTCAGTCAAATGCTGCCCGCTTTAATCAAATACTTCAACTTGAAGGAGCTCAATGAGATAGTCTCCATCATCAAGAATAAGACCTTCTTCTCAACGTTTGAGTGGTTCGCTCTCAACCTCGACCCCGCAAAACGGTTAGGCGCCACAATGAAATCTTTCACTCAAGGCGAGGGTTTTGATGTCAAGCATCTTATTGCCGGCAATGGTTGGAGATCTCTGGATCATCCTAGCGCTGTCATAGTGGACGGGGGTGGTGGCTATGGGCCTGTGAGTCAAGCCCTAGCCTTGGCAACTATTGATATCGCGTTCATCGTACCAGATCTGGCTGGGACTGCCAGTAAAGGCGCATCGCTGCTCCCCCACGCTAAAAGGCAGAGTCAGTTTATGAAGCACGATTTGTTGACGGAACAGGTTGCCAAAGAAGCGAATGTGTATTTTTTCAGATGGGTCTTCCATAATTGGAACGACAAGTACTGTGTTCAGGTCCTGCAGAATCTAATCCCGACAATGAAGAAAGGCGGGGAAGTCACGCTTTACGAGTACGCCTTAACGAAGCCCCCAGAAACAAAAGTCTCCGAGAAGCTAGGCCGGTTCATATCCCCACTTCTCTTTGTCTTTTCTCTCTATACGACCGATTCAACCACTGCCACACCCTCTACTCGAACTCCAACGATCAAGCTAACCCTCCTCTTCCCTATTCTTCTCAATGCTCTCCCTGTTTAATCCCAGCGAACGTACCCTTGCCTAGCGGAACTTATTCACCCTTGAGAACCCGGGATTCGTACTCGCGGCTGTAAGAAGGCCCGAGGGTAGCATGATGAATGTTATTGAGGCTATCTGAATGAGCTAGAGAGATATAGGGGCCTCCTGGGATTCCTCGAGGTTTCTGAGAAGCGAAGAGAGGAGAAGGGAACATGATTAGAGAAGAGTCCGCCTTAAGATAGTTTTCAAGCCATAAGTTTACATGTTTTTTTAAACCGTTCGACATACAATTAATGTCTTGAATATATCTTACTATTTTTCCATCTCGCGTAATCTCTACAAAATGATGATAAAATCCCCGATATGTCTTTTCTTACGAAGTTGACCACATACTACAAACATCTTGTCGTTAACGCAACATCTAGACTACCAATCCAAATCCAAAGTCTGTAAGTTCCAGGTCGAAGGATGCGAAAGATAGAGGATCATGCCATCCATGGCTGGGTCGGAGAGCTTTAAGAGTGATGGATGCTGCAGGCTGGCTTTACACAGGAGTCTCGATTCGAGAAAACGTCTCTGGAAAAAAAAATGGATTTATTCCACTATACCTTACCTTACCCTTTCTTCTTGACCTGCTCGCAGGATATCTGGCTGCAACAATCTCCCTCGGATCTCTCTTTTTCCCACTGAACCCTTCCACCCCAGCATTACACAAGCCAAGGTACCCTTTGTTATCTACCTTGGCTTTCGCAATGCGAAAGTGTTCCTGAGGAAAGTGAATGTCGAGGTCTACGTACGGGAAGTGGCGGCCCGGGAATGGATGCTGTAAGTGCGGCGGCACGTTTTACTCCGTTCCTTGCGCGCTTCTTGAAATGAAAGATCGCCAGCTGTGCTGGTTGGTATGTGAGTGGAAAAGCCCTCTGAGGAGGAGTGGGGGATGGTCGAAGAGGAGTGTGGATCAGCAGCCCGTGTGGGTGTCTACAATCCAGTTCACGCATAAGAGAGTGGCCATGACCTACCTGTCTTGTATCCAAGTGCCACATCCTCTGTGCTTCTTCTCGCTGGTTTTGCAGACTTTTGTAACATTAGCTGGTTCAAAGTTACAAATCCTTTCTCAGTTGGAAAATATGTAATAGACGGATTTTATCGCGATACTCTTACCTATTTTGCATCAAAAGCACCATCACAATCAGTTGTGTCACACTCTTCGCCACTGTTCAAGGAAAAGTGGAGTGGAATTTTGTGCCTATCTAAAACCTAGTGATACAAGGTTTAGGGCGTGCCATTGTGCCTGAGGGAAATAGAGTACGGTAGGTACATGGCTCGAAGAGAGCCGAAATGAAACAACGCTTATGTGGATCTCCTGGCAGTGTAAGTACAGTGATAGGCCGGGAGAGCTTTTCTCGTAGGCCCGGCTTCTTGATCGGTGGCTCGTGATCTTCCGCAATGATCTCCTGTGGACGTTACTCGTTTCCTAGATACCAGCATTCAGGAGTAACCTCATTCTTGGAAGAAATTGTGTACGTAGCTCAAAGAGAGCCGATATGAAATAATGCTGATGTTGAATACCTGGTAGCGCAAGCATAGTCCTGGGCATGAGGAAAATTGTCGTGTCGGGCCGGCTTTGTTGATCGGTAGCCGGTCGTTTCCGTAGAGCTTTCGTGTAGTTGTTGCCTGGTGATCGGATAACAGCGTCTTGGAGCTTATCATCATGCCTGAACGTGATAGGATACTTGGCTCTATGAGGGCCAAAATGAAACGAAACAAAGCTGAAATGTATCTCCAAGCGGCGCAAGCACAGTCCAGGGCTCGAGAAAGATTGTCGTTTTGATCCGGCTTGTCGATCGTTGGCTGATGAATTCCATAGAGCTTTTGTGTAGCAGTGGCTAGTGATAAAGAAACCAGCGTTGTGTGGTTGAGTAGAGAATTCGTAGGAAAAAAGCGCTGCTGCATCTTGAAAGAAAAAACGTAGTACTAGAACTTCTGTACTTTTCTGCGACCCTGCTTACACCCAAACCACTCCCCACCGGCAAATCTCCATACCTCCTCGCCGCCACACGCCTCAGGCCCTATCCTCATCCACCCGATCTGCCTTCTGTAAGGCTTTCTTGATTTCCTTTAGCAGGATCTCGCCAACAATTGGCGGCACCGCATTACCGATCTGCTGCAAAACCCCGTATTTTCCAAATTTGTGCTCCAACGGGAACCCTTGGAGGCAAGCATTCTCTCTGTTGGTCATGGCTCTTTCGCCAGAAGGATGATCTATGCCGCTCCCGCTAGTGGTCATAGTTGGTGCCAGCCGGTCGCCTGACACTGGGGGCCCGTTGCGAACCTTCGCGCCTTCGACATCATGGTCGGGCCACCCTTCGGGGATGTTGCTGATCGCCTGATTGATCGAGAGCCGAGGAATGAGACCAGCCGATCCAGGATCTTTAGAATGAGTCGGCTTAGGAAATGGGGGTAGGATCTCGCCTGGGCTACACATTTTGTTAGTAAATCATGACATTTCAATTAATGACACAAATGCTCACCAAGACGCAATCATGAGTATCCGCTTTCTTGGCTGAGATACGCCAAAGTCGGCGAGATTGAAGATTTTCCAACGGACACTGTATCCTTGAGCCGTGAACTGCTGGATCAAGCTCGCGAGGTAGGGTTTATTATTCTTATCGTTTAAGCCATCTACTTCCTCAAGAGTCACTACTCTTGGCTTTACCTTGAGCAAAAGCTGCTCAATTGCAAAAAGAGTCGCCCTATTCATCTCGTCATGTTGTCCCGAGGTTGTATGCGCTTTGGACCAGTAACCACAAGGAGGCGACAGATGTAGGATATCTACTCGTAAATCTTGGTTTGTGTCCGGCAAAAATATGAATTCATCGGCCGCTAATTTATAGACGGTGGCGCCGAAAAAATTGCGAGCATAGGTACGACATGCTGGCAGATCAAAGTCGAAGCCCCATTTCACGCGCAGCCCTGCCATTATAGCTCCGCGAGACGTCCCTCCGGCTCCACAAAAGGCGTCTCCGAACGTGTATCTTTGTCCACTGATTACGGCAGGAATCGACTTGGAGTGAACTGTCTTTAGTCCATCTGAGACTTTTAAAGATTTGGCCTTTCTGTCATTCTCTCCCGAAGTAGATTCGAGCGAACGTTTTTCGCACCTTGGACGGGTGTTTCCCGTTAGCTCGCCGTTTTCGGGGGATCGATCAAGCGAAAGGGGCTGTTGAATGGAAAGACCATCAAAGCTTGACCCAACGGCCTGAACTTCCACAACCTCGTCGGGTTGCCAAACCTGCACACCGAAGTTCGGATCTTCAACAAGGGTGGCGACAATGTCCTGGTTCATCGACGTCTCGAATTGACCGCGTGGGGCATTGATGCGAGCATCTTCTCCGGCTTGATGGTCGTCTTCCTCGCGTGCGAGGAACTCATTTTCTCCATGTAGCCATTCCTTACATGCTCCCCCTTTCACATTTTCACCTCTCCAGGTATCGCGGAGTATGTCGTCGACAATGGCATTAGGCTCATTATACATACCAGGTAAATGGTCACATTCATCAGATCGTAGCCGCTGGTAGATTTCCTCTGGTGCGCGATTCTGACGTTTAGCCGCAGCGTTTTCAAACACAGAGATATGCTTGACGCGGCAAACAAGCTCGGGCCCGTTCATCGCATCCTCAGTGCTCTGGCTTGCGAGGTCTTCCCTCCAACTTGAATCATCGTATGGCCGATTCGTCAGTCTAATGTGTCTGTGACGACGAACGTCATGCATTGCTCTTGTTACCATGCCCTGAATCTTGTAGCATCTCTGATCATTTTCCTCGATTTGCATTATCCAACACAACTCGTCGTTCTTATCCTGCTGAAACTGCATGGTACCGTTCATCGCACTATTCCTCCTAAACAGCCAACCATGTAAAGTAATCGTGCCACGACGGGGATCTTTAATAACGTTTACAATCCTCATGAAGTCTTCGTCATACAGTTCCACGTTGGCTCCTGAATGTACTTCGACATTGTTATAAGTGGAAGTGTTTAGGCTCAAGCAAGGGGAAGAAACTGGAGTTTTTCGCTGCAACTTGGTCGGAGCACGTCGTCGGTCGATGGTCATTCGAGGGAGACTTGTAGATGGTCTACGTATTTCAAAGTAATCCGTGATCAACATATTCAAATCTTCAGAGTCTTCTTCATACGTGAGATCATGAATGCCGTCATTGTTGATGTTGCTCGAAACCACATTCCCGCGATGAGCAGCTTCTTCTTCGAGATCACGAACTCCGAAGATAAGGGATCGTGATCGAGAATGTGATGAAGTAGACGGAGGGAATTGCCGATTCGAGTTGAGAACACCTTCATGCATGTCAATCTGTGCTTCAATGTTCACTGTGAATTCGTTAGTTTTTCAGAAGCTCTAGGTAACGGGAAGAAGTTTTGCTTGAGAGGGGGCAATTTTATCTAAGACGTAGTAGAGTCCCCACTAAGGGAGGAAAATTCGAAGTGATCGTGTGGTATGGCTTACTAGCAAGAAGGTGAGACTTACCGGAGTTGACCTGATTATGTTGCTCATCGTCGAGATCAACGACGATCTTATTGCCCTCGAGAATGTTCTTCATGGTCAGGGTGCTGATGAGGAGATTGAGTTTCAGTAGTCAAGGCGTAAAACTGAGTGAAGAACAACCTCTCGAATGCAGCTTTATAGATATGAGTAGCCACTAATAGGGGGCAGCGAACATACCCTGAGTTCTTGTGAATAAACGCGATTTTCGAATTGATTAAATCTGCTAAATTTGAGAGTAGCACTGAAGTTATGAGGTGAGCAAACCGGAAGGAATCGTAGAGCTACGAGGATGTAGCCCTTATATGAGACCACCGCGACTGATTGTTCAGCTCATCGGCATGCCGCCGTCTCTTTGAGCTGGTTGTAAACTTAAAATGTCTTCTGAAGGTCTCGAAAGTTGACGCGTTGAGACTATGCGTCGCTAACATAGAATCCGGGATTAACCCCAGCCGCACAGGATATTGCACAAGCACAGCCGCACATGTCCCGAGCAGCTAGTCGTACATCAGTGCAGCTCAGTGACCTCCACTAATCTTTTCCTCCTGATTTTTGAAGTCTTACGATTGACAACAGTATTCGACCATATAGTCTTAGGTCCATGCCCACGGCATGACACACTCTACACGTCCGAGTGAAAGCGAGTCACAGTCCGAGCAGTTCCATCCAGCCGCTGTGCCAACTTGAAGATAGCAGCCCGAATGAACAAGACGCCGCTTTGGAAGACCTCTGAACAAAGACTGAAGCTTCAGAGCTGCAGAAGAGCTCTCCTGTCTGTACCCTACTATCATTGACTATATGGCTCATGCATAACAATGGTTATTGCAGCAAACCACAAGATCCGGATAAAAACAAGATAAAGACAGTGGTACACTTTCCAAGAGATTACTGACGCCTGAGAGACGTCAAGAACAACTGCCATGAATAACCAGACGAGACAATATGGAGATAATAAGAGCATGGCAATACAATGCAGGGAAAGCAGTGATCAAGGGCATTGGGACAGTCAGTCTGCCGACAGTGGCAGAGACCGCCATGGTTGAAGACATTCCCTTTCTGGTCACTCACAACAGCTTCCAAGATAGCAGGCCATGCGACCCACTCTTGGGGGCGGTGGTTTCTTCCTTCTCCATGGGGGCATCTTGACTGTCGGACAGTGAGTCCTATGTCTGGATATACTAGGCTGTTCAAACATTGTTTCTGTAGCAAAGAGCTGGGTGGACGATAGATCAAGATTGAAGACAGCAGTGTCTGAGGTACCTTACTGGTTGACAATTGAACGTTGGGTTTAGATGATGTTTCGGGATCTTGTTAATCCGTCCCCAGGTGGTCCGAGCGTCCATGATATGGGGATTTACCTGCTCCAGTATCGGTTGGCGTTGATGGACTACGTTACATATGGGGACCAAGGCAGGGCTCTTTAGGCTGTCAATGCCCATGACGGCCAAAGGCAGGCAGCCTCGTGGAACAGGAACTGGTTGAACATGAATGGACACAGTGGCTGAACAATCTGAGCATACAGTACTCTACTAGCGTCCGGACCGGAACGGCGGCGAAAATCTTTTTTCCAAGCTCGCGTGCTGAGGGACCCCTCGGACTCTAAATCAATTCACATTATGGCTTCTCTTGTTGAACTGGGAGCAAAGGCTACCACTGTCGGTCTTTTCCTGGGCCCCGTTAGACGGATAGTGCACCAGTCACCGGCACAAGCCTGTTACCACTCCTACACATCCAGTGTTTCCAGTGCTCTCAAGAACCAACCCCGCCGTCCCCGGGACCAGAAGGGATCAGTCCAGCTCTCAACCGATTGAAGTCTTGGATGACAACTGTTCCACGAGGGCCAAACTTTACCTCAAGGTGCCTCATTCAGTAAGTATCCCACCTACCGTAGCTCAAGCCGTTATCGAGATGAATGTTTCATTACTTTTAGATGTTAGACTGCTGAGATCAATTCTGCGGACACAGCATATTCTGAATAGCCCAGCATGGCCACTACCCTGTTTTATGAGTATTCAAAAGAAGTACATGCTAACAGGCGCTACCTTAGAGCCTCGAGTAAAAGTTACTACCATGTGTGGCATCCTTGCCCTTATCCACGCGAATGCGTCGGAGACCTCGGCCGCCAGCGAGCTCCATGAGGCGCTTTATCTTCTTCAGCACCGTGGTCAAGATGCTTGTGGCATAGCTACCTGTGCGTCTGGTGGAAAGATTTACCAATGCAAGGGAAACGGACTCGCCTCGAAGGTTTTTCGGGATGACGGGGTTAGAGTGAGAGATTTACCGGGTTCAATGGGTATTGGACATTTGAGATATCCGACTGCAGGCAGTAGTGCAAATGCAGAGGCACAGCCATTCTATGTCAATAGTCCTTACGGAATATGCTTCGCGCAAAACGGCAACTTGATCAATACCCCCAAGCTCAAGAGATGGCTTGATCGTTATGCACACAGACATATCAATACCGAAAGTGACAGCGAGCTGATGCTGAACATATTTGCTAACGAATTAAACGTCACTGGAAAGGCACGTGTGAATGATACAGATATCTTCGCAGCTTTGAAAAGAATGTACGCACAATGTGAGGGAGCCTGGGCTTGTACAGCTATGCTTGCAGGTAAGCTGTGACCTCTGCACAGAATCACACCCTTGCTGATGTACGATTTAGGTTTTGGCATCATGGGGTTCCGAGATTCCTACGGTATACGGCCGTTAGTCATGGGGTCCCGTTCGTCTACTCGAGGGGACGGTCTAGACTACATGATGGCCTCTGAGTCCGTCGCACTGAAGCAGCTCGGCTATAAGAACATTATCGACGTTCTGCCAGGTCAGGCTATCATCATTCAAAAGGGATCTGAGCCTGTCATGTACCAGATTGAGCCACGGAAAAGCCAATCATTGGATATCTTTGAGCTTGTATACTTTGCACGACCGGATTCCATAATGGATGGTATTAGCGTGAATCAAAGCAGGGAGAACATGGGTTACAAGCTGGCAGAAACTATCAAGGAATCTTTCGCCTCCACACCTGATCTTTTGAAAGAAGTCGACGTTGTGATCCCGATCCCAGAAACTTCAAATACGTCTGCGCCATGTGTAGCTGCGCGGCTCAAGAAGCCCTTTAGCCAGGGTTTTGTAAAGAATCGTTACGTTTTCCGGACTTTCATCATGCCCGATCAGACATCTCGAGAAAAAGGCGTCAGAAGGAAATTGAACGCCATGGACGAGAAATTCGCTGGCAAAAATGTACTCCTCGTGGATGATAGCATTGTCCGTGGCACCACCTCGCGTGAGATTGTCAACATGGCGCGCGAAGCTGGTGCTTTTAAGGTCTACTTTGCCAGTTGCGCTCCCCGAATCACGTAAGTCTTGCGACGTGTACAGAAGCTCTGACTTACCATAAAGTCAGAAATGCCCATATCTATGGAATTGACCTTGCCTCACCTTCAGAACTCATTGCGCACGAGCGCAATGATGAAGCAATAGCAAAGCACATTGGTGCGGATAAGGTCATTTTTCAAAAGCTTGAAGACCTTGAGGATGCCTGCGCCAGCGCCTTCTTTCCTGGCTCAGAGATTCAAAAAGATAGGAAGTTTGAAGTTGGTGTATTCAACGGCAAATATAGTACCCCAGTTGATGAGGACTACTTCAGGCATCTAGAGAGAGTCCGAGGGCAGTCGAAAAGGATGAAAGTTGTGGAGAGCGCCTTACAAGCAGTAGCGAATGGATCTGCTGGTACAATGGAGACTCAAATTGCGACGAATGGCGCTACAGTGGAAGATGGTGGTGAGGTTGTTCCTACATCGCTACACCGGTCAGCAGAGGCTGGAGACAATGCGAACGACGATTCGCATCGGGCTGAAGGCAAGAGGAAGAGGGGAGTTGTGGAGGAGGAAGATACGTCACCACCCAAAGACCGCATGGATATCAGTCTACACAATTTTAACGATGAGCGCGAATGATGCTTGGGCAAACGAGTCCGGGATATGTGTACTTTAGCTATTGTAAACGATGCTTCTTTCGCTCGAAGAGGCCGAGAGACGAGATATCTCCCCTACCTTATTTACAGCCTCGGTTCAGGGCTTTAGCCTGGTTTATCATAAATTTCGGCTTGTCACAGCGAAGGATTGCAAAAAGGCTGGGAGTCGTAAGCGTCATCTGCAGATATCCTAATCCAAATGATACCGTCGTTGAGTCCTATACATATGTTGCTTCCTACCCATGGATGGGGTGCAAATTTAGGCCTTTCATTCCCTGGATCGAATGTTGATTTCGTGGATGGTACATGGATTGATTTAAAGCGTTTAATCTCTGGGATGGGTACGGTACATCCACGGTTGGGGTGCATCATAGATGTACTCTTGTGCGATAATCAAGTTTGGGCAAGGGGATAAGGTTTTCAATTCGATACCCGAGCTGTCACTCTATCTGATGAGGTATCTAATTGCCCAATCTGTTCTATTGTGATTCACTAAAGTACCTCGGCTTTCTGCGCTCCCTGGTGGTGCTGGGCAAAGGAATGAATGACACTTGCCTTACCCAAAACGGAATTCGTACCTGCATCTCGCTTAGAGGCCCGTACCACGGGTTCATCGCCTGTTAACGTCATATTGAAACTGACAGCACACACCGTTGTCTGACTTACGATTAGAGGAACCAATTTCGTCACATTCACAGCCAGAAGATAAAGGGGCTGATCTCGATATCTAGAGCTTGATCAGTACTAGAAGCTTCGCAGTGAAGGAGAATTACGTCATGGACTAATATAGCGTAAAATATCTACAATTCACTTCACTCGCCAAAGTTCCTCTACCTTCACTTCTCTTTCCTTTCTACTCATCGTTTGCCTGAGAAAGTGAAAAATCTTTCTCGTATACGGTCGGTTCGACATCTTCAAGACGTCTTCTGTTTTGAGGTTGTTTCTTCTACCTTGTGTGGCGCCAGGCATTTCTATCGCCTGGAAATCCCAGTGATTATCATTATTCCTCAGATTCCATCTCCACACTGACATTCGATAGAGTAAGCGTAATTCACGTTTTAGTGAGAAGTCCAGCGACTATGGCTGCTCGCGTCACTCGCCGTGCGGCAGCTGAGGAAGCAGCCTCCAAGCCAAACTCCCTGGTTTCTACCGCCAAAAAGCCCGCCCCTCAGCAGTTGTCGAGTCCGCCGGCAACGCCCGCACCCAGCAAGAAGAAGTCTCCACCTGCAAAAAAAGCCAGTGTCAAGCAGGGTAAGGACCAAGCTCAAGCTCAAATCAACTCACCACCGGTACGTCCCAGTGCAGTAAAGAAGCGCAAGAGGGTAGCTGCCCCAAAGGTTGAAGAGGATCCCAATGAATTACCCCACAATCTCGGGAAGGCTTTCGCCTCTAGTGACGTGGGCGTGAAGGGAGAAGTGGCCGAAGATGCAGAGCCTGCGCCGAAAAAACGAAGTATCAAGAAGCCTCTAGAACAAAAGCAACAGACCAAGGACGCAGTGCAAATTGTGGATAACTCCATCTGTACTGACAAAACAGCCAAGCTTCCAAGGAAAAAGTCTGCGAAGACCAAGGACAACCCATATGGTCTTACTCCTGGCGCAACTCCGTATCCTGATTGGCCCCACCCTACGCCAGAGGAATGTTATGCGGTCAATGATCTGTTGACCGAGCTTCATGGAAAACAAGGCGCACCCCCAAAGATTCCCCCGCCATCTCTCACAATCACAGGCTGTGGTGAAGTACCTTCCATTCTTGATGCACTGGTCCGAACGCTTCTTAGTGGCAATACAACTGGTTTAAACTCAGGCAGGGCGATGGCAGGCTTGGTAGCAAAATTTGGCACCCTGAAAGATGGAATTGGAAAAGGGAGTCTAGACTATAACGCTATTCGACGAGCGAGTTTGGAAGAAGTCATTGATGCAATCAAAGAAGGCGGTATGCAGAAGAAAAAAGGCATGTACATCAAGAAGCTGTTAGACATAGTGTATGAAGAGAACAAAGCCCGTCGCGATGCATTGGTTAAGGCAAATGAAGACGATGAATCTACCGCGCCCAAGGGAGCTGAGAACGAAACCAACGAACAAAAAGATGCTGAGATCGCGCGCGCTGAAGATCATGTCCTATCGCTCGACCACATACACCATCTAGAGAAAGATGAAGCTATAACCACAATGACCAAATACCCACAAATTGGCGCCAAGACTGCTGCCTGTGTTGTGCTATTCTGCATGCGCATTCCCTGTTTTGCTGTTGACACGCACGTTTTTCGCCTATCCAAGTGGCTTGGATGGGTGCCACCAGACGTTGGATCGGATCCAATTACTACCTTTCGTCATCTAGAAGTCATGATCCCAGACGAACTGAAGTACTCTTTGCATCAACTGTTCATTAAGCATGGAAAAGCCTGTCCAAGGTGCAGAGCCATCACAGGACCGAAGAGTGAGGGATGGGATGAGGGATGTGTTATCGATCATTTGGTCAAGAGGACAGGGCCAATGAAGGAAGGTATGCCGAGGGCCAAGGGAGGGAAAGGTAAGAAGGGAAAGAAAACGGACGACAGCGAGGAGGAAGATATGGAGGAGGAAGCCGCCGCAGAAGACGACCTCGATGTAGAAGAGGATGTGATGGATGCAGGAGGGAATGCTAAGGAAAAAGGCAGTAGTGGGAAAGGGGCGAAGGGAAAAGCAAAGACTACCACGACTAAGGAGGCAAATATACCAAAAGAGAAGCCGAAAGGAAAAGCAAAGGGAAAAGGAAAGAACAGCAAGATGCAAGTCGAGAATGAAGGTGATGTTGAAGACGAAGCCATGGATGACGAAGATGCCGCAATGGAAGACGTTGCAAACGATATTCAGAAAGATCTTCCAAAGGCCAAGGGCAAAGCAGGTGCGGTGAAGGTACGGAAGGGAAAAGCACAGCCGGAGACAGTAAATGGCGGCACTGGGAAAGCACCTGCGAAAGGCAAGGCCAAGGCTAAGGCCAAGGCTAAGGCCAAGGCGTCTTGAAGAGCTCTACTGCAACCCTTTCAAAGTTCCGTATCCCGCGTCGAATATTGAAGATCTTAGCATACTGCAGCGATTTGGCTTATCCTTTGACCATAGCCGGCTAGCTCACAAATGTCACAAAGCTCATGCTTCGAAGCTTGATCCACATACGTGTCTATAATGCCGAAGCTGACTTTGCCTCTAGGACGCTTCATTGTCGCATATTTCTCTATCCATGCTCTGTAGCCACTGCTTTTTTTCCAAATGGTCACACCATCGAATCGTCATCGCATTTATACCATCCTCTTTGACAGGCAATTGAGAAATGCGGTCTTTCATTCTTACAAGTGGAAAGCTGAATACTCTATCAGTCTATTACTTTCCTCTCTACTAACCACAGAAGCAGCGGTTGACCCCGCAGGTCCACCGACCCTTTCCGCTCACTTCTTGGAAACGGCTCGTACCTGACCTTGAAATATACATGTCAATATGAGATCTTGTGTCAATTATCAAGATCTATGCGCTGACATAGTCTTAGATCTTGGATTTGGTGCCAGGTTAGTTGAGCAAACAGCATCCCAGGCTATCATTGACAAGTATCCCATCGAGATGTCCACGTCGGCACTTCAGACCGGATTGCCAAGCGACGTGCACATTCAAACCACATACCATTTCAGGATTGGGAGCTCTCAACAAGTTGGCCATGCAACTAACGCTTTCGTAGCTAAAGATCAACGAAGATCTAGGCCAGCGGTGTACTCATTACGCCACGAATCGGTCAGTCGAACCTCTGAACACAACAAATGCGATGTCTCGACAACTCACTTTCCGAATATTCCGAGAAGATCTAACCAGATGGCACCGACATAAGAGAGCAATGTTTCCAGACTATGCAACATGTTGCACTCACCGTGATATCTATACTTATCCTGTGGCAACAATGGCTAGCACGACTGATATCGATAGTTATGTCTTCGAAGGCACCCCAGAGGAAAATAAAGATGCCCATCTGGAGAAATTCAAACACGACCTCAACGATGAACTTACAAGGACCTTTCCGACAACTCCAAGACCTTACGATAATGTTCAAGTACTGCTTTTGTGCTGGGAGGAGGCTGATGGCAACAATCACGAAGACGTGGTCACGTTCAGGAATTTTCTCAAAAACACCTTTCACTACCAGACTCAAATCTACAATAAACGGCCCCGCCCTCCACATCCTAGATACCTGCTGCGGCGGCGGGGCCGCCCTCTCCACCGCGCAAGAGATCTTAGCCGCCGGCAGCTACAACACCCGAACCCAGCGCCGAAGATCTTCCACCCAGCCGCCCGAGACACAGCACCGCGACCAAGACCCGCACAGTCACTTCCTGAGGCTTTTGCTCCCCACCATGGCGGGCCTTGGCAAGACGAGGCGGGCCTTCACGGCGGAAGAGCTGTTCCGTGGCTTGAACACCGAATGCGGGGAGTTGGATCAGGCTCTTCTGCATGGGCAGCCATGGTACATCAAAGCTACCGCCTACCCCTCCGTTACTTTTACCAAGCTCCTTCCCCCCCCCACCACCACCTTGACCGAAAAGCTTCTCTTCGAGGTTTCAATGCTTAAAGGCGCCGCTAAATGTATCGATTTTCATCGATGGGTGAGGAGCTGCGATTGGCCAGAGTATGTTAACGGGGTGAAGATGCTGGGTTACACGGTCGATAAGGAAGCCTATTTCGTTTTGGATTTGCGACCGTGCTTGTTGTTTCAAATCTTGTCTTGGTTGGGCGAATCGGCCAAATGCGAAACACACTTTGGGAAGAATATTCGATTCAGGGTTATGTTTAGCCAATATTCCCAACATCTTGGACAGTTTTGACTATATCTCTTATCCCCAAACCGTTTAGTTTTTTCATTCATCTCTTACCAAGTTGTTCGCAACAATCCATCCGGCTTCACGCCCTTCCCATTCCCCTGAGCCCGTTAGCACCAGAGCAAGGCTGATAAGTCACTAGGTTTCAAGGACTATGATACTCTCCATCGCCCCATCCCCACTTTTTTACCCATCCGCCCATCTACCCCACCCTAACCACCTCGCCACCCCGTCGTCGTCGTATGTTCTTAGTTTGTCCATGCTTGAAATCCTTGAATCCTCTACATTGCTAATTCGGCACTTTGGTCTCTTTTGTGCTTTTACTAATTGTTCTTTTGACTCCTATTACAGTAAGCTTCAAACCACCTACTCTACTAAATGCCCCCATATGACCTCGTTTTACAACGCTGTACACGCTCAACCACAAATCCAGTCCGCTGATCCTCGAGACCTCTCGATCTCTGCTATCATGTGTAACCCTTTTTGTTAGTTCAATTCTTGAGCGATACTCAAAGAAAACATCGACCGCTTGCACAGCTTGAAAAAGGGAGCTCTTGGAATACCTCAAGGAGAGACGTTGCGATAAAAGCCAGGTGGAGCCGGAACGGCTCGCTGCCTTAGTGGCATAGACCTGTCATCCGTACAGCTGCATAAGCCTTGCGTGACACTTCCCACAGGCAGACAGTGGTTGACTGCCCCTTGAGCTTGAGTAACCACCTTTTGAAACCCATCTCGATTCGACCTACAGTAGGCGCCTTTTCCGCCATAAGATATGTATGTACGCAGCTCACACGGGATCGGAGACAACCGATGTTTCTCCAGAAGCAATTGCACACCAAAGGAGCCCATACCAACGGCTCGCAGATGCAGGAATTAGTGCGGGTGCCTTGTTAGTTCACCACTACCAGAACTGCTTGGATTTGATGGTGTCTGGAGATCCTCGGAGAGTATGGAGCCGATTATTGTCTACATGCCGGGGCCGCTTTTTCTTTTTATGATTACTTGAGAAAGGTGGTCGTGGCGTTGGATCGGTCTCGGCGAGGATGAAATCTTTCTCTTTCATCAGCTTGTAATGAAGAGTCAGCTTTGGCGTTGTGTTTTTGGCTGCATGCTGCTGTTCTTTTTGTAGCCTGATATACTTTACTGATTCGATTATGTTTTTCCGTATTCAACATCATGCTTTCCGAACCTGCTAAGGCGAACGTGATATTCAATTCGAGGGTTTCTGTTATTGCTATAGCAGCAATTGCAACACCTTGTTGTGCTAGAATGTTGAAATCTATAGTCTTTTAATCTGATGGCTATCTTTGTTCTACGCGCATTAGTACTATTCGTCGAATTCACGTTCGATGAAGATGTGCTTATTCTGTTTAAGCTTGTTGTTGTTGTTGTTGATGTTGTTGTTGTTGTCAGCTGTGAAATTCATAAAATTCGTAGGTTTGATTTGATATCACTGATGAGTGATAGACTGCAACTGAGGCAGAAGCTGTGATAGACGGTATTGACGTGCATACGAAGAAGCTCACTCACGAACGATCTATCATATTCTACAAACTAAGTGTTTTCGATAAGTTATGCACTTGAAAACTTTACATTATTGAATCATGAAAACAAATTACTTAAACTATCTAGAGACAGAGCACATCATCGACATGATGCTCGCGCTTCATTCTGATCGTCAAGAGCAGATGAGAAGCATCATCGACATGACGTTGACGAGTGAACGAGAAGCGATTATCGCTATCTCGCAGAAGAATTCAGTCAAAGCGAAAGATATACAGAAGAAATTACACAAGCTGCGAGTACTCTATGAGCTCAACGAACGTAGAAACAACGAGCTGATGCTTTGAGAGAAGATGAGAAGTTTGACAGAAATGATAGAAAAGCTGACGCGTCAACGCGTCGTTGCATCAACTGTCAATCAGCGCATGAAGAATCAGCTGAAGAGACTGAAAAAGATAACGAGCAGACTTGAAAAAGAGTTCATGAAGAAGAGAAAACACGTTGACAGCTGAGCGAAGAGAGCGAGCGTGAAGTCAACGACATCAGTTGAGAGTCATCTTGTATTCAACGTTGACATATCATCGTCAGTGCAAAATTATTATGAGAAATTTGAAGTAAAGATCTTCATCAAAGAGAAAGAAGAAGTAAAGAGAATCATGATAACAACAATGAAGAACATAGTGAGATGAGTGAGAGAAATTGATGTTGACGAGATGTTGTTGACGCGCAAGAACATAAAAATGATGAAAAGATAATTAAAACTGTTGATGTTTTGAATTAAGACAAAGAACAGCAAAAGAACATTGAAGAAAAACAATTTTTGAATCAAAAAGATATTGTTGAATGCATGTTTATGCAAAGTCAGTTTTGAAGTAGTGATACATGAAATTAAAGTTGAAGAAATGTTTAAGAACATAAAGAAGAAAGAAATGAAGATGCTCATCAAGATCAACAAAGATATACATTCAGAAATGATGATCGAGAAGATTGAGTGACTCACAAAGAAGAGTGAGCAGAAGAGATACATCTTGCTGATGATATGCATAATCAATGCTGAGATGATGAACAAGCTGATCAATGAAAGAGTATGTCATGAGATCAACATAAAGATCACACAGTTCTACAATTCAAGCTGTAGAATGCATCAATATTTAAAGTATCAAGAATATAATCACAAGATGTATGAATGCAAAAATAAATAGAAATGCATTTACTGCATGCTGAATTATTGCTTGAAGCACTGTTTTTACAAACAGACTTGAAACATGTAAAAATGTGAAGCATGTTGAAATATACATAAAGTTTTTGATTCTCAATGTCATAAATGACAAGCTGAAAAAGAAAGAATAAAGAGAGTCACAAAGCACAGATTTCTATATCATATTGTACAAGAGCAAAAAGAACTCAAGACAATAACATCAAAAACATTCACAGAAACATTTATCAATCTGAAATCATTGATAAACAACGACTTGAAGAGAAAGTAGAGATATTCAATGAATGAAAGTCATCTGCTCAGCACAATCATCACATCAGAAAACATTATAATGAATCACTTGATTAAGAAGTTAAGATCAAATGAATTAAAGTCAACATTAATTACATTATTATCAATGTTATCTTTTATTGAGAATTTTACAAGTGAAGCAAATGCTTCATAAATACTCAAGAGAATATAAAACAGTCTGAAATGTGAACTTTAATGTTTCAGCAAAAGAAGTTTCAAATACTACAGTACAACATTCACAAGTTCAGAAACAAGATGATGATAGTGTTACTACATGAGAAAAAAATAAAGAATTATGACATTCTGATTCGTCAAAAACTCTAATGATTTGATGATATTTTTAAAGCATACTGTTCAGTAACTGTTAACTTCATGCTGAAGAATAATGAAGATAGAATCTGTTTTTACATAAATAAAAGAATCAACAGCAACATCTGATATTCAACATGACACTTCAAAAATATAAATATAATCATGTTATAAACATTAACAGATGATGCACAGATGATTCAAAAAGCTATACACATTCATGAAGCATATAATTCATCACTCAGAAATCATGAAATTATTTATGAAAAAGAAATTTTTTCAAACATCAAAAAGATGCTGCATATGCTGAAAGAAAGCATTCTTGTAAAAGACTTTAATCTGCATCACTTCACATGAGAAGAATCATTTTATTCAAGATAACATTTATTGTTGAATGAGTTAATTAAAATGATCACAAACATTGATGCATCACTAACATTATCTTAAGATACAATTATGAAAGATTATCAAGAATTTCAAACAACAATAAATTTAATTTTCACAACAGATGACATTATGAATCAATTAATATGATGTGAAATCAATGAAGAAATGAAAAACTTTTCAGATCATTTGTTGATACAGACAATTATAAATCTCAAAGTCTGCAAAAAGTCAGCATGAAAATTGCGTTGCAACTGAAAGACAATGAATGAGAAGAAGATTATTAATATTTTGAAAGAACAAATGTTGAAATCACTGTTAAATCATGAGATGAAACATTGATGTATAAATGAATACATCAAGCAACTGTTGAATGCATTGAAGAAAATCATTGAGTTTTTCACTTTTTGAGCGAGATTATATGAAATGATCAAAGCAGAATGAACGAAGAAGTGTACAAAAATCATCAAGAGTGTGCAATGAATAAGAAGAAACTGTCGAATCATCAACAACTGAACAGAGTACATTCAAGCATGTAACAAGAAGAGCAAGATCATCAGAAAACAGAAACACAGTAAATATCAAGAGATCATGCAGAACGTTGAACAATTCTCAAGAAAACTGTTTAAAACTGTGAAATGAGCAAGAAATGCAGTTGCAAACACATTAACTCAAGCAACAATTTCTTCTCTGATCAAGTCAGAGTGCTTTGACATCATCATAACAACGCAAAATAAAGTGAAGATAATGTTTCAAACTCACTTTTCATCATTTTCAGAGATTTTCATGCTGAACATAATAAACTTCAAGTACTCACTCTTGATTGAAGATAATGTTTTGCTGATGCATCATAAAATTAAGAAAGTCATTTACAAAGCAACATCTGACAAGATGTTGAAACACATGAAATACATAAATAAAATAATGTGCAGACTCATCAATGATGCATCAGAATAAATACACTTTCTTTTTGAAAAATATTTACAGAAGAGAATACAGTTAACTCAATTTAAGAGTGCAATCACAATAGTGATGCAAAAGTCAGACAAGAAAAACTACTTCAATGCAAAAATATATAAATCAATTGTCATGATATCAAATCATTAACTCAATTTAAAACATAAATCATTGATATTTTAAATAATCTTAATTCATTGAATTAAGTCATCAATCTAGTCATCATCATCTTAATTTAGTCTCAGCAATTCTGTTTTAATCATTTCAATCACTTTGCAATTTCAAGTCAATAAAACTACTATCTAGTCTTGATTCTGTTTGATTCATGTATATAGAAGTTGAGCTTTTGTTCTTTTTTTTCACTCTTTGTCTTTCATTTTGTATATTATCTGATGTATTGTTCTGTATCTAGTTCAAGTAATATAATAATCAATTCTTTATATTAATAGAATTTCTAGTTTAGTTTAATTTTTGATATTATGAAAGATTTATACTTCTTGCAACATTTTCATACATTGAAATCTTATCTAATTATCTTCTTGCTCAAATGAAGCAATTTCATTGTCTTTTGATTGATGACAAGCGTGCTGTTGAACAATTCACTTAAAGTATGATTGAAAACTCAGTTGAAGTCTTTCACACAATGTGCAAGCTTTAAAATCAAGTTCAACAACATGATATCATCATCTCATCTTCATTCATTGCTTTTAGTTTTTCAGTCTATCAAGAATTGAATTCTCAATCTCTTGCAATGATAGTTCAAATTGTTGCATAAATTCTGCACAATTAATCTTTCTTTAACGTTCAAGTCTTTGTGAATTCTGTTGCTGTCTTAATCTTTATTAAATTCAAAAAGCTTTTTAACATATCTGAATATAAAAGAGACAAAGATCATTTGAATGTTTAAGAGCAGAGTCTGATACAATGCATGAATGTGAATGATGATCGTTATTTCTCTCATCGAGCTAAGATTATTTATGTTGAGTCACGACTCATCATAAATAAGAAGACTCACAATCTAATAAGTCAATATTGAGTCAATGATCTTTGTATCATTTTCATCTTTGCAAATTGATGATACAAATTGCATCATTGCTGCAACAATTCTTTCAAGACAGAAGATGTTCATTTATATCTTTGCAAAATTCTGAAGCAAGACATGAATAGCTTTGTCGACTATTACAATCTTTTTTATCAAAAGAAAGAACATTCTTTGATGAAAGATTTCTTGTTGACTGACTGTCTGAAGCGCAATATCAATTATTTCACTCAAGTCATCACTTTCTTCTGACAAAATCTCAATGAAACTCAATCATTCATCTTTCATCAATGAATTTAAGCATTTTCTAACATTGATGAAAAGTTTCAACAGCTTAAACATCATTAATCTCGCTTCATCTTCATCATTGTTTTGTTCATCAAAGTCAAGAGCATTTCTGCATTAACTAGTAACTTTTTAAATTCAAAGATCATCATCTCTGTGACTGTTGTTTTGACAGTATCTTCATCTTTCTCTCTCTTGTTTCTTGATGAATCAATGAATTTAAGCTTCGTTATTATCATCATTTAAGATAAGATTCTGATCATTTCTGAGATCAAGAAAATCTGCAACAAGTAAAAGCTGTGTTATTACTGCAAGTTGCAACATTCAAGCAAAATTGCTAAAGAATGTTCAAATAAGAAGTTTTTCATTCTGCATATCATGAACATTTATGACAATGATGTTGTCAGTATAAATGAAGAAGTCTTGCTGTCTGCAAGAAAAGTTTAGTTTCTAAGCTAAGTCATGCTCAAAGATTTGTATACATATCATTTTATCTACTAGTCTCAATCTTCTCATCTTCACTTCAATCATATAGAAAGTTTTCTGCTAAATTTATCTTGAAACTCTTTGAATTCAATTTGACATTCAAAGATAGTCACATGATAGTATTCTGTATTTTACATTAAGCTTAATTTAAAGTTTTTGCTCTCACTCTGATTAATAGTGAAGTCTTCGCTTATGTTTTTATGAATAAATTCTTCATGCAACAACATCATCTTCTCTTGCATCAATTAATTCATTCTTGCAGACTTTGAGAATTTGATGATCAAGTCATTCTAATCGATGACATTACTTATGTCATTGAAATCACAATGATTCTTGATGAATACATTAAAAGACTATTCTTTTATGTCACTGAATTAAATCAGTATTTCATCATCATGAATTTGTCATGACTTCATTATCACGTCATTGATGTCAATTTTGAACACAATATTCTCATCTTGTCTTTCTTTTTCTATCTTAATCATTGTTGTTCATTTCTCATCAAGATCTATGATCTTAATCAACAAGAAGAAAATTTCTCATTTGAAGTTAACAAAGTAGCTTTTTCTCAATTTAGTTTCTCATTCACTTAAAAAAAGCAACTCAGTTTTCAGTTCACTTGCAAGAAGTAACTCAGTTCTTCATTCACTTGAAAGAAGCAACTCAGTTTTCAGTTTGCTCACAAGAAGTAACTCAGTTTTTAATTCATTCACAAGAAGCAATTCAGTTCTCAATTTACTTGTAAGAAGTAACTCAGTTTCTCATTTGCTCATAAGAAGCAATTTAATTCTTCGTTCGCTCACAAGAAGTCAATTAATACTTAGTTCATTTACAAGAAACAAATCTTGTTCAATCTTGTTTCTCATCTGAAACAAGAAGCTTCTAATTGTATTTTTCAAGTCATTTAAAAAGAATACTCATCAAAAATCAAGTGTTGAAATTCTTTTCTTTCTAAAACTTCTGTTGTTCTTCAAGCAGATTAATTCAATCAATCTTTTATACAACTTGACATAGTTAAGTTGAGAGTTCAAAGCTTTGATCATGCTGCTCATGTCAAAGACATTGAAGTGTTTAACATCACTTTAAAAGAAATTGATGTCTTCTTGAATCTTGAGTCAATCTCATCTTCTAATTTAGACTTTGATGAGTCAAAATCGCGTTGCGCGACTTTGATTATTTGTTCAAAGAACAGTTCAACTCTTGCTTAGTTCTCATCTTACTTTCAAAACAGTATGTATGATAAGAATCATCGTCTGAATCTTCATTAAATGAAAAAGAAATTTCATTTGACTGCATTCATGATACAAGAAGATCTTGAAGTTTATTGACAAAGTAAGAACATTGATTCAGTTACAATTTTATCATTCAGATATTTTGAGTTTCTAAACATCTTCTTCAAGAAGAACGTTGATATTTTGTCTTTGTATCAAGCTCATGATCATGTCATACATCTTAAAGAAGATGCTCAATCTTCAGTCTTCGCTTTGTATGACATAAGTCGTGATGAAATTCTAGAACTTCGTCGTTATTTGAATGAGAATCTGAGCAAAGATTTCATTCAAGTCAATCACTTTCAAATGATCACTTCTGTTCTCTTCATTAAGAAACTTGAAGAAGAACTTTGCTTCTGCATGAACTATTGAGATCTGAACACTATCACAGTCAAGAATCAATATTCTCTGTCTCTGATTTCAGAAACGCTGAATCATCTAAGTTGAGCTAAAATTTTTATTCAGCTGAATATCATTTCTGCATTCAATCGACTTCAAATCAAAGAAGAAGATGAAACTTTCATCATTTTTCACATTCAATTTGAATTATTCAAGTATTTAGTTATGCTCTTCAATTTATGTAATGAGTTTATCTCATTTCAGAAGTACATCAACAATATTCTTTGCAAACATTTAAATAAGTTTTGTACAGCTTATCTGAATGACATTTTGATCTATTTCAACAATGAACTTAAGCATGAGATTCATGTCAAGCTCATTCTGCGAAAGCTGTGAGAAGCAAACCTTCAGATGAATATAATCAAATGCAAGTTTTACATCACTTAAGTTTCATATCTAGAATTGATAATCATTATTGAAGAGATCAAGATGAATTCTTCTAAGATAAACATCATTGTCAATTGACTCATTCTGATTAACGTTAAAGACGTTCAAAGTTTTCTAAATTTCGCGAACTTTTATAGAAGATTCATTTATGACTATAGTAAAATAGCTACTTCGCTCACTTATCTCATCAGAAAAGATGTATTCTTTGTCTGATTTCAGAAATGTCAGATTGCATTCAACATTCTTAAGAAAGTCTTCACTTTCAAAATTATTCTTCATCATTATAATTCAGATCACAAGATTGTGATAGAAATTGATGCTTTGAACTATATGTTCAAAGACATTCTCTTTCAATATGATGAGAATGAGATTCTTCATTCAGTCACTTACTTTTTGAAGAAGCATAACTCAGTCGAGTGTAACTATGAGATCTACAATAAAGAACTCATGATCATTGTTTGCACTTTTGAAAAATAATGATCAAAGCTTGAAGACTTTATCTACTTTGTTGAAATGATCATCAATCACAAAAATCTTAAGTATTTCATGTTAATTAAGCAGTTTAGTCGTTGTCAAGCTCGTTGAAGTGAGTTTCTGTCTAGATTCAACTATTGCATCGCTTATCATTTCAACAAGATCGATGATAAGTTGAATGCTTTGACATGTCACTCAAAAAATCTTTTTAAAGAGAAGAATACATTCAATTCTTGACATCAATATCAACATCAGACAATTCTGAAAACTTATGTTTTAGATTTTAATATTGTTAAAAATCTCACTCTTGATGTTTTCAACATCAAAATCATGAAGTTTCAGTCACAAATCATTGCTTTAGATTCAATTCAGTTACATCTGTTCTCAGTTATTTCAGCATTCTTGCAAATTTTAGTTCTTATGAATTTAAAAATTGAAGAATTCAACGTTGAAGATGAACGTTGAAGATGTTGAGTCTCAGCTAAATCAAGATACTCTGAATCTTGATGAAGATTCTGCTGACATTTTCATTCAGACATTGTGAAAGCAAGTTGAAATCAATGATAAATTTGCAGTTTAGATAATTGAAGCACTTTGCAATGAAGCACAACATCACAACAAGATTTTTCTAGTTAAGTGTGAAGAATATGAGAATCATCTGTACTTTCAAGAAAGAAAGTATGTGCTCAACTCAGATAAACTACGTCTTTATATCATTCAGCTCGCTCATGATAGTGTTATCAATGATCATTTAGAAAGAGCAAAAAGCTATGAACTGATCAGTTGAGTCTACTGATGATCAAACATTTATAAGTATGTTCAACACTTCGTATGAAACTGTCATGTATGCACATGCTTCAAGCTCTTTAAACAATGAATTCAAGAATAATTGCATTTTCTTTCAATCTTTAAACATCATTGATGTAATGTCTTCATGAACTATGTAGATTCTTTATCGTTCAGTATCTTCATGAATATCACATATAAATATGTTTTAGTCTTCGTTGATCATTTTATTAAAATGAAACATTTAGTTCTTATTACTTCTATGAAAGTTGAAGAAGCTATCAATTGCTTCTATGCTCATGTTTGAAAACATCATGATTTACTTGAGTTCTTTGTGTCTGATCAAGATACACAATTCATCTTCAATGTCTGAAAGCATATGTGTAAAATGTTGAAGATAAACATTAAATTATCAACAATGTATCATTCTGAGATTGATGATCAAATCAAGAGAATCAATGCTGTCATGAAGCATTATCTTCAAGTCTTCGTCAACTACATGCAGAATGACTGAGCTAAGTGACTTTCTGAAGTCAAATTCATCATCAATAACACATCATCATTAATTACTTTAGCATCACTCTTTTTGATTAATTCAAATCAGAACTCATGTTTAAACTTCAAGTTTTTTGAGTCTCTGTTTGAGAATCTTATGTTTCAAGCTCAAAACAAGTTAATCAATGTCAAAAAGTTCATCAAGAAAATGAAGAAACTAACTGAGCATTTATGTGATGAGATACTTATAACTCAGATCATTTATGAATTCAATGTTAATCTCTCTTGTCATTCTTGTTTTAAATACTTCATCAAAGATGAAGTTTAACTGAATGCTTGCAATCTCAGCATTGCTTGTCTCACTGTTAAGTTAAATGATCATAACATTGATTTCTTCAAGATTAAGCATGTCTTCAAGAATAATTCTCTGATCATTGAGTTAAATCTTTCAGCATTCATGAAGATTCATTCAATCTTTCATGTTATTCTTCTGAATCATATCACAAGTGACTTTCTTTCAAGTTAACATCAGAAATTTCAAGAATTTGTTATCATTGAGAATGACAAAAGATTCTGATATGTAAATAGCATACTAAACTTCAAACGTAATAGATGTTATAGCTCATCTCTGCTCAAGTATTACATCAATTGAAAAGATCACTTTTCTACTTGAAAGTCTTTTCATCTTCTGAATAATTGTGAGCAAGCGCTTAATGAATATTATCTCATTAATTCTGTTGTCAAAAAATCACATGTATTATCATGTGTGATGTTTCAATGTCAATGTCAAGAACTTTAAGTTCAGTCTTCATCATTTCAACTCAGCTCAAATCTGACTTAAATCTTGTTTAGATCTGACTCAGATTTAACTCAGATGTATTTTAATCTCGTCTGTGCATCATCATATTAAATTACGTTTCACTCTTCAAACATCTTGCTCAAATCTGACTCAGATCTGACTCAGATCTTGTTTAGATTTAACTCAAACATCTCATTTAAATCTGACTCAAATGTGACTCAAATGTGTTTCAATTTCTGTGCATCATCACATTAAAATGCGTCTCATCTCATCTTACTTTTCAAATATCTTACTTAGATTTGACTCAGATGTGACTCAGATTTATTCTAGTCTCATCTGTGCTTCATCATATTAAAATGCATTCACATCAATTCTTGTCTTGTTTCAATCTTCATCTTTAATTCTTTCTTGTTTTATTTTGTTTCTTCTTGTCATTTTGCAAAAGCTCAGTCTTGAAGAGAAAAGTTACTGTCATGATGTCAGATCATCAATTCAATTTAAAACATAAATCATTGATATTTTAAATAATTTCAATTTATTGAATCAAGTCATTAATTTAATCATCATCATTTTAATTTAGTTTCAGCAATTCTGTTTTGATCATCTTAATTATTTTGCAATCTTAAGTCAATAAAACTACTGTCTAGTCTTGATTCTGCTCAATTCATGTATATAAAAGTTGAATTTTCATTCTTTTCTTTCGCTCTTTGTCTTTCATCTTATACATTATCTGATGTATTGTTCTGTATTTAGTTCAAGTAATATAATAATCAATTCTTTATATTGATAGAATTTTTAGTTTAGTTTAATTTCTGATATTAATTGTGCTACTTAACACATTAAGCAAAGTATTAAAGTTCATCATATTTGAACATCTGCAAAATATTATAGAAGCTTGTAACTCAATATTGAACATTCAGATGAGAGTTTGCAAGCACAGATTAATAAATACAACTTTGCAACTAATTATAGAAAAGATACATACTATATAAAGTGATACAAAAAGAAGAGTAATTTCACTGCTGAATCTGAATAAGAAAAGTGCGTTTAACAATGTGATGCACAGCAGACTTTTACACAATATGAAGAAGAGAAAAGTTTCTAAACTGCTTCTCAAGTTTGTAAAGAACTTTCTGAAAGATCAACGCATTATGATCACAATTGATGATTACATGATGATGAAATGCAGCATGAACATCAACATATCATAAAACTCTTTGCTATCATTGATATTATATCTGTTTTACAATGCAAACTTGTTAAAAGCATGTAATGACATCAAGCTGAGAATTAACTTCACAGACTTCATGAATGACATCAATATCTTAACATACAAAGAATTTACAAAATGCAACTGCAGAGTTTTTAGCGAGATTTATGATAGATGTGAATAGTGATCAAAAATGCATGACATCAAATTCTCAATAACAAAGCATAAGTTAATTCACTTTACAAGAACTTTTAAATGATTCAATATGAAAGTTAATGTAAAGTTGATAAAACATCAGATTGACTTGAAATTAAATATCAGAGTCTTGAAAATTCAACTGAACTTCAAGCTGAAATGAGCAACTTACATGCATCATGTTGAAGCAAAACTAGTGATTAAACAAAAAATCATGCAGACAATCATTGAGTTTATTTGAGATTTGTCAATGACAATGAGTAAGCAAATATACTTCGCGATGATGCATTTGCTGCTTAGTCACGAAGTCATCATATGATATACATCACAGAAAGTGAAAGATCATTGAAAGAATTTTGAGTGTCAAGCTGAAATTAGCATAAGAAAGAGCATTGCAACAGATCATCAATGTTTATTAAGCAACATCAACAGAAATTTTACAGATGAAAATGAACATGATGTTGATAAATATTCACTTATAAAAATTGATACAAAGATTAATAATAAACATGAACTTTTGAAAATCAGATGAAGTTATCAAGATAATAATGCATTGAATTCACAATAACTTGATACTCAAAAGAGATTAAAAATCAAAGCTGTGCAAAACATTTTTACAGCTGAAGTGAAAGTGAATAAAAGAAACATTCAAACAAACAAAGATGAATTGAAGTCATTTCTACACAGCAATTTTCTGATCAGAGTCATCAAAGATAGTTATAGTTGCAAACAAGAAAATATTAATAAGACAACATAATCTTGATATGTTTGCATTAAAGCAAAAAGTTTACTTAAATGATAGTGACAGCAAAGATGATGTTACAGTGATCATGATGAGAATGAACTGAAAGTTAAATAAAAGACTAGAAGAATCAACTTTAGTCATCACTCATCATGATGAGCTGAAAGAATTAGTTACAAAGATGAAACATTTTGCAGACATAGCAACAGCAAATCAAGAGTGTCATGAAAAGATATACAAAGTATACAGTGATAGTTAAACTTCTTTGAAAACAGTGAAAGTTATGATATCAACAAAAGATCAGACACGTTTGCAACAAGTTCAAATTATACATGAAAGCATTCAATTTTAAGAAATCATGCTGAAGTTACATTAAATAGCAAAATATGCAGAAGTACTTGAAAATGAAGTGATGAACAAGATGATTGATAACACACATGATTTGTCTTTATTGCTGACTGAGCATCAACGTATTGAAGTGATGATGAGATTGATGCTCATACAGAAACAAATCAAACAAACATGAAGAATGATCTGAAAAGAGAAATTCAACGCAGCTCATTTTCAATATTTGACATCAGAAATGACACATCAACATCTGTGACTGCACAAGAATTATGCAAAGTCTCACAGTGTATTATTGACGCAGCTACGCATCAAGAAAATTGACTTCAATCAATTTTTACATGAGAGACGAGTATTTGAAGTCGCTACGATGATGTGCAAGTGCAACAGAGATTAAATGTTGATCAAGCACATTTTATTAACATGTTTCAAATAAAAGACAGAACGAAAGATGATGCAATACAAAGAGAACATCACAAACTTGAGAAAGCTTCTAGAAATCAGAAGCGCAGCAACAGCGATCATCTGAATGATACTCTTGACAAGCATACTGAATCAATTTCAGACTGTGACGTCATCGAAGAGTCAGATGAAAGAGAGAGGAAGTAGAGAAGAAACAAGTTCATAGAGTTCTTGCATTGGGAACAGTTACAGTATAGAGCGCAGGAAAAGCGGTAGTAGATACGAAAAGGGCGCTACGCTAGCGCGGCGCTCGCTACAATATATAGAATCTCGCATAGGCTCATAATGGGTGTTGAATCGAGTAAGAGAAAAAAAAAAGAAAAAAAAAAGTGTTTTCGGTATACTGCACAAGGGGATCATACTGAAATGAACATATATCCTTTCCGTAGTGCAATTTACCTACATGGCGACTGTTGCACTGATTAAGCTCTTCTTTCGTCTTCTACCGGCGAATATTTACCTCCGGCAAATTCAGGATGGCCGTAATTGTCATGAGCATTTTCATCATTGCTTGATTCATCAGCTTCTTCTTCGCCACGCTATTCCAAGTTCCACGGCTTTTTGGAAATGATTAACAGGTTCGCCATGTATTAATCAACAGCTATTATCGAAATGGTCCTTGACATTGCAGCCCTCGTGGTAGCATGGCCAATTATTTAGAAGGTCCAGTTTTATAGCCAACGTAAGTGGCTCATGAGCCGAGTTTCCATGTTGGGGCGGATTGTAAATCACTCCGATGTTAGAATCCGCTTGGCTGAGAGCACCACTTATTAATCTCCTCTGGTAGCAGTGAACCCACTGACATGGTGTCTAATATACGATCTCGCCAACATCACTATCTGCTCCGTGATGGCACCCTGCGCTGGAGTCATCTGTATCTGTCTTCCCACGCTTGGTCCATCGATCTAAGGTAGCTCCTCGGAGTCCCTTATTGGCAGCATTCGGAGTATTCGTACAATTCGATCTTTCGGCACTCGGAGTCATCAAAGTACCAAGCAACACAGCTGAAGAAGGCCTCACGTTGAAGGTACGACTCGATGTCACGGCCGTTTTACCCGATGCCTGATCACATCATTGTCGCTACCAATGCCAGAGGCACCTCGGCGAGGGAAGTGGAGAAGCAGTCCTGATCGATCGAGAGCATCATGATGAATGATCATGTTGTAACAATAGACAGTCGGGTGGAAGCTGCACACTGTTCGGGTGTCACTGCGTTGGGTGTCGAATAATGCCTATGAAATGAGCAAAAGCCTCACATAGGTTGACCCGAAGTGAAGCGCTCTTTCTGATCGCTTACAGAACTGTTTTCGTGGTGACGAACTGCTTCCTCGTTCTCCATGTAGCCGGCTCTTGTAGCTGTGATACCTCATTTTTGCAATATCAAACTACCGAACAATACCTCGGAAGGTTGGGTAAGGTTAATCAATTCAAGGAAGGTTGATCGCTCGAAGTCCCAGAACGATCCTCCAACGCACATCCGAGAATCCACGTTAAGCTATGCGTGCATCAACAACTCTCATGCACATAGCGGTCCGAATACCAAGTTCCTTCTCCTTCGGACTCGATGAAGCGTCACAGACAGCGACCGCCATATGTTTTATGCAAGAGCCTTGGTTGTTAAGGTCTCCTCGGTTGTTTCCGTGATCATGCGTTTCGGGTTAGCTTGCTTCCCATATCCGCCAATCCATAAAGGGGAAGGCGTTGCCGTAGCTCTCAATTCCATCTGCAAGTATCGGTCACCGCAAAACTAATCTTGTCATATAAGAAAGAGAGGCAAGCTTCAACGTTGACAGGCCAAGCCTCCGAAACACTGGACATGTACTAATCTGCCAGATCTGTACACTGTCATGACATCGTGACACTCATTTAGTGCATCTGATAATTCCTTGATCTGGCTGGCATACGCATGCTTTCTTCACAAGTCAAGGTGCGATTGTCTTCATGGACTCCATGCATCATCCGGTGACACAGACGCGGCTCTTTGGCCCGCGAAATCTCGTTCAGTTGGGGATGAAGTATGTATGATCCCTGGTCGCTCTTTCCTTAAGTACTCTCATGTAGCACCCACCTGCCAATCGCGTTCGCTATCATCCATACTATCTCATACTTCGCGTTCGTTCCTACTTGACATTCTCTCTCACCCAAACATACCCTCCTACTCTCCTACCTACTATCCCACAATTTGAAACGTCCTACAACTACAACCAACGATGCATCTACCAACCCTCCTCGTCGCCGCTTCATCTCTCCCACTACTCCTCGCAACCACACTCCCCGTCAACGAACTCGGCCAACCCGCACCATCTTTCCTCCAATCCCGCACTCATTACAAGTCATACTGTCCACCCCGCCACGCCAATGCCAAGCACCAAAAAGATATCTTCTTCGAATTCATCAACGTCCTTTACAGCGAGAAGAACGCCACCAAAGCCTTTGATACCTACGTGGCTGTGGACCTCATCGAGCACGACCCTTTCGATGCCCAAGGCCGTGATGCCAACGCCGCCAAGCTCTCGGGTATCATCCCCTTCGCCAATTTCGAAGTCCTACGCCAGAACTTTGACAGCAACATTGGGCTTATTCACGTGAGGGTCAATGAGGACCCGGAGCCGATTGCTCTGGCAGATATCTACCGTATGAATGGAACTTGTATTGTGGAACACTGGGATGTTACTCAGGCGAGGCCGGCGAATGCCACCAACCCAATTGCCATGTTCTGAAGGGGTGGATCGGGAGTTACCTACCGACCGTCGACGGCATTCGCTCTTTACCAAGATGTGCTATCTATCAACTGCACAATGTGAAGGAATGGGTTACACAACTGGCTGTATTATTACATAGAGAATAAAGCGAAGATAGAGGCGATGGAACTGGCTAATGCTGGTATAGAATACTATATTAATCACAATCCAATGCCTCACCTTCCAGTTTCTCCAAGGGACTCTGTTCTCTCTCTGTCATTCACTTTTCCTTGCCCAAGTTCATCCCCTTTAAGCCTCAGTTTGACTTCTTACATATCTATTTTGAACGCTGCTTAGCGTTGAAATATTTGAACGACATTACCATTGTGCATGCCGTTGCCAGTAGTCGTAAATAGATTCGAAATTCTAAGCGGCTAAAAAGTACTTTGATTTCGCCACCTGTACTCCGTAGTCTCATAGCGTTGTGCATCAGGTGACGTAAAAGAAAACAACTTTTGTTCTGTTGCCGGGGTCGATAGGGCTAGCCTTGCCACAGGGCAGGATCCGAGCCATTAGCGCTGACCCACACTACATTGACCAAATTCAACCTCATGTATGTACCTTAGCGACTATCAAATACAGTGTACCTATTAACAGCATATTCTTAAACAGTCGTTACTACTGTCATGTCAGATATTCGACTGAATCACTTTCAAGACATCGTCAGCATTCATCTTAATCACTTATATCAACTTCAAAATCTCAACAGAGAGTATTAAATACGTTGCACATTGAGATTTAAATTTTCATTGAATCTACACTGATCATAGAAGTATTCCCGGCCCGATGCACGTTCCGGTCCCGTGCACACCCTAAACTCGATTAGCAACTCATACTTTTTTTATTATTATTCAACCATCATTCATAGAATCAAATTGCAATTAATATAGAGAGTTGTCGATATCTATATGAAGCTTCCAAGCTATAAGAATCAATCATCAAATCGCTTAGAAGCTTTGAATTGCCTTTCAGCTCGCGTAGACCTGATTTGACTTGGCTTTCTTTTCACCTTCTCAATAGCAACAAAATCAGTGAATTGCTGTACTTTCACCTCTTTAGACTTCTTCTTTTGCTCTTTCTGAAGCTCTTTAGCCTTCAGCTTTTGCTCCTGAATTAGACGTCGTTGCTTCAATTTCTTCGCCCGTAGCTTCTTTTTCCGCTTCGCTTTCTTCTCTCGCTTCGCCTTCTTTTTTTCTCGTTTCACCTTTCTTTCAGCTATTAAACGCTGTTCCTCTAGCTTTCTAAGCTCTCTTTGTTCCTTTTCTTCCGCCTTTTGAATAGCAGCTTGCTGTTTCTCTTCGATTCTTTGAATTTGACGATCACGAGCCGCCTGAATCTTATTAGGACTAAAAAACATCTTCTTTGCCTCATCATTAACCTCTAAATCGTCAAATAAAGGCTTTTCACGTCGTCTGCGACTTCTCTCAATACGTACTGTTCATCGAAGATCTTCATTTTCTGCTTTCAGAAGAGCAACATCTGTAGTAAGCTTTTCAACCGTATTGTTCAACTTACAAGCTTGCGAATCAATTGCTTCTTCTACAACTGACTTCATTAATCGTCGAATCTTTCTTCAATCAGCTTCTGACAATGCTAAAGAAGAAGAATGACTTGAAACAAATCTAGCGTTCGATTTAATCTGCTTTATGACCTGTGACGAATTGAAAGGCAGCAATTCTGTCTTTTCTCATTCACTTTTGATGTTGGCAGACGTGAAAGCAGCTTGATATGCAGATCAAAATAGATCAAAGAAGTCTCTTTTTGATATTCGAGAAAGTTCTTGACTCTTAAAGATTCAGTCGTTCAGATTTTGCGAGTAGTAATTGATCAAAGAGTTAAATAAGCTGACATTCAGAGATTGAAGACAATGCGTAGAATGAGAAGAATATAAAGTCATGAGCATCTTGTTCTGCTCACATCAGTCAAGAAACTTCATGTTGATATGACTGTCATGCTCGTCAACGAATAGAAGACAATAATCGCGTGAATTTCTGACTTTTGACCTCGTATTTCGGTCAAATACGATAGTGAGTCAAGAGTAGATCAATTCATCGTTAGTTCAGTCAGTAGCGAAGGAAGCAAAGAAGCAGAATTGCTCTTTGAGATCATATTCAGTAAGTCAGCTGTTCTGAATATTGCCTGATATCGCCTGATAAATGATCGAAGGAGATATATGAATCATATTCATGCAAATGATTGCAATCAAGGTAATTCATTCTCTATTGTCGTCTTGATCAGCACTCAGCAATTTGTCACTGTCAAGATGCTTTAAACTAAAGACTCTTCGAGTCTTTTGAAGAAGTTCAAGTAGAAAGCTCTTTTCGTTCATATTGTATGTGTTTGAAGGAAGAACCTCATATTCTTCGATTTTTTGCTTTACCTACCCTTATATTAGTATGAAACTAAACGTAATGAAGGCACTTACAAGGTCAAAATAAAGCTGATATTGATATGCATTATTGACTTTCTTTCGCTCTAGATCAGCGCCTTGTAGAAACTTTGACTGCAGTATATCTGAATAACGTCAAACGAACTCATAAGATCAGTTTTTGCCTGGCTGTTTTCCAGATATATTATACGCAAAAACGCGAATCATGGCATTGAGAGAAGGTATACCACGCTCGGTAAGCTTGTTGATATAGCGAATAAGCTCTTTTTCTTGTTGGTTCGAAAGAATTGACGTCGTTTGCTTGCTTTCCTTCACGAAGGCCGTTTTGCCCCTATGTTGTCGCGACAGCGTGCTTCGATTGATATTGAATTTCTTTGCAGTTGCAGTGTAGTTAGGTGAGTCTTGCAAAGCTAGATCTGCAAGCGCTGCCTCAATTGAAGTCATATTGATTTTGTAATTGATTTTTGAAGAAAGATGAAAGTAGTAAAGTGAGGTGTGCACGAGATCAAAACATGCATCGAGCCGGGAATACTTCTACAGTCATACTGAACTTTTGAGAGTTTCGCGAAGATAATCTTTATTCATGCTACTATACGCTGCGATATCTTAGATTCATCATGCGTCACATGCTTTCATTCTGCTTAACGTTGTCATCTTACAAGGCGAAGTTATACAACAACATCAACAATTTCATTTCTCTCAGCATGTAAAAGCGCGGAACTCGACAATCTCGCTTCTTTAAACAAAGAACGTACTTTTTGTAAGAGTATTTGACCCTAAATAGCCCCTGGTATATTTTGGTAGGTTGACAACCGCTAGAAACCTCTGTGAGAATTCGATACTTTAGAATTTAGAATATTTAACCGGTTTGACAATGTCTATCTACATTGTGAAGAAGAGCTAAGACGATCAATGCAGAGGCTTGAATCACATCAACGTCGTTATCTTTCAAATCACGTCAACGAAAGATGTCAATCTCATCATCACTTCTCAACTTTCAGACTTTTGTTGGGACCGTGCCTAGAATCTAACCACACTGCAGCGAGGTAGTGCGTAGCTGGATAGAATGTTTGATCAATAGAGGTAGCTCTAACTAGGAAACTAAGAATACAGAAGGAAGAAGACAGTTCCGAGCTGTATCTATAGTAGGCCGAACAAAGGGGCGAAGTAGCCGGTTTGCTAGGGCTCGGATAGATGGAATGTTCCAGCATATTCCGATCCGGAACATCGCTGTTCCTTGTCCACATACCGAAATCCCTAGGGCCTATTGGCTAGGCCCTATTCAACGCCGACACGCTTCGTAACATTACTCCCTTCTCTTTAAAAGTCATGTCCCTATGACTTGTAGTGTAGTTCATAGCACTGACGTAGAGCTCGACGCTCGCCTTCCTACCAACCTTCCTATTGACCTTCC